>Ga0194132_10001179_pt1 | contig 52919 bp, 40 predicted proteins | sample TA2KigOf80mmetaG_FD_148612 | JGI IMG/M metagenome (GOLD analysis project Ga0194132, IMG submission 148612) | Freshwater microbial communities from Lake Tanganyika, Tanzania - TA2015054 Kigoma Offshore 80m | ecosystem: Environmental > Aquatic > Freshwater > Lake | place: Tanzania: Lake...
TCATCCTGTACGGGCTCGTCGCCTTCGGTCAGATCCAGCTGCGGAAGATCGACGGCCACAAACAGCTGCCGTCGTTCATTGCCAAGGAATGGGAGAAAGTCGCGTAAGGAAGTAGAGTGTCAACCGTTCAGCAGGCTGGTTACGCCACCCTGGCTAATTTCCACAAGATTCGGGACGGGTCCCCGGCGAGGCACGGCACGCGGGTTGCCCAAGACCGGCGTTGTCTGTAACATGATAAGGTCGTGAGCCTAGTGGCTCGTGCACGGGCCTTGGTCCCAACAGGTCGACCGATTCTAAGAGGAGCGCATGAGCAAGAGTTCGACCGTGACTGTCCGGGAGAGGCCCGTCGAGCACATCACTTCCGCGACTGCGGGCGCCCTCACCATCCACGGCGAGACCATTGTGGTGTCGACCGACCAGCGAATTGAGCTCATCGACCTCACGAATCGCGTGATGGACTTCGTCAGGAAATTCGACATCCGGGAAGGTTTGATCAGCCTGTGGTCGATGCACACGACCTGTACGTTGTTCATCAACGAGTTCCAGACCGCGCTCCTGGCGGACATCAAGCGGTTTCTGGAAGAGTTGGTGGCGCGGGACAAGGACTACCTGCACAATGACCCGGCGCACTCGGACTGTGACCGCATGAACGCCGACTCGCATCTCCGGGCGATGCTGCTCGGGCACAGCCTGACGCTGCAGGTGAGCGGCGGGGAAGTGGTGCTCGGTCAGTGGCAGCGGATTCTGATGGCCGAGCTCGACGGTCCGCGCGCGCGGTCGCTGCGCATTCAGATCTTCGGCGTCTCCGATCATTGAGTCGGGAGCGGCGCGTGGCGCGCCGTTCCTATCCCATGCAGGCACGTCTCGCCGCGTCCGGTCTTGCCGCCATCGCCGAGAAGGTCGACGCCGGTGTCCGTCTCGACTTCGCGGACGGTGTCCGTCTGTTCGAATCCCCGGACCTGCTCGCCGTGGGATCGATGGCCAACCGGGTTCGCGAGCGGCGCCATGCCGGACGCACCTACTTCAACCACAACATCCGGCTCGAGGCGACCAACGTCTGCGTGGCCAGTTGTTTGTTCTGTTCGTTCGCGCGCCTGAAGCCCGGCGATCAGGGCGCCTACACGATGTCGCTGGAGCAGGTGTGGGACCGGCTGCGGCAGCGCAAGGACCAGCCGCTCACCGAGGTCCACATTGTCAACGGGTTGCATCCGGATCTGCCGTTCTCGTACTACACGGACCTGCTGCGCGGGCTCAAGGTGATTCGGCCCGACATTCATCTGAAGTGCTTTACCGCGGTTGAGATCGCGTTTTTCGCGGACCTGTACGGCAGGACCGACGAGCAGGTGCTGATCGAGTTGAAGGATGCCGGCCTGGACTCACTGCCCGGCGGCGGTGCCGAGATCTTCGCACCACGTGTCCGGAGGAAGCTCGCCGCGGACAAGTGCGACGCCGATCGGTATCTCTCAATCCACCGCACTGCCCATGGATTGGGGATGCGCACCAACGTGACGATGCTCTACGGGCACATCGAGACCTTTGAAGAGCGCATCGATCACATGCTCCGCATTCGCGCACTGCAAGACGAGACCGGCGCGATTCAGGCCTTTATCCCGCTCGCGTTCCATCCGGACAACAACCCAATGCGGAAGTTGCCGGCGCCAAGCGCGACGGACACGCTGCGCGTGCACGCCGTCGGCCGGCTGATGCTCGACAACGTGCCCCATATCAAGGCGTACTGGATTGCGACTGGCGTGGAGGTGGCGCAGACGTCGCTGTGGTTCGGTGTGAACGACCTCGATGGTACGGTTCAGGAGGAAACGATTTACCACATGGCCGGTTCGACGACGCCGAATGCCATGACGCCGCGGCAGCTCGAGCGTTTGATCTTCGCCGCCGGCCGCGAGCCGCTCGAACGGGACACGCTCTACAACGTCGTCAGAGCACCCGTCGGCGCACGGCAATAACGGTCTGGCGCTGGGTCCCACCCCAGCCCGAACTGACGCTGATCCGGGTCTCGTACTCGCTCGTCCTCGGCTCGGCGCGGCCTCGGGGTGCTCCCTCGAGCTCAGCCGCCTCCCCGCGAAGCCCCTACCGGCCCCTGATATAGTCAAGACGATGCAATTGAAGGTGTTGACGGCGTACGAGAGGGAGCGTTTGGGGGAGCGCCAGCCGCTGCCCGAACAGTACGTGGGGCTGTCAGATGCGGAGATGGACGAGCGGATTGCCCACGCCAAGGCGACGCTCGGCCGCAGGCTCGTGATCCTCGGCCATCACTACCAACGCGATGAGGTGATTCGATTCGCGGATTACATCGGCGACTCGTACAAGCTCGCACAGCAGGTCGGCAAGCATCCGGATGCCGAGTTCATCGTGTTCTGCGGGGTCCACTTCATGGCGGAGAGCGCGGATGTGCTCAGCGCACCGCACCAGCAGGTGATCCTGCCAGACCTCGCCGCGGGCTGCTCGATGTCTGACATGGCTGAGCCCGAGCAACTCGAGACGTGTTGGTTCGAGCTGGAGCAGATGGGCGTGCTCGGAGGCCGCCACGCTGAGAATGACGCGCACGCCGTGGTCCCGGTGACGTACATCAACTCCGCTGCCGCCATCAAAGCCTTCTGCGGCGAGCGTGGTGGCATCGTCTGCACATCGTCGAATGCCGCGGCGACGTTACGCTGGGCGTGGGAGCGTGGAGAAAAGGTCTTGTTCTTGCCCGATCAACACCTCGGGCGCAACACCGCGTACAAGATGGGCGTCCCGCTGGAGCACACGGTACTGTGGTACCCGAATGACGTGTGCGGCGGCCTGGCGCCCGAGGACGTGAGGCGCGCGCGGATGATCCTCTGGAAGGGGCACTGTTCAGTCCACACCCGCTTCACCGTGCGGCAGATCGAGACGCTTCGCGCGCACCATCCTGGCATCCGCATCATCGTGCATCCGGAGGTGCCGTTCGACGTGGTGCAGGCTGCCGACGAATCCGGCTCGACCGAATTCATCATCAACCGCGTGAAAGCCAGCCCAGTGGGATCGGTCTGGGGCGTCGGCACCGAGATCCACCTGGTCAATCGGCTCGCCGAGCAGGTGTATCCCGAACGCACGGTGCACTCCCTCGATCAGTTCGGGTGCCTCTGTTCGACGATGTTCCGCGTGTCCCCGAATCACCTGCTGTGGATACTGGAGGGGCTCGTGGAGGGCAAGGTGTACAACAGGATCGTTGTCCCTGACGCGCAGAAACGCTGGACCAAGGTCGCGCTCGATCGCATGCTCACCGTGCGCTGACGCCGCGTGCGTGCAGACCTCGCTGACACGCCGCGCTTGCGCGCGGCTGGTGGCGCGGTTACGATCACGCGTTGCCGAGAGCGCATTCGATACCGCGTCGGGGCGGTGCCGAATCTGAGTTGTGATCTCTGGGCAAGCGTTGCCGCAGGAACGCACGAGTTTCCGCAACAGGAGGACAGTCCGTGGCCCATTCGCTTCCGCCTCTCCCGTATGCGCACGACGCCCTGGAGCCCCACATCGACAAGATGACGATGGAGATCCATCACGGCAAGCACCACGCCGCGTACGTGAACAACCTCAACGCGGCGCTCGAGAAGCACCCGTACCTCCAGAGTAAGAGCGTCGAGGACCTCTTGAAGGACATCAACGCCGTGCCGGAAGACATCCGGACCGCGGTGCGCAACAACGGCGGCGGCCATCTGAATCACACGATGTTCTGGCAGATCATGGGGCCCCATGCCAGCGGCACGCCAACTGGTGCCATCGCCGACGCGATCACGTCGTCGTTCGGGAGCTTCGATGCGTTCAAGGAGCAGTTCGCTAAGGCAGGGGTCGGTCGCTTTGGCAGTGGCTGGGCGTGGGTGATCGCCGCCGGTGGCAAGCTGGTGATCGAGAGCACCGCGAATCAGGACGCGCCCATCATGGAAGGGAAGCAAGTAGTGTTCGGCATCGACGTTTGGGAGCACGCCTACTATCTCAAGTACCAGAACCGCCGTCCCGACTACATCAACGCCTGGTGGAACGTCGTCAACTGGGCAGAGATCAACAAGCGCCTCGCGCGGTAGTACACTCCAGGGCTGCGGGCTGAACCGCGGTCCGGAACCTGTGCAATTCCAGACTACGAACCGCGTCAGGACCGGAAGGTAGCAGCGCTAAGTAGACCCTGCAATGTGCCGCAGGCCCTCCGGATCGCGGTCCAGCCCGCAACGCGATTCGTCAATCGTCACTCTCAATCTGCACTCTCGATCTTCAAGAGGTGAATGTCCTACCAGGTGATCGCGCGGAAGTGGCGCCCGCAGCGGTTCGACGATCTCGTCGGGCAGCAGGCAGTCACGCGTACGCTCTGCAACGCGCTCACGAGCGGCCGCCTGGCCCAGGCCTTCGTCTTTGCCGGACCGCGCGGCATTGGGAAGACGACGACCGCGCGCATCCTGGCCAAGGCGCTCAACTGCGAGAAGGGTCCCACAAGTGACCCGTGCGGACGGTGCGACGCTTGCGTGGAGATCGCCGAGGGGCGGGACATCGACGTCCTCGAGATCGATGCGGCCACACACACCGGCGTCGACAACGTGCGCGAGGTGATCATCGCCGGCCTCGGAATCATGCCGGTCCGCGATCGCTACAAGGTCTTCATCATCGACGAGGTGCATCAGCTGTCCACCCCGTCGTTCAACGCGCTGCTGAAGTCGATCGAGGAGCCCCCGCCGCATGTGGTGTTCATCATGGCGACGACGGAGCTGGAGAAGATCCCCGAGACCGTGTTGTCGCGCTCGCAGGTATACGAGTTCCGCATGATCAGCACGAAGGCGATTGCTGATCAGTTGAAGCGGATCGCGGACGCCGAGCGGATCGACGTCGGCTTCGAGTCCCTGCTCCTCATCGCGCGCGACGCGGACGGCAGCATGCGCGACGCGCAAAGCAAGCTCGATCAAGTGCTCGCGTTCACCGGGACGAGGGTCGGGCCCGATGATGTGTCCGCGGTGCTGGGCCTGGTTGGTCGGGACCTATTGCTCGACATCATGCAGGCCGTCGCCGATGAGCAGCCGGCGGCGGCCTTCACGCTGGCGGGCCGTGCGGTCGAGCTCGGGTACGACCTGCGGCTCGTGTGCCGAGAGTTGGCCCGGGTGACGCGCGACCTCGTGGTGCTGTCGGTCGACCCTTCACGCGCGCAGGACCCGGAGATCGCGGGCGACGCGGAACGCGACCGCTTGATCGAGCTGTCGTCACGTTTCTCCCGCGAGGACCTATTGCGGGCGTTCGATCTCCTGAGCAAGGCGGAAACCGACATCCGCGCCTCGGTGCAGCCGCGTTATCACCTGGAGATGGCGCTGTTGCGCTGGATCTACGTGCGCAAACTGACGCCGATTGAAGATCTGATCGCGTCAGCCATCGGCGTGGGGGTGGCGCCCATGCCTCGGACGCTGTCATCGGTCCCGGGGCGCGCCCCGGTGGCGTCGCCCGCGCCCGCGTCGCGCCCACAGGCGCGGACGGCGGCGCCGCCATCGAGCGCGGCCATATCGAGCACGACAACCCCGAACGCAGCCGCGCCGTCGGTTGGCGCCAGTCGTTCCTCGACCCCGGGGCCCGCCGCCTCCGACGCGACGTTCAAGGACGCCTGGCTCGCTGAGGTCCGAAAGGGCAAGACTGTCTTCTACAGCACCGTTGTCGCGCAGGCGCAGCGGATTGACATCAGTCCGGCTGGGATCACGTTTACGTTTACCGACCGTCAGCGTGCGCTTCGCGATATGTTCGAGCAGAATCGCGCCTGGCTCGAAACGCTGGCGCAGTCGGTGGGGGGCCGACGGTTGACCGTGACGAGCGCGTTTGGGGAGTCGCCCGTGCCTCCGGCCGACATCCCCGAGGCAAGCCAGGAAAACCGCAAGGCCGCGCTGAAGGAACGCGCGATGTCCGATCCTGCGGTGCAGGCACTCCTCGAGGTGTTCCCGGCCGACATCAGTGATGTTGAAGAAATGTAGGCACATCGAAGGCGTAAGATTGAACATTGAAGACTGATTGAAGATTGGCCAGCCCGATGAACATTCAGCAGATGATGAAGCAAGCGCAGCAGATGCAGGAGCGCTTGCAGAAGCAGATGGCCGATCTCCGCGTCGAGGCGACGGCCGGGGGTGGCATGGTGGCGGTCACCGTGAATGGGTCGAAACAGCTCATCGCAATGAAGATCGATCCCGAGGTGGTCTCGAAAGACGACGTGGAGATGCTTCAGGACTTGATCGTGGCGGCCGTCAATGACGCGAACCGGAAAGTCGATGAGCAGATGGCCCAATCAATGGGCGGCATGATGGGCGGATTGAAACTGCCCGGCATGTGAACGCCCGTGTCGTTGCCTGAGCCGGTCCTCCGGCTGATCGACGAGCTGCAGCGGCTACCCGGCATTGGCCCCAAGGGGGCCCAGCGTCTCGCCTTCCACATCCTCAGGACCCCTCGCGAGCAGGCGGACAGGCTCACCGATGCCGTCCGTGCGGTGAAGGAGCAGGTGACCTACTGCTCCACGTGCAGCAATGTCACGGACTCCGATCCCTGCGCCTTCTGCCGTGACTCCGATCGCGATCACCGCCTCATCTGCGTCGTCGAGGAGCCACAGAACGTGGCAGCCATCGAGAAGGCGCGCGACTACAAGGGCACATACCACGTCCTGATGGGAACGCTGTCACCGCTACAGGGAATCGGGCCGGACGATCTGAAGATCAAGAGCCTGGTGAGCCGCATCGGCGCCGGCGGCGTGGAGGAAGTCATCCTGGCGACCAACCCCACGGTCGAGGGCGAAGCCACCGCCATCTACCTCGCTCGGCTCCTCAAGCCGCTCGGCGTGCGCGTTACGCGAATCGCGACGGGCATTCCAGTCGGCTCCGACCTCGAGTACACCGATGAAGTCACCATGCATCGTGCCCTCGAGGGCCGACGAGAGGTGTAGCCCGCACGATGCTTCCGCCCGCATACGAATTGCCTGCCGCCATCCTCCTGATCCTGACCGGCGCAGTCGCATGCGTGGCGGGCTACCGCTTGTTCCGTCTCGTCCTGGGCGTGTACGGCTTCATCTTCGGCGCCATGATGGCCAGTTCGGTGATGGGCATCACCAATACGGTCGGGATGATCGGTGCGGCCCTGGTCGGCGGGCTGGTGGGCGCCCTGATCATGGTGCTGGCCTGGTTCGTAGGTGTCGCTCTCGTCGGCGCCACGCTCGGCGCGCTTCTCGCTCACCTCGTGTGGGCACAATTCGGTACCGGCGACCCACCCGCGGTGGCCATCGTCGTCGTCTCCGTGGCCGGAGCGGTTGCGTCGATGGTGTTGCAACGCTACGTGGTGGTCACCGGGACGGCCTTCGGAGGCGCCTGGACGATGATCGTCGGTGCCGTGACGTTGATGGCCGCTCGCGGGGGCAGACGCCCACCCGACGATGTGTGGATTCTGTATCCGATGACACTGGCCCCAGAACAACGATGGCTGGTGATCGTGTGGCTCGTGCTCGGCCTCATCGGCACCGGCATCCAGTTGCGGGGCGGCCGGAAGAAGAAGAGTCGCTAGTGCCCTTGCGCCTTCTTCGCGCCCGGCGATGAACGGGTCGCACTTCGGACGTGCGTGGCGCCTGTTTGCTGCTGTTCTGACGCTGGTGCTCGCCGCCAGAACGCTGTGGCTATTCGCCTCGCACCAAACCGGCGGAGGCGCAGCACGACACCACGTCGAAAGCTCGGCGTTGGCCTTCGTGCTCATCGGTGGGGTGACGGCGTTCGTCAGGCGGGACCGAACCCTGGATGCCGCGACCGACCGCTCACACGCCGGCGGTCGCGTAGGCTGGAGCGCGCTGTTCTGGTGTGCTGCGTCGCTCGCGCTCTATCTGCCGGCACTCAGCCTTGGCCTGCTGTCGGACGACTACGTCCTGGCCTCTCGGGCGGTGGAAGGGCAGTTCGGCCTCGTGCACGCCCAGTTCTTTCGCCCGCTGCCGCTGATGCTGTGGAGCCTCTTGCTCCGTATGGGAGGCGGGCCCTTCACGCTTCACGCGGTGAACGTGCTGGGCCACGGACTGGTGGCGTTTCTCACGACGCGGACTGCCGCGGCGCACGTGCCGGGGCGGCTCGGCGACGATCGCCGGGCTGCTCGTGTTGACGTTTCCTGCCCAGGTCGAGGCGGTGGCGTGGACTTCGGGTGTGTTCGACGTGACGGCGACGGGCCTGGCCCTTCTAACGGTGCTGCTGGCTCGACAGCTCACGTGGGCGGTCGCGACCAGGCGCGCGGCCGTGGGCGTTCTGGCGGTGGCGGCCCTGCTGTGCAAGGAGACGGCTTTCGTCACGCCGCTCCTGATTCTCCTGGGTCAATGGGCACAGGAACGACTCTCGCGGAGGGAGATCGGCGATGTCGCGACGATCGCAACGCTCTTCGTCGGGATCGGGATCTTTCGCTTCGCCAACGTCCCTCCTGAGGTCGACGTGACGCTGTCGCGCTTTCTCGTGCAGCGCTGGTTGTTTGGCACTGTCGGTGCGCTTGCCGTGCCGTGGCACCGCGAGGTCACTGGCCGATGGTTCTGGGTCGCCATCCTCCAAGTGGGCGGGATCATCCTACTCGCCTCGGGATTCCTGGTGTCGACGGTTCGGGCGCCAGCAGTGCGCGCCTCGATGGCGTTCGCGGCGTGGGCGCTGCTAGGGACTGCTCCCGCCATGACGTTCTTCTTCGTCTCGCCGAATCTCGAGGGTGCCCGCTACGTCTATGTGGCGACGGTGGGATACGCAGTCTTCCTCGCGGCGGTCAGTTCGGCGCTTCCACCGCTCGGCCGTGCCGCGGCCGGCTCGGGTTTGGTCCTGCTAGTCGTGTTGGGCGTCGCCGGCGTTCGCGTGCACCTCGGCCCTTGGCGCGAAGCGGCAGCGACGCGCGACGCTTTTCTGGCCGCCGTGCGCCGCAGAGTGACACCTGCCGCGCTATCGCGATCGACTCGCCTCCGGACAACGTCAGAGGGGCGTACGTCCTGAGAAACGGCGTCGAAGAGGCGCTGCGAGCTCAGGGCGTGAACGTGTCGCGTGACGCCCCTGACGAGTGCGTCCTGCACTGGCAAGAAGAGCATCGCCGATTCGCGCCCTAGCGCGTCACCGCCGGCCTCCCCCTTGTCTAGGCCGGTCGCGACATCTGCCAGCCGCCGTCATCGTCCATGCGATCGAGATCCAGCGCGTCGTCGGCTGCGCGCCGATTCGGCTCATCGAGCCGTGGGCACGCCAGTCCCCGCTGTCGTGGTGATGAAGACGATCGCGGCGATCCCCGCGGCTGTGGCGGTGGAATGACCTCGCCAGACCATCACATCGCGCCTGCCCTATCGGGGGAGTGTTCGATTTGAGCACGTTTGGCGTTAGTTGGAGGTGAACAGGGCACGCAATGCGACTGGAACGCGAGACAACCCATCGACCCGCCTTGGCGGCCAATGCCCGTGCACTGCGTGGGCAACAGCCGGGCTGGGCCGAGGCGAGGACGGCAACTGCGCCGGAGCGGGTGCCGACGGCTGACCTGAGCTCCAGGCTGTCGGCCGTGAACCGGTCGGGCCGACTGCTTGCCGGCGCGTCACTGGACGTGACCCTGGTGCTGGCGGATTTCCTGGCCCCAACCGGGGTGCCAGCGGATTCGGGAAGCCGCCTCGACCTGGCGCTGCACCGGCTCGCGGTCGAGCCGTTGCGGCTTGGGCTGGCCGCGCTCATCGGCCTCGTCATCACGGCGATTCACCAGCGCGGCGCACACGACCCTCAGGCGCCGGCCCTGGCTCACGCACAGATTCTGTTGTGCGTGGCTGGCGCCATGATGATGGCGCTCATCGACGACTCGCTGGCCAGGGCGTTCGGCATTGCGGGCGCGGCCAGCATCATCCGTTTTCGCACGCCCGTTGACGACCCCAAGGACGCGGTCGTGCTGTTTCTGTTGATGGGTTTGGGCATGGCGTGCGGCCTTGGCGTGCTCACGTTGGCCGGCGCCGGTTCGGCGATGCTCTGCGTCTTCCTGGTCCTGCTCGAGGGGGTGGCGACAGAGCGGACCCGTGCCTTCATGGTCGAGCTCGTCGCGAACGGCCCGGTCTTCCCGGTCGAACATGTGCACCACGTGTTCGGCGCGCATCGCGTCAGTGTCGAGTTACGCGAGATGTCGCAGGACGATCCGGCGCGCGCGAAGTATCTCGCCCTCTGTGGTCCAGGGACGGGCCTCGAAACGCTGAACGCTGACCTTCTGGCCGGCGGATCGGGTGGCCTCCGCGCGATTGCATGGGAGCCGGCAGGAAAGAAGGCGCTGTGATCACGGCAGAGCGAACCGATCGGCTGGTGGTCGCGCCGTCACAGCGGCGTCGGACGGTACTGAGCTTCATCCGGTCGGCTCAGCACGACCTCGTCCTCTCGATCTTTCGATGCGACGACCGCCTCGTGCTCGACGCACTGATCGAGGCGGCCAATAGAGGTGCGTGGGTCCGCGTGCTGATGACCGGCCGAGCGAAGGGATCGGCACGCCACCTCGATGAGGCACACGTGCATCTGCTGCGCCATGGTGTGGCCGTGCGCCGCTTTCATGACGAGGTGAAATACCACGCGAAATACGTTGTCGCTGACGATCACACGGCCCTCGTGTCGTCGCTCAATCTCACCGAGAAGTGCTTCGACCGCACAGCCGACTTCATCGTCGTCACGCGCGAGACGGACGTGGTCGGTGCGCTGCGGCAGCTCTTCGAGACCGATTGGGCCGCGCGGTGCGTACGTCCGTCGCCCGAACTGTCCGATCGCCTGATCGTCGGACCGGACGGGCGGCCACGAGAGCGTTTTGCCGCACTGATCCGCTCCGCAACCAGCCGGATTCGCGTGCTCGACGCGAAGCTCACGGACCCATGCATCCTGTCGCTGCTCGAGGCGCGACGCGCCGCCGGCATCGACGTCGAGGTTCGCGAGGGCGAGCGCGTCGGGCCGTGGGAAGCACATGGCAAGCTGCTGCTGATAGACGGGGGCGCGAATGCGGTGGCGGTCGTCGGGAGCCTCGCGCTGTCGCCGATTGCCCTCGACGTCCGGCGCGAGCTGGCCATCGTCGTCCGCGACGCCGTGGCCATCCGGCAGCTCGAGCAGCATTGGCAGTCGCTGACCGAACGATCCTCGCGTTTGTCGCATTCATCCTGGCAGACGTGGACGCCCGCGTCCTCGCCGGAGCAGGAGGCGTGGGCATGAGCCGCACCGCGGTCCAATCCCTGCTTGTCCTGATGGCCCTTGCGTTCTGGCCGGGGCGCGCGGCGGCACAAACCGTGACCTTCGATGATCGACCGTCGTTCCTGGTCGGCCACGCGTTTCGCATCGACCTCACCGCCAAGCTGCAAGGCGACCTCAGGTCGTCGTTGTCGGACGGCTCCGACGACCAGATCGACTTCACGCGACGCCGGATCGGCGTGAAGGGGTCCTGGGGCTCGCGCGTCGAGTTCGAGGTGGAACGTGAGATCGACAGCAAGCGGCCATGGCGTGACGCGTACGTCGACGTTCGATTCGGAGGTCCCCTTCAGGTACGGGCAGGGCAGTTCAAGATGCCATTCAGCCTCGAGGCGCTGACGGGCGCCACCGACCTGGATACGGTCTACCGCGGACGTGCGGCGGATGCGCTGGCGCCGGGCCGCGGCATCGGCGTGTCGGTGCATGGGCGCCTGGCGCGCCGGCTGGTCCTCTACGAGTTGGGCGTGTTCGCGCGAGACAGCGAGGTCGTGCGCTTCGGGTCGAACCTCGGCGCAGGCCGGACCACGGCGGCGCGCGTGACGCTGCGGACCTCTACTCGAAAGCGCTCGCTGGCGCGTGTAGAGGTGGGCGCCGGCTCGACGGTGGGCGATCTACCGGAGGGCCGAAATGCCCTCCGCGGACGCCTGACCTCCGGCGACGTCTTCTTCGCACCCGTCTACGTGAATGGACGCCGACTCCGCGTCGGCGTCGATGTCGACTGGCGACCAGGTCCGTTCGACGTGCGGGCTGAATGGCTGCGTGTACTGGACGGGCGCCAAGGCCAGGGACTACGGGCTGAGACGCTGCCCGATCTCCGTGCAGACGGGTGGCACGTCACCGGTGTGTGGCGGATGGAGCAGACGTTTGGGCGGTCGCGTTCGTTCTTGAACTGGCGAGCCGAGGAGTTGATCACGCGCGTGGAACAGCTGACGTTTGGCAGCGTGAGCCCCGAGCCCGCCGAGCGTCATCCGCGAGCGGCCCATCTCGCTGCGATTGGCGAACGCGCCTGGACGTTCGACGTCAACTGGAGTCCCACGCGGTGGACGAGGCTGCAAGTGAATGCGGTTCACGAGTTGCCTGGCGCTGCCGCCGCGGCCGTGGTCGGCACGTCTTCGGGTGTCTGGACCCGCGTCGTGCGATTCCAGTTCGCACTGTAGAGGACCGCCGCGGATCACCTGACGGCGGAGCCGCGGGACAGCGTTCCGGAGGGGTGCTACGATGATCCGTGCTCTCGTGCTTCATGCGGCGTTGGCGGTCGCGTTGCCGATCCAGCCGCGCCCAGCGTTCGCGCAGGGCGCCGACGATTCAGCCGATGCGTTCTTCGACGATCGGCGCCTACATACGATTCGGCTGGTCATCAACCCCCGTGATTGGGAAGAGCTCCGCGCCAATTTCCAGCTGAATGACTACTATCCCGCTCACTTTGGCTGGGAAGATCAAGTGGCGCGCAACGTCGGGATCCGCTCGCGCGGCACAGGCAGCCGCAGCGGAACAAAGCCCGGTCTCCGCGTCGACTTCAACATCTACGACGTCGCACAGCAGTTCCTCGGCCTGAAGTCCGTTGTGCTGCGGAACAACGTCCAGAATCCGACGCATCTGCACGAACGCCTGGGCATGCAGCTCTTCGCTCGCCTCGGGCTGCCGGCGCCTCGACAGGCGCATGCGCGCTTGTACGTCAACGACGAGTACGTCGGCCTGTACTCGATCGTCGAGAACGTGGACAAGAAGTTCCTCGCGCGTCACTTCAACCAGGACAACGGGTACCTCTACGAGTACGATTACGACCCCGAGGACCGGCCGTATCGCTTCGAGTCACGTGGCTCGAGTCCGTCCGCGTACTTGCCAAAGCCCTTCAAGCCGGCCACCCACGAGACCGATCCCGATCCGCGGCCGTTGGCGGAGATGGTTCGCGTGATCGCCGAGGCGTCGAACGCAGAGTTCCCGCGTGCGATCGCGCGCTACGTGGACGTCGACCGTCGGATGATTCACACGGCCATCGAGAGTGTCCTGTCCGAGGTCGACGGCTTCGTCGGCGACTACGGCATGAACAACTTCTTTCTCTATCGATTCGAGGGCGGCACGCGCTCGACGATCCTTCCATGGGACAAGAGCGAGGCCTTCAAGGGCGGTGTCGCGCGCAGCATCTGGCACAACGTGGACGATGTGCCGTCGTGGCTGCAGAATCGGCTGATGACGCGTGCGATGCTCTCGCCCGAGTGGCGCAGCCTGTATCTCGACACCCTCGGCCGATGCGCGGACATCGTCAGCGAGCCCGCACCGGCGGGAGAGGCGGACGATGAGGGCGCCGAGCGACCCAACTAGTGGGAGGCCGAGATTCGGCGTCAGCACGCACAGATTCGCGAGGCGTCGTACGAGGACCAGCGAAAGCCGTTCTCGGACGAGCAGTTCGAGGAAGGCGTGCGCGAGCTGATCGAGTTCGCGCGCGAGCGGAGCGAGATCGTGCGGCGACAACTGGAGCGGAGCCCTCGCTGAGAGTGACGTCCGGGACTCTTCCGCTCGTCGCCTCCTTCGCCACAGTGCAAGAACGGATGCTCCAGCGTGCGTCTGGCGCCGACGGCGGTTGGGTGAAGGGGACTGTCGATGCTAGCGCAGCAGCTGCAGCCGATCGCGATCCACGGTCGTCAGCGGAAAGAACCTCGGCTCATCCGACCGGTAGACGAAGCGCGTACAGGGGCCGCACATGAGCGTGCTCGTCCGGCCGTTGTGCTCGAGACCGAGCACGTGCCCCAGCTCGTGGGCGATGACGTTCCGCGCGACGTTGGGAGCGGCGAGAGGCGACGTGACCGCTTGTTGGATGCCGACGAAGTACTTCTGGCGCGCCGCTCGCGGCCACGCGAACGACAGGATTCTCTGACTGGAGAAGAACACCGTGACGTCGGCAGCCAGCGCTTCGAGCTCCCGCGGCGGCGTGGGCGTCATGTCGGGCGGCGTGGGCCGGCCCGCGAGGTTCCAGATCCGACGCGTGTAGCCTTCCAGTGGTCGCGTGATGGGCGGTGCAACGAGCACGCGGTCCACCACGAAGCGAGACTCGAGCCGCAGCGTGGAGAGCGTCTCGTTCCAGAACGCGATCGCCTCTCGTGTCGCCGCCAGCCGGAGATCATCGTCAGCCGGCGTCACGATGACCACACGACGGTTCGGCCCGTGCTCCTGAGCGAGCACGGACGGCACGAGGCACGCCAGCGCGACGAGCGTCCACGATATCGTCGAGAGCGTCGTCCTGTTCATGAGGCGGCCGTTATCCTACCCCGTGACGAGCCTGCGCCGGATACAATCGGCGCGGCCACGCAGACCCAACCGAGCGAGTGTACGCAGCCGGAGGAGTGGCAGGCAGTCCGAACTCCTCGCGCGGCGTGTGCCAGCGCAAACGTCACTCGCCGGGAAGCGATCGATCGGCTGGATATGGTGAAACCACAGGGCGGTGCGAAGGTGGCCGCCGGCGTCGGGCCCCCCGCAGCGAGCGAGCGGGTTCTGAGCGGAGCGCCGTTAGTGGCAGACGCCGGAGCCAGCGTCAGAGAACCGCGAACCGCCAGGTACCGAGACGAACTCCCAGGAATAGCCCGTCGGTTGCAGCGTCAGCTTGAGCACACCCCAGACGCTTCCGGTGGCCTCGCTGTTGGCTTGCAACGGTCCGAACCCGGTAGTCGGCGCGCCGCCCGAGCCGATGACGAACTCGCGGATGCCCAGCCGCGGATCGAGCCGCCCGTCCGGATCCTGCGGCGCGAAGCGCTCGTAGCTGTGGTTGTGGCCGGAGAGAACGATCTCGACGCCGTGCTCGTAGAGGATGCGCCAGATGTCGCGCATGCGGGAGTCGCTGCCATTGGTGCCTGACCCGAAGAGTGGCTCGTGGAAGTACGCGAGCGCACAGCGGGTCGGATTCCCACGGAGCTCAGCCTCAACCCACGCGGCCTGAGCCGACCCGCGGTGTGATGGCACCTGGCTGTTCAGCGCCAGCACGTGCCAGGCGCCCGCGCGGTAGCTGTAGTACCCCAGGCCCATCGGGCCAGCGTTGCTCCCGAAGTAGTTGAAGTACCCCGTCGCCCCGGGGGTCTCGTAGTCGTGGTTGCCGGGCGTGGGTCGCGTGCGGCTCCTGTGCCGCCCCCACGTCGGCTCGTAGCACCGGCTGAAGTTCTCGGGCGTGCCACTCATGTAGGCGTTGTCGCCGGTGGTGAACACCGTGCCGGGAATGCCGTCGAGGAGAGCCGTGGTCAGGTGAGGACCGCCGTCGTTCCCGCACCAGCCGATGTCGCCGGCGCCGACGAGGACGGCCTCGATGTTCGGCGGCTCTGGCGGTGGAGGTTGCGGTGCGGGCGCTCCAATCGGGGATCCGGCTGGGGTCGGTTCGGTCGGTGAGGCGTCGCGGCCGCACGAGCTTGCGAAACTCACAGCCAACGCCACCGTCATCCATCCCGACGAGTATCCTGGCCCGCCCAGCCGCCCGTCGTCTGTCCTGGCATGCCTGGTTGATCTCTCTCGGTGGCCTGTCGTGTTGCAGCCTGGAGGCCTCTCGGGGCGCTACTCTCGCGCCCCGAGCTTGCGCAGGAGCGCGATGGTGCTCTGCCGATTGAGCATCGGTGAGTCGGGAGGAGCCTCTGGCGCCTCGGTCAACAGCACTTTGAGCGGCGTCTGCGACTGCTTGTTCTGGACGTTGAGGTCCGCGCCGCGTGAGACGAGGAACTCGACCACGCGGTCGAACCGCTGGCGGACGGCGTCGAAGAGCGGCGTTTCGCCCCGAGTATCGGCGACGTTGACGTCCACCCCTCCATCGACGAGCATCCGCGCGATCTCGAGAGTTGCGCCTTCCTCTTCGGTATGATCGCGGAGCGGCGCACCGTAGCGGCCCTCGCGATTCTCGGTCAGGCCGCGGCCGCGCAGGAGACCCATGGCCGCCTTGAGTGCGTTGATGTTGTCGGCCGCGACCGTGCTCACGCTCGCGCCGTGGGCGCGTAACGCGCGCGCAATCTCCAAGTGCCCCAGGCGCGCCGCGAGCCACAGTGCGCTGCCGTTGATCATCTGGTGGCGGATGCTGTAATCCGCGCTCAGGCGACGCAGGGGCGATCCGTGGGTGATCAGCGCGTTCGGGTTCGCCCCCTTGTCGAGCAGTGCCTTCACGAGCTCGAGGTTGCCGCGCAGCACCGCCGCGTGCAGGGCGCTGTAGCCGGCGCCCGCCGCACTCGGATCCGCGCCGCGCGAGAGGAGCAGCATCGCCAGAGGCCCGTGATTGCTGTGCGCCGCGATCACGAGCGCGCTCGTCCCGGAGGCGGCGGTGTCGTTGACGTTCGCGCCTGCATCGAGGAGCGTTTTCGCGGTCTCGACATGCCCTTGGCGCGCGGCGAAGAGCAGCGGCGTGGAGCCGCCGTGCTCCATCTCGAAATCGCCGGTCGGGTTCGTGTTGCCGGCCGTGTTCTCGAGCTGTCGCCAGGTCGACGATCGCGCGTGGAGATCGGCGCCCGCCTCCACAAGGGCCTTGACGACATCGGCGTGCCGCTGGTCGGCGGCCCACATGAGCGCGGTCTGTCCGCGGCGTGACTCCCGTGCGTTCACATCGGCGCCGCGCCGCGCGAGCAGGCTGACAGCCGCGGCGTTGCCGCTGCGTGCCGCCGCCATGAGAGGCGCCTCGCCGGACTCGATCGCGACGTTGGGCTTGGCGCCCGCGTCCAGCAACCGAGCGACGAGCGCGTCGTTGCCGTTGACGCAGGCCAGCCACAGCGGCGTGGCACCCAGGTCGTTCACCACGTTCACGTCGGCGCCGGCTCGAATCAAGAGATCGGCCGCAGCAAGATCCCCGCGATGGGCGGCCCAGTGCAACGCGGTGGCGCCATCGCCTTGAGGCTTGTTGACGTCCGTGCCAGGCTGAAGGGCCGCACGGAGGCGTTCGACCGATCCGCTACGGACGGCGTCGATGACCGCAGTCGAGGACGCTGCGCCTGCGGCCTCGGCCGCGGACCCTGACCATGCGGCCACCGCGAGCGCGAACACCGCGCTGGCTACGGTCTCAACGAGCGCGAAGGGCCGCCGGCGGAGCATGACTAGACCACCGACAGCGGCTCGAGCGGCAATCGGCCGGTGCTGTGTCCCAGCTTGTCGATCTGCACGCCATTCTTGTCCATCAGCGTGAGATGGAGGTTTGCCAGCGGCGTGTTCTGGGGGAAGGCGATATGCCGTCCGCCAGGCGTCCTCAGGTCACCCCCCACGAGCACCAGCGGCAGATTCACCGACGCGTGCGCGTTCGGATCTCCCATCCCCGCTCCGTACAGCATCGTCACGTTGTCGAGCAACGTGCCGTCGCCGTCCGGCGTCTTGTGCAGCTTTTCGAGGAACTCCGAGAAAAGCGTGACGTGGTACGTGTTGATCTTCCGGAGCTTGACGAACTTCTCGGTGTCACGCTGGTGGTGCGAGATGGGGTGATGCGCGTCCGGCACGCCGATCTCCGCGTACGTGCGGCCGGTGATCTCGCGTCCCAGCATGAACGTGACGACGCGGGTCAGATCGGTCTGATATGCGAGCAGCTGCAGTTCGAACATCAAGCGCACGTGCTCGCCAAAGGTCGACGGCACTCCAGCGGGTTGGCCAATCACGGGCAACTCACGGCCGCTTTGTTCCTCGGCCTTCTGAATGCGCCGCTCGATGTCGCGGACGGCCTGCAGGTACTGGTCGAGCTTGGAGCGATCCTGGGTGCCGAGCCCGCGCTGAAGGTCGGCGACGCGCTCCGTGACTGAGTCAAGGAGGCTGGCGTCTTTCTGGAGCCGCGCGCGCCGGATGCCGGCGTCGGTGCTGCCCGTGTCGCCGAACATCCGCTCGAAGACCACCCGCGGATTGTTCTCCATCGGCAGCGGGGTTGTCTCGTTGCGCCACACGATCGTGTTCGTGAAGGCACAGCTGAAGCCGTCATCACAGGAACCGGCGAAGTCGCGCCCGTCGATGGCGAGCTCGAGTGACGCGAGCTGCGTGTGCTGTCCCTGTTCGCGCGCGATGAGCTGATCCATCGAGATGCCGGCGCGCAGATCCAGGCCGTCTGTGCGTGGAGAGGGGACGCCGGTCAGGAAGCGCGTGGAGGCGCGCGCATGGGGACCTTCACTCTCGACGCCGCGCAGCCCGGACAGCACGACCATCCGATCGCGGAACGGCTCGAGCGGCTGCATGATCGGCTTGAATGCGAAGCCGGGCGTCGTGCTCTCCGGCAGCCAGTCGTGCATCATCATGCCGTTCGGCACGTAGACGACGCCGAGGCGCGGCACGCGGGCGGTGGCGAGCGGCGCCGCGAAGGCGGGCACCATCGCGTCGAGGAATGGGAGGGCGAGCGACGCCCCCATGCCGCGCAGGATGGTCCGGCGGGGGATGGCCTTCTTCGTCACAATCATGATGCAGTCCTCCGCATGCGGAACGGCGCACTCTCGACGATGCCCTGAATAATAGCCGACCAGCGGTGGTCTTGGGTGGCCGCATTGCGCACGATCTCGCGCACGTAGGCACGTCCCCGCAGGCCAATCGCCCGACCCGTGGCGTACGACATCAGCTTCTCGGCGGCTGTCCGGACGAATTGCTCCCGCCGCTGCATGAGCGCGGCTTTCAGCCCGGCCGGACCCTCGAACTTGGTGCCATCCGGCAGGATGCCCGAGGCATCGATCGGCAACGCATCCTCAGCCGTTCGCCACGATCCGAGCGCGTCGAAGTTCTCGAGTGCCAACCCCATCGGATCCATCGGGGCATGGCATGTGGCGCACACGGCGTTGTTCCGGTGGATCGCCATGCGGTCGCGCACGGTGGCTGTCTTTCCGCCCTCACCCCTGGTCGGCAGGTCGGGCACGTCGGGTGGTGGTGGGGGAGGCGGGGTTCCGAGGATGTTGGTCAGCACCCACTTGCCGCGCAGTACCGGAGACGTGCGATTGGGATAGGAGGTCACGGTCAGCAGACTGCCGTGACCGAGGATGCCGCCGCGGCGCGCCGCCTGCGCTGCGTCGAGCGTCACGCGGCGGAAGTGCGAGCCGTAGACGTCGGGGATCTCGTAGTGCCGCGCCAGCCGCTCATTCACGAACGTGTAGTCCGCGTTGATCGTCTCCCAGACGCTGCGGTTCTCGCGGATCTGGCTCGCGACGAAGAGCTCCGTCTCTTGCTTGAACGCGTCGCGGAGGTTCTCGTCGAAGTCCGGGAAGGCGACGGGATCCGGCACGATGCTGGAGAGGTCGCGCAGTCGCAGCCATTGACCGGCGAAGTTGTCGATCAGCGCGCGCGACCGATCGTCGGCCAGCATCCGTTGCACCTGCGCGCGAAGCACCGCCGGCTGCTTGAGCGTGCCGCGCTCGGCCGCGTCGAGGAGCGTGTCGTCTGGAATGCTGCTCCACAGGAAGAACGAGAGACGTGACGCGAGCGCGACGTCGGTCAGCCGATAGGTGCTGCCCGGCGCGAGTCCTGCGGGGTCGCGCTCCATCCGGAACAAGAAATCGGGCGAGATGAGCAGGCGCTCGAGCGCAGACTGGATCGCGCGGTCGAACCCGTCCGCCCGATTCTTGGTGAAGAACGTCATCAGCGTCGCGACGTCCGCTTGCTCCGCGGGGCGCCGATACGCGCGGCGCGCCAGCGCGCTCAGGATCCGCTGCGCGCAGACGATCTCCTCGGTGGGTCGCGTCGGGCGGCACGTGAAGATCCGCTGGCGGCTCGGCGTGTCGCCGGATCCGCTGGTGTCGTACGGACCCCCGATCGTGATCTCTTCGATCGCGGCGTTGCCGTCCCGCATGTCGTTGATGGCAACCGCGAACACGTTCTGTCGCGGCTGCAGGACGCCTTCCTCCGCGGTCAGGTTGCGAAGGAACGAGACGCCGACGGATCGCTGGCCCGCTGTGACCGGGAGCCGTACAGTCAGCCCGTTGTCCGCATAGAGCGCGTAGCTCTCCCAGGCGGGATCGCCGAAGATATTGCCGGCATAGCTCGCCGGCGCGGGCCGGCCCTTGCCTTCGCCTTCGCCGCCGACGCTGAAGCGCTTGACTCGCGCGCCGTCGAGGCGGACGTCGAGCTGCTGCCGCGTGCCGAGCCCCCGGACGTAGTTCACGTAGTTCCGCTGCAACCGGATCTTGATCTCGTACTCGCCGTCGACGGGGAAGTGATGGCGGACCGAAAGGCCGCCGCGAGATCCGAAGGGCAGGTCGTCGCTCATGCGATCGTCCTGCATCAGAAGGATCGGGAGCTTGTACGCCTCGATCGTCGGGGTCAGCGGCGCTTCGCCGACGGCGAGCCGCGCGATCTTCCGTGCGGCTGAGAGATAGCGTTCGAGCAACACCGGCGAGACGGTGAGCACGTCCGCCATGTTGTCGAACCCCTGCTCGTCGATGTCGTCACCTGGGAGCAGTGACGCGACGTCAACGTCGAGCGCGAAGAGATCCCGCACCGCGTTCCGATACTCGGACCGGTTCAGACGGTGGAACGTGCTGGGGCGTCCGGGATCCGGCCGCGCGAGCGCGGCGCGGTCGATCTCAGTCTCGAGAAAGGTGGCCAGCGTGGTCAGCGTCGCCGCGTCCGGACGCGCCGCATTCGGAGGCGGCATCGCACCGTTGCGCAGCTTGGAGATGACCTTCTCCCACGTGTCGACCGCACCGCTGACGTTCGCGAGCCCAGCGGGATCGAGGACGAGTCCCGCCGTCTTCAATCGTTCGTTGTGGCAGGTGACGCAGAACTTGCTGACGACCGCACCGTACGCAGACGCGTCGGTCGAGGACGGGGCGATCTTCGCGAGCGCAGGGGACGACGAGGTGCGCGCCTGACCAGCCGCGAGCTCGCCGGGCCGCGTCATCACGGTCGTCATCACCAGCGCCCCGAGGCAGGCACCTCGTGCGACGGCTCGGACGCCGCCGAAGCTGGGCTGTAAAGCCGGTCTCCGCTCGTTCATTGCACCCCGCACGTGTGCTCGATCGGTGCTCTATTCTACCTGCTCGCCGGCCCCCGCAAGCCCCTTGCGGCACGCCCTCCGGTCCCCGCCCGGTAGACGAGGCTGTCCCGGCTTGCCTGGTCTTGAAAGCGTCAGAACTTCACATTCAGTCCGAATCGCAGCATCCGGCCGCGCATGATGCTCGTCGCGCGGTGATACGCCGGACCGAGAATCGTGATCCGCCCCTGGACCGTATTCGCATTGCCCAGGTTGAACATCTCGAGTGCGGGCTCCGCGGTGAGCCCAGACGTGAGCCTGAACCGCTTGCGGAGCGCCATGTCGAACGCGTTCACCGCCGGGAGCCGGTTCGTGCCACGTGGGGCGATGATGACCGACTGCGTCACCTGCGTCAGCCGCACCGTGTTCGCGCCGACGACCACGGAATCCTCTTCCGGGAACCCAGTGAAGTGTTGGGCGTTCGCGCTGACCGAGATGCCGTAGGGAAACTCGTACGCGGCCGACATCTTCACCGACACCGGGACGTCGAACTCGATACGCCCGCGGCGAAACGTGTTGTTCGGGTTGTTCAGATCGCCGGTGTTGTAGATGTCGCCGACGTTGCGGCCGATGCTGACCCCGGTCATCAGCATCCACTTCGACGTCATGCGCTTGTTCGCCGTGATATCGACACCGTGAAAGGCGCTGTCCAGCTCCGGTGCGTTGTCGAAGAGCACGTCGAAGCGGCCGCGCAGTGCCGGATCCTGATTGTAGACGGTGACCGCCCGTCCGCTGGTCTGCTCGATGACGTCGATTGGGATGTAGGACGCACGCGGGACCGCGAGATTGCGCGATCCGACCTCTCGCCGCGTCGCGCGATACGTGTAGCCCACTGAGGCGACGACATCGAGCGGAAGCTGGCGCTCGATCTCAATCGACAGCTCATTCGCGTACGGTCGCTTGACGTCGGGGTTGTAGCGATTCGTAGTACCCAGGTTAAAGCCGGTCGAGGGGCCGAGCTCGCTGAGCTGCGGGATCTCATCGCGGTTTGCGTCCACCCACATGCGTGTGTCGGTCGTCGTGCGCATCGGGTTCACGCGTGCGGCATGCGCGACACCAGCGGTCAGGAAGTAGCGGTTGGCCGATCCCTTGAGCGCGGTCTTCCCATCGCCGAAGAGATCATAGATGACGCTGAACCGTGGCGAGGCGTCCAGCCACTTCGGAATGTCGTCGACCTTGTCGAAGCAGCGCGCCGCGATGAAGATGGTTTCCGCCTGACACCCCGCGGGCACCCAGCCGACGCTCTTCTGAACCCGCACGCCGACGTTGACGGTCAGGCGGCGGTTCGCTTGCCACTTGTCCTGGATATAGATCGCCTGATCGAGCAGGTGGTTCTCGACCTCGTTCGGCGTGTTGTAGGTGTTGACCGAATCCGGCACGCCGTTCCGAAAGACGGCTCGGAGGCCAGCCGGGAAGTGCGACGTGGAGTACGAGTTGGCGTACGTCCACTGGTTGTTGTATTGGTATCCGATCTTGAGGTCGTGGTTGCGCAACACGTACGTCATGCTGCCGTGCAGGTAGTAGCGGGGATAGACCGGCCGACCTGGATAGGATCCTTGTGCGACGCTGAACGTGTTCGTGATGGCGTCGAACCGCGGGATGTCGCCTGGCTGGACCTCCGGCTGTTGGCTTCGGACGATCACCGGGTAGTAACGACTCGCCGCCACGTCGAACAGCAGATTCGATCGCGCCGCCGACGTCCACTTGATCTGGTCGATCGGGCTCTCGAGGTCCTGCACGAGCATCGCGCGGCTCTCGTAGAACTGCGTGACCTGACCGAGCGTGTTGGCGCGATGGAGGTTCACGCGGTTGTTGAATTGATGGAGGTAGTGGATCTGGTTCCTCGGCGTCGCCTGCCAGGAGACCTTGTACGAATGGTTGTTTTGCGTGTTGTCGTCCAGCCCTTGTGTCCCGTCGGCGTTGTATGCGCCAACCCTGAGCTGATCGAGCCGCTTCAACTCGCCGCTCAACGCGAACCAGAGCTTGTCCTTGACAATGGGGCCGTTGAAGCCCACTGAGACGTCCCAGTAACGAATGAGCTGCGTGCTCGGCACGAAATTCGGATTGACCGCGAGCACGCGCGCGGGAACCGAGGCGATGAGATCCGCCTTGAGCTCGGGGCTCAGGTTCTGCGCGTTCATGCTGCGGTTCGACCCGGAGAAGATCGTCCAGCCGTGCCACCCGTTCGTGCCGGTCTTGCTCACCAGGTTGTAGATGAGCCCGCCCTTCTCGAACTCGGCGCCGGCGTTGCCGGCCATGTAGTTCGTCTCTTGGAACATCGCGACGTCGAAGTACGACGCGGACGTCGTGCCTCCCGGATTCGTCGTGTCCAGACCGTCGACCAAATATCCACTGTCGGTCCAGCGGCTGCCGTGCACGCTGCCTTGATACTGACTGAGTGATTCGGATCCGCCGACGTCGTAGCGGCTCATGATCACGCTCGGCACGATCCGGCCGATCGACCAGATGTCGTTGCTCGTGGGGAGCGTCTCGAGGGTGCGGCGATCGAGCACCGTTTGGTTCACCGCCGTCGACGTGTCGAGCAGCGGCACCGCCGCAGTCACCGTCACTTCCTCCGCCACTTGTCCCAGTTGCAGCGTCATGTCCGCGCGGACGGTGACCGAGGCATTGACGACGATGCGGTCGATGGAGACCGGGCGGAATCCGACGAGCTCGGCGCGGACGGCGTACGTGTTACCGGGGACGAGACTCGTGAATTGGTAGGCCCCGCGCTCATCGGTGACGGCTTGTTGGTTGCCGCCGATGACGCCAGGGTTCGACAACACCACCGTCACGCCTGGCAGGACTGCACCGGTATTGTCCTGCACCGTACCGCGAATGGCGCCCACGTCCTGGGCCGATGCGCTGACCCCCACGCTGCACGCTAGGGCGAGCGCCGCCACGAGACACAACGCTGCTGGTTCGCGCACCATCGATCCTCCTTCGCCGTGGTCGGCTGAGCCTCGCTACTTCGCCCCTGATCTCCCGTCCTGGAGCAGAGCTTCGCCGGAGCTCTGCGTCGCGAGTATTTCTTCTTGTTACTCTTTTGTCTATCCCCCCACGGCTCATCCATTGGTGCGGGCGCCGACCTCAATCGTTCGGCCGTTGACGCAGGGGGAGTCGTCGTCGTTGGGCACGCGCGCACCGCCTCGCGTGCACGAACGGTCACGCCCGCGTCAATCCCCGCACCCGTCGGAGCGCTCACGGACGTGGTGCGAGGGACATCGGCCGCGTACGATGAGTCGGTGGACGGCCCGGGTAGCCAGCGTCAGCGCCGCTGCATCACGAGGTCCCGGGTCACCTGCGCGAGCTGCAGGCCGAAGCACCCCACACTCTCTCTGACCGACCCGCTCATGGTGTTGCCGCTGATCCTCAGCTCGCCGTCGGCGTCCAGGGAGCAGGAGGCGGCCGAGGGTCTGGAGGGGATGCTCACGCCTTGATAGGTCTCCGCGAACCTGTACGTGCGTGGGGTTGCTGTGCCCGACACCCGTCCGGTGCCGGCGACGGTGCCCACGTTCGGAGAGAGCAACTGCGAATAGGTGGCCGCTCCGCGGGCCTGGTTGTCGCTCTGACTGAGCACCCACGTGCGCGTCTCGCCGTTGGTCTGGACCCACGTGCCGCGAATGTCCGCTGCCTCGTTCGGACCGCTCGGCTGCGTCGGACCGGCGTCGTCCGAGCTGCAGCCCATAACGAAGACGACAGCCAGTGCCGTCGGAAGGGCCCTAGACACTGGGCAAGGACTCGGCGCTCGCGAGTCCACTCATTCTGCCGGTGCTGTCACCCAGCTTCTCGGTCGGGAACCCGAGCTTGTCGAGAATCGCCAGGTGCAGGTTCGTGAGGGGCGTGCCTCTCTTGTAGCGGATGTACTGGCCACCGCGCAGACCCGAGGCCTGGCCACCGACGAGCACGATCGGCAGGTCGTCATGGAAGTGCGTGTTGCTGTCGCTGATGCCGGTGCCATACAGCAGCACCGATCGGTCGAGCAGCATCCCGTCGCCCTCCGGCGTGGCCGCCAGCTTCCTCACGAGATGCGCGAACTGCCGGAACTGATACTCGTTGATCAGGCCGAGTCGTTCGAGCTTGGCGGGCTCATCTTGATGGTGTGACAGCGGGTGGTGCGAATCCGAGACGCCGATCTCCGGATAGGCTCGGTTGCTGACCTCCCTCGCCATCATGAACGTCACGATGCGCGTGAGATCGGTCTGCAGCGCCATCGCGACAAGATCCATCATCAGCTTCGTGTGCTCGGCATAGTCGGACGGGACGCCCATCGGTTGGTTGACCACCGGCAACTGCCGATTCTGTCCCTCGGCCATCTGGATGCGCCGCTCGATGTCGCGGATCGAATCGAGGTATTCGGCAAGCTTCGCCTTGTCCTGGGCGCCAATCGCCTTGCCGAGCCGCGCCGCGTCGCCGGCCACGAAGTCGAGGATGCTGCGATCGCGCTGGATGCGGGCGAGCTGCGCGACGCGATCCGTGCTGCCGCTGGTCCCGAACAGCCGCTCGAACACCGCGCGCGGATCGTTCTCGACCGGCAACGGCGTCGTCGGCGTGCGCCACGCGATGGTGTTGGTGTACGCGCAGCTCTCGCCGTCGCAGTTGCCGAGCACGGTGGGATCCTCGATGCCCAGCTCGAGGGAGGCGATCTGGGTCTCCTTCCCGAGCTCCATCGCGGCGATCTGATCCATCGATACGCCCGACGAGACGCCGGCAGGCCGGAAGGCCGTGCCGGTCAGAAACGCGGAGGCGGATTTCACATGATCCCCGCCGCCGCGTACCACCATCCCCGCCTCTGCGGCTGTTCCACCGACCATCAGCAGTCGGTCCTTCAGGTCGCTCAACGAGCGGAGGATGGGTGGCAGCCCGCCGATTGGTCCGGTGGAGAAGCCGCTCGGATACCAGTTCGGCATCGACATGCCGTTTGCGACGTAAAACGCGCCGAATCGGCGGACGGGCGCCGCCGCGGTCTTCGCCTGTGCGGTGACGGCCGGCACCATGCAGTCGAGTAGCGGCAGGGCCAGCGTCGCGCCCAACCCGCGCAGCACCGTTCGACGAGGCAGCGACATCTTCGTGATGAACATTTCAATGCTCCGATACTTTCGGGGCCCGGCTCGCTGATTCCTGTTTCGGCTCTCTATCTCGTCAACGCCGCTGTCGTGCCGACGGGCTCGAGCGGTGTTGGCGAGCGCATCTGGAACGGCGCGCTCGTGACGATCCCTTCGATGAGCGACGACCAGCGGTAGCCGTCCCTTGCCATCTGCCGCACCAGTTGCCGCAGCGTGGGACCCTCGACGGGCGCGACGCGGCGACCGAGTGCGTAGGTGAGCACTTTTTCGATGACGGTCCGCACGAACTCATCGCCGCCCTCTACCAAGAGGGCGGCACGAAACGCCTTCGGACCTTCGACGGTCTTGCCCGAGAGCGTGATGGTCGAGTTGATCGGCGCTTCGGCATCGGTCTCGCGCCATTGCCCGATGGCATCGAAGTGCTCGAGTGCGAAGCCCAGCGGATCCATTCGCGTGTGGCAGGTCGCGCAGACCGGGTTGCGGCGATGCTGTTCCATCCGCTCGCGCAGGGCGGTCGGTTTGGCTCCTGGCGTGCTCTCCGCCAGCGGCGGCACGTTCGGAGGTGGCGGCGGCGGCGGCGCGCCGAGCAGATTCTCCAAGACCCATTTCCCGCGCAGGACGACCGATGTGCGGTCGGCATACGACGTCACGGTCAGCACGCTGCCGTGCCCGAGGAGACCGAAGCGCCGCTCGTCGGTCAACGTGACGCGGCGGAAATGACTGCCGTAGATACCCGGAACTCCATAGTGCCGCGCCAGCCGCTCGTTCAGGAACGTGTAGTCGGCGCGCAGCAGCTCCTGGACGGGGCGATCCTCTCGTACCTGACTTTCGAAGAAGAGCTCGGTCTCGCGTCCCATCGCATCGCGCAGCGTCTGGTCGAAGCCGGCGAAGCGACGCGGGTCGGGCTCGTGCGACTGCAGGTTGCGGACCTGCAGCCACTGCCGAACGAAGTCGCCCAGGAACCGGCTCGCCCGGCGGTCCGCTAACATCCGCTTGACTTGGCGCGTCAACATCGCCGGCTCACGCAACCTGCCGGCCGCCGCCACCTCGAACAGCTGATTGTCGGGAATGCTGCGCCAGAGAAAGAACGACATCCGCGACGCCAGCTCGAGATCGCTGATGCGATATGGCGTGCCGGGCCGGGCGTCCGCGGGCTCCCGCTCGCTGCGGATCAGAAAGCTCGGCGCGGTCAGCATCGCCTCGAGGCCACGTTCGATGCCGGCGTCGAAGTCGCGCTCCTTGCGGCCCGCGCGATAGAGCTCGAACAGCGGCGTCAGATCCTGATCGGTCGCCGGACGTCGGTACGCCCGCCGCGCCAGCGTCGACAGGATTTTGCGCGCGCACGGCTCTTCATCGCGCGCGTGGGTCGGCCGGCACGTAAAGATCTGGCGGCGGCTCGGCGTGTCCTGCGGAGTCGCCCCGTCGAACGGCCCGGAGATCTGCAGCGTGTTCAGCCCGATCCGGTCATCGTCTCGGGCGCGGCCGAATGCCGAGAAGACGAGCGCGGACGGCCGCGAGTCGGTGAAGCCGACGGAGACGAGCCTGGTACCCGCCTTGACCGGCACGCGAATTTCCAGCTCGTTGTCCGCCGTCATGCGGTACTCGTGCACCTGCTTCCCGACGATGTCATCCTCGTAGGGTGCGACGAGGCCGCCGGGATCGGGGCCCTTCAATCTACCGCCCACTCGGAAACGCTTGACGAGCGCGTGGTCGATCCGCAGCTCGATCTCGTGCTCGTCCTCGTCGATGCCGATGAGCGCGTCGGTGACACGGTTCCGCCGCAGCGTCATCTTGAAGGCGTAATCGCCGTCGAGGGGGAACGCGTGTCGCACCGCCAATCCGCCGTGGGAGGCGAACGGCATATCCTCGCTCATCCGCGCATCCTGGCGTGCGCCGTGGCCGGCGAGCGCGACCTTGTATTCCTGCACCATCGGTCGATTGTCGGGGCTGGCCACCGCCAGGCGGCTGATCTTGGTGGCGGCGAAGAGGTATCGCGACATGAGCGCTGGTGTGATGGCCAGCACGTCGGCGTTGTTGTCGAAGCCGTAGTTGGCCAGGTCACTTGGCAGGAGATCCGCCCCGTTGATCTCGAGCGCCAGCAGATCGCGGATGGCGTTGACGTACTCCACGCGATTCAGTCGGCGCGACGCCACGCGTCCCGGATCGGGATTGGCCGCGGCGGAGCGATCAAGAGATGCCTCGAGTGCCGTGACGAAGCTCATGACTATCGCCGGTTCGGGCCGTGGAGAGCCAAGCGGGGGCATCTGTCCGCTGCGGAGCTTGCGGACGACTGTTTCCAGCACGGCCGCATGACGCGCCGGGTCGTCGACGTTCACGTCGGCCAACGACAGCCCGGCCGTCTTCAGACGATCGTTGTGGCAGGTGACGCAATAGGTCTCGAATAGCGCGCGCGCCGGCACCGGTGCGTTCGCAGACCGCGCGACGCCTACCGGTTCCGGCGCCGCTGCCGATTGGGCTCGTCCGACCGCGGGGGCCGCGAGCAGCAGTCCGATTGCCGCCACGGTCCTGAGAATGGAGGGCATGGGCTTGGCCACGAATGGGTATCATATGTCCCGGGCCAGCAAATGCCAACGCGCGAAGCGCGTGACTGGTCCGGGATTGTCGCAGGGGGCTTCGCGATGGGTGTGTGGATCGGTCGCCGGATTGCTCCGTTGGTCCTGGGCGCGGTCGCCAGCCTCGTCGTGCCGAGCCGCTCGTGGTCCGGTCAGGCCGTGGGCGATCTTGTCACCGCGGCGGCCGAGCAGGACGTCCGGAGGGTGAGCGCTCTCGTGAAGAGTGGCGCGAACGTCAACGCGCGACGAGCCGACGGCGCCACGGCGCTCCTGTACGCGGCCCACTGGAACGACCTCAAGACGGCCGATCTGCTGCTGCGCGCCGGCGCCGACGTGAATCTGGCCGACGACTACGGCGTCACGGCGCTCGCCCGCGCCTGTGAGAACGCCAGCCTGGCGATGGTCGAGCGGCTCCTGCAGGCCGGCGCGCGACCGGACGCGGCTCAAGCGAGCGGGATGACGCCGCTCATGCTGGCGGCGACGACCGGGAACGTCCAGATCGCGAAGTTGCTGGTCGCTCGCGGCGCCAACGTCAACGCCGCGACGCGAGAGACCAAGAACACCGCGTTGATGTGGGCGGTAACCAATCAGCACACGGAGATCGTCCGCCTGCTGATCGAGGCGCAGGCCAGCGTGCGCGCCGCGACAGACAAAGGGTTCACCATGCTGATGCTCGCCGCTCGCAACGGCGACATCGAAATGGCTCGCATTCTTCTGGCCGCCGGCGCGAGCGTCAACGAGACAGGGCCGGAAGCGATGCACGTGCTGCCGTACTCGATCATCGCCGGCCGGCCCGCGTTCGCGGAATTCCTGCTCGAGCAGGGCGCCAATCCGGACGGAGCGATGGCGGGCATCCCGGCGCTTCACGCGGCGGTGGCCCCGATCAGCGTGTGGCTGGGCGAGTGGACCCGTCGGTTCGGTGGGGAAGCGTTGGCGCCGGGCGGCGGGCTCATGGCGGCTGACCGCCTGCGGCTCGTGAAGGCGCTCTTGTCCCGTGGCGCGAACCCCAATTCGCGAATCACCACATCGGCCATGTTCATGAGTTATCTCGGATACCCGACCAAGGGCGCCTTCGAGCCGTACTCGTGCGGAACCGGCGATCTTATTGGGGCCACACCACTCTGGCTCGCCGCCTACAACGCCAACGAGCCTCGCGGGAGTTTCACGCCCGACAACCGTCCCGCGGAGCTCCTGCGCGCCCTGCTCGCGGCCGGCGCCGATCTGCGCCTCACGTCGAGCGATGGGACGACACCGCTGATGATGGCGGCGGGGTTGGGCCGGGCCACGTTCGCGCCGCTGAAGCGCGGGGTCCGCTCGGAGAGTGCGGAGGAAGCGGTCACGCTGCTCATCGAGAAGGGTGCCGACGTCAACGCGATCAATGAAGCGGACTTCGCCGCCATTCATGGCGCCGCGTTTCGCGGGTTGAATGAGGTGATCAAGATCCTGGTGGACCACGGCGCCGACATCAACGCCCGCGATTTCCGCGGCCGCACGCCTTATCGGCTCGCCGAAGGCAACAAGCAGTCGTTCCAGTTCCAGCACTACCAGGAGACGGCCGAGTTCATCAAGAGCCTGGGCGCCAACCCGCACTTGGGGCTGAAGGGCGAGGTGCAGGAGCGTCTGCGCGACTAGTCCGGCCACTGGTCCACTAGCCCCCCACCAGCCCCGAGTGTGACGGAGCGGTCAGGCGATTGGCATCGGCCACCTCCAAGGGCATTCGCGCCACGACGACGTCAGCGCAACGGCCGTCCTTGCGGCCGGATTGGTCGATTACTTCCCGATCCCGTAGAGATGGCCCATCGTGCGAATCACGATCAGACCATCGGAGATCGCGGGTGTCGCCATGATGACTTCCTTCATCTCGTTCTTGGCGACTTGCGTGAGGCCGGACGCGGCGGTCACGACATACACCTCGCCGTCCTCGCTGGCGAGATACAGATGTCCATCGGCGGCAATCGGCGACGCTGAAAACGCACCGCCAGATCCCACGCGCCCGCGGAACGCGCGCTTGCCGGTCTCCACGTCGTAGGCGCCAACGACGCCATTGACGTTCAACGTGAACAGCAGGCCGTCGTACACGATCGGCGTGGGGATGTACGTTCCCTCGTTCAAATTGCTCCAGACGACGCTCTGGTTAGAGGTCTGCCCTTGCGTCAGGGAGATATCGCCGCTCGCGCCCGGGCGAATGGCGTAGATCGGACGCACAGGGGGATAGCCTCCGGTCACGAAGACGACGCCAGGGCCGACAACCGGCGTGCCGATCGTGATTTCAGAATTCGGCCCGAGGGTCCACAGCAGTGTGCCCCTGCTCGCCTCGTAGCCCCGCACCTTGGTGCCGTTGGTGACGATCACATCGCGTCCATCGAGCGCCCGAGCCAGCGTGGGCGTGCCCCAGGTGGAGATTTCATCCGAACAATCCGTACGCCACATCTGTTTGCCCGTCGCCAGATCCCACGCGGCGATGTACGACCCGTTCTGAACATCGGCCTGGAGGATCACGGTGTTGCGATAGATGATCGGGGAGCTCGAGTGGCCCCACTGGAACGTCGGGTCGAAGAACCACCCGCTGTCGAGTGCGTCGAGCTTGACCCGCCACAACTCCTTCCCGTTCACATCCCACGCGACGAGGAGACCTGCCGATCCGAACACCGCGACGACGCGCCGTCCGTCGGTGACCGGCGTCGAGCCCGCTTGCGTGCTCTTGGTGTGACGCTTCGTGCGCGGTACGTCGGTCGCAGCCGTCCGTTCCCAGAGCACCTTCCCCGTGGCCTTCTCGAGGCAGTACATCTTCCATTCGTGCACGGACAGGTCGTCGACCGGCTTCACGTCACCGTACAGACCGGTCTTGATCGTGTTGTCACCCGCCTGACTCACCGCGGTTGTCGCGAAGACGCGACTGCCCCAGATGATCGGGCTCGACGTCGCGATGCCTGGTATCGGGGTTTTCCACCGGATGTTCCGCCCGGTCGTGACGTTCCACTCGGTGACCGCGCGTTGGCCGTCGTCATTGCCGGCGGAGCCGTCACCGCGGAAGCCCGGCCAGTTGCGAGCCTCCGACCGACGCGCTGCGGGCTTGGCCGGCGTCGAAGGTGGATTGGCGGACCCAGCCGGCGTCGTTGACGCGAAGGGCGAGGTCGACGACGACGTATCCGAGACGCGGGCCAGCGTCATGTTGACCGGGCCCTGCGACAGGCTGACCGAATCCATCGGCCCACCGCCGCGGCCCTGGAACCTGAGCGTCGCGTTCACCTCGATCACGCGGAAGACGTCCTCCGCCGAAGGCACGAGCTTCACCTGCGGTTGCCCCTGGACTTGGAGCATCAATTGTTCGCCTTGCGCGGTTACCGCCATGGTGACGCCGCTCGACTCGTCACGATACGTGCCGGTGTAGGCCGCAAGCCTTGCCGGGTCGACGGAGAAGGCGGCTGCGGCGGGCTCCGGCAGCTTGTCGAGCGCCGTCTTGATGAGGGAGCCCAACGCGTCGCGCTTCATCGTGCCCGCGAGGCTCAGGGCCGCCTGCAGGCCCGCGTGCGTCACCTTGCCTGCGAGTGCGGCCTTCACCGTCCCCTCGGCGTTCATTTGCACCGCAGCCGCGAGGGCACCGTCCGCGTTCGCGCCGTGTTCCAGCAGGAAGGTCGCGACGTCGGCGTGACCGTTGGTCAGCGCCATCTCCACGGCCCGCGCGCGATCAGGAGCTTCACGGCGTCCATGCGACCGTTGTTGGCCGCGAGGATGAGCGGCGTGACGTCGTACCGCGATTTGGCATTGATGTCCGCGCCCTTGTCGAGCGCCGCGGTGATGCGAGCGACGTCGCCGAGGCGGGCGGCGTCCCACAACGCCTCGTTCGCGGCCGCCGATCCTTGCCCGGTGGCGTTGACGACTGCTGCACAGGTTGCACCGAGGATCAGCGTGACGATCCCGTAGCGCTGGCGTCTCATGTCGAACCCTCCTGCCGTGGGTGTCCCGACGCCCGAGCATATCCTCTCTTGGGACGAGAGCGGAGAGAGCGGATCGCGGGTCGCCGGCCGCTGTCGACTGCTATCATCCGTCGATGCTCGCCCGTGCGTGCGCAGCGACAGCGATCGGGGCGGTTGTGCTAGGCAGCGCGCCGAGCGCGGCGCCGCAGCCGGCGCAGGAGTTGACCGACGTCCTCCGTCGAGCGGGCGCGTATGTCGAACAGTTCCAGCGTCAACTGTCCAGCATCGTGTCGGAGGAGACATATCGGCAGGAGGTCGTCCCCGCCGTCGGCCGGGGTACCGGGAGACGCATTCGGCCGGAACGACGGCAATTGCGCTCGGACCTGTTGCTGCTGCGACCCGAGGGCTCCACGACCTGGGTCCAGTATCGGGACGTGTTCGAGGTTGACGGCCGACCGGTTCGCGGTCGCGAAGAGCGCCTGACCGCACTGTTTGCCAAGCCCGGCATGTCGAACGTCGAGCGTGTGCAGAGCATCCTCGCCGAGAGTGCGCGCTACAACATCGGGCGCATCCGGCGGACGATGAACGTGCCCGTGCTCCCGCTCGAGGTGCTCGCGCCACGGCGCCAAAGTCGGTTTCGGTTCACGCTCGACGAAACCGGTGCGCGCCGATCGGAGAAGCACGCGAGCGGCCTGCCTTCCGCGCCACACTTTCACGCGAGCGTCGAGGGTTGGGTCGTCACGTTCCAGGAGCGTCGAGGACCCACATTGGTGCAGACGTTCAACGGCGGCGACGTGTTCTCGCGTGGTCGATTCTGGCTCGAACCCGACACGGGGCGTGTGCTCGCGAGCGAGATGGTGGCGCAGGAGAAACAGGTCTCAGGCTTGCTGCAGGTGAGCTATCAATCGGAGCCGCTCCTCGGATTCTTGGTGCCCGTCCACCTTCGCGAGGAATACACGCAAGCGGGCTATGGGGCCAGCATCCTGGGTGAAGCGACCCACGGCAACTTCAGGCGCGTCCGCCTCGACGTCCAGACGGCCGTCACACCGCGCCGTTAGCTGGGCCTACTGCACGCCGGCCTGCGTGAGCGCTCCGAGGGCGCGAAGTGTCTCGCTGGTCTTGGGGCGCGGACGCATCGGATTCAAGGTGAGGTCGAATGGCGTGCGACCGTTGTTGTCCTTGGTGTTGACGTCGGCGCCGCGCTCGGCGAGGAACCGGATCACGCTGTCGAACGATACGTTGGCCGCGCCGTGTGTGGCGGTCTGCCCGCTGCGACTCCGCTCGTTGACGTCTCCACCCAAACCGACGAGGTACTGGACTGCTTCGAGCATCCGACCCTCAGGAGGCATGCGCGAGTCGGTTTGGCCCAGGCCGGCGGCCACCATGAGCGGGGTGATGTTACCCTCCGTACCCAGGCGCGTATCGGCGCCGGCGTCCGCAAGCAGGCGTATCAGCTCCAGCTTTCCGTCCTTGGCGGCGAGCCAGAGCGGCGTCGCTCCCACGTAGTACGCACGCGCGACGTAGTCCCCGCGACGGAACGGCAGACCCTTCGTGAGTCGCGCGTTCACATTCGCCGTCTGGCGGATCAGAGCCTTGACAAGATTCGTCTTGTCCGTGTCAACAGCCGCATGAAGCGCAGTCATGCCGAGCTTGTCCGCCGCCGCATGGTTTGCGCCGCGATCCAGCAACATCATCGCGACGCGCTCATGACCGCTGGCCGAGGGCACCAGCCGATAGTCGCTGGCCGTGATCGCGTCGATGCTCGCGGCGGCGGTCAGGAGTGCTGTGCTCCCGTCCGGGCCCGCGGCGTCGATGGTCGCGCCGCCCTGCACGAGCGCTTCTGCCGACGCCAGGTCGCCACCCCGCGCGGCGAAGAAGAGCGGTGTGACACCGGTCTTCGTGCGCGCGTTCGGATCGGCACCAGCCGCAAGGAGGCGAGCGACGATGGCGCCGTGTCCTTCGGCGGCGGCCCACATGACGGCTGTTTGGGCATGGGCGTCGGCGACCTGCGCATTCGGGTCGGCTCTCTTCGCCAGCAGAGCGTCGACCGCCTCGAGGGATCCAGCCTTTGCACACGCCATCAGCACCGTTTCGCCCGACGGGAGCGCCGCGCGCGCATCCGCGCCTGAGGCGAGGAGCCGTCGGACCATCTCGGCGCTGCCGTTGTTGCACGCAAGGAACAGGGGAGCCACGCCCAGATCCGTCACGCGACCCGGGTCCGCTCGATGCCGCAGCAGGAGATCCGCCAGGTCGACGTCGTTCCAGTGTGCGGCCCAGTGCAGCGCGGTGGACCCGTCGGGTTGAGGCGCGTTCACATCCGCGCCCCGCGTCAGCAGCGCACGGACCCGCTCCCGATCCTGGCGTTCGGCGGCCTCCGCGACCAGCGCGGAACCGTTGCTCGCGGCGGCAGGAGCGGCGCTGGGGTGGGGCGTGCTCGCACACACGACCAGCAGCGCGACGCACGCCATTGTGGTGTTCCGCTTGCGACCGAGTGTCAATCGCCAGTCCATGCCGTGTCCCGGGTCGGGGACGGAGCCCCGTCGTTAAACCGTGAGCGGCGTCAGTTGTCCGGTGCTGTCGCCGAACGATTCGATGGGCACGCCGAGCGAGTCGAGCATGGTGAGAAACAGATTCGTCACCGGCGTGTACATCGGGACCGTGATCTGCCGTCCGCTCCTCCACTGACGCGACAAGAGGATCGTCGGCAGATCGTGATGGTTGTGAGTGTTGCCATCGCTCATGCCGCTCCCGTAGAGCAGCGTCAGATGATCGAGCAACTTCCCAGGACCGTCCGGCGTTGTCGCCAGCCGATTCAAGTAGTGCGCGAACAGCGTCGAATGGAAGATGTTGACCTTCTGCAGCTTCGCGATCTTGCTCTTGTCGTTCCCGTGATGCGAGAGCGCGTGATGCGCGTCAGGCACGCCGATTTCCGGATACGCGCGCTGGCTCGTCTCGTTGGCCACCATGAAGGTGATGACGCGCGTCAGGTCAGCCTGATACGCCAGCACTTGCAAGTCGAACATCAGCTTGGCGTGGTCCTCGAACTGCCGGGGGATGCCAGCCGGTTGGTCGACGATCGGCAGCTCGCGGTCGCTTTGCTCCTCGGCCCGCTGAATCCGGCGTTCGACGTCGCGGATGGCTTCCGAGTACTCATCGAGCTTGCGGCTGTCCTGTACGCCGAGGTCGGCCTTCAGTCGACTGAGGCGCTGATTGACGGCATCCAGGATGCTCCGCTGCTCGGCCCGTCGGGCCGCGCTGGCCGTCTTGTCCGTGCTCGCGGTGCCACCGAACATCCGCTCGAACACCACGCGCGGGTCGTTCTCCATTGGCAGCGGCGTCGTGGGCGTGCGCCAGCAGAGCGTGTTCGCGTAGGCGCAGCTGTATCCCGGATCGCAGGAGCCGATCGCCTCACGCGAATCGAGCGAGAGCTCGAGCGATGCGAATTGCGTGTCCTGGCCCAGCGTGCGCGCAGCGATCTGATCGATCGACACGCCCGCCCCGAGGTCCGTGCCTTCGGTCTTCTTCGGATGCACGCCCGTGAGATACGCGCCCGACGCACGTGCGTGATCGCCGGCGCCCTCGCCCGGCAGCGCGTCCGCCTGTTTGTTGGAGAGGCCCGTGACGACGAGCAGGCGATCCCGGTATCCCGCGAACGGCTCGAGCGCAGCGGGGAGGCCGACCGACAGGTCCTCCTGCTTCGGCGTCCAGTTCTGCATCCAGATGCCGTTCGGCACGTAGACGATGCCGAGTCGCGCAATCGGCTTGGCCGCGCTGCTGCGTGGAGCGGCGAACGCGGGCACCATGCCGTCGAGCAGCGGAAGCGCCAACGCGGTCCCCATGCCGCGCAGGAAGGTCCGCCGTGGCAAGGCTTTCTTGGTGACGATCATGACGGGGATGACCTCCGCATTTGGAACGGCGTGCTCTTGACGATCCCGAGAATGAGCGAAGACCAGCGGGACCCATTCGACGAGGCGTCGCGCGCGATCTGACGGATCGCCGGCGCGTCGTGATAATCGCTGCCGCGCCCGAGCGCGTAGGTCAACAGCTTCTCCGTGATGTTCTGCACAAAGCGGTCGCCTCGCTTCAGGAGCATCGCGCGCAGACTGGCCGGACCATCGAGCTTGACGCCGTCGGGGAGCACGGCCGTCGGATCGATCGCGGACGCCCCATCGATGGTCCGCCACGCGCCGATGGCATCGAAGTTCTCCAGCGCGAGGCCGAGCGGATCCATGGATGCGTGGCAGCTCGCGCACACCGCGTTCTTGCGGTGCTGTTCGAGCCGTTCCCGGACCGACAGATGTCCTTGGCCGGCCTCATCGGCTTCCGCCAAGGCGGGTACGTCTGGCGGCGGCGCCGGCGGCGGCGCGCCCAGCAGATTCTGCAGGATCCACTTGCCGCGGATGGTGGGCGCCGTCCGGTTGGCGTACGACGTCGCCGTCAGCACGCTGCCATGTGTCAGCACGCCCGCGCGCCGGTCGTCGGAGAGCGTCACACGACGGAACGAGCTGCCATAGACGCCCGGGATGCCGTAGTGCCGCGCGAGCCGCTCGTTGACGAAGGTGTAGTTCGCGGCCAGCAGCTCGAGGACGCTGCGGTCCTCGCGGAGCTGGCTCTGCAAGAAGAGCTCGGTCTCACGGGCGAACGCGTCGCGCAGGTTGTCGTCGAAGTCCGGGAACCCGTCGGGGTCCGGAAGGACGGAGCGCATGTTGCGGAGATAGAGCCACTGTCCGCCGAAGTTGCTGACGAGCGCATCGGCGCGTGGGTCGCGGAGCATCCGTGTGACTTCGTTCTCGAGGACCGCCGGTTGGTGCAACATGCCACGCTCCGCGAGCGAGAGCAGTGTGTCGTCGGGGATGCTGCTCCACAGGAAGAACGACAGTCGCGACGCGAGCTCGATGTCGGTGATGCGGTACACGGATCCGGGCGCCACGCCCGCGGGATCGCGTTCGACGCGGAAGAGGAAATCGGGATCGACGAGGATCGCGCGCAGGGCGAGCTCGATGCCGCGATCGAACGAGCTGCCCACTCGCGCCTTGCGGTAGACGCTCATGAGCGTGTCCACGTCATCACGCGTGACGGGCCGTCGATACGCCTGTCGTGCGAGCGACGACAGAATCCTCCTGGCACAGCCGGCCTCGCCGTCGCGCCCCGTCGCCGGTCCCTTCGCGACGGGATCGGTCTTCGTCGGGTGGCAGACGAAGATGCGCGATCGGCTCGGCGTATCGGCAGGCGTTGCGCCATTGAACGGGCCCGTGATGTCCACCGTCTGCACCGACATCGGCAGGTCACGATCGCCGGCGTACTCGTACGTCGAAACGGAGAGACGCGGCTCGAGCACCCCTTCGTCCACGCGGCTCCGACGCGGGAACGTCACGGTCAAGAGCCGCATACCCGCCCGGATGGGCAGCCGCAACTCCAGCCCCTCGTCAGCGGTCTGCTCGTAGAGCGAGGCGCTCGGAACCGCGGACCATGGCTCGATGGGGCCTTCGCCGCCGATGCGGTACGTCTTGAGGCGCACGCGATCGAGCCGAACTTCGATGTCGTGCGGCTCACTGACGCCGCGGATGCCGTTCATATGCGTCCGCTGCAAGCGAATCTTGATCTGATACTCGCCGTCGACGGGGAAGTAGTGGCGGATGGCGATGCCGCCCCGCGTGCCGAAGGGGAGCAGCTCGCTCATGCGGTCCCCCTGTGGCTGTGTGGGCCGCATGGAGTACGTCTGGACCATGGGTCGCAGCGTCGGGTCACCGACCGCGAGCCGGCTGATGCGCTCGGCCGCGGACATGTAGCGATCGAGTAGCGCCGGCGACAGCGACAGCACGTCCGCGATGTTGTCGAAGCCGTAGCCCGAGTCGTCGGCGGGCAGCATCGACCGGCCGTCGATCTCGAGGGCCAGGAGGTCACGAATCGCGTTGGTGTACTCGGCACGATTCAGGCGATGGGCGACGGCCGTGTTCGGGTGTGGATGGGCGGCAGCGGCACGGTCCAGCGTGGCTTCGACCGACGACGCGACGCGATCGTAGGTTGCCGCATCCGGTCGCGGCAAGCCGGCTGGCGGCATGCTGCCCGCTCGCAGCTTCAGGATCACCTTCTCCCAGAGCTCCGCGTGCTCGGGGATGCGGCCCACGTCCGCCTGCGCGAGGTCGAGGCCGGCGCTCTTCAGCCGCCCGTTGTGGCAGGTCACGCAGTACTTGTCGAGCACTGGGCGGATGTCGGCGCTTCCTGAGACCGGGGCTGGAGACGGCGCTTGGGCGTCGGCGGTGGCACTCATCAATGCCACGCACCCCAGCGCGATGGCGATGCGCTGCAGGTTCGGTGCTCGTCGCGTGTGTGGCATCGTGGCCGGAAACACTGAATCTTTTACCGCAAACGCGCGCCGAACTCTACCGAAAAGGGAGCGCCCCAGCTCGACGCTCGGGGGGCCCCATAATGGGTTTTGGTGGCAATTTCAGCGTTGTTTCGAGCTGTCGCTGAGCTCCCCCGGGCTTTCGAGGTGCCCATCATGACGCATCAACGTGCGGGTGTGACTCTTGGACGAGTGCCGCCGGCCCTCCGGGTCGTCGGAGCGTACGCCGCTCTCGCGATCATGTTCGCGGCATGCGGAGGGTCCGGACCCCAGACGTCGCCGCCACCGGCCGCAGGTTCGACGGCGTCCGGCGATTCGCGTTCCCCGAGCGCTCCTCCGCCTCCGGCGCCTGCCTCCCCCGGCGCGGCTCTCACGTCGTCTGAATCCGCGGTCGTTCCCGATAAGGCCGGTGCTGGCGCGGGCGCGTCGAGCGAGGGGCGGCTCGCGGCCGCCACTCGCGCGCTCGAAGCCGATAGACCCGCTGCGGACGCTCCATCGCCGCGAACTCGCGAGGTGGTGATTCCGGCTGGAACCACTCTGCGGGTGAAGCTCTCGAGCGAGGTGGCGTCTGATTCGAGCCGGGTCGAAGATGTCGTCCGTGGAACGCTCGATGCACCGATCTCGGTCGGCGGTCAAGTCGTCGTGCCTCCAGGCGCCTCGGTGCGCGGGTCGGTGCTGTCCGCCCAGCGATCCGGCAAGGTGAAAGGACGAGCCTCGATCGCGTTGCGGTTCGATTGGCTCTCCGCGCACGGCGAGGACTACGACATGCGGACCGATCGGATCAGCCGTCAGGCACCGGCAACGAAGCGACGGGATGCGGCGAAGATTGGCATCGGCGCAGGGGTCGGAGCGGCCGTCGGCGCCATCGCCGGTGGGGGAAAGAGCGCCGCGATTGGATCGGCGGTCGGAGCTGGTGCGGGCACGGGGGCCGTCTTGGCGACCCGTGGCGACGAAGTGCGCCTGGTCGCCGGCACGGTCGTGACGACGAAGGTGCGCGAGCCCATCAGGGTGGTCGTGGGTCGCTAGCCCGGCGTGAGCCCGGCGTAACGGGGCTGTGATTGAAGTGATCTCGTGAGCTGAGGCCTCAGGCTTGTCGGTCGGAGCCAGAGCCTCGCCAGCCACAGTCCTGAATCGTCATCGCCCGTGTTGGCGTCTGAAAGGGTTGAACCCTGGAACCCAAGAACCCTGAAGGTCCCCAGACCCCCTGACGTGGAGCGTTGCCATGTCCATCCGTTCCGTGAAGAGGATCGTATCCGCTCAGCCACACATCGAAGGTGCGGGTGTGAAGCTACGGCGGGCGTTTGGATTCGGGGCCACCGGTGACACGGATCCGTTCCTGCTCCTGGACGATTTCCGCAACGAGAACCCGGACGACTATCTCGTTGGATTCCCGTGGCACCCGCACCGTGGCATCGAGACCATCACCTATGTGCTCGCGGGAACGGTTGAGCACGGCGACAGCCTCGGCAATCGAGGCAATCTTGGCGCGGGCGACGTGCAGTGGATGACCGCGGGCAGTGGCATCCTCCATCAGGAGATGCCGCGGGGCGACGCGGACGGTCGGATGCACGGGTTCCAACTCTGGGCGAATCTCCCAGCCGCGCTGAAGATGACTCGTCCTCGGTATCAGGATGTCGCCGCTGCTGATATTCCCGAGATCTCCGACGATGACGGCACGCGCGTGCGCGTGATCTGCGGCGACTTCTGGGGCCAGAAGGGGCCCGTCGAGGGTGTGGCAGCCGATCCGCGGTACCTCGACGTATCCGTGCCACTCGGTCAGCGGAAGCGGCTGGCTGTGGAGACCGACAACAACGCGTTCGCGTACGTATTCGCCGGTTCAGGGACGTTCCGCGATGCGTCCGATCCCCGCGCCGTCCTCACCGAGCACGTCGGCGAGACCGAGATGACGACGAGCAATCAGATCGGCAACCGGTCGCTCGTGCTGTTCGACCGCGGAGACGAAGTCGTCGTGCAGGCGGGAGGCGAGGGCATCCGCTTCCTGCTGGTCTCGGGACGTCCCATCGAGGAACCCGTGGCGTGGTACGGTCCCATCGTGATGAACACGCAGGACGAGCTGCGACACGCGTTCGCCGAGCTCCGAGAGGGCACGTTCATCAAAGAACGCGGCTAATCAGGTTCAACGGTCTGAGGGTTCGAAGGTTCGGGGGGTTCAAGGGTTCGAAGGTTCAGGGTTCGAGGGTTCCAGGGACGAAGGTTCGAGGTTCGGGCGCCGGAGCTCCGACGTCGACGGCCCGTCCGACCGTCGCGTCCTTTCGCCACGAGGCGACACGCTCCGTGCCGATCTCCCGTCAGCCGACTGGTCAACGCTCGCGTTTGTCGAAGGGCATGGACACCGACGCCGCGTCGAACCTCTGAACCGCGAACCCCCGAAGCCTTGAACCCCCTTACTTGAGCACGTCGCTCGCGTTGGCAGTCGCAATGAGCGTCTTGGCGTCTTCCTCGAGGAGGAAGCGATCGGCAACGAGCGTCCGCGCAGCTTTCTCCACCGCGGCCACAAAGCCCGCGTGATCCCTGTAGCGCTCTTCGAGTGACGGGCGCGGGTCACCCGCGCGTTCGCGATCCGCTTTCGTCCGCGCAAAGCGGAAGAACGACCCGTTCAAACCGCACAGATCGCGTTGTCGCGGACCAGGTGCCCAGAAGTTCCAGCCGGTGTTGGTGCCCACGGGCGCCGCGATGTCGAGCGTCCGGACGCCGCCGAGATCCAGCCCGTCCGCATCCGGCTTCGGGACGCGACTCTCGTAGCGCTCGCCCTTCGTCGGTGGGGCCGGTCGCACGCGTCCGCCCACGGGACGCAGCTCCGGACCGAAGTCGTACGCGTAGAGCTCGTTCAACGTCGTCGGGAACCGGACGCCGGGGATCCTGGGAAAGATCGCTTCTGCGTCGGTGCGTGTGACGAGTGTGCCTGCCGCGATCGTCGGATAGCGGTTGGGCGGTGGCGCGAGACCACGGTCGGCCCAGTCGTCGATCGCGACGATCAGCGCTCGCAACAGCGCGTGGTAGCTGAGCGCGCCGTTCATCGGATACGTGCACTGGTTCGCCGCCGTCGGCATGGCTCCCACGCCGGCGGCGCCGACATGCGAGTGACTGGACACGAAGTAGAGGCGCACGTTGTCCGGGATCGGCACGGGGGCGCCTCGACCGTCGTGCACGTTGAGTGACGCGTTCATCTGCCAGAACTCGTTCGCCGTGTCCACGTGAAAGACCAGAGGATCGGTCGCCGGTCGCTTCAAGATGCCGTCGTGGATCCCGGTGATCGGATCCGTCGTCACCGCGTAGGTCAGCGGTGACGCGGAATGTGAGAGAAAGTCGTGGTGATCGTCCTGCCGTGAATAGACGTTCGGATCCGAGAACTCGACGTTCATGAAGAGGCGATGCGTACCAGGAATGAAGATCCGGACCGCATCGAAGACCTTTCGGTGGCCCTCGTCCTCGTTGAACCCCAGATAGAGGAACTCCCGCATGTACATCCCGGTCGACGAGATGCCGAGTCCGTACACGCGTCGGATGCCGACGAAGCTGGCGTTGGCCGCTATGGGATTCGGATTTCCGGCATCGTCAGCCGTGCTCGAGCGCAGGAACGACGCGAGATCTCGGGTGACCGCGTAGCCCAGTCCCATGACCCACGGGCTGCGGGCGGGGTACGTCAATTCGTACACGAGGCCGGGTTGGAACCCATCAAACACGCACAGGTCGGTGTGCGATGGCACCAGCGACTCGCGCCCCTTCTCGCACTTGCCGAAGGCCCACGCGTCGCGCGGCACCGCGCGACGCGCGCCACCGATGCCCTCTCGCACCGTCAGCGTCGAGTGAGCAGGATTCGTATCGGCGGCCTCATAGCTCCGAAAGAGCGCGTTGCCCTTCAGGGGAAGAGTGTGCCCGGTCCCGATGTACTCGATCCGAATCGGCGCGACGATCGGCTGCCCGTTGAGCATCGCGACCGGCAGGTTGGCGCCGAGCCGCGTGTCCGTCGTGGTGATGTCTCCAGCCCACCCGGCGTCGACGAATGTGTATCCCAGACGAAAGAAGAGACCGTCGTGCTCGTCGGGAGGCGCGTTGTTACCCTTGGCAGGCAGCGTCTGGAACGGCAGCTCGATCGCGTTCCCCCGATTGTTGATGCCGTACAGAATCTTCTGGTTGCCCTTGTTGGTGTCAACCGGCTTGAGGATGACGAACGGTGCGCTGAATTCGACCATCCCGCGGCCGTTGCGAGGCGCCTTGTCGATGTTCACGATGACGGCGTTGAGCGGATCGCGAGGGTCCACCTCGAATTGAGCCGTGCCCTCGAGCCGCTCGTACGGTCCGGTGTTTCCGAACGCCTTGCCGCTTGCCAGCGGTCGGCGTTTCTCGACGACCAAGTTGACAACGCGCGCATCAACGCTTGGCGCGTGTGCCCCGAGCAGCAGACCCCCGACGATGAGCGCGACGGTTTGACGGCCCATGTCTACCGTCCCTCGTTGCGGGGCGTGGCGCCTTTCTTCTCCTCGGCGCGCGCCGCCGACAGGATGTTCGCGAGCCCGTAGTTGCCTTCGTGGCAGGCGTACTCGTACAGCGCCTCACCTCGTCGCATGGTCATCTCGACCGTCCACGGGCGCGTCCACACCGCGGGATCGTCGACCGTGAACTGGTAGATGAGCGTTTCGCGGTTGACGCGTGTGAGCCGTTCCGTGAGCACGAGATTTTCATCGGGTGTGCCACCGAGGCCCGGCCGCGGCGAGAACTGGCGGTCGAGCACGAGCGTGCCTGTGCCGTGGTTCGAGAAGTTCCGCGTCTCGATGACAAACGTGTCGCCATCCCAGCGTCCACGCGAGTCGCCGTGCCACTGCCGGATCGTGCTTGGAAGCGGTGGTCGATTGCCGATGGGGATGATCCGCGCGTCGTGCACCATCTCGGTCAAGAGCGCGAGGGTCTCGTGGGTCTGGAAGATCTGGACGTTGTTGTTGTACCCGCTCGGCAGAATCGGCTGGCCTGCGTTGAAGCCGGTGAGGCACCGATCCCAACTCGGCAGATCCTGCGCCCGTGCGGCCGCCTGTCGCTTGGCCCACCGCTCATCGTCGCGCGCTTTGGCGGCTGGCGTCATCTCCAGGATGCGGCCGTCGGGTGGATCGATGACGAGTGAATTGCGGGCGCCCTCGACGACGCGTGAGCCCACGTCGGTCCAAAAGCGGTTGTACGCGCCCGGGTCGCCCGCCGGCGGTGGGCGATCGACGAATGCGTTGTCGGCCGCCTGCTTCTCAATGGCCGCGACTTCGTCCTTGGTCAGATACGCGCGTTCGCCGAACTCTTTGGGACGCTCGAGCGGAGTCAGCGACCCGAAGTCCCATACGCCGGAGAGGTCCGGTTTACCGGAGGACGCGCGTGGGACGTCGGCGGCGACCTTGAGCGGCGTGGGATTGACGGCACTCGGCGCAGCGGCGGGCCGGCCAGTTTGAGCCTGCAGCGCGCCGACGCCGCCGATGACGAGTGCGGTGACGGTGGCTCCGATGACAAGCGCCGGCGTCCGTTGGAACGTGACGATGGTGCGCATAACGCGCAGAGTTTACAGCAAGGGAAGGGGAGGGTTCATGCCTCAGGGCGGCGTGAGCCAGTTCGACCGTGCAGCGCCGGAGCCGGAGTTCGGGGCAGCGCCCCGAAGAATTAACGCGTGCCGGCGGTGCGCTCTGCGACGAGCCTTTGAACCAGACTGTCGAGCTCGGCTTCGGGCATCTGCCCAGGGTGATAGGACCGCACGATCCCCGCGCGGTCGAGCAGGACGAGCGTGGGCGTGGTGCTGACGCCGTAGCGCTGGTGATTCGCTTCAGCGAGCGTCACCGCGCGGTCGTCGAGGAACCCGTACTGCGCGCTCTTGATGTCGGCGATGTAGCTCCGTTCCTCCTCGGGCCCCGCTTCCTTGCCCCTTGCGACGTATCCGTAAAGCTGCGTGGGCGCGATGACCGAGAGCCCCTGCCCTTCGTGCTTCTTCAGCAGGTTGGCCAGTGCCGGCCCCTGATTCTTGCAATCGGGACACCAGTGCGCCCAGAAGAACAGGATCGTGACTTTGCCTTTGACGGCCTCGAGCGAGAGCGGCTTCGGTGCGAGTGACTCGGAGAGATCGAGTGACGGTGCCTTCGTCCCCTCGAGACTGAGCAGATTGATGTTCTTCTGAATCCGCTTGGTCATCGACGTCTTGCCGTAGGTCTTCAGCTCGCGGCGCAAGTAGGCGACCGCTTCGCTGCGCGCGCCGGTCGCGGCGCGAGACTGCCCAATCACCTCGATGGCGGCACCCAACGCGATTGGCAGCCGAGGCTCATCGTCCAGGCCTCGAGTCTTGAGCAACCCGCGTACGAGGTCGTAGGTCTGATTCGCGTAGCTGGTCGCCTGGTCGTACTGCTTGGCCGCCAGAGCCCCGCGCCCGAGCCACGACACGGCTTCCACCATCTCTGGGGTGAGACCCCGCGCTTGGCGATAGTCGGCGATGAGCTGCTCGCCGCCCTTGAAGTCCTGCTTGGCGATGGCGGCTCGAACCGTGGGCACCAACCCTTGCGGCACCTGCTGCGCGTGCACCCGCGAGCCGACCAGAATGGACGCGATCGTCAACGCGAACGCCGCTTTGACGACGCGTGAGTGCCGGCGCGCGATCTCTTGCTGCATGTGTGCCTCTCCTACGCAATGCACGATGGTGTCAAGCCATGGCCCCGTCCACGGCAGAACGGATCGCGGATGCCGTCACCCGATGGTGGGACGCGTGCCAGCGAACCCGCTCGCGGCCAACGACCAAGACCTGCGGTGACTCGTGACGTACGCCAAAGCGCTTCACGATGGCGTTCGACACCTGCCGATCGGTCCGGACGTCGATAAGATACCACTCTCTGACCCCAGGCCCGGCTGCGTCGAGCATCTGCTCGTACGCGGCGGCGCTGACGCCGCATGTCGTGCTGTGCTTGAAGAGGACGATCGGACGCTGGCGCGAGGCCGCGACGGCGTGGTCCAGCTCGGCTTCTGTGGTCAGCCGCTTGAAATCGGGCGTCGACGGAGGGCGTTCGCGGGCATTCCGCCTCATGTGCGGTGGCGACCATTATGCCACTCTCGAGGACGAAGTGATAGGCGTCTGCTCCGCTGCGACGTTTCCCGCCGACTCGTCCGAGGTGTGGTGTATCCTCACCCCAATGCCTACTCTGGCGTGCATGCAGCCGTACACGCAGGCGAGGCGACGAATCTGGTGCCCGATCCTTGCCGCAGCCTCGCTGATGCTCACGTCACCATCTGATGGCACGGCCCAGGCTCTCCCGCCCGCCGCAAAGGCGCCATTGAACCTGTCAACGGTCGGTCCGCAGATTGGTCAACAGGTGCCCGAGTTCCGCCTAATGGATCAGAACGGTCGGGCGTGGACACGAGACTCGATCGCGGGACCGAAGGGGGCGATGCTCGTCTTCTTCCGGTCCGCCGACTGGTGACCGTACTGCAAGACGCAGCTCGTCGAGCTGCAAGGTCGTCTCGCGGAGCTGAGGAAACAAGGGCTTGGCGTGGCCGCAATCAGCTACGACGCGCCGGCCGTCCTGCGCGCCTTCGCACAACAGCGCGGCATCACGTTCCCGCTCCTCTCGGATGCGGAGTCTGCCACGATCCGCAGCTTCGGGCTGCTGAATCCCGCCGTGGAGTGGGGCCTCGGGCCCGATCGCGACGACCCCGCGATTGCCACCGAGGTACGGCGCCTGGTGTCGGCTGCGGGACGCGCGAGCGAGATGATGCGCGGTATGGCGCTGCCGGGGACGCTGATGCTCGATCGCCGCGGCCGGGTGACGGCGCGGTTCTTCGAGGACTTCTACGTCGATCGCAATACCGTGGCGAGCGTTCTCGTGCGCGCCGGCAGCGGCGACAAGCCAGTCAGCGCCACCCGTATTTCGAGCGAGCAGGTCGAGCTCACCGCGTTTGTCAGTGACGCGGAGGTGGCGCCTGGCAACCGCGTGTCGATCGTGCTCGACGTCGTGCCGAAGAAGGGGATGCACGTGTACGCGCCAGGTGCCGCGGGTTACAAGGTCATCGGCTTGACGCTGGACGCGCAGCCCTTCGTGAAACCGCTGCCGATGATCCATCCGCCGTCGGAGATCTATCACTTCCAGCCCCTGAATGAGCGCGTGCCCGTCTTTCAGAAAGCGGTGCGGCTGACACAGGACGTGCTCATCGAAGGCACTGCGCCCGCCCAAGCCGCATGGCGCGAGAAAACGACGGTGACGCTGGCGGGCAGGGTCGAGTATCAAGCGTGTGACGACAAGGTCTGCTACAGCCCGGTCTCGGCGCCGGTGTCGTTTGCGGTCGCGCTCAAGCGGTTAATCACGGAGAGGATCAAGCAGTAAAGGATTCGAGGGTTCTTGCGTGATCCCGGGGCGAAAGGGCGCGCCGACCCGGGGGCCATCGACGCTGTGATCGTTGCGCGCCGAATCCGTGTTGGGTCTATCATGCCCTGACTGCCGACGGGTAAGGTCGAGCCTGCTGGAGGGTGACATGAGCACGAGCCCGAAGTCGCGTCGTGAGTTTCTCGTTGGGTCGGCCACGGGCCTGAGCGCCACGTGGATTGCGGCCCATTACACGAAGATTCTGGCTGCGGGCGCCCACGCCCAGGAGGCTGCGACCTCGCCGGCCTCGAGCGACGCCGGAAGCCCGTTCGCGTTCTTTACCCGTGCGCAGGCTGCCGACGTCGAGGCGATGGCCTCGCAGATCATCCCGACCGACGACACACCCGGTGCGCGCGAAGCGCGCGTCGTGTACTTCATCGACCGCGCGCTCGTCACGTTCTTCAAGGACAAGCAGGACGACTACAAGCGCGGCCTCGAGACGCTGACCGCCGAAGCGCGGAAGGTCGTCCCCGGTGCCGCCGGCTTCGCCGCGTTGCGATCGCCCCAACAGATTCAGGTATTGACCGCGATCGAGAAGACGCTGTTTTTCAATCTGGTCCGCACGCACACCATCACCGGCTTCTTCGCGCACCCGATCCACGGCGGCAATCACGACAAGATCGGCTGGAAGCTCGTCGAGTACAACGACTCGCTGTCGCACACGCCCCCGTTCGGATACTACGACGCGCTGCCGCAGTTCCGTGGCTAGCCCCTAACCCGGAGACCAGGTCATGGTTCACTTCACTCCACAGACCGAAGTCGATTTCGTCATCATCGGATCGGGCGCGGCAGGCGGCATTCTGGCGAAGCAGCTGTCCGTGGCTGGATTCAAGGTGCTCGTCCTCGAGCAAGGCGGCTGGGGCAATTACGGTCGCGAAGAGCCTTGGACCAAGGACGAGCTCCTCAACGAGAATGCCGAGGGGGATGACCAGTTGATGAGCGATCCCTCCGTGCAGCGCAACACCTATCGGCGCACGGCGGCTGACAAGGCCGAGCCCAACGGGCACTCCTATGGGTGCGTCGTCGGGGGCGGGACCGTGTCCTACGGCGGCAGCAGCTGGCGCCACCTGCCCTATGAGTTCAACGAGGCCAGTGCCGTTGGCTCGATCGCTGGAACGGGCCTCGTCGACTGGCCGATCACCTACGCGGAGCTCGAGCCGTACTACGTGCAGGCCGAATGGGAAATGGGGATCTCCGGGCAGCGGATCGATTCGCCCTTCGTCGCCCCGATGTCGAAGGACTATCCGGTGCCGCCTGTGCCGCTGAAGGCATCGGGTGCGCTCTTCAATATGGCGGCCGCGAAGCTGGGGCTCACTGTTGTCCCGGGACCGCTGGCGATCATCTCCAAGCCGTACGGCGGGCGCCCTGGCTGCAACAACTGCGGCATGTGTTCCGACTTCGGTTGCCATATCCGCGCGCGGTCGAGCTCCGCGGTGACGATGTTGCCGACGGCCGTTGGAACGGGCAATTGCGAGATTCGCCCGCGCTCGTACGTGCGAGAGGTCAATGTCAACACTGGTGGCCGGGTGACGGGCGTCACATACTTCGATGCGAACCGGCAGGAAGTATTCCAGCGCGCGAAGGCCGTGATCGTCTCGGCGAACGGATCCGAAACGCCGCGTCTGTTGCTGATGTCGAAGTCGGCGAAGTTCCCCAACGGTCTTGCGAACTCGAATGGCGTCGTCGGCAAATACCTGATGCTGGGCAATGGCGCGGGTGCCAGCGGCCTTCTCGAGCATCGACTGAACGACTACAAGGGTCCGGTAAGCGGAGCGGGCATCGTGGACTTCGTGCCAACCGATCCGAAGCGCGGCTTCTACGGCGGCGGCCGTCTCACCGCGCGCGGGTACGACTACCCGATCAACTACGGGCTGAACGGCCTGCACCCTGAATCACCCAAGTGGGGCGCTGGCTACAAGAAGGCGTTGCGTGAGCAAGCGGGTCGGAAGATGACGATCACGTGCTTCACGACCCAGCTTCCCCTGGAGTCGAATCGCATCGATCTCGATCCCGACGTCAAGGACGACTGGGGCCTGCCGGCCATGCGCATCACCAACGCCAGTCATCCTGACGATGTGAAGTGCATGGAGTTCTTCACGAAGAAGTCCGTGGAGATTCTGGAGGCGGTAGGGGCGAGGCAGATCTGGGCGCGGCCGGTTCGCGACGCGCGCGGGAGCGCGCACAACCGCGGCACGTGCCGCATGGGCAACAATCCGAAGACCTCCGTCGTGAACAAGTTCCACCGTGCGCACGACGTGCCCAATCTGTTCGTGATCGACGGCAGCAACCTCGTCACCGGCGGCCGCAACCACCCGACGATGACCATCCAGGCACTCGCCTTCCGCGCCGCCGAGCACATCGTGAAGGCCGCGAAGGCCGGAGGCTTGGACAAGTTGGCGTAGCCGCCGGAATCAGGCTGGTAGGCCCGAAGCAGGGCGAGGTCCGTTAGAAGCGAAGCAGCCGCGTGTACTTGACCACGAACCCGCGCTGCTGGAGCGGATCCGGACGCGTCGTGGGAGTGGCGTCTCGCCCCTCGCTGTACACGATGAACAGGTCGCTGCCGGGCTGGTACTCCCACCGAAACCGGACATTGGTCGTGATCGCGTTGGTACTGCTGTTGTACTGAATCAGCGCGCCCAGAAAGGTACGTGGCGTGATGGTGAACGTCGCGCGGCTGGTGAGGAGCTTCGCGATGAAGTCGCCCTCGGGGAGTCGCGCGTCAGTGATGGCGAGCCGCGGTTCGAGGGACAGCCTCGGCGTGACTTCCAGGCGGCCCGAGTAGCTGACCTCGGTCCGGGTGCCACTGTAGAACCCGCCGCGGATGACGCGCAGGTTGCCCGCGAGCCTGCGCTGCGGTCCCAGACGATACACCGCGTCGAAGTCGTCGTACCCATATCCACCCGGCTGAAGGACCACGCCCGTGGATATCTCGAAGGGCCGCGCGAGGACCTCGTAGTTTCGGTTGTAGTTCACCTCGAAGTTGTCGCCGTTCTGTAGATCGACGCGAAACGAGCCCTGGCCGATGCGCGACTGAAGTTGGCCGTCCGTGTTGTTGACGATGTGGTCGACATTGGCCTCGTAGAAGACCTTGCGGACGCCCTTGATGCGGCGCGGGCGCGGGCTGAACCGCAGCAGGCCGAAGTTGCGGCGGAAGTTCTGCCGTCGCATGAACCCGATCTCTGGGTTGAAGTCCTCGCCAACCTTCAGCGTTTCGTACAGCACACCGTAGCGATCCGCGTTGTAGTCGAACTGCCCGCGATAGCTGGCGGCATCGCCAATGCGTCCAGCCGACCACGAACGCGCGTAGTACCCGTTCATCGAGAGGTTGTCGTAGAAGCCGAAGTTCGCGTCGACGCCCGCCACCTGATTCGAACCGACGGTCGCCAGGCTGGGCGTTCGGTTCGTGGCGATGACACCGACATTGCTTCGGCGCAACACGTCTCGACGCACACGCACGACCGAGAAATTGGCGGCCGTCACATTCCTCGCGGGCAGATCGCCACTCTCAATATTCAGCAGCCCAAGCGTGAAGCGTCCGGCTCGACCGGTGAGGCGGCCGCCGGCTCGGATCGGCGTCGGCCTCCCATCCTGGAGACCAATCCGACGGCTGAAGAACACGAGTGGCGTCTCGTTCGGGGCGGAGTTCCCGCCGCCTCCACCTCCGCCTCCGCCGCCTCCGCTCCCCCCTCCACCGCCGCCTCCGCCGCGTGACCGGACGCTCGCGAACTCGAAGATGCCTTGACCCTCGAGAAAGAACTCACGTCGCTCGGGGAAGAACTGGCTGAACCGTGTCAAGTTCGCCTGCTGCTCATCGTCCTCGACCTGCGCGAAATCGGTGTTGTAGGTGAAGTCGGAGGTCAAGCTCCGCGTGAGACCGTACTTCAGGTCGAAGCCGACGTCGCCCTCGAGATCGTTGGACGAGGGCGGCGACGCGAGGCGATTGGTGACCATCTGGGAGATGCCGTACGGTTTGAGTTCGAGGTTGTGGGTCCTCTTCGGCACCTCGATCCCGACCAGCGTGGCCGCCATGTTGAAGCGCGTCGCGCCCTGGCCGCCGTAGGAAGCGGGGACTGGATTGAGGAACGAAGTCTCGTTCTTCCAACGCACGATGCGGCGGATGTTGATGCCCCAAATTTGAGCGCCGCGCTCGCGGTAGCGGATCGATTTGAAGGGAATCACCATTTCCGCGTTCCAGCCCTTCTCGAACCGGGCTGCCCGCGTGTTCCAGACCGTGTTCCAGTCGTAGTTGTTGCCGTTCCGCTCGTCGGTGACCAGCGCGTCGCGAATGCCGCCGATGGAGTTGGTCTGGAAGTAGTAGCCGCTGCGGCGGTCGTAGAAGGTGTCGAGCGCGATGCTGAAGCTGTCGTTCTGGCCTATGTTGAAGTTGTCGCGCCGCAGCTCGTTGGCGACGATCCGCTCGGGGTGGCTGTCCCACATCCGACCGGCGAAGTACAGATTCTGATCGTCGTAGAATACCCAGACGTCGGTGTCCTCTGTTGCGGCTTGGCCCGCGAAGGGCTCCTGCTGGATGAACCCATTGACGCCGGGCACGCGCTCGTAAATCTCGTCATCCAGGCGGCCGTCGATCACCAGCGGTTTGTCGATGCGCACGGCACGCATGGTCAGGCGTCCTTCGGCATCGCGATTCGACATCGCGGGTGGGCTTGGTGGCGGCGGGCCGACGATGAGACCCGCGCCAAAGGCCGGATCCGGCACTGTTTCTGACGTGGATTTCGTCTGCGCGCGTGCGGCAGACGACATGGCCAGAGACACACCACTCATCACGGCGGCCATGACCACGCACCGCCCAAGGGCCCTCGCGAACATTCGCCTCAAATTTTACCGGAAGACCCGTCCGTTCGAGACTACGATGCCGTCGTGAGCTCGAGCCGTTCTTGGAGTTCTGAGACGCGGCGCGTGACGTTCGTGCTGCTGCTGCTGCTCATCATCGGCCCGCTCTCTGGCGCGCCGGTCTCTGCAACCGACCTCTCCGGACCGTGGCGCCTCGAGTTTCAGCAGGATTCGGCGAGCGCGATCTACCAGGCCGACTGCGTGTGGGAGCAGGATGGGACTCGCGTGTCGGGCAGCTGCACGTCCGGCTTCGAGTCCATTGTGTCCATTCGTGGCAACGTGCAAGACGCACACGTGACGTTTCGTTTCACGGTCGGCACCGACTCCGGCACGACGATGACGTTCAACGGTCGGCTGAACGCCCAAGAAACGGTGATCGAAGGGACCTGGCGATTCGTGGACGCACAGGGCCAAACCGGCGGCGGCACGTTTACGGCCACAAAGCGCTAATCACACGGGGCTCCGCCCCACGCCCGGCTTGATAGCGTGCGGGCCCCTACCGCCGCTACGTCGCTCCGGCCAGCGGCACGTACACTTCCCTGCGCAGGTGATCAGTCGGCGTCGTGGAGGGGTCGTTTAAGTAGATTTCGAAGCGGGTTCGACTCCCGTCTGGTCCACCAAATTTT
>Ga0194132_10001180_pt1 | contig 52900 bp, 50 predicted proteins | sample TA2KigOf80mmetaG_FD_148612 | JGI IMG/M metagenome (GOLD analysis project Ga0194132, IMG submission 148612) | Freshwater microbial communities from Lake Tanganyika, Tanzania - TA2015054 Kigoma Offshore 80m | ecosystem: Environmental > Aquatic > Freshwater > Lake | place: Tanzania: Lake...
CCCGTCACCGCGAGCGAAGTTTCCTGGGTCAGCTGCTGCCCGATATTCCAGGCCGCCTCGGAGACATCCCTCTTCGACACCACGACCTGGAGGTAGCCGGAGCCATCTCGAACGACCACGAAGAGGATCTTGCCACTGGCTCGGGTCGTGGTCACCCACCCCATCACCGTCACCGACTGGCCGACGTGGCGAGCCAAGTCGCGGATGTCCGTCCGTTGCATTTCGATACCTATTGGGTTGGCTCAAACCTAGGCCCACCGTTTGGCCATGGTCAAATGGCCCGGTCGGGAGGAGTGTGCAGGCGGCGGGGCGCTGCAACGTCTTACACCGGATGCAACGATCGGCCAAAACCGTCCAGAAACGCGACACCGATTGAAATTTCGCGTCTTGCGGCCTGGCGTTGGCTGTCCAATCTTGTGATCCCCGAAAAGGATCCGCCGGTCCGGCGGCGGCTCCATTCGGACCCAACGGTCCACCCCACGAGTTACGAGAGGTCGCCTGATGCCCCAGCAGATGCAAGCTCGCTTGAAGCCAGAGCACACCCTCCGCTACCCGCGCCTGTCGCCCCAGCTTTGGTACGAGGTCTCGCTGATCTTCCCCGGAGTGACGACCCGTCGGGCCGACATCTTTGGCCGCCGGATCACCCGGATCAGGACCGCCCGAGACTACGAAACGGTCCAGGCGATGCACTTCGAGTTTCGGGAGCGGCCGGTCGAGGAGGAAGTCGTCGCGACTGCCTAACAGCGGGCCGTCGACGGCTCGGTCGGACCACGGCGGGGGGGCGATGAGACACCCCGCCGTGAATTTTTCCGTCTACCAACTCACCTGGTTTGCCCTGGTCATCTCGGCGGGCGCCGGCCGGGCCTGGTTGGGAGTAGCAGTCGGTGTCGCGGCGGTGTCCGCCCATCTCTGGGTTGAGGAATCGGGCAGAGACCTCCGACTGGTCGTGACCTCGTTGGCGATCGGCTTCGTGGTCGAGACCAGCCTGCTGGCCGGCGAGGTCCTCCGGTACCAGCCAACTCCTTCGGCAACCCCATGGCTTCCACCGGTGTGGATTCTCACCCTTTGGGCAGCCTTCGCCATCACCCTCCGCCACAGTCTCCGCTGGCTGCAACGGCACCTGGGCGTCGCGGCCGCCGCTGGTGCCATATTCGGGCCGGTCGCCTTTCGAGCAGGCGAGGCCTTCGGTGCGGTGGTGTTTCCGCCGGATCGCGGCACCAGCTACCTGGCCCTGTCGGTCGCCTGGGGCACTGCCCTTCCCATCCTCATGGCGATGGCGCGTCGCGCCGAGGCTTCGGTCTCCACGGAATGAAGGCGTTGGTTCGGGCGACGTAATCGCGATATTGCGGTTTCGCATCGACAAGACGCCGTTCCAGCAAGGCCACCCCGGACACCTTGAGGAGGAGCAGGTTCATCAGGACGGGCCCAATGACGGTCCACCACGCCCCGTTGGCCGCGGCAAAGCCGAAGAACCCCCACCACAGACAGGCATCGCCGAAGTAGTTGGGGTGTCGAGTCAGTCGCCAGACGCCTCGATCGAGCACCTTGCCTCGGTTCCCTGGATCGGCGCGGAATCTGGTCAACTGCCAGTCGCCGACGGCCTCGAAATAGAACCCGACCAGCCAGAGGAGTGCTCCAATCGCAACGAGCGGGTGGTCTACCGGGTACGAACGGCGCAGGGCGACCAAGAGCGGGAGCGACACCACCCAGAGGATCGCCGCCTGCAACAGGAAAACGGTGGCGAGGCTCGTCAGACCGAACCGGCCCGGCGCCTTGGCCCGCATGGCGCGATACCGGTAGTCCTCACCATGCCCCCAGTTCCGCCAAGTCAGGTACCCCGACAGCCGCACCCCCCAAACCGCCACCAACCCGAACAACAGCGCCGCCCCGCCTCCGGGCCATTCGGCCGACCACCAGTAGACCAGAGCGACCACGACGAAGCCGAGCCCCCAGAAACGGTCGACCAGGCTCGCGTCGCGCCGAACCAGACTGCCGACCCAGACCACAACCATCAGCGCCCCGGCGGCGGCGAGTCCTAGTAGAGCAGCGCTCGTCTCTTTCAATGTTGCCTCTTTTCCACATTCAGCCGACGCGAAACAGGATTTCTGCCTTCGGATATCGGCTAATCGCACGGCCTTTCATCGATCGGTGCTCCCGCTTGCCCAGCTCTGGATCATCCTCGAGCACCCGCTGAGCCATGCTCCTGGCCCGCGCCAGGAGATCGGTGTCGTCCGGAAACCGAGCCACCCGGACCTCCTCCGAGCCTGCCTGCCGCTGGCCGAGGAGGTCACCGTGACGCCGCTCCGCCAGGTCCAGTTCCGCGATCCGGAATCCGTCGGTTGTGGCGGCGAACGCCTTGAGCCGGCTGGTGCCTCGATCGGCCAGCAAGATACAGTGGCTCTCGCCGGTCCCCCGCCCGACCCGGCCCCGGAGCTGGTGGAGCTGGGCCAGGCCGAAGCGGTCCGGGTGCTCGATCACCATCATCGTGGCATTGGGCACGTCGATCCCGACTTCGATCACGGTCGTCGCAACGAGGACATCGATCTCGCCGGCTCGGAAGGCCCGCATGACCTGATCCCGCTCCGCCGCCTTGAGCCGGCCATGGACCAGACCGACGCGGAGGTCGTCCCAGCGGGCGGTGAGGGTGTCGGCCATGGTTCGGGCGGCCAACAGATCGGCCTTCTCGCTTTCGTCGATCACCGGGAGCACCAGGTAGGCTTGTCCCCCGGAACGGCACCGCTCCGCGACGAAATCGAGAACCCGGTCGCGGTGATCGGTCGAGCGCAACACGGTTCGAATCGACCCGCGCCCGGGAGGCTTGGCCCGCAACACGCTCAGGTCGAGGTCGCCGTAGCGGGTGAGGGCCAAGGTGCGGGGAATCGGAGTCGCCGAGAGCAGCAGGGTATCGGGCGCTTCACCCTTGCCGATGAAGGCGGCCCGCTGGCCGACTCCAAACCGGTGCTGCTCATCGATGACGACGAGGCCGAGTCGCTGGAACGCGACCGCCTCCTGGACCAGGGCATGGGTGCCGACCACCAGGCGCATCGATCCGGAGGCGAGTTGCTTGCGCACTTTGCTCTTTTCTGCCGCGGTCAGCCGGCCGAGGAGTAGCCCTGGCACGATCTCGAGCGGGGCGAGCAGATCCGACAGGGTCGCGTGGTGCTGCTCGGCGAGCAGTTCGGTCGGGGCCATCAGGGCGGCCTGGTAGTCGTTCTCGACCGCCAACAGCATGGCGAACAGGGCCACCACCGTCTTGCCAGTCCCGACGTCCCCCATGAGCAATCGGTGCATTCGGTCCGGCGCCGTCATGTCCCCCAGAATCTCCCGGACGGCCATCCGTTGGTCGGCCGTCAACGACCAGGGCAACGCCTCCTTGAGCTTGGTGGTGAGCTCGCGCCGGTTTTCGAAGGCAATCCCTTGGCGGCCACGTTTCGCGAGGAACCTGGCGCGCCCCAGCATCAACTGAAGGTCGAGCAGCTCGTCGAGCGCCAGGCGGCGCCGAGCCTGTTCGGCCGAGGCGACGCTGGCGGGCCGGTGGACCTCTCGAAGCGCGTCCGGCAGCTTGGGAAGGGCGAACTCCCGTCGGATGTCGTCTGGGAGAATTTCCTCGGTGAGCCTGATCAGATCGTCGAGATGTCGGCCAATCAGCCCGCGGATGACCTTGTGACTGAGCCCTTCGGTGGCGGGGTAGACTGGCAGGACCTTGCCTAACGGGAACCCACCGGCCCCGGCGGTATCGGCTTGGTCGGCGAGCACCACGAACTCGCGGGGCAGCACCTGGCGGCCGTGGAAGAATCGGCAAGGGCCCGCCACCAGCAGCGTCTGGCCAACCGAGATGGTGCGATCGAGAAAGGCCTGACCCGGCCAGACGCACTCGATCGCGCCGGATCGGTCCTGGAGGACGGCGTGGAAGAACCGAAGCCCCCGACGAGTCGGCAACACCCCTTTGCTGACCACCTGGCCCACCAGGGCGACGTCGTCACCCACCTTGACTCGGCCGGCTGGCGTCACACTCGAGGCATCGAGGTAGCGATGGGGAAGATGCCAGAGGAGATCGTGAGCCGTCTCGATCCCCAACCGACGGAGTTGATCGGCTCGGCGATCGCCGACGCCCTTGAGGTACTTGACCGGGCTATCGAGGCGCAGGGCCATCGGAGGCGGTAACCAACTCCTCGGCGAATCGAAGGGGGTCGAAGGGAACCAAATCGTCGACGGCCTCTCCGACTCCGAGAAACCGGACCGGGACCGCTAGCTCCCGGCGGAGCGCCACCACTGCCCCGCCCCGGGCGGTGCCGTCGAGCTTGGTGACCACGAGCCCGGTCGGCGGAATGACCTGGGAGAACAGCCGCCCCTGTTGCACGGCGTTCTGGCCGACCGTGCCGTCCAGCACCAGCCAGGCCTCGTGGGGCGCCCCGGGCACCTTGCGGCCGATGACTCGGCCCACCTTGCGGAGCTCGTCCATCAGGCCTTCCTGGGTGTGAAGGCGGCCGGCCGTGTCGATGATGACCAGCGACGCGTTTCGGGCGATCGCAGCCTCGAGGCCATCGAACGCCACGGCGGCCGGATCGCCGCCTGGCGCTCCCGAGACGCAGGGGACCCCGAGCCGATCGCTCCAGGCCTTGAGTTGGTCGATCGCGCCGGCCCGATAGGTGTCGGCGGCGACCAGGAGCACCGAGTCGCCACTGCGGCGGTATCGGGCGGCCAGCTTGGCCACCGTCGTCGTCTTGCCGGTGCCGTTGACCCCCATCACCAGCAACACCGCCGGGCCGGTGGCGGGCCGGTGGAGCCGCCCCGGATCACCGGGGCCCTCGAGCAGCGCGGCCACCCGGCGAACGATGGTGGCCTTGAGGTCGTCCTCCGTCTTCACCTTGCCGAGACGGACCTGATCTTCCACCTCGTTGATGATGTCCGTCGTTGCCTGCACGCCGAAATCGGCCTCGAGGAGGGTCTCTTCCATGGCCTCGAGATCGGCGGCCTTGAAGCCGCGCACCAGGGCCCCGACGTCGGTCAGCGCCAGTCGCTTGAGTTTCCCCCAGAGGGAGAGCTTCTTGCTTTCGGTGATTCTAGAAGACGCCATGGAGCAAATCTAGCGGGATTCGAGGCCGCCCTCAGCGGAGCCCGGCTCGCCGTCGCCAGAACCATTCGCCGGCGAGCGCGGCAACCGCGATCGCGAAGAGCCACCACCGATCCCGCAACGGAGCCCGTTCGGTCGAGGCGCGGACCTGCGCTTCGCGGTCCGACACGACCACCGGTCGGGGCAACAGTTCCCGGGAATACCGCTCGACCGCGATCAGTCCGCTCCCGCCGCCACCGAGTCGGTATCGAAACTGCCCCGGCTCGAGTGCCAAGGATGCCCGGCCGGCGCCGTCGAACGACAAGGTATCGACCCGGGCCGGGGCGCCGCTGGCGGCGAGCTCGATGGTCACGACCCCGCTGTCGCCCCGAAGCCGCTCAAAAACCACCGGGCGGCCTCGTTCGACGACCGCTCGGATCGGCCGGGCAACGCCAGTGGTCGAGTCGCTCGCGCCCAAGAGCCAGGTTAGGGTGGAGGCAACGTAGGCTCGGTATGCCTGCTCGCTCGCGCCGCCGCGGAACGCCCAGCGCCAGAGACCGCCTGCCGCGACGACCACCTCTCGCCGGCCGGCCGAATCGCGCCCCACGATCGCCGGCCGTTCGACGCCGCGACGATTCTGCTGAGCCATCAAGCCGACCCAATGCCGCGGCCCGAGACCGACCGCCGCGAGCGCCACCGCCGGCGGGAAGCTGTCGACCGGCAGCCCGACGAAGGCCCCGACGATCGGCGAGATGGCGGACGGCGCGAGGTACCAGTCGCCTTCGACGGCCCCCGCGGATGGAGCGACCTCCCAGCGCCCTTTTGGTCTGGCGCTCCGAAACCGATTGGCCACCTCGCCGGCGAGGACCAAGACGTCGGCCCGGGCGACGGCCTGCTCGACTTCGGACCCCGACGCGGGAGCGAGGTCGCCCATCCGGCTCCAGCGATCGCGCTCGACGGTGAGGTAGCCGCGGATCGGAACCGCCCCGACATCGAGCAGGGCCCGATAGAGAAACCGGCTTTCCCAGTTCGCCGGCGAGGCCAGCAGCACCACACCGGGGGTCGGGAGGACTCGAACGAGGTGGTACCGGCTGTCGGTATCGGGCGCCTGGTCGGCGGCATCGGTCAGCCGAACCATGAGGAGGTGGTCCCCGGCCCCGAACGCCGCCGGGATTGGAATGTCGAGCGCCGCGGTGCCAGATCCGGCGGACAGGGGAATGCCCCGTTCCAGCCACCGGGTCGACCCCGAGGTCACCTCGACCGTAGCCTTGCTCCGGTCCGCCATCCCAAACCCGGCGACGTCAACCTCGATCCGCAGGGTATCGCCAACGGACACCCGATCGGGGCCCCCGACTCGGGTCACCGCCAAGTCGGGAACGGGCGTCCTTGGCACCACCGAGACGCCGACCGCGCTCCACCAGTCACCCGCCAATTCGCCGGCGTCCTCGAGTTCGCCGTCGGTTACCAGCCACACCGGCCGACCGCGACTGACCGCTCCCGCCACTGCCGCCGCGAAGCCGCTGGAGCCCCCGACCGGGGTCGAGTCGGGGCCGAGCTTGCCGAGGAACTGGACCTCGCCCAACTGGTTGGCCCGGATCGTTGCCCCGGGCCAATCGGCGCCGGCCGCCCCCATGCTGAGCGAACCGTCGAGCAACGCCAACGGCCGCTCGGCCCCGACGACATGGGCGCACGACAGGTCGACCGCGAGGGTGCCTAACGAAAGCCACGCGGCGGCTCGGAGCGCGAGCGGCACCAGTCCGGCCCTGCCCTGCGGCTCGAGCCAGAGGTACACCACCGCCGCCAGCGCGACCGCCGCCAACCCGAGCGCGGCGACGGTCATCCGACGGTCCGCGGTCGACCGAGCGTCAGGCCGGTCATGGCGCGCTGGGACCGGCCGAGCTGACCGGTTCGGCCTCGAGAAGCGCCCGGAACCGCTCTCGTTCCTCAGCGAACCGGGGGAGCAGTTCCGCCGGCAGCGGGGTGCCGTCGCCGAGGTCCACCGTCGAGGGGTTCCGCGCCGCGCCGTTGACCCGGAACTCGTAGTGCAGGTGAACGGCCGTGGCGAGGCCAGACGACCCGACGTAGCCGATCACGTCGCCCTGCAGTACCCGAGCCTGGGGCCGGATTCCCGGACCAAACCCACTGAGGTGGGCGTACCGGGTCGTGATCCCGTTGCGGTGGCGCAGTTCGACCAAACGCCCATAGTTGCCGGACCAGTTCGCGGTGACGACGAACCCGTCGCCCGCCGCCAGCACCGGGGTGCCAGCGGCGGCCGCGTAGTCGACGCCCTGATGAGGTCGATTGACCCGCAGGATGGGATGAAACCGCCTGTTGGTGAAGCCCGAGGAAATCCGCCGGAACTCGACGGGGGCCTTGAGGAAGGCGCGTCGCAGCGACACTCCTGCCGCATCGAAATACTGGACCCGGCCGTCCGGCAGCGCAAAACGGAATCCGGCGTAGTCCCGCCTGCCGACTTCGAGGGTGGCCGCGAGCACCTTCCCCACCCGGGTTTCGCCCCGTTCCGATTCGAGCCACTCGAGCAGCACGACGATCCGGTCTCCCGGCTGGATCTCGCGGCTGAAATCCACCTGCCACGCGAAAACGTCGGCCACGTCCCAAGCGAGGCGAATTCGTTGATCTGGGCCCAATGCCTCGTCCAGCGGTGCCGCAAGCATGGCGTCGTGGACCGAGGTGGACACCGATCCCTCGACCCGGATGGCCCGGGTGTTCCACCGAATCGGGGCCCGCTCCAGCTGCCAGGCGTTTCGGACCCGTACCGCGCTCAGCTCCTCCTCCGGGGTGGTTCGGACGGTGACCCGCGAGGCGACCGGGTGGTCGGCCGGATGGCTGAACTGGGCGACCCACCCTTCGGGGAGGCGGGTCGGATCGAGCCCCAACGAGGTGACCAGCCCGTAGAGATCGGGGGCGACGATACCGTGGCGTCCAAAGAGCTCGCCTAACGACTCCCCGCGGCGCAAGGTATCGGTCATGACCATCGGGGGCAGTGCTGTCGCCGAGGGCCGCCCCGGAATCTCGAACCGCCGAGCGGTCACCAGGAGGTAGCCCGCGATCGCCAGCCCGCCGGTCGCGAGCCCTCCCAGGACCCAACGCCGCATCAATCCATCTGGCGGCGGATGAAGGTCGGAATTTCCATGTCAGGGACGTCGGCCGGTGCGGCCCGGATCGGCTGGACCGGCCGCGGCGGCTGGGCGGGTGGCGCCACCGGGGTGACGACGGGCGGCGGGACCGGGGTGGAGCGCCGGGACGGGAACGGCAGCACCCCCGGGGCCGGGCGGGCCGGCGGAGCGACCTCGCCGGTGACCGCCCGGTCGAAGCCGGTCGCGATGACGGTCATGTGGACCTCGCCCCCGAGACTGTTGTCGATCGAGGCCCCGAAGATGATCTCGGCATCGTCGCCGACCGCGTCGTGCACCCGCTCCGCCATGTAGGTGACTTCGTCCATCGTGAGGTCGCCGCCGCAGATGTGAATCAGCGCGCCGGAGGCCCCCGCGATCGATACGTTGTCCAGCAAGGGGCTCGAGATCGCCTGCTGCGACGCCTCCGAGGCTCGGTTGTCGCCCCGACCGATCCCGGTTCCCATCAGCGCCGAGCCGCCGTTCTGCATCACGGTGCGGACATCGGCAAAATCGACGTTGATCATCCCGCTCGCGGTGATCAGGCCGGCAATGCCCTGGGTGGCCTGCAACAGCACTTCGTCGGCCTTCTTGAGAGCGTCCTGGAAGAGGATTCCCTTCCCGACGACGGCCAGCAGCCGCTCGTTCGGCACCACGATCATGGTGTCGACGTGCTGCCGCATCTCCATGATTCCGGTGTCGGCCTGCTTCATCCGTTTCTTGCCCTCGAACAGAAACGGCTTGGTCACGATTCCGACCGTGAGGGCCCCAATGTCCCGGGCCATTTGCGCGATGACCGGAGCGGCCCCGGTCCCGGTTCCGCCGCCCATCCCGCAGGTGACGAACACCAGGTCGGCACCCTGCATGGCGGCGAGCACCTCGTCGCGATTTTCCTCGATGGCCTGGCGGCCGATCTCCGGGCGCGCTCCGGCCCCCAGCCCCCGGGTGAGCCGCTTCCCGATCTGGACCTTGAAGTCCGCCCGATTGTCGGCGAGGGCCTGCGCGTCGGTGTTGACCGACACGAACTCGACCCCGATCATCCGTTCCTCGATCATTCGGTTGACCGCGTTGCCACCTCCGCCCCCAACCCCGATCACCTTCATTTGGGCGCGTTGGGCCGGCGGCTCCTCGATGCGGAAGGTCATGTCGTTGATCCTCTCGTCAGTCGCTCAGAAGAAATCCTGCAGCCACTTTTTCACTGGACCGATCACTTTGTCAACCGCCGGCGATCGGCGCGCGACCGCGCCGAACCCGCCGGTTTGCAGCGCCTGCTTGGCCCCATAGAGCAGCAATCCCACCGGCACCGTCATTCGCGGGCTCGCGACCCGGTCAGTCAAGCCACTGAGACCCGGGCCGGGCATGGCCACCCGCACTGGCAGCGCCAGAACGTCGCGCGCCAACTCGACGATCCCAGGCGTCAGGGCGCCGCCGCCAGAGAGCACGACACCCGCCCCGAGGCGTGGCCGAAGTCCGCTGCGACCCAGTTCATCCCCCACGAGCTCCAAGATCTCCTGGAGCCGCATGTGCATGATGTGGGCGAGCACCCGGCGGCTGCCCGGGCGGGGTGGCTGGCCAGGCCCGGAAGGAAGATCGATGGTCTCGGCGTCGGACACCAGCGGTTCGTAGGCCGCGCCGCTGGCTTCCTTGAGCCGCTCGGCGTCCTGCTGGGGGACCTGGAGGCCGTGGACGATGTCGCTGGTAACGTGTCCCCCGGCGAACATCAGGGAGGCCGTGTGGCAGATCTTCCCGTGCTGGAACACGGCGACGTTGGTCGATCCGCCCCCGAGCTCGACCAAGGCGCAACCCAGCTCCCGTTCATCGGGCGTCAGCACCGCGAGCGAGCCAGCCAGTGGCTCGAGAACGAACTCCCCGACCCGGAAGCCGGCCCGCTCGATGCACCGCTGGAGGTTGGCCACCGCGCTGGACAGGACGGTGACGAGGTACACCTGAGCCTCGAGCCTCGACCCACTCATCCCGATCGGATCGGTGATGCCGGCTTGTTGATCGACCAGATAGTCCTGCGGCACGGCATGGAGCAGCTCGTGGTCGCGACTGAAGGCCACGTTGGCGGCCACCTCGTTGACTCGGGCCACGTCGGCGGTCCGGATCTCGTTGCCGGTGATCGAAACCACGCCATGGGACAGGCGACCGCCGACGTGCTCGCCGGCAATACCGCAGTAAAGAGTCCCGACCTCGACGCCGGCCATCAGCTGGGCGTCCTTCAAGGCCCGTTCGATTCCCCGGGTGGCCTCGACGATATCGCGAACGACCCCCCGCCGCACCGCGGTAGACCGCTCGCTCCCGACCCCGAGCACCCGAACCCCCGGATTGCGAGGATCGCCGGTGACCTCCCCGATGGCGGCCAACATCCGAGTCGACCCGAGATCGAGGGCCGCGACCAACCGCTGATTCGTTTGGGTCATGAGCGACGCCCCCTGACCACGATGCGTTTCTCGAAGCGGGCATCGAGTTCCGCCACGGCCATCCCCCTTCGCCGAACCTCGGATCGGACCACCCGGAGGGCGTTGAGATCTTTCGCGTCCGCGCCGGGCCGGAACAGGATTCGTTCGGTGGCGGTTTCGACGACCACGGTCCCCCGTTCGCGGGTTGCCGAGACGACCTGCCCGAATAGATCCGAATCGACGTCCCGGATCCGGTCGAGCAAGGCTGTCACCGCCGGATCGCCGGTCGCTACCGGAAGATCGGTCGCCGACCGAGTGGGGTCGAACGGCAGCACCCGGCCCCGCCGATCCACCAGTGCCAAACGTCCCTGGGCCTGGGTCAGGGCCACCGGCTCGAACTCGGTGACTTCGACGACCAGCGCCCCCGGCAGCCGCCAGTCAACGGTCACGTTGCGGACGCCGGGCATCGCCAGCACCCGATCCCGGGCCGGCGTGAGATCATCGAAGATGCTGGCGCGGCTCTTGAGTTGCATGGCGCGGGCGATCTCGTTCGGATCGAGGTAGACGGCCCCAACCACTTCGACCCGGCGGACCCGGAACCAATCGACGTGACGAAGGATTGGCCGCAGCGCGACCGCGAGCGTCGCCACCCCCACCGCCGCACCGGCCACCACCAGCAGCCTCCGCCGGGTCATCGGGACAGCCGCGCCAACAGGTCGCGCCCGAGGTGGGTAATGTCACCAGCCCCCATGGTCAGGAGCAAATCGCCCGAACGGACCAGGGCACCCACCGTGTCACCAAGAGCCGCCCGACTGGGCTGGTATTCGACGATCGCGCCGCGACGTCGCGCCGCGTCGGCGACCAGGGCCCCGGTCACGCCCGGCATCGGGCGTTCCCGGGCGGGGTAGACATCGGTCACGACAGCGAGGTCTGCCGCGGCCAAGGCCGCCCCCATCGCGTCCGCGTGGAGGGCCGTTCGGCTGAAGAGGTGGGGCTGGAAGACGGCCACGAGCCGCCGGGCCGGGTAGGCTTGCCTGGCCGCCGCGAGGGTCGCGGTCAACTCGGTCGGGTGGTGGGCGTAGTCGTCGATCACCGCCACCCCGCCCGCTTCGCCGAGGCGCTCGAACCGCCGCCCGACCCCCCGAAAATCGGCCAAGGCATGGGCGGCCCGCGCCGCGTCCCCACCTAACGCCGCCACCGCGCCAACCGCCGCGGCCGCGTTGCGGACGTTATGGAGCCCGGGCACCGCCAGCCGCAACGGGATCCGGCCCCCGCCCGGCAGCCTGAGGACGCACCGGCTCCCCTCGCTCGACTGCCGGATGTCCTCCACGGCCAGGTGGGACGCGCCGGGTCCGAACCGCCACACCCGACCCGGTTCGAGCCGCTTGGCCACCCGGTCGGCCCCGGAATCGGCGTTGCCGACCAGCACTCGGTCAGCCGGGGCCGCAAACTGAACGTAGGCCGCCTCCATCGCTGCCACGCTGCCGTAGCACTCGAGGTGGTCCGCCTCGACGTTGTTGATGACCGCGACGGTGGGACGGAGGGCCAGGAATGCCTGGTCGTACTCATCGGCCTCGACCACGAACAGCTCGTCGCTTGCGAGCCGAGCGTTGCCGCCCCACGCCGCGACCCGGCCCCCAGCCAGCCCAGTGGGGTCGCGCCCGGCACCGATCAGCGCCTCGGTCGTCATCACCGTCGTGGTTGTCTTCCCGTGCGTCCCCGCGATCGCGACGCAAGTGGCATCGCCGATCAGGCCCGCCAGGGCGGCTTTCCGCGGGACGATCGGAACCCCGAGTGCCCTTGCCCGCTGGAGGTCGGGATGATCGGCTGGGATGGCGGCACTCGCGACGACCGCGCGGGCCCCCTCTACCGCCTGACTCCCATCGTCGCGAAACACCTTGGCACCCTGAGCCGCCAGATCAGCCGCCCCGACCGGATCGCTGTCCGATCCGCTCACTCCGATCCCCCGGCGCAGCGCGATCAGGGCCAGCGCGCTGACCCCCGCTCCGCCGATGCCGACGAAGTGGATCGGGCGCGGATCGGACTGGAGAAAAAGGTTCATCTGCGGTGGCGCAAATCTAGGTACCATCGAGCACTTGGCAAAGCCTACCGGGGTGCCGCCAGGGCTTGGAGCTCGGCCACGATCGTGGCGAGGGCCTCGGGCTTGCCGCGCTTCAGCGCGGCCGCCCCCAGTTGGGCGAGTCGGGCCCGGTCGCCAAGAAGCCCCACGATCGCAGACCCGAGTCGATCTGGGTCCAGGTCGTCCTGGCGGACGCAAACCGCGGCGCCAGCCGCGGCAAACGCGGCGGCGTTGATGGTCTGATGGTCGGCCGCGGCGGTTGGCAGCGGAATCAGGATCGAGGGGAGCCCCCACGCGGATATCTCCGCCAGCGTCATCATCCCGGCTCGGCCAACCACCAGGTCGGCCACGGCATAGCCGTCGGCCACCGGATCGAGAAAATCCACGACCCGGACCGCGGGCGGCCGGTGCCACTGGGCAAACTCGCGATAGGTCCCCTTTCCGGTTACCCAGATCAGCTGCAGCCGGTCCGCCAGGGATTGGCCTTCGCGACCGAGCCATCCTTCGACCAACCGGTTGATCGCCAGGGAACCTTGGCTCCCTCCCATGACAACGACGGTCGGCCGCCCCGGCACGAGCCCCAGCCGGGAGGCCGCATCCACTCGCCGCTCCGGCGTCGGCGGTGCGATCGGGCTGCCGGTCACCACGATTCGGGAGCGGACCGCGGCCGGTAAATGGTCGGCCGCCTCGGGGGCCCCGAGGAAGATTCGGTCAACGCGGCGCGCGAGCCAGCGGGTCGCCACCCCGGGAAAGACATCCTGCTCGAGGATGGCCGAGGGGACGCCCCGTTGCGATGCCATCCACAGCACTGGTCCCGAGGCGTAGCCGCCGGTGCCGAGGACCAGCGTCGGATGCTCCCGATCCAGCAAGCGCCGAGTCTCCCCGACCAGTCGAACGGCAAGAGCCGGCCACCGCCAGTTGCGCCACCACTGGCGCCGGTAGATCGGCTCGAAGGGCAACAGGTAGTAACGAAACCCCCGGCCCGGCAGCACGGCGGCCTCGACACCGCGGATCGCCCCGACCAACGCGATCTCCCAAGAGGGCTCGAGGCGCCGGATCGCCTCGGCGATAGCCAGCGCCGGCATCAGATGGCCGCCGGTGCCGCCTCCGGCGATGAGGAGTCGGGTCCCGCTCGTCATGACCGGCCGACCGGCCGGCCCCGCATCCGCCCGATGTTGATCAGCACCCCGACGGCCAACAGCGATACCATCAGACTCGATCGGCCAGCCGACATGAACGGCAGTGTCAACCCGGTGGTCGGCATCAGGTTGGTGTTGACGGCCATGTGCATCAGGGTCGTGAAGCCGATCGACGCCGTGATCCCGGCCGCCAGCAGCTGACCGAATTGGTCCGCGGCGGTGAGCGCGATCCGAAAGCCGAGCCAGCAAAACAGCCCGAACAGGGCCAGGAGGACCATCACGCCCAGGAAGCCCCACTCCTCCCCGATGGTACTCATCAAGAAGTCGGACGACGCCATCGGCAGATAGTCCATCTTGAGCTGGCCCTCGCCGAACCCCACCCCGACCAGGCGCCCGGACCCGAAGCCGATGGTGGCCTGGTTGACCTGCATCCCGACGTCCCGGGCGCAGTCGCCCGCCAGGCCAAGAAAACACTTGACCCGGTTGAATCGGAATTCCTCCGACATGATGGCCGCGACACCGCCGAACACCACCGCGACCGACAACATCAGGAAGTGCCCGATCCGTGCCCCGGCCGCGAAGAGCACGACACCGCCGGAGAGCCCGATCACCGTCGCCATCGACAGGTTGGGCTGGATGAGGACCAGCAAGGACATCACCCCGAGCACCGAGAGAACCGGCAGCATCCCCCGCCGGAAATCCCGAATCAGCGGCCCCTTCTTCGTCGCCAGCGCGGCCACCCAGACCACGATGACGAATCGGGCCAGTTCCGAGGGCTGGAAGCTCATCCCGGGTACCCGGATCCACCGGCGGGCCCCGTTGATTCTCGGGGCGATCGCCTCGGTCCCCGGTGTCATCACCAAGAGGAGCAGGAGGAAGGTCCCGCCGAGGAGCCACCAGGACCAGTTCCGCCACCGACCGTACTCGACCCGCGACGCCACCAGCATCGCGACCCCACCGATCGCGGCCGCGGACAGCTGCTTGAGCACCTCGGTCGTCCCCGACCCGAAGCTGGCCGCCGAGTAGAGCGTCGCGAGCCCAAAGGCAACCAGAATCGCGGTCACCACCGCCAGGAGCCGGTTCTCCCACCGAACTTCACCGGGATGCTGAATTACGGTCGCCGTCACATCGCCTCCACGGCCGCCCGGAACCGGCGACCCCGCTCTTCGTAGTTCTGGAACATGTCATAGCTCGAGCAGGCCGGGGAGAGCAACACGGCGTCGCCCGGCTTGGCCGCGGCCTTGGCTCTGGCGAGCACGTCGGCGAAATCGCCGCCCGACTCCACCGGCACCACTCCTTCCAGGTCGCGGACCACGAGCGGTCCGGCTTCGCCGTAGGCGATCACGACTCGGCAGCGGCCCAGTAGAGGTCCCAACTTGGTGTATGGCTCGCCTTTGTGGCGTCCGCCCAAGAGCAGCACGAAGGGACGGTCCATGGCCCGGAGGGCCACTTCGGTGGACGCCACGTTGGTGGCCTTCGAGTCGTTGATCCACAGTACTCCGAACCGCTCGGCGACGGGCTCGAGACGGTGATTCAGGGGAGCCACGGTGGCCCACCCGGTGGCAATGGCGTCGGCATCGACTCCGAACGCCTGGACGGCCAGTGCCGCGGCCAGGGCGTTGGCCGCGTTGTGATCGCCGAGCAAGGGCAACCCGGCCCGCCGGGCGATCCGGACCCGGTCGATCACGAGCCAGCCGCTGGCCCGATCGAAATGTCCGTCGGCGGGAGCGGCCAGGCCGAAGGTCCGCCGTCCACCCACCACCGCTGCCGTCCAGCGGAGCGACTCGGGATCGTCGGCGTTGAGGACCCAGAGGGAGCGCCCGTCGGCGTTGGCGAACAAGGCCATCTTGTCCCGATAGTACGCCTCGAGGCTCGGGTAGCGATCCAGATGGTCAGGTGCAAGATTTGTCAAGATCCCGACGGTCGGCCGGACCGTCGGCATGTCATGGAGCTGGAAGCTCGACAATTCCACCGCCATCACCTCCGGGCGGCGATCGGCCAGGGCGATCTCACACAGCGGCGTGCCGATGTTCCCGGCCGCGATCGCCCGCCGCCCCGCCGTTCCGAGCAAGTGGGCCGCCAAGGCGGTCGTCGTGGTCTTGCCATTGGTCCCGGTGATCGCGACGTAGGGCACCGAATCGCCCAGGGCCCGAAGCCCGAGCTCCGCCTCGGCCCAGATCGGAATGCCTCGGGCCCGGGCGGTGGCGACGGCCGGCGCATCGGGCGGCACCCCCGGCGATACGATCACCAAGGAGGCTCGCCCAATCAACTCGAGATCGTGGCCCCCGAGGTCGACCCGAGCCCCGAGGGCGCGGAGCGAGGCGGCCTCGGCGTCGAGCGCCTCGGAACGGCCGGCATCGGACCCGTAGACGGAGGCGCCCTCGCGGAGCAGCAGACGCGACGCGGCGCCTCCGCTTCGGCCGAGGCCGACCACCGCGACGTCGCCCAGCCGGCCCAACACGCGCCGTTACCGAACCTTCAGGGTGGCCAGCGCCACCAGCGCGCACAAGAGACCCGCGATCCAGAACCGCACCACCACCTGGGACTCGTCCCAGCCCTTCTTTTCGAAGTGGTGATGCAGCGGCGCCATTCGGAACACTCGATGGGCATCGGCGTATTCGCGGCCCCGGGTTCGCTTGTACCACTTGTAGACGCCCATCTGCAGGATCACCGACAGCTGCTCGGCCACAAAGACCCCGCCGATGATCAGGAGCAGGAACTCCGCCCGGAGCAGGATGGCCACGGTTCCGAGGGCACCACCGATGGCGAGGCTCCCGGTGTCCCCCATGAACACCTGGGCGGGGTGGGCGTTGAACCAGAGGAATCCCAGGGAGGCGCCCATCAGCGCGCCGCAGAACACGGCCAGCTCGCCAGCGCCGGGCAAGTAGTAGAAATTGAGATAGGCGGTCATGTCGATTCGCCCAAAGATGTAGGCGAAGAACGCAAACGCGGCCGCCGCGATCGCGGTGAGTCCGGTCGCGAGACCGTCGAGGCCGTCCGTCATGTTGACCGCGTTGCTGCTGCCGGTGACGACAAACGTCACGAAGGCCACGTACGCCAGTGGGACGAAGATGATGACCGTGTATTTCAAGAACGGTAACACCGAGGCCGTGGCCGGCAGCGTCGCGGCGGGCACCACCGGCGCGAGCCACAGATACAGGCCCAAGGCCGCGCCGAACAGGCACTGTCCCACCAGTTTCCAGCGCGCCACCAGGCCGCGCGGCTTGCCCTGCACCACCTTGAGGTAGTCGTCGACGAACCCGATGGCCCCGGTCCACACGATCGCGAGCAGGGCCACGACGACGAAACGATTGCTGAGCGACGCCCACAGCACCGTGGGCACGACCGTCGCAATCAGAATGATGAGGCCGCCCATGGTCGGCGTGCCGCGTTTCTCGTCGTGGGTCGCGAGGAGGCCGGTCCGGACCACTTGCCCCACCCTGAGCGCGGCGAGTTTCCGGATGATGCTCGGTCCCACGACAAAGGCGAGCAAGAGGGCCGTGACGACCGCGCCAGCGGCCCGAAAGCTGATGTAGTTGAACAAGTTGAAGAGGATGTAGTCGCGACCCAGGGGCGCCAGCAGATGATAGAGCACGAGCGATCTCCTAGGCGGAAGGCCCGACCAGCCGCGGGAGCATTCGCTCCAGCGCCACCCCACGCGACCCTTTCAACACGATCAGCTCGGAGCCGGTGAGGCGTGGGGCCACCATGGCCGCCGCGGCCTCGGCGTCGGAGGCGACAATCAGCCGATCGCGGAGCCGGGGCCGCATCGGTTCGAGCGCCGGCCCGAAATCCCCGACGGCCACCAGCAGATCGGGCCCCAGTTCCACCAGCCGCTCGGCGATCTCCCGGTGCAGTCGGGCGCTCTCGGGACCGAGCTCCAGCATCGAACCCGCCACGAAGACCAGCCGGCGACCAGCCTTGAGCCGGCGGGCCGTCTCGATCGCCGCGACGAAGGAACCTGGATTGGCGTTGTAGCTGTCGTTGAAGACCGCGAGAGCGCCGTAGTGGCGCAGTTGCCCCCGGCTACCGGGCAGCTCGACCGCCGCGAGCGCCGCGGCGACACCGGCGCGAGGCAGGTCGAGCTCGCGAGCAACGGCCCAGACCAACGCGGCGTTGGCCGCCTGATGGTACCCCAATGGCCCCAGCCTGAACCGATGCCCGTCGAACACCACCTCCGCCCGACCGTCGTCGCCGACCTGGACCGAATCTGGAACGACGTCGGCCCCCGCCAGGCCCGCAGTCACCACCCGGCGCGCCAACCGGCGGGCGCCCTCGGCGAGTTCCGGCGAATCGGTGCCGACAACCGCGACCGGGGCGCCGACCGCGAGGGACAGCTTTTCGCGCATCACCCCGGCGATCGATCCGAATCCTTCCAGATGGCCGGTCCCGACGTTGGTGATCACCACCACGTCCGGGGCAATGATCTCCCGGTATCGGGCAATCTCACCGGGAAGGTTGGCGCCGGCCTCCACCACCAGTGCCTCGGTGTCACCGGGCGCCTCGAGAATGGTGGTCGGCACCCCGACGAGGTTGTTGAGATTGGCGCGGGTGGCGTGGACCCGATACCGGGTTGCCACGGCGGCGGCGAGCATCTCCTTGGTCGAGGTCTTCCCGTTGGTGCCGGTCACCGCGATGACCGGGCCGGCGACCTCCGCCCGTCTGGCCTTGGCCAGCCGCCCCAGCCCGACCAGCGTGTCGTCGACGGGATACAGGGTCATGCCCGCGAGCGCCGGAGTTCCTCGCCGGACCACGGCACCTCGGACGCCCGCTTCCCGGGCGGCCTCGAGAAAGGCGTGGCCGTCGAACCGCTCACCGGCCAGCGCCACGAAGAGATCGCCCTCGGCCGCGCCGCGACTGTCGGTGACGACGCGGCGATAGGGCCCGCCGCCCTCCTCGCCACTCAGGCCCAGGATCTCGCGAACGGCGCGGTCGGTCCGGATCACGGGGCCGACCCGATCGCCTCGCGGACGATCTCGCGTTCGTCGAACGGAAGGTAGTCTTTGCCGATGACCTGGTAGGTCTCGTGACCCTTGCCGGCCAGGAGCAGGGTGTCCCCCGGCCGCGCCATGGCGATCGCCCGCCGGATGGCCTCGCGCCGATCGGGGAGGCGCTCGTAGGCGGTCCCGGGCGGCAGTCCCGTAACGATGTCATCGAGGATCCGGTCGGGGTCCTCGGTCCGGGGATTGTCCGAGGTGACGATGACGAGATCGGATCGTTGGGCCGCGATGCCCGCCATGATCGGCCGCTTCCCGCGGTCTCGGTCGCCGCCGCAGCCGAACAAGCAGATCAGCTTTCCAGGGGTGATCGGGCGGAGGGTGTCGAGCACCCGCTCGAGGGCATCGGGCTTGTGGGCATAGTCGCGGAGCACCACGCACGGCCGCTCGGCGATCCGTTCCATTCGGCCGGGGACCTGCGGCGCGATGGCCAGCCGAGCCACCACCTCGTCGAGCGAGCGCCCGAGGCCGAGAGCCAGGGCCGCCGCGCCCAACGCGTTGGCGACGTTGAACGCCCCAGGGAGCGGCAGAGTCGCCTCCGCGGAGCCGAAGCGCCCGGCCAGCCGGAAGCGGCTCGAAGTCGGGAGCATCACGATACCCTCGGCCCGAACTTGAGCCATCGGGCTCGACCCGAAACCGATCACCCCGGGCCGCCTGGCCAACCCGTCCCAGGCGGGGTCGTCGGCGTTGACCACGACGACGCCGCGGGGACTCATCAGATCGAGCAACTTGAGCTTGGCATCGCGGTACTCGTCCATCGACCGGTGGTAATCGAGGTGTTCCCGGCTGAGATTGGTGAACACCGCCCCGTCGAAGCTGAGGCCGTCGAGCCGACCCTGATCGAGGCTGTGCGACGAGGTCTCCATCGCGACTCGCTCCACGCCGGCCGCGAGGAGCCCGGCCAGGGTGGCGACGAGGTCGATCGGCCCTGGCGTCGTCAGGCTCCCGGCGGTCGAGGCCACCGGGCGGTCGGCGCCGTCGAACGCGCCTAACGTGCCGATGCTGCCGGCCCGCCCGTCGCCGTTGAGGAGGTGGCGCGCCAGCAGGGTCGTCGTGGTCTTGCCGCTGGTTCCGGTGACCCCGAGCAACGAAAGCCGAGCGGCCGGATCGCCGTACCACCACTTGGCCGCGGTGATCGCCGCCCGACGCCCATCGCTCACGATCACCTCCGGTGGCCCGGCCCCGGTGGCCCGCTCGCCAATGATCAGGCTCGCACCGCCCGCGACCGCCGCCCCCACGAACTGATGGCCGTCCTGTTGCGACCCGCGGACCGCGATGAAGGCCCCGCCCTGGCCGACACGCCGGCTGTCCATCGCGATACCGGTGATCTGACCGAGACCCTCCGGGGCGCGAATCAGCAGCCCCGATCGTCGCAGGGCCTCGACCAATTCGCCGCCCGCTCGCGGTGTCATGGCGCGGGGTCCTTCCGCGACACGATCACCACAGTCCGGCCCGCGACCAACGATTCGCCGGCCGCCGGAACGGTGGCCGAAACGAATCCGCTCGCAGCGCCGTCGAGGCGAACCCGAAACCCCCTCGCGTGGAGGACCCGGGCCGCGTTCCGAGTCCCCTGCCCGAGTACGTCGGGAACCTCGAGAGGACCCGCCGAGCGAGTCGGCGCGGCCCCGATCGGCAGCGGCACCCGGACGGCGCGGCGCGGCGTCGGCTTGCCGGCCGAGGGCCCCGACGAGGGAGCCGCGACGCGGTCATCGGCGATCTTGGCCCGGTCGAGCGCCGTCCGGCGGGCCCCGATCGCTTGCCGCAACATTCTGGCAACCAGTGGCGCGGCGACCAGCCCGCCGTAGTAGTCGCCCTTGGGATTCTCGATTCGAACGGTGACCACCAGCTGCGGATCCTTGGCGGGATACAGTCCCGCGAAGGACGCCGCTCGGCGGTCGACATAGCGCTTGGTCTCCTGGTCGAGGAGGCGCGCGGTGCCGGTCTTCCCGAGCACCCCTCCCTTGACCTGGGCTCGGCGCCCGGTCCCAGAATCGCTGGCCGACAGCGCCAGATATCTCCGAATGGTCGCGGCGGTTTCCGGGGAGACGACTCGACGGACCACCATCGGCTCATGGCGGTACAGCACCGTCCCGTCCTTGCCGCGAATCTCCTTCACCACCGCCGGGGCCAGCAGTACCCCGTCGTTCGCCAGGGCGCCGTATGCCGCCGCCAGCTGGATCGGGGTCACCATGAAGGCGTACCCCATCGCGACGCTGGCGGTCTGCTCCCAGGCCCGCCACCGGTGGGGCAAGGCCGGCAGCACGCCACCGCCCTCCCCGGAAAAGTCCACCCCGGTCGGCGCCCCGAACCCGAAGGCACGGAGAAAGTCGTAGTGCTCGGCGGGTTGCAGCCGAGTGGCGAACTTGACGAGGCCGATGTTGCTGGAGACCTGGACCGCCCGGGCCAGCGTTAGGCGGCCTTCCTCGGGATGATCGTCTTCGATGGTTCGGAACCGCCCACCGGGCATCGGCATCTTCCAGCTGCCATTCTCCGCCGACACCGCCGCTTCGGCGTCGACCCGGCCGAGCTCGAGTAGCGCCGCGGCGGTAAACGGCTTGGCCGTGGACCCTGGCTCAAAGGCCAGCTGGAAGTAGGAGGCGCTGGCGGCAACCGCGCCACCGGGCCGCCGCTCCAGCGACGCCGCGGCAAGCACCTCGCCCCGCCTCGGGTCGAGGAACACGATGTCGCCTCGGTCCGGCGTGGCGTCGCGGAACACCGCGGCCAAAGCGCCCTCGGCGATCTCCTGGAGTTCCTTGTCGATCGTCAGGATGACGTCGTGCCCCGGGACCGGCTCTCGGAGGATCCGGCCCGGCGATTCGTACGTGCGCCCCTGTCGATCCCGGAGCAGGGTCGCCTCGCCGGGCCGGCCGGCGAGAATCGAGTCGAGAAACCGCTCGAGGCCGCTCGCGACGGTCCCGGAATCCCCGGCCGGGGTCCCGATCAACGGCCTCGCGAGCGGACCCGAGGGGTACTCTCGCCGGTACACCGGGGTCAGCGTCACCCCGTCGAGGGCGCGGAGACGGCGCACCTGGCCAGCGGTAAACGGCCCGTGAGCGTAGAAGTCTCGGCCGGCGGCCAGGCGACTCCGCAACTGTTCCGTTCTAGACCCGATGTCGGCCCGGTAGACTCGAAGCAGGGCGGCGAGGTCCTTCACTTGCTTGGCCGAGACATCGATTCGATAGCGTTCCAGCGACTGGGCCAGGGCGGTTTCGCCGCGGTCGTAGATCACTCCGCGCTGAGCCGGCAGGGCCCTCGACACGGTGCGCCTCGACTCGGCCAGGTGACGCATTTCGCCGCCCCGGTAGAGCTGGAGATACCCGGCCCTCGCCAGCACCGCCAGACCGCCGACGACGAGCATTGCCTGAATCGCCTTGATGCGGGCGTCGACGTTGGCCATCAGCGCGAGGGTTCTGGCGGGTCGAGGACCAGGATCGTGCCGGCCGTATCGGCCGGAAGTCCCAGCCCAAGCCGGGCGACTTTCGGGAGCAGCGCCTCGGCGGTCGTCGCCACCCGGATGCGACGCTCCAACTCGGCCCGGGAGGCCTCGAGGGTACCCCGGGTCTCACGAATTCGCCGCAGCCGGGCGGCCGTTTCCAACGCCGACTTCTGACGGGCGATGACCGCGGTGGCCACCAGCAGGAACACCGCCAGCCAGAGCGCGAACCAATACCGGCCCCTACCCTTGCGGCTCATCGCGAGCCTTCTCGAAGACCCGGAGCCGGACGCTTCTGGCCCGCGGATTCGCGGCGATTTCGTCGGCCGTGGGCCCGACCGGCTTCTTGGTCAGGATTCGACCCAGCGGGCGGCCCCGGCAGGCGCACCGGAGAGTTTTCGGGGGACAAACGCAGGTGGCACCCCACTCACGTAACGCGTTCTTGACCAGCCGATCTTCTCCCGAATGATAACTCATCACCGCAAGGGCCCCGCCCGGTTCGAGGGCCTCGAGGAACCCCGGCAAGGCCTCGGCGAGGCCGCCGAGTTCGTCGTTGACCGCGATCCGGACCGCCTGGAAGATCCGGGCGAAGTCCGCCGGCCCGCTGCGGGGGCCTAACGCGGCGCGAATGGCCCGGACCAGGTCGTCGCTGGTCTCGAACCGGGCAGTCGCTCGGCGGCGGACCAGCTCGGCGGCCAGTCGCCGCGCCCGGCGCTCGTCCGCGAAATCACGGAAGATTCTGGTCAATTTGCCGGCGTCCGCCGAATTGAGCAGGTCGGCTGCCGGGCGACCCTCCCGCGCCATCCGCATGTCGAGGGGCACCCCGGGCCGAAAGCTGAACCCGAGCGACTCGTCATCGAGTTGACGCGAGGAGACGCCGAGATCGAGGAGAATCAGGTCCGGTCGAAAAGCCCGAACCGCGAGCAGGCTCTCGGGGGAATACACCGATGCCTGCCGAGCGTCCAGGCGGTCGGAGGCGAGCCGAGTCACCGCCCGGCGAATGGCCTCGGGATCGCGGTCGAAGCCGAGCACCCGGGCCCCTCGATCGAGGAACAGCCGGGCGTGGCCGCCGTCGCCCAGGGTGCCGTCGACCACTCGTTGCCGCTCGCCGACCAGCCCGAGCAACTCGGAGGCGAGGACCGGGAGGTGGTAAGGCGGCTCGGTCACCGAAGTTCCAGAATGAAATTCACCCCGCCTCTGATCGAAGCGGGGTGAACGAGAACCGATGGGAACGGGGCTGACGGGGCTCGAACCCGCGACCTCCGCAGTGACAGTGCGGCACTCTAACCAAGCTGAGCTACAGCCCCTCTTCCTGCGAGCCCGACAATATAGACCCCGTCATTGTCCCTTACAATAGGCCTTCTTCATCTGGGCAACGCGCGGCAAGTAGCTCTGGTCGATCGCCTGGATCCGCTGCCCGACGACCTCCGCCTGAATCGATTGCCCGGCCGTCAGCGCCGCTTTGGTATCGTTGATGAAGACCTCGTAGACGTTGACGGACTCGCAGGTCTTGGCAGCGACGACCTCCTGGTCCTTCTCGTTCAGTTGCCCGAGCATTCCGAACCCGAGCACGTAGCTGGCCAGTTGGTACCCCCGGCTCCCCTCTTTGAGCATGCCCGCCGCCTTCTTCGCGATCACGGTCGCAAGGGCGAAGTCGATCGGCTGGGTCTGGAGAATCGGCAGCCCTGCTTCTTGGGCGAGGATCAGCCCGTAGTTGGTCTTATCGGTATCCTGACCGTTCTGTTCGATCGCGCTGCCCAGGGAGATGCCGTCCTGATAGCGCTTCTCCTTGAACAGCTTCCGCACCGCCCGAATGACCGGGGTGAGATCCGTCTTGTCGACCTCCACCAGCCGGCGCGTCACGGCGACCACGCTGTCCGTCGGCCCGACGAGTTCAAACGCCTTGCCGAGTTCGCCCAAGAAGTAGCCGTTGGACGGGAACTTCTTGGCCGCGAACTGCGACCACTTGAGGTACGCCGGGCCGTTCACCGAGTCGCGGGACGCGACATAGAGCATCTTCTGGAGATTCAGGGTGTCCGCTTTGGCGGAGTCGAGCGCGAACACCTGTTCCATGGCCTGAATCGCGCAGAGGTTCTTCTCCGGCCTTTGCTGGACCAGGCAAGCGGTAGCGCGGAGGTTGTAGAAGTCGGGATTGGCCGGATCGCGGTCGATGGCTTCGGTCGCGACCTTCTCGCCGAGATCGGGCTTGCCGGCGAGAATGAAGAACCGGATTGCTTCCTCGACCACCTTCTGGTTGTTCGGCGCGACCACGATCAGGTTGGTGTAGGTCTCGACGATCTTGACGGTGTCGTTCTTGGCCTGGTATTGGCCGAGCAGCCCACCGAGCGCCTCGACGCTGAGCCGGTCCCCCTTGAAGGCGTCGCCGTAGTACTTGATGATCTCATCGGCCGGTGACTTCTTGGCGACGGCGATCTGGGCCATGCAGAGATTGGCCATCCCGTGAAGCGGAAGCGCTTTGAGCGCCTTGTTGGCCGCTTCGGCGGCCTTGGTTTGATCGGTGCTGGCGAGGTTGTCGCATTTGAGCGCTTCCTGCATCGCGACAAAGGCGGGCCGGAGCGACTCGGCGATCTTTCCACCCAGATCCTCGAAGCTCTGACCGGCGGCTTGGGCCATCGAGGTCATGTAGCCGGTCTGATCGTTCCGGGACAAAAGCCGGACTTCGACCGAAACCTTTCCGTCGGGCGCTCGATTCAGGGTGCCGACGATGATCGCCCGCGCCTGGAGCTGGCTGCCCAACTGCCGAGCCACGAGCGGCAGCAGCAACGCGTCCGGCGGGTACCCGTACTGGATGAGCGCGTCGTTCATCACATTGCGGGTGATCGTCTGATACCACTTGTCGGCGACACCGTCCATCTTGTCGCGGAGGCCGGATCCGACCAGGACCGCCGCCGCCGAATCGGCCGAATGGAAGGTGTGTGTATTGGCAACCAGCAGTCGCGGCAGATTCTGGGTCGGACGCACCGGCCGACTGGCGCGCAGCTGCGCGGAGATAGAAGATACGGCGGCACCGGCAACCAGACCGAGTACCAGCGAAGCCACACGAAGACGCATGCGAAACAACCTCCGCAACGAGGTGCGCCCGGCGCCCGAAGTGGCGGCGGGGAATGGGCGAAGAGGGATTCGAACCCCCGACATCCTGCGTGTAAGGCAGGCGCTCTGAACCGCTGAGCTATTCGCCCGCCCGAACTCTCGAGAACCGCTCACTCGCCACACTGAACATGGGGACGCATTTCCGCCACCACGATGCACGTCGAGTGCCCCGCCCGCGATCCGCTACAAAGCGATCGCGAGCGGCAACAATACGCAGTATCCGACCACGAGCAAGACGGCAGCAAGACTGGCGTTCCCGCTCGACAACGTCAAGTAGCCTATCCCCAAGGTGGCCAATGCGACGGCCAGCGCGATGAGATTTCGCCTGCCGAGCAACCTCCGGCCGCCGCCAGACTTCGCATCCGTTTGGGGCATAAGAGTTTGAGGATATGCCTATCGACCCGATCGGTCAAGCGTGCCGGCCCGATTCGTCCCGGCTTGCCGGTCAGTCTCGGATGGCAATTCCACCGCTGGACCGGGGTCGTCGGGCGGAACCACCCAGCCCTCGTCCAAGGCAACCCGCCGGGGCCGGTCCCGGGCCGCTCGAAGGCGCCAGGCGACGACCACCATGACCGCAACCACGACCCACAGGCCGCCCACCGCAAGCCACGAAACGAAATTGTACCGAAGCCGAACGTGCCGCTGCCACGCCGCCTCGAGCCGCCCCGGACCAAGCCCGGTAGCCCGGGCCACGGCCGAGTCGAACGGCTGGCCGTCCGCCAGCCGCTCGAGCAGCGGGACGATACTCCGATCGGCGGTCCGAGTCGCCAGGAACGCCACCGCGCTGGCCGCCAGGGCGTACGACGCGTCAGCGGCCCCTGCGCTGGCCCGCAGGGTCTCGTTGAGTCGATCGAGAGTCGGCACGTCGCCGCGGGCCACGGCAAGATTGAGGGCGAGTCCGTCGAGCCGAGCGAACTCACCGGCAGCAAGCACCGCGTAGCCCTCATCGAACCACCGAGGCACCCGACCCCGAATCGCCTGGCGGAGGGCGAGATGGGCCAATTCGTGGCGAAGCACCTGGCGAGGATCGGGAACATCCGCTCGAACGACCACGAGTCGGCCCTCCGGCGCGGCCCACCCGGCGGCCCAGCCGGGCACCCTTCCCCGGCCCAACCGGTCGGCCGCTACCCCGCGCCCGACGACCAGCGTCAGCGGAGCGACCAGCCGTTGGCCGAGACCCAGGTACCCGGCCGGGCGATCCGCCAGCTCCGCGAGTGAGAGCGCCAGGTCGAGGTCGCGCGGCTCCGCCACCACGGTGACCTGCCCCACTCGAGCGACCTGTCGCCCGAGCTGAGCGGCGGCCGGGAGTTGAACCGCGATCAGACCGAAGGCGACGATCGCGGCACCACGCCGCCACGCTCGACGGACTCGAGCAACTCGGCGCAGCGCGCGGCCCAGGGCGCGAACCGGTTGGCGCTCGCCCCTCTTTTCCACGTCGCGATGGCCCCCGCCGAGTCGCCGCTGAACCACTGGGCCCTTCCCAATTCGTAGTGCGCCTCGATCAGGTTCGGTCCAAGGGCGACCGCCTTGGCCAGGAACGATTGGGCGTCGAGGTACATCCCTCGCTCCAGGTACACCAAGCCCAAATAATAGTGGGCATAGAGGGTGGCCTTCCGGTCGGCGTCCGCCCGGATCACCCGGGAGAGGTGTTCGATGGCTTCGCCGAAAATCCGTTTCTTCAGACAGACATAGCCGATGTTGACCCTGGCCAACTGGTTCGACGGTTCGGCGGCGAGTACCCGCGAAAATGTCTCCAACGCCTTGTCGAGCTGGTGGTCGAGAATTTGGGCCCAGCCCATCAGGGACTGGGCCTCGAGGTCGTTCGGGGCCAATTCGAGCGCCCGCTCGAGCGACTGTCTGGCGCCCTGGTGGTCGCCCAGGGCGATGAGGGACCAGCCTTTCTCGACGAAGGTCGAGGCGCCGAGGTGATCGGCTTGGAAGCTGGGCCGCACGCTCGGGCCAGGACCCGGACCGTCGGGTTCTACGACCACCGTCCGTTTGTACCGCTCGACCAAGCCGCGGATCCGCTGGCGCGCTTCGGCCAATTCCGCCGCGGCGGCTTCGGTCCGCCGGAAGGCGCTCGCGATCCGCCGCTTGAGGGATTCCTGGTCCCCTGGGGAGAGGTTGGCCGCCAGGCGCGCCTCCAGGTCGGCGATCTCTTCCGCCAATCCGGCGTAGGTCGGGTCCGGGGTCATCAGAGCACCACCTGCTCTCGCTGGTACGCCTTGACGACGAGCCGGCCAGTCGAGAGATCGCATTCGGCCGTCCGACCGAAGTCGCCGCCGACCGCTTCGCCGAGCAATCGGATCCCATGGCGGTGGAGCGCCTCTCGGACGGCGACGACGTTGCGGTCACCCATCTGAATGGTGCCCGGCGGGGACAGCGAGGCGAACATGCTGGCACCCCCGACGAGTCGAGCGCCGATGGCCGGCACGCGGGCACCCCGCGCGATCATCCGTTCCACCAGGGCGGGCACCGCGGTCTGAGCGTAGCGCCCGGGTTGATCGACGGTTCGCCCCGCTCCCGCCGAGGGCAGCAGCACGTGGGCGATGCCGCCGATCCGGGCTCCCGGGTCGTACATCACGACCGCGACGCAACTCCCCAGCCCGATGGCGACGAGGGTCCCCGGCGCGTCGGCGACGATCAGCTCACTCACCCGAGCCACGAGGCGAGGGCCGCTCACCGACACCTCCGATAGATTCGCTCGGTGCGGTCGACGGCCTCGATACCCAGGTCGTCGGCCGGGGTGATCGCTTCGGCCTTCCCGAGGACCAGCAGGCCGCCCTGGCGGAGGGACCGAACCAAGTTCGGGAGGATGCGCGACTGGCCATCCGGCCCGTAGTAGATCAAGACGTTGCGGCAGAGCACCACGTGGTAGCGGTCGTTTCCAGCCGGGGCAAAGAGATCGCCTCGCCGGAAGGTAGTCCGCCGACGGACCGACTCTGGCGGAACGAAGGCCGCTTCCCCGGGCCATCCAGCAAGACGTCCGCCCGCACCACGGTGATCAGGGTGCCGCGCAGATTGACGACACCCTCAACCGGCGCTGCAACTCCCGGCATCGGCGCCACATTCAATCCCGTGCAAACTTCGCGCACGGCGTCCGTCCCGAGAGCCAGGCGGCGGTCGCCCACCCGGCAGACCATGGTACCGCCGGGTCGAGGTCTATCCTGAACGATCACGATAGAACCCAAGATATGTCAGCCAATCAGGCGGATCAACGCGCTCTGCAACAAGTTGCAGCGCTGGGACCAGCTCCGTGGGCCAGGGGCTCCGAAACTCGAGCGGGCGGCCGTCGATGGGATGCCGGAAAGCCAGGAGAGCGGCGTGAAGGGCTTGGCGGGCCACCAGGCCGTTGAGGCGTTCCGCGAGGGCCCGCGAGCCCCCCCCGATCCGCCGGGGCCCACCCCCACCGTAGACGGGATCGCCAACCACGGGATGGCCGACATGGGCCAGGTGAACCCTGATCTGGTGGGTGCGGCCCGAATGGAGGTCCGCCCGCACCAGGTCCGCGACGTCGAACCGAGCGACCACCTCGACATCGGTGCGGGCCGGCCGGCCGTCGGGCCTGACGACCATTCGCTTGCGGTCGGTGCTGTGGCGGCCGATTGGGGCGTCGATCCGAACCAAGTCCTTCGGGAGGTGTCCCCAGACCAGCGCAGCGTAGGCCCGTTTGACCTGGCGGGCCGAAATCGCGGTCCCGAGGCGACGGTGGGCCAGATCGTTCTTGGCCACCACCATGAGCCCCGAGGTATCGCGGTCGAGCCGATGGACGATCCCGGGCCTCCCGGCGGGGGACTCGGAGAGCGCGGTGCCGCGGGCCACCAGCGCATTGACCAGGGTATCGTCCCAATGGCCGGGCGCGGGGTGGACCACGAGTCCCGCCGGCTTGTCGATCACGGCGAGGTGTTCGTCTTCGTAGACCACGGTAATCGGGACATGATGGGGGGCCAGCGTCCGAGGCGGGGCCTGATCGGGGAAGGTCACCGATATCAGGTCGCCTCTGCCGAGGGTCCGCGAAGCCCGGGCGACGTCGTCACCGACCGTGACGGCGCCGTCGGCGACGAGCCGGGCGGCCTGAGTCCGGGACAGCGCGAGCTGATCGGCGAGAAACCGGTCCAAGCGCTCCGTCACGGGGGCGCACACCGAGAACGTCACCGAGGGCAGCGGACGGCCCTCAGGCCTTGGCCGTTTTGGACTCTCGGGCTCGACGGGTGTCCTCGAGCCAGAAGGAAATCGCGAGCGCCACCGCCCCGCAGCTGACGCCGATGTCGGCGACGTTGAAGGTCGGATACCGGGTCACCCCGATTCCCACGTCGATGAAGTCAACGACGCCCTGCGATCCCCTGATCCGGTCGATCAAGTTGCCCGCCGCCCCGCCGACCACGAGCGCCGCGGCAATCTGCCTTAGCCACTCGCCCCAGTCCGGCTGACGCGCGCGCCAGGCGATGCCGATCACCGCGGCCGTCGCGATGACCAAGAAGATCCACCGGGAATAGGGCCCGAGGTGGAGGCCAAAGGCCGCCCCCGGGTTGTAGACCAGTCGAAGCCGAAGCCAGTCACCGATGACTTCGACCGGCGGAACCGGGACCAGCTCGCGCTCCGCCAGGCGTTTGGTGAGGTAGTCGAGCGTCACCCAGGCGATCGCCAGGGGCCAGAACACCCGATGGGCGCTAGCGCCGTTTTTCATCCTCTTCCTTTGCTTTGCACGCGATGCACAGCCGGGCGTGCGGGAGCGCGTCCAGCCGCTCGAAGCTGATTTCGCTGGAGCACGAATGGCATCGGCCGAAGGTTTCCGGCGAGGCGTAGAGGCGCCGGAGCGCCTGGTTCACGTGCCAGAGGTAGCGGCCTTCCTGCGAGGCGAAGAGGAACTGCTTCTCCCGTTCCATGGTATCGGTACCTTGATCGGCCATGTGGAACGAGTAGGACGAGAGGTCGCCGTCCGAGTTCTGGAGGGTCGAGTTGAAGGTGTCGTCGTAGTGCCCCAACTCCTTCATGACCCTGGCGCGTTCGTCGAGCAGCCTGCGTTCGAGATGCTTGAGCTGATCCTTCTTCATGCCTTCACCTCAGGTGTCTCGGTCGCAGGTCACGCCGCCCACGGCGCGACCGTCAGCACGACCTGGTGTTCGTCAATGGGCGATCGGTCGGTGGCGACCGCCGCCCCAAGCACTTCTCCTACCCGAACCTCGCGGGCCAGCGTTTCCCCGGCGATCAGGTCGGTCTCCGACCGAGCAGCCGCGACGATCGCGTCCGCGCCGGCGACGCCGAGCACGATCCGGGCCGTGTACTCCAGCCTGGCCTCCTTCCGGAGCCGCTGCACTCGGCTCACGATCTCTCGCGCCAAGCCTTCCCGGGCCAGCTCCGGCGTCAGGGTCGGATCCAAGGCGACGACGAAGGGTCCCTGACTCTGGACCAGCCAATCGGTCGTGACCTCGCGCTCGACGACGGCGTCGTCCGGGAGGACCTCGATCTCCCGTCCCTCGAACACGAGCCGGACCGGACGCCCCGCCTCCAACTCCCGCAACGATTCACCGCCGAGCTGGCCGACCGCGGCCGCGACAGCCGGGGTCTCCTTGCCGAACCGCTTGCCTAACGACCGGAAGTTCGCCTTGGCCCTGAGCCGGACCAACTCGGCGTCCGAATCGACCACCTCGATCCGCCGGACGTTGACTTCTTGTCCGAGCAACGGCAGCAACTCCCGAAACCGCGCTCCATCGACGCCCCGTCCCACCGCCACCCGCATCGAGGCGAGCGGCTGGCGAACCCGGCGATTGCCGCCTTCCCGGGCACTGCGGCCCAGCGAGGCGAGCCGCCGGATCCCATCCATCGCGCCGAGCAGCTCGGGCTCCTCGGTCCCCTGGGCCACCGGAAACCGAGCCAGATGGACCGACTCGCCCGTCAGGGCGCGGTGGAGCCAATCCGCCGCGAATGGGGCCGCGGGCGCCAGGAGCCGCGCCGTCGTGACGAGACAGTGCCGAAGGGTCGCGACCGCGGCGGGATCGGCATCGCGGTCCGGTGCCCAGAAGCGGGCTCGGCTCTGGCGGACGTACCAATTGGAGAGATCCTCGACGAACTCCATCACCCCCCGCACCCCGGTGGTGGCGTCGTAGCCCTCCCAGGCCGCGGTAACTCGGCGGATCGTCTCGTCGAGACGGGCGACCACCCAGCGATCGAGCAGGTTGGGTTCGGTGGTCGCCGCCGCCGGGGCGGTCGCGTACAGGGCAAAGAAGGAATAGAGGTTCCGAAGGGTGTTGAAGAAGCCACCGGCCTGCTCGGGGATCGCCGCCCGATCGAACGGCTTCGGGACCCAGACCTGGCTCGACGCCAGGAGGTAGAGTCGGACCTGGTCCGCCCCGAACTCCCGGACCGCTTCCCAGGGGTCCACCACGTTGCCCCGGCTCTTCGACATCTTGAGGCCGGCGGCGTCGAGAACCAGCTCGTTGACCACCACGTTCCGGAAGGGCGCCTGATCGAAGACGGTGGCGGCGATCGCGAGGAGCGAGTAGAACCAGCCTCGGGTCTGGTCGACCCCTTCGCAGATGAAATCCGCCGGGAAGTGGCGGCCGAACTCGTCGGCGCCTTCGAACGGGTAGTGCCACTGCCCGTATGGCATGGCGCCGGAATCGAACCAGGTGTCGATCACCTCGGGCACCCGCCGCATGGTGCCCCCCGCCCCGTCCGGCCAGGTCAGCGCGTCGATGAACGGCTTGTGGGGATCGAAGTCGGCCGGGAGCGGGCGGCCGAGCTTGCTCGCCAGCTCGGCCAGACTCCCGATCACCTCGACCCGGCCGGGATCGCGATCGGAGATCCACACCGGGAGCGGAGTGCCCCAGTATCGATCCCGCGACAGGGCCCAGTCGACGTTATTGGCCAACCACCCCCCGAACCGCCCGGTCCCGACTTCGGGTGGATGCCAGGCAATTCCTTCGTTGAGGGCGACCAGCCGGTCCTTGATCGCCGAGGTCCTGACGAACCACGAATCCTTGGCGTAATAGATCAATTTGCTCTTGCAGCGCCAGCAATGGGGGTAGCTGTGCCGATATTGCTCGGTCTTGAGATGACGGCCCTGACTCTTGAGCCGTCGGACGATCAGTTCGTTCGTCTCCTCGGCGGTGACGAGGCGGCCTTCCAACTCCGGCCAGGTGGTGCCCGTGAAAGTGCCGTCGGCAGCGACCGGGCGGAGCAAGGCGAGGTCGTGGCGTTGGCCCATGGAGTAGTCGTCGGCGCCGAACGCGGGCGCCATGTGGACGACCCCGGAGCCGTCGTCGGCGGTCACGAAGTCGCCCGCCACGACGATGGAGTGGTTGCGCCCGGCCGGGAGCGGCACCACGTCGAGCGGCCGGGTGTAGCGCATCCCGACCAGCGCCCCGCCAGGCTCGATCGACTCGGGAACCGGCACCGGGTCGTCCTTCGAGCGGGCCAGGATCCCGGCGCGGGCCACCGCCAGGACGAGGCGGCGCTCGCCGACCCGGTAGGTACCGTACTCCAACTCCGGATGAACGGCGACCGCCACGTTGGACGGGAGGGTCCACGGGGTGGTCGTCCAGACGACGAGTTCCCGGCCGTCTTCGAGCCCGACGGTGAGGTAGAGCGACTTGTCGACCACGTCCTCGTAGCCCAGCGACAGCTCGTGGCTCGAGAGGGTGGTACCACATCGAGGGCAATACGGCAGGACCCGGTGTCCCCGGAAGAGCAGTTCCTTGTCGTGGAGCCGCTTGAGCAGCCACCAAACCGACTCGATGTAACTCGGGGTACAGGTCACATAGGGGCGGTCGTAGTCGAGCCAGTAGCCGATCCGGTCCGACAGAGCCACCCAATCGTTCTGATAGGCAAACACGCTTTCCTTGCAGAGCCGATTGAAGGCCTCGACCCCGTAGGCCTCGATGTCCTTCTTGCCGGAGAGCTCGAGCCGCTTCTCGACCTCGATCTCCACCGGGAGCCCGTGGGTATCCCATCCGGCTATTCGGGTAACCGATCGGCCCTGCATCGACCGAAACCGGCAGAAGAGGTCCTTGATGGTTCGGGAGAAGACGTGGTGAATCCCGGGGCGCCCATTCGCCGTCGGCGGCCCCTCGAAGAACACGAAGGGCGGATCGGCTTCGTGAGCAGCCTGAACGAGTCGGAACAGCCCTTCCGACTTCCAGGCGGCCAGCAGGCCGGTTTCGAGGGCGTCGGCGCCTCCGGCCGGCCAGGCGGGATAATGCCCAGTCATCAGCGGACCTAGGCTGGCCGCCTCGCGGCCGGCGCGCCCGGGAGCGACTCCGGGGTCGGGTGCTCTTCCATCGACACCAGGGCGTCGAGCTCCGCCAGCTCGCGCTCCAGCATTCGTCGATAGCTCGCGAGGTAGCTCGCGAACTGCCGGCGGACCGAGTCGTTGGCGTGATAGAGTCGCTGCCCTTGGCCATTGGCGTCGGCCAGGACCTGCTGGGCCGTCATCCGTGCCTCGGCCACCAGTTGATCCGCCTGGGCCCGGGCCCGTTGGAGGATCAACTCGGCTTCCTTGTCCGCCTGGGTCTGCACATCGGCTCGGAGCTGCTGAGCCGCGATGAGGGCGTCGTTCATGGCCCGTTCGCGGTCGCGGAAGACCTTGAGCTGCTCGACCATGTGCTGCAGCCGGTCGTTGAGCTGCCCGCGATCGCGCCAGAGACGATCGAGTTCCTGGGCAATCCGCTCCTTGAAGTCGTCGACCTGGGTCGGATCGTAGCCCCGAAGCGCCTTGTGAAACTCCTGATGGCGGACATCGTGGGCGCTGAGATTGAAGCCGTCTTCCGTCATCGGTCTCGCTCCCCGAACAGAATGGTCCCCAACCGAACCATGGTGGCACCCTCTTCGACCGCGGTCTCGAAGTCGCCCGACATGCCCATCGAGAGTTCCGCCACCGAGATGCCGCGGGCCTCGAGGGTGTCCCGAAGGGTCCGCAGCCGTCGAAACGCCGGTCGCTGCACTCCGGGGTCGGCGCTCTCCGCGGCCATGGTCATCAGGCCGCGGAATTCGAGCCCCGGCTGGGCCAACACCAGATCGACGAGCGACGCGGCTGCCTCGGGAACAACCCCGCCCTTTTGCGGCTCGCCGCTGCAGTTGACTTCCACCAGCACCGGCTGGCGCCACCCGGGCACCGCCCGGCGGGCCAATTCCTCGACGAGTTCCGATCGGTCAACCGAGTGAATCAGACCGAACCGCCCGATCGCTTGCTTGACCTTGTTCCGCTGGAGCGACCCGATCAGGTGCCAGGTGAGTCCAGTGGGCGCCTCGGCCTGCTTGGCGAGGGCCTCCTGCACCCGGTTCTCGCCGATGTCGGCCAATCCAACCGCGGCCGCGGCCCGAACGGCGTCGACCGAGTGGCCTTTGGTGACCGCGATGATCCGTACCTCGCGAGTCGCGCCGGCGCGGGCCAGCGCCGCGGCAATCCGTTCCCGCACCACGCCAAGGCGCTCGCGAACGACCGCGTCCGTCATAACCCCTAAAGATAAAAGGAGTTACTGCCTCTGGGGAAGCGTGGTGTCCGATTCGAGTTTGGGCTGGCGGATCTGCCGAAGCAGATCTTGGACGCCAGGATTCGGGAAGACCCTGAGGGCGCGTTCAAACGAGGCGACCGCGGTCGCGAGATCGCCGGTCGCCTGGGCCTGATAGCCCAGTTGAACGAACGGGAGGCTCATGGTGTTCGCCATCCCCGCCGCGGTGCTCTCGAAGCGAGACTGGGGGCGGGCGAGCAGATCCGCGTAGCGATAGACGTGGTTGGCCAGTGAGTCCGTGGCGACGATGTCGACCGGGACCCCGAACAGCCCTCCGGCAAGCCGGCGATTGCTGGAGTCCGGAACCGCGGTCTCGAGGTGCATTCCGATCCCCCGCTGGACGATCAGCCCGTCGAGTCCGAAATACTTGCCCCCTGAGCTCAAGCCCCAGGCGATCGGGCGCCTGCCGAAATTCTGTTGAATCGTCCTGATCGCGACGATATCCTCGGTGTAGACGACGCTGTTGGAGTCGAGTTGGGTGCGATACGGCCCGAACTGCAGCGCTACCGCCCTTGGGAGGATCTGCGGCACCGCCGCGGCGATCTCCTGGTCGGTCATGGTGTGCACCGGCCAGGTCACCTCGACGGTCGGGTACCCCCGCCAAAACGCCGGCGCCTTGTCGGGCTCGAAGGGGCGGTCAGGGAGGTCCCGCAGCTGCTTGGTGTACCAATCGGTCCGCGTCAGGGCCAAGCAGACGATCCGGACGTCTCGACGGATTCCCTCGACCTCCTGGGCCCACCAGAGCGGGAAGGTGTCGTTGTCCCCGAAGGTGAACAGGATGCCGTTAGGTGGAACCGAGTTGAGCAGGCTGTAGGCCCAGTCACCCGCGAGGCGGGCATCCGGACCGTTGCCTCGATCGGCATCTCGGAAGTTGCCCACCACCGGTACCGCCGCCACCGCGAAGACGGCCACCGCCGCGACCCGGTGCCGGAGCCGCTTGGCAAGCTCGAGCAGTCCCATCCCGACCCACCCGGCCCAGACGACGAAGCTCAATACGAAGAAATAGTCGCGCTCCCGGACCTCATGGTCGCCGCTGTCGGGAAACTGCTGGTACCCGACGCTGAACCCGGGTCGGAAATTCATGTAGGCCATCAGACCGAGGCCGGTTGCGACCCACAGCGCCAGCATGAGCCACCAGGTCGGACGATCGGCCCGGCGGTGGGCCCGCAGTCCGGTGAGGCCGAGCCAGAAGAATGCGATGGTGACCACGGCGCGGAGGGGCACGTTGCCGGCCTGAACCACCAGCGACTTGGCCCATTGCCAGTCGAAGTACTGGAGGTAGTTGAGCAACTGGAGGCCGATGATCGTCAGGCTTCGGCCCGGATTGTCGGGCCCATGGGGTACCGTGGGATCGTCGAGCGGCGAGCGGGGCGGATACTGATCGCGGCGAATCACCGCGAGCAGGGCGTCCCAGGTCCCCGGCGCGGCCTCGTTGATGACCGGGTTCTGCGGGGAGCGGAGGTAGAGGAAGAGGTACGGCGTCGCGCCGACCAGCGCGATGACTACGGCGAGCGTCGCGAACGACAGCGCCCCGGCGGTCGCGGCGTAGATCGCCGAAGCCACGAAGAGCACCAGGCCAAGGGTCGCGAGCGTCCCGCTCCCCAGTCCGACGCCGAGGAGGAGGGCCCAAAGCCCGCCCATGACGACCACCTTGGCCAGCTCCCGGCGGCGGGCCGCCGGATCCGCCGCCGGATCGCCCAGGACGACGGCGCCAAGGTAGGCGAGAATCGCGGGCCCGGCGAGCAAGGCCAGCAGATGGTTGGCGATCGAGAGGCCGAGGAGGTAGGCGATCATCAGCAGAAACCGGGGCGACCGGGGATCCCCGCGCGACGCCCTCCACCGGCACGCCAGCCAGGCCGAAGCCGCCACGATGAACCCGGCGATTCCGTAGACCTCAGTCTCGTTCGAGTTCTGCCAGTTGGTGAAGGTGAATGCCCCGATGATCGCGCCAGCCCCCGCCGCCAGCGTCCTGAGCAGCCGGTCGCGGGTCCCGTCGCCCGGCATGCCGCGGGCCAGCGCTTCGTGCAGGGTCAGGAACCAGAACCCGGCGGCGGCCGCGCTGAATACCGCGCTCATCAGATTGGTCCGCCAGGCGTACTCGCCGAACGGGATCATCTTGGCCCAGACGTGCCCGATCATGACGAAGAGGGGCGTGCCCGGGGGGTGCGGAATCCCGAGGACCTTCATCGCGGCGATGAACTCGCCCGCGTCCCAGAAGGTGACCGACGGCGCCAGCGACACGACGTACCCCACGAGGACCAGGATCGCGGTCGCCGCGGCAGCCAGGTAGGGGGGACGGGGTCCGTTCATGCCGGTTTCGGTCCTGGACGGGCGGCACCGCCGCGGCGCCGCGTTGGTAGACCGGCGCGCGGCGCACCCGACGCCGGTCGGTGGTTGGAGGGGCTAGGCGCCAGCGGGTTCCGCCGGAGGTGCTCCGAGAATCCCAGGCGACCCGGCCGGCTTCGCGGTCGCCTTCGGTGCGGTCGGTCCGGGCATGGCCGGCGGAGGGGGTGCCGCGCGCGGGGGAAGCGGCTCGCCCTTGGCCAACATCGCGATTTCTTCTCGGTCGAGGGTCTCCCGGTCCAAGAGCGCGTCGGCCATCCGATCGAGCAGCTCCCGGTTTTCGCTCAGAATGACCCGGGCGCGCTCATAGGCCTCGTCAATGAGCCGCTTCACTTCGCGATCGACCGTTTCGGCCATCTCATCCGAAACGTCGCGGCGCTGGGCGATCTCCCGTCCGAGGAAGATTTCCTGCTCCCGGTCGCCCACGGCGATCATCCCCACATGCTCGCTCATGCCCCATCGAGTGACCATCCGGCGAGCCAGCGAAGTGGCCTGCTCGATATCGCCAGCGGCCCCCGTGGTGATCTTCTCGGCGCCGAACACCAGCTCCTCCGCCACCCGGCCGCCGAAGCTGCAAGCCAGGTTCCCCTCGAGCCAGTATTTGGTGACGTTGCGGCGATCCTGCTCGGGAAGCCAAGTGGTCAATCCGAGGGCCCGGCCGCGAGGAACGATCGTCACCTTATGGAGTGGATCGAGCCCCGGGATCTTGATCGAGACGATCGCGTGTCCAGCCTCATGGTAGGCGGTGAGCTTGCGGTCGTCCTCGGTGACCTGGAGGCTCCGTCGCTCGACCCCGAGGATGACCTTGTCCTTGGCCTCCTCGAAGTCGCCCATGTCTACCATCGGCTTGTTGCGGCGGGCCGCCAGCACGGCGGCTTCGTTGACGAGGTTGGCCAAGTCGGCGCCGCAGAGCCCCGGGGTGCCTTTGGCGACGGTGTCGAGGCGCACGTCCGCGGCGAGCGGGATCTTTCTGGTATGGACCCGGAGGATCCCTTCCCGCCCCCTGATATCGGGCGCGTCGACCACGATTTGGCGATCGAATCGACCGGGCCGGAGCAACGCCGGGTCGAGCACGTCAGGCCGGTTGGTGGCGGCGAGCAGGATCACGCCGTCGTTGGACTCGAACCCATCCATCTCGACGAGGAGCTGGTTGAGGGTCTGCTCGCGCTCGTCGTGGCCGCCGCCCAACCCCGCCCCGCGATGGCGCCCGACCGCATCGATTTCGTCGATGAAGATGATGCACGGCGCATGGGCCTTCCCCTGCTCGAAGAGATCGCGCACTCGACTGGCGCCGACCCCCACGAACATCTCCACGAAATCGGAACCCGACATCGAGAAGAACGGCCGGCCGGCCTCGCCAGCGACCGCTTTGGCCAACAAGGTCTTGCCGGTTCCAGGCGGGCCGACCAGAAGGGCGCCCTTGGGCAGCCGGCCACCGAGCCGGGTGAACTTCTGGGGGTCCCTGAGGAACTCGATGATCTCCTGGAGTTCCACCTTGGCCTCATCGGCCCCAGCGACGTCAGCGAAGGTGATCTTCGGGGTATCGCCGGCCAGCAGTTTCGCCTTGGACTTGCCGAACGAGAAGGCCCGGTTCCCGCCGGCCTGCATCTGCCGGAAGACGAACAGCCACAGGGCCCCAACGGCGAGCCAGGGCAGAATCTGGAGGAAGAGCAGCCCGAAGCCGGGGTTGGCTTCGCGGGCGGTGATCGACGGCACCGAGGCCTCGATCCGCTTCATCAAGTCGGGGCTGTCGGCGATCGGTAAGAGGACCGTGAAGCGTTTGACGGTCATGTTGTCGCGGGGTACCGCGATTCGGAACTCGCCTCGCACCAACTTGCCTTCGACCACCTCGACCGCCACGATGTTGTTGGCATCGAGTTGCCGGCTGAAGGTGGTATAGTCGATCTCGTGAACCGGGCTGCGGGTCCGATCGACGAACTGGTAGAGGGCGAGGCCCAGTAACGCGACCAAGGCCCAGAGGGCGAGGTTGCGCGACAAGCCGCTCCAGTTCTGGGTCGGGGGCCGGGGGGGTTGGCGCTGCTGCATCACATCAAGTCCGCGATGAATGGTAGATGGCGGAAGTCCTCGGCGTGGTCGAGGCCATAGCCGACAAGGAACGCCGAGGGCGCTTCGAACCCGACGAAACGGAGGGCCGTCATCGGCTCGTGGTGCTCGACCTTGTTGAGCAAGGCGCAGACCGCGAGCGATCGAGGCCGCCGCTCCTCGAGGAGGGCGATCAACTTCCGCAGGGTATTACCGCTGTCGACGATGTCCTCGACCAACACGATGTGTTTGCCGGCAAGTTCCGTTTCGGGATCGTAGAGGAGACGAACCTGTCCGCTCGAGATCGTCCCGCGGCCGTAGCTGCTCGCCACGATGAAGTCGATCTGGAGGGGACGCTCGATCTGCCGAACCAGGTCGCCGAGAAAGATGAAGCTGCCTTTGAGGAGCCCAAGAACCAGGAGGTCGCCCTCGGGATAGGCCGCGGTGATGTCGGCCCCGAGTTCGCGTACCCGACCAGCGATGGTGTCCGCGTCGAACAGCACGGATTTCATCGCCCGACCGCCGGTGCGCCTCATCGTCTCAGAGTGCACGAACCTCGATCCTCATCGATGGCGCAGCGGCCGAGGGAACCGCTCCGACCCCTCGGCATACACCGGGTACCCAGACAATCTCACCCTCTCGGGTGACCACCGGCCAGAATGGCCGACGAGCCCGTTCCACGTCCTGCTCCTGCATGCACCGCACCACCAGCCGGGAGCCACGCCCGCCAAGCGGCCTGATCGCGTCGCCGGCACGCCATCGGCGCACCACCAACACCGTTCCCTCGGGAAACCAGGCGACCCACCCCCTGCGGTCGACAACAGAAGGACTGGGATCGGGGTGCCACACCAGCGACCAGTCGCCCGCCGACAGGGCACCCTCTGGCCCCTGAACGACCGCCTCATCCCAACGATGCCCGAGCGCCCGAATCAGTCGAACCCGCCCAGCGGACAACTCCGCTCGGGCGCCCCCGGTCAGGTCCACAGCCTGGCCCGATCGACCCCTCGAGAGCATTTGTTCGACTCGGGCGGCCGACCTGGCACCGATCACCACCCCGACCCTGCGCCCGAGCGCCCGAAGCAGCGCTTGCCGGACGACCGAAGAATACCCGACCAATCCGGCCGCAGCAACGGACACCGCCCCACCGTCGAGGCTCAAATCGAGCGCTGGCAACTCGTTAACGAGGCTATCCCAGGCTGCCCGCGACGCCCCAAACCGCTGCCCGGACGCCAGGAGGTCCGCCTTGACGTGGGGGAAGCGTCGTTCGACCGCCGGCAGGAGGTGGCCTCGGATCCACGATCGTAGATGCTTGGGCTCGCGGTTGGCCGGGTCCTGCCAGCTGTCGAGTCCGCGACTGGCGAGGTAGCGGCGAAGGGTCGCGCGGGTCACCGCGAGTAACGGTCGGACCCAGAGGCCCTGCCTGGGCAGGATCCCGGCGAGCCCGTCGGGGCCGGAGCCGGCCAAGAAGCGCATCAGGACCGTTTCAACCTGGTCGTCGGCATGATGCGCGGTGATGATGTAGCTGGCACCTCGCTGAGCCGCGAGGCCCTGGAGCCAGGTCCGGCGAGCCACCCGGGCCGCGGTCTCGGAGGCTCCTGCCCCGAGCGACCCGCGGCCAACCAAGCAGTCGACGCCGAGGCGGGCTGCCAAGCTGACAACGCGTTCGGCGACCTTTCCGCTGTCCGGGTGAATCCCATGGTCGAAATGGGCGGCCACGATTTCGAGGCTTCGGTTCCGAATGCTGGATAAGACATCGAGGAGCGCGACCGAGTCGCCCCCACCGGAGACGGCAACAAGAGCCGTCGCCGGGCCAGGCGCAAGCGACTCGAGCGCGGCCGCGACGTGGCTGACCAGATCAGGGCGCGAGTCGCTCAATCACCCACCGGTCGCCCGCCCGCCGATACAGCAGCCGGTCATGGAGTCGGCTCGGCCGGCCCTGCCAGAACTCGATGCTGTCCGGAACGACGCGATAGCCGCCCCAGTGATCAGGCCGGGCGATCGCGGCGCCGGCGAGGCGCCGTTCCGCGACGGCGTAGGCCTCGTCGATCACGGACCGATTGGCCACGACCTCGCTCTGCCGGGATGCCCAGGCGCCGATCTGGCTACCCACCGGCCTGGTTTGGAAGTACTGAGTTGATTCCTGGGGGGTGATCCGTTCGACGGCTCCGGCGATTCGGATCTGCCGCTCGACGGGCTGCCAGAAGAACACCAGGGCCGCCCGACCGGTCGCTTCGAGTTCACGGCTCTTGTGGCTCCGGTAGTCCGTGAAGAACACGAAGCCTCGTTCGTCCTGCGCTTTGAGCAGGACGATCCGGGCCGACGGGCTTCCGTCAGCCTTGGTCGTCGCCAGGGTCATGGCGTTCGGTTCGATCACCGAAGCCGCCTCGGCCTCGCGCCACCAGGCGGCGAATTGCCGCATCGGGTCGGGATCGACATCGCTCTCGAGCAGCGATCCTTTGCGATACTCGATCCGGCGATCGGCGATACTCATCGAGGGGCCTCCGATTCTCGTTAGGCGGGCTCCACCACGCCTCGGCACTCGCCGAAGCCGATCCGGGCCGCTCCGGCGCGCTCGCAAGCGGCCCGGAGGATCACTTCATCGCCGTCGGCGAGGAAGCGGCGGATCTCCCCGGTCGGCAGCGTCACCGGCTCGGCCCCTCGCCAGGTCAGCTCGAGGAGACAGCCGCGGTTCTCCTTTTCCGGACCCGAAATGGTCCCGCTGCCGATCAAGTCGCCGGGCCGGAGATTGCAGCCGTTGCTGGCATGGTGGGTCACCAGCTGGGCCATGGTCCAATACATCGATGCCAACGACGCGTGGCTCACCCGCCACGGCGCCATCCCCTCGGCCCGCATCCGGGCCGAACTCAAATACACTTCGGTGGCAACCGCGATCCCTCCGGCCCGGCGGTCGGTCTCCGCGAAGAGATACGGCAGCGGTGCCGGGTCGCCGGCGGGTCGGTCGAAGCCCGGAACCCGAAACGGCGCCAACGCCTCCATCGTCACCACCCAGGGGGAGACCGAGGTCGCGAAGTTCTTGGCCAAAAAGGGGCCCAAGGGCTGGTACTCCCAGGCCTGGATGTCGCGGGCCGACCAGTCGTTCAGCAAGCAAAGCCCGAAGATCCGGCTTTCGGCCTCCGCGATCGGGATTTCGGTTCCCTGGCGATTACCACCGACGAGGTAGCCACCGATCTCGGATTCGTAGTCGAGCGATCGCGACGGCCCGAACACCGGGTCAGCCGCGACGTCGCCCTTGATCTGCCCCATGGGCCGCTTGATCGGCGTGCCGCTCACGACGATCGACGAAGCCCGGCCATGATACCCGATCGGAACGTACTTGTAATTCGGCAGCAACGGGTTTTCGGGACGAAACATGCTCCCAACGTTGGTCGCGTGGTGGATCGAGGCGTAGAAGTCGGTGTAGTCGCCGATCGCCACCGGCAGAAGAAGTTCCACCGACTCCGCTGGCGCGAGACAGTCAACCACGTTGTTCCGCGAGGGACCATCTTGGGCCAAGAGATCGAAGAGCCGTTCCCGGACCGCCGCGGCCGCCGGCCGTCCCAGGGCGACCAGGGGATTGAGCACCGGCGCGGCCAAGGCCGACTGGATCTCGGATCCGAGCGCCGAAAACAATCCGTGACCCGCGGCGCGCCGGAGGTCGACCACTTGATCGCCGATGGCGACTCCGATGCGCTCCGCTTCCTGGCGGGCCCGACGGCGAAAGACGCCGAACGGCAGGTTCTGAATCGGGAAGTCCCCCCCGGGCTGGTTGGCCGATTCAATGAAGGAGCGCGCCTTGGCGTCGTGGGTACGGTTCACTAAACGGGTCATGATGATGCCGGGATCGTCGAAAGTTCGTCGATGGGTTCGCTGAAGGAGCACGAGCCAAAGCCGTCGAACCTGGCCCGGAACCGCCGAATCGCGGCGAGCGAGAAGAATCGGTCGCGCCACTGCAAGCCGTCGGCCGAGAAACGAATGTGCCCTGGGTCGGGATCTTCGAGTACCGATACGAGCTGCTCCGGGGAAGCGCCTTCTGCCGCCGCGAGCGACGCCGCCATGAGATTGAGATACCCGAACATCGGGCCGCAGGGGCTGTCGGAACGGTAGCTGAGGCGATACCTCCCACGAAGCGGATGGTGAAGGCCGGCGGTGGCCTTGAATCGGATCCCGGAGGCAAGAACCCGCACGATGAACTCGGCGACCGCAGTCACCGGGGGAAAGGCCTCGCGGGTCACCCCACCCATCCGGATCTTGGCTCGAAGGCCGACCTCGCGAATGGCGCCCAAAACGCCGTCCGGAACCGACGTGGGTACTTCGCAGTAACCGACTCGACCGTGGAGCCGGGCCGCCACGGCCGTCAGTTGATCCGGGACGAGTTTTGCCTCGAGACACTCGACCCGGGCGCCATCCCGGTGCGTTTGGATGAACCCGTCGACCAAATCCAAATCGGCGGCGATGTCGGCGGCGAGGGTGACGCTGAGCGGCAAGCGTCGGACGGATTGGGGAGAAAAACGCTCTCGAAGCTCCGGTAATCTCGCGGCGGGCAGGACCAATCGCCCGAGGGCCCATGCGTTCGGACCACTGGCGTATGACTGGTAATTGGCAACCGCGGCGTCGAGCGACAACTTGGCTGGCGGGAACATCCCGGCGTAATCGATCGCACGCCCGAGCAGCTCGCCGAGTGCATTCGGATAGGCAGACACCTCGACAATTTACTCGATCGCCGCTACTGCCTCGACCAACGGCCGCCTTTCCGCTGCGTTCTCCCAAGCGGCAAACCCTTCCGCCCCCCGGCGTCGCCTGCCTCCCGGCCGACGTCGATGCTGATCGTAAATGATTGAGAACAAATAACTTCGGCCCGCGCCCCCAGGTGGCACACGGCCTGCCTTCTGACTCGGCTGCGTCATTCTAGCGACTCTCGGGAGGGGGAACGTGCCGAGCACCGCGCCGACAGCATTGGCGAGTCAGCCGACTCGATCGGATCGTCACCTGCTGGCGACCGGCCGCTCTGTCCCGCGGATCCGGCTGTTGCTGGTGGAGGACAACCCGGTCGACGCGATGCGGCTCCGACAGCTGTTGGCGCGGGCGCGATCGGCCCAGTTCGAGGTCGATTCGGTGAGTTCACTCGATCAGGCGTGTCGTCGAATCGCCGCGAACCCTCCGGAGGTTATCCTGCTCGACCTCGATCTTCCCGACAGTATCGGCACCGAGACCCATGCATCGATCGCTTGCGCGGCCCCGTCGATCCCGGTGATCGCGTTGTGCCGCGGCGGCGACGAGTCGACCGGAATCGCGGCGGTGGGGCAAGGAGCCCAGGACTTTCTGATGAAGCAGAGCGTCAGCGCCGAGGGCCTGGCGCGGGCCATTCGGTGCGCGATCGAACGACACCGGGTCGTCGCCTCATTGCGGGGGCTGTCCCTCACCGACGAGCTGACTGGGCTATTGAACCGCCGCGGCTTCACCACGCTGGTCCAAGGGCACCTTCGCCTGGCGGGACGGACCGGTCACCGGTTCATGCTGCTTTATATGGACGTCGATGACTTGAAGGGGATCAACGACCGCTTCGGCCATCACCAGGGGGACGAGCTGCTGGCACTGACAGCCGACGCCCTACGCCGGACCTTCCGGCAATCGGACGTGGTGGCCCGGTTCGGCGGGGATGAATTCGTGGTTCTCGCGCTCGACGCGACGGGCGATCAGGGCGAATCCATCAAGCGACGATTGGAGGAGAACATCGCCGCCGAGAGTCGCCGCCTTCCGAACGACGTCCGGCTCACTCTGAGCGTGGGCAGTGTGTCGATCGCGGGGGCGAGCGAGGTTCCGCTCGGAGCGCTGTTGGCGCGGGCAGACCAGGCGCTGTACCTCGAGAAGCGGCGCCGGGACCCGACCTGCCACCGAACGGAGGGGCGGCCACGAACGACCCCGCTGGAGCACCGCCACCGCGAAGGGATCCAACCCGACCTCGAAGGCGTGGTGTAGCACCACGACCAGACCGAGGCTAGTGGGTGAATTGGCGGGCCCGTTCGCCGATGTGGCCGACGTCGTCCATGATCCGTTTCCGAACCTCCGCGGGCACGGCCAGCTCGTCGAGCACTTCGTCGGGCGACACCTCGGCGACCCCTTCCTGCGGGAGATCGAGGCCCGACGCGGTTCGCCTTCGCGAGCTGGGCTTCGGTGGCGTCCGCGAAACGCGCCGAGGTACTCGCCGCCATCGCGTCGGCAACCCGCCGACCGATCCCCCGCTGTGTCGCCGTGGTTTCCTCGAGCCCACCCCTCAGGTGGGCCGCGAGCGAGCCGGCCCCAAACAGTCCCTTGATCATGTTCGGATCACCTAACGATGGTTGGTCGCCGGCTGACCGCTCGGGCAAGCCGCATACCGGGGCGGGCTCGGTCGCGGCTTGGCGCGGAACCAATTGGGACGACGTGGGTTATCGGAAACGACACGGCCCCTGGTCGGGGGCCGCGCGAACAGAGTCGGGAAAGATCGTCCGGCAGCTTGTGCCGCCGGCCGACTCAGCCGGTAGCCGCCGGCTTCCGGACGTTGAGTTTGTTGCGGAGGGTGCGCTCGCTGATCCCGAGCAGTTTCGCGGCCCGGGTCCGGTTGCCGCCGGTCGCGGCCAAGGCCCGTTGAATGGTGATGCGCTCGAGCTCGTTGAGATCGAGGACTTCGGCCCCCGGACCCGACGCGGCGGCGCCCGGCCCGACCGCAGCCGGGTTGGCACTTGCCGTGACCGCCGAGGAGGCCGTCGGAGCCGGCGCCTCGCCGAACGCCTCCGGGCGCAAGGCGCCGCCGCGGGAGAGGATCACGGCCCGTTCAACGACATTGGCCAGTTCCCGAATGTTCCCTGGCCAGGGCCGTTGCTGGAGCATCGCGATCGCTTCGGGAGTCACTCCACCGACCTCGACGCCGAGTTGCTGGGCCGCCTTCCCGAGGAAGTGGTGGACCAGGGCCGGAATGTCCTCCCGGCGCTCTCCGAGCGGCGGCAGGTGGATCGGAACGACGTTGAGGCGGTAGTAGAGGTCGGACCGGAACTTCCCGGCGTCGGCTTCCGCCTTGAGATCCCGGTTGGTCGTGGCGATGAGCCGGACGTCGACCCGGATCGGCTGCTGGCCGCCGACCCGTTCGAACTCCTGCTCCTGAATCACCCGAAGCAGCTTGGCCTGGAGATCGAGCCGCATCTCGGAGATTTCGTCGAGCAGCAGGGTGCCGCCATGGGCCCGCTCGAAGGCACCCATGGTCCGGGAGCTGGCGCCCGTGAAGGCACCCTTCTCGTGCCCGAACAGGGCACTTTCGACCAGACCCTCCGGCATCGCGGCGCAGTTGATCGTGATGAAGGGCCGGTCGCGGCGGGGGCTCTGCTCGTGGATGGCCCTAGCGATCAACTCCTTGCCGGTTCCCGACTGCCCTTCGAGGAGAACGGTCGCTTTCGTCGGGGCGACGGTCGATACCACCTCGAGGACTCGCCGGAGCGCCGGGCTGTCACCGAGAATCTGCCGTTTGCCTCGCAGGCTCGACAGCTCCTGGCGGTAGCTCTCGTTTTCCTTCTTGAGGCGGATCACCTCGAGGGCTTGGCTCACCGCGATTCTCAAGGTCTCTTGCCGCACCGGCTTGGTGAGGTAATCGATGGCACCGCTGCGAAGGGTCATCACCGCGTGCTCGACCGACGAGTATCCGGTCATGATGATGACCGGGATCTGGTAGCCCTCCTTCTCGAGCGCGGTCAGCAGGTCCAGCCCGGTGGCGTTGGGCATCCGGTAGTCGGACACGATGAGGTCGAACTGGTGGCGGGCCACGGCTCGGAGCGCCTCGTCGACGCTGGTCGCGAGCACCGGCGAGTGCCCCAACTTGGTCAGGGCGGCTTCGAGCACCACCCCAACCGAAGGTTCGTCATCGACGCACAAGATGGTCGCCATCTCGCACCCGATCCTGGCTCAAGGTTTGCACGTAAGTGTCGATAATCAATATACCTGGACTGCCAAGCCAGGGTCCATCGGGAGGGAGCCGTGCGGATCACCAACAGCCAGCTGCGGGACGAGAGCCTGCGCCAGATCCAGGCCAACCTCGACCGGCTTTCCGACCTCCAGCGTCAGGTGGCCACGGGGAAGCGATTCACCCGGGTCGAGGAAGACCCACTCGGGGCGACCGTCGTAATGCGGGCCGAGCGGGGCAAGCGGGCCATCGATCAGTTCGCCAAGAACGGGACCAACGCGCAGGTCCGCCTCGGTGCCGAGGAAGCCGTCGTCAAGCAGGTCACCGACCTCCTCCGCCAGGGTCGCGACTTCGCCTTGAGCTTCGCCAAGGGCGATCCGCCGTACACGGCAAGCCAGGTCAGCCAGCGCCAACTGGCGGCGGACCAGCTCGACCGGCTGATCGAGGAAGCGATAGCCTTCGGAAACACCAAGATCGGTAACGAGTACATCCTGGCTGGTGAGCGGTCGACCACCCCGCCCTTCGAGTCGACCCCCGGCCCCACCTTGGGCGCCTATCTCGGCGGGACTGCGGCCCGGCGGGTGGCGATCGCCGATGGCGTGACCGTGGCGCCAAACCATACCGGAGATCAGTACCTCGGCCCCGCCATCGCGCAGCTCATCGCGCTGCGGGACGCGGTCGACCCCGCCAACGGCCAAACCGAGTCGCAGGTTCAAGTCCAGGTGTCGGCAGTGTTCGACGCCGGCCAGGACCTGCTGCTGTCACTTGCCCAGACCGGAATGGTCGGCAATCAGCTGGCGGCGACTCTCAAGGCCAACACGGTCGTCAAAAATGACCTCGAAACCCAGCGGGCAACCGCTCAGGACATCCCGCTGGAAGAATCGGTCACCAAGTTGTTGGCTCTCCAGACCACGATCGAAGCTTCGTACAACGCGACCAGCCGGCTGCTCAATCTGACGATCACCGACTATCTCCGGTAGCGACGCCGCCGCGCCCCAGACCTCGAGCGGGAATGGCGACCGCGCCCGCGAGCCGCCTCAGGCACCGGCGCCAACCGGCGCCGCCTTGGGCGAGGTCGAGAGGCCGGCCGCGATGTTCCGGTTGATGTTGATGAGGATGGTGAGCTTGTCCGGGGCGGGCGCCAAGAGCACGTCGAAGGTCCGTCGATCGACGAACTCGATCAGCTGGCAGAGGCCGAGCTTGAGTTCGGCCGGCAACGGGCAGTCGGGAGCCGAGATCTCCGCTTGGAAGAAAGTCCACAGCTTCTGATTGAGTTTGAGGGCCTCGTCGAGCCTGGCGGGCCCGCCGGGTGTTGCCCACTGGGCCTGCGCCTGTTGCAGGGCCCTGGCGACCCGGAAGAGGGCAGATGCCTCGAGCTGCCGCCCACTGACGGTGATCTTCTCGACGGTGGCGTAGGCGTCAGCGACGTGCGACGGCATGGGAGATCAGTTCCTGTTCGTAAAGGATGAGTTGGCGGCCCAACCGGAGGGCCTGGTAGTACTGGCCCGCGGCGATCTTGTCGTCGATCTCCTCGATGAGCTGGCGCATACTGGGCGATGCCTCGAGTACCTCGGCGACCAGCTGCCGGAGGAGCGTTCGATGACTGCTTCGGTGCTCCGGATCGACATACATCAGCTGGATGGCGAACTGAATTCGTTTACACGGACTGGACGCTTCGTCGAGACTGAGCACGTCCTTGCCCCGTAGTATCGGCACGTCGTTCTCGATCACGAGATCGCAGCGGTGGCCGCCGTTGCGGACGACCGCACCGCCCACGATCAATCGTTCCCCGGCCCTGAGCGAGATCCTGAGCGGCATCGATCAGGCGAGGTCCCGAAGCAGATCGTGCGACCCCCGGGCCAGATCGAAGTGGCCCTCCGATCGAAGCGTTGCCCCGACCTCGATGCTCGCGATCTCCGCGCCGGCGACGTCGCTGGCGGTCGGACGGGTCGCCCCCAGGTCGGCCCGTTGGGCGGTGACATCGGACTTCACCGCGTCGAGGGTGTGCAACACCGCTTCGACTTCTTCCGTCGACGAGTGCTCCGTCAACTCCGGAAGCACGAAGCGACCGCCCTCGCGGCTGGCGAGTCGGCGCAAGCCCGAAGGGCTCCGAGCGCATCGCCCTGGAGCCGAAGGGCGTTCCCGAGGTGCAGGCACGCTTTGGCGGAGGCGGGCCGCAGCGCCACGGCCCGCTCGAACTCGGCCCGGGCACGGGGCACGTTGCCGTGGGCCCGGTAGGCGAGCCCCAGGTTGATCGGGAAGTCCGGTGCCCGCGGGTCGAGCTCGACCGCGCGCTCCAGGAGAGCGATCGCCAGCGGGTGGTCGCCGCATTGGTGAGCCAGAACCCCAACCAGATTGAGCGCGTCCGGCTGGTTCGGCTCCCGCGCGAGAACCTGACGATACCGGACCATTGCGCCGCGAAGGTCCCCGGCCTGGTGGGCAACGAGGCCGAGACGAAGCAGATCCCGAACCCCCAGGACCGGCGTCCGTTCCATCGCCACCAGCGGCTCTTCGGAAGACAGTTCGATCATGACCTCAATTGGCGCGCGAGTTGGTCCGGCAATCCGGCTCGCGCCTCGGGTAGAAATTTCCGGTTGCGTACGGCGAGGAAGGCGAGGGGGCAAGAGGTACGCCAGTGCCCGACGCCGCCCGCTCAAGTGGCTGGACGAGACGCCGATACTACGTTGTCAGGCCACGAGATCCGGCGCGGCTGGCGACCATGGCAGAGGGCCGTTGTCAGCCCGAATGGGCCCCTGTGACTCGGCAAGCCTTGACCGGTCATTCTTTCCCGGGCACGGTCTCTGCACGTTGGGGGTTCGGGAAGTGGCACTCAAGTTCTGAGACAGCCGGCCGATAGTCGACGTTGGACGCATCGCCAGCGGCGCTGGCGAGGAGAAGGAGTGAAGCAGCCATGAACATCAATCCGAGTTCACCGCAGGGACCCCGGGCCGGCGATTCCGCGTCCATCGAAGCCCAGCGGGCGCAGGACAACCGACTCGACCCGACACCGTCGGCCACCGACCGAGCCGCCCCGAAGGTTCGAACCGACTCGGCGGAGGTCTCGGCCGAGGCGAAGGCGCTCGCCGAAGGGACCGAGACCCCACCGCGCTCGACCCTCTCCGCGGAGCGGCTCCAGGAGATCTCCGAACGCCTCGCGAGCAACTACTACGATCGCCCCGAGGTCATCGAGACGGTGGCCAAGCGCCTCGCGGCCGACCCGAACCTGCGGGTCGAGGACCCTCGGTGAGGTGTTTGGTCGTCGACGACTCCTCGACGATGCGCCGAATCGTCATCAACGCCCTGAAAACGATCGGCGCAACCGAGGTCGTTGAAGCCGCGAACGGTCGCGAAGGCCTGGAACGCTGCGATAGCCCGTTCGACCTGATCATCACCGACTGGAACATGCCGGTCCTAGGCGGGCTCGAGTTTGTCCGGGCGCTCCGGGCCCATCCGGCGACCGAGAAAACGCCGGTCCTGATGGTGACCACTCGCAGTCTCGAGGAGGACATCATTCAGGCCGGGAAGGCCGGCGTCAACGGTTACATCCTCAAGCCGTTCACCCCCCAAGTCCTCAAGGACAAGATCGCCCAGATCACCGTGTCCACTGAATCCACGGTCGGAGGCGACGGTGCCGCTGGCCACTGACCCCCGTCGGGGCCTTCCGGCCAGCGTCGAACCACCGAGGCAGGCCCTCGGAGGGTTCGGTCCGCCCGAGGGCGCCCGATGATGGCTCCAGCCCAAGGGCCGCGTCCCATCGACGTGCTCTTCGTCGACGACGACGCGGCGGTGTGCGCCAGCATGTCTCGTTGCCTCCAGCGGGTCGGCTTCCAGGTTCGGGTGGCCAGTTCTGGGGTCGAGGCGCTTGCCGCCGTCTCCGAGCGACGGCCCGATGTCGTGGTCACGGACCATCGGATGCCGAAGATGAGCGGCTCTGAACTGATCGTCCGCCTGGTGGCGCTGGACCCGACCCTGCGGAACAGGATCATCCTGACCAGCGGCGACCTGATGGGCGATGAAGGCCGGACCCTCGCGACGGCAGGCGGTCGCGGATTGGCCAAGCCCTACAGCGCCGGCGAACTCAGCTTGGCGATCCGGGCCGCGGCAACCGAGGCGACCGTTCCCCTCTCGCCGGTGTGAGTTAGGGCGTCAAGTCGGCTCGATAGGTCGTCGAGAACTGCAGGAAGCGCACCGCATCGAACAACGAACGAGCCTGATACCGGACCGCATGAGCCGTTCGGCGTTCCACGCCCGGCAGCAGAGCCATCGCCTCGGCCGGGGTGTAGTTCTTGTACGTGATATCGACCGTCACCGCCCCGTTGATCGGGCGGGGACGGAAGTCGCGGAGCCGCCCAATCGCCGCTTTGGCCCGCGCCCGAATCAAGGCCTGGCCCGCCTCGGGCGTCATCGTCGCGGCCGAGTGGAACCCGAGCGACCGTTTGACCACGGCGCCCTCCACGTCGCCGACCTGTTGCCGCACTTCGGCGACGGCCGCGTCGTCGCCGCTGACCAACACGACGGGCACCCCGAAGCCACCGGCGATCGCCGTGTTGATGTCCGATTCGGCCACGGCGCGGCCATTCAACTCGACCGCCGCGAACGTGGCGCTCGAGAGGGTGTGGGCTCGCACCCCAGTCGGGTTGGTGGTGGCCGAGTGATACCCGATGAACATCGCCGCGCTGAAGGTCGAGTCGATGCCCGCCATCATCCCGAGCGGCCGCGGCGACCCCCGCACGATCGTCACGTCCGCTGAGAACCGCTCGATCAGGAGATTCAGCTGGTTGCCGTGGGCATCCGCCACCACGAACTGGGTTGCGCCCGCTTCGCGGGCGCCCTGAATGGCGGCCAGCACGTCGGCGGTCATGAACTCACGGAATCGACCGTACTCGAACCCGGCGGGGGACAGTTGGTCGCCGGTGGCCACCCCGGTAATCCCTTCCATGTCCACCGAAAGGAACACCTTGATGGGACCTTGGGCGGCCAGCGAGCCCGCCACCAGGGTCAGCGAAACCAGGGCGAACACGAGAGAGGGCATGAAGGTATCCTCGAAACGTTTGGGGGTCGCCCGGCGGGCCGGTAGCGTCTATCTCGGTGAAGCGACGCCCGGCTGGGCGGGTATGCCGGCGAGGTGCTTGCGCACCAGCCACGCCGTCGCGAGCCCGAGGACCGCGCCCCGAATTACCGCGACCACGATCGTGTCGAACGATGTCTGAATCTTGAGCACCGCGAAGACCAACTGACTCACCGCCACGCCCACCGCGGTGGCGCCGATCCATACCCGGGGCCGGCCCACCCACCGGCGGAGCACCACCCACTGGGCCGCGCCGAGCACCGCGCCGAAGACCAGCCCGCGAATGGTGAGGGTCACCACGGTGGGTAGCTCGTTCCCCAACGCCCTCGCCAGTGGCGAGGCGACGATCCAGATGACCAGTTCGCCGGCGGCCATCACCACCAGCCAGGCAATCGGGCCGGGCCGGTTGGGCCAGCGGCGGACCGCTCGCCAGAGGACCGCCCCTCCGACCAGGCCGGCGGCCGGGGTCACCATCCAGCCAGCGTCATTGTCGAATTGGAGCGAGCGGATGACGGCGTAGAAGGCGGTCGAGAGACCTTCGGCGGCGGCATTGGCGCCGATCCACCAGCGTAGCGGCTCGCGATCCGGCTCCACCCCGGGCGCGACGGACGGCGGCACGCGGGTCGGGGCCGGGGCCGGGGGCAGCGGCACGCTGGTTGGG
>Ga0194132_10001181_pt1 | contig 52891 bp, 45 predicted proteins | sample TA2KigOf80mmetaG_FD_148612 | JGI IMG/M metagenome (GOLD analysis project Ga0194132, IMG submission 148612) | Freshwater microbial communities from Lake Tanganyika, Tanzania - TA2015054 Kigoma Offshore 80m | ecosystem: Environmental > Aquatic > Freshwater > Lake | place: Tanzania: Lake...
AGCCGATGAGTCCTGCGGCATTGGCCGGGGAGACTTCAAGCAGTGTGTCAAGTTGACCGAGCACAGCCAGGGCCCCGAGGAACACCAGCGAGGCGTACCCCGCCCGGATCGCGTTGAGGCCCAGAACGGGGATACGCGAGGACTGCGAGCGAAGCGCGACGGTCGAAGACGCCCAGAGGATCGCGCAACCGATCGATGCCAGTTCGCCCAAGGTGGCTGCACCATAGGTGGTACGCAGTCGGGCGAGATGCCGGCGTTGAAATGATTCGGCACGTGTGGTAGGTTTGCCCTCGCGGCTCGGTGAACGACCGGTCGCGTGGCTGACTGCTGGATCGCGTGTCGTGGCTGGTGCGTGATCCCAGGTGATGCGGTCGGCATTTCGGGGCGTCCGTGTGTGGCGGGCGACCCAGATTGGCGTAGTGGAGGCCGCGACACCCGATGGTGGCAGCAGGTCAGCACGCGGGCGGCCCGGTGACGCCGGTCGTCCACGGAGCGGCCGCAGTGCGCGAGCCGGCTGTCGACGGCGGTGCGTTGCGCCGCGATGGCCGACCTGATGCACTTCGCGTTGGCAGGCGCGAGGCGAAGCGCGCGATTCGCACCGCGATTCGGTCGGCGCTTGCCGGCGTGGCCCTCTCACTGCTCGTCGTGTCCGCCGTCCTCGCGGCCGACTATGCGGTCGTTCCCGGCGACACACTGAATGGCATCGCGGTGCGCCACGGTTCGACCGCCGCGGCTTTCATCCGAGCCAACAACCTGGTGGATGGCGATCTCATCCTCGTCGGGCAGACTCTGACCATCCCGACGGTATCGGTTCCGTATGGGCTTTCCGAGCCCTCGGCCACCGGTCGCCTGCCCCTGCGCGGCGGAGCCGTCTGGCCGCTCGAAGGCCCGATCACAACGTACTTTGGAGAGGTGGGTTCCTTCTGGCGTCGTGGATGGCACCCCGGGCTCGACATCGGCGCGACGATTGGAACCCCTGTGGTCGCGGCAAGGCCCGGTACGGTAACGGTTGCGGAGGCGACGGGGTACAACAACGGCTACGGATCGTACGTCCGGATCGATCATGGAGAGGGCCTGTCGACGCTCTACGCCCACCTCGCCAGAGTCCTGGTCTCGGTTGGCGATACCGTTCTGGTCGGGCAGCCAATCGGGACTGTGGGAATGACCGGGTTCACGACCGGTCCCCATCTCCACTTCGAGGTCCGGCAGGGTGACGAAGTGCAGGACCCTCTGCGCTATTTGCCGCGATGATCGCTCGGGTGCGCCGGAACTAGAACTGCCCGAACACCAACTGCCAGAGGGCGATGGGCCAGAACAGCATCAGGAGATAGAACTCCGGATGGCGTAACGCCGTCCATCCCGCACGCGCCGCGCCGCTGAACGCGAAGATGGCACCGACGCCCAGACCTGCGACGATGTAGAGGATGCCAACCAGCGTGGCCCAGAGCTGGATGAAGCCGAAGATCGAGTCCGGGCGCTGCTGGGCCGCCATCGCCGGTGAGGCGAGCCCGGTCTCCGTGCCCGCAGCCGCACCCGCGGCCCTCTCGGTTGCGGCGAACTCGTCCTCGGTAGGTAGGTCTCCGGTATCGATTTCGAGTGGTTCATCGTCCATCGGGATCTGCGCCACAGCCTGGATTCTACGGAGCGAGGACGAGACGCTCCTCTACGGGTTTCCGGTAAACCGGCGTCGCCGCACTGCGGATCAGTGTCGTGACTCGATCGTTGCGCGTTTCATCTGACATCGGCGAACGTGCGCGCGTGAGCGACGTATCCGGCAGCGCTAGCCCGGATTCCCTCGATCTCGGCCTCGGTCAGCGTGCGGACGGCCCGTGCCGGCACGCCGACGATGAGGGAACCGGGGGGGAACTCCTTCCGCTCGGTTACCAGCGCGTGGGCGCCGACGATCGAGTCGCGGCCGATTCGGGCGCCGGTCAGAATCGTCGCACCCATGCCGATCAGGCAGTTCGCCTCGATGGTGCAACCGTGAACGATCGCGGCGTGCCCGATCGTGACACCGTCGCCAATGACGGCCGGATGGCCGGGGTCCAGATGAACCGTCACATTGTCCTGGACGTTCGTACTTGCCCCGATCTCGATGCGGTCGCGATCGCCTCGCAACACCGCGCCGAACCAGATGCTCGCCTCGGCGCCAACCCGCACATCGCCGATGACCGTGGCATTCGGAGCGACGAAGGCACTGGCGGCGACGTCGGGCCAAAGGCCACCGTAACCAAGGATCATCGGTTACCCACGCACTACAATCGCGTCAGATTTCCGCGCAGTGTAGCGGGGGGTGGCGATGTTTCGTTTTCTCTTCGGAGTTTCACTCGGACTCGGGTTCGGCTTCGTCGCCGGGTTCGTGGTCGGGCTCTGGCTGATGATCAAGGCTGATCGCGATGTCGAGGAGATGTTGCGAGAGCCGCTCGGGCAGAACCAGACGCCGGCCGAGTCGGTCACGACTCCCGCGGCCAGCTGAGGCGGAGGTCGCCGTGGGCTTCCTGATCGGAGCGGCCGTCGGTTTGGTCACGGGCATCGCGCTTGCGGCCTACTACTGGTGGCGAAGCGATCAGATACAGGCGGAGACCCTTGAGGGCTGGGAGTGGCAGCGGCGGTCAGGTGGCGGTCGCGATGCTGGCGCCGAGGCCGAGTTCGTCGGCAAGCGCCTTTAGATCCGCGACGATCGACTTCAGGAGCGGGATGCCGTCCGAAACGCGTCGCTCGCGGAGCCGCCATTCGATCTCACCCGGTACGTAGAGCGGTGTGCCCGGGGATGCAGGTTCGGACTCGTGAACCTGGCGGATCATCCCATCCACCCGGGCTTTGAAAGATGCCACGTCGGTGAAACTGGCTACATCGATCGCCATGAAGAAGTGCCCGATCTGACTGGGAGTGTCCGGTTGATGTGGCTTTGCCAGTTCGCGACCGAGGGCGGCTCCGCTCAGGGCCCCACACAGGATATCGACGATCAGGGCCAGGCCGAATCCTTTGGGTCCCCCGATCGGCACGAGTAAACCCGCCGCCCCGGCCAGCGGGTCATCGGTGGGTCGCCCCTGGCCATCCATTGCCCAGCCGAACGGTATCTTCTCCCCTTTGCGCGCGGCCATGCCGATCTTGCCAGCCGCCACGACGCTCTGCGCCATGTCGAGGATGATCGGTCGCTCTGTCGCCGCGGGAATCGCCCACGCGAACGGGTTGTTGCCGACGACCGGCGTTCGCCCGCCGATGGGAGCGATCCGGTTCCCGGCCGAGGTGGTCGCGAAGCCGATCATGTCGTGCGGCAGCGCCATCGCCGCATAGAATGCCGCCGCGCCGAAGTGGCTCGAGTTGCGCACGGCCGCTGCCCCGATTCCTGAGGCTCGTGCGGCCTCGATCGCACGCTCCATCGCGAATTGGGACCCGATCTGGCCCAGACCATGATCCGCGTCCACGATGGTGATCGCCCCGCGGGTGTGCGTGACGCGAACCCGGGGGGTGGGGTTCACCCCGCCGCCACGCAGGCGACGCGCGTAACCGGTGAGCGCCGCCACGCCGTGAGTGTGGACGCCGCGGAGATCGGCCTCTACCAGACTCTCGGCGAGTATGCGCGCATCGGCCTCGGGCATGCCGAGCGCCGATCCAATCGTTACGACCGTGGCGTGGAGAACGTCCCTCGCCACGGTCAACTCTCTGGTTGCCATCTCCGTCACGCGGACTCTCCTCTCGGTTACTGGCGAGAGATTGTCCCGTCGGCACGCCGCAATGGGGCCCAGCCGCCACGCAGCGGTTGATCGGGCCAGGGATATCTCCCCGCCTTTGCTTCGTCGACATCGATCCCCAAGCCGGGCCGATCGTTCGCCCAGAGATACCCATCGCGGATCTCCGGTGTCCCCGGGAAGACCTCTCGATTGGCATCGTTGAAGATCGTGCACTCCTGAATGCCGAAGTTGTGCACCGCGAGATCGAGGTGCAGGTTGGCCGCGTGCCCGACCGGCGAGACGTCCGCCGGCCCGTGCCATGCGGTGCGCACGCCGAAGAACTCGCAGTAGGCGGCGAGCTTCCGCGCGACGCTGAGTCCGCCGATGTCCGAGATGTGGACGCGCATGAAGTCGATCAGGCGATCCCTGACCAGTGGCACGTATTCGTGCGGGTTCACGAAAAGCTCCCCCATCGCGATCGGTATCGCGCTCTGGGCGCGGAGCATGGGGAAGTAGTCGTTGTCCTCCGGCGCGAAGGGGTCCTCCAGAAAGAACAATTTGAATTGTTCGAGGTCCTTCGCCAGTCCAATGGCCGAGATCGGCGGGATGCGCTGATGGATGTCGTGGAGCAGTTCCAGCTCCTCGGGCAGGTGTGTCCGCAGATACTCGAACAGTCTCGGCACGACGCGGCAATACGGAGCGGGCTCCCAGACCCGATCGCCGCCGCCTCTCGATCCGTACGTGGCGTATCCGGGCACAGCGACCTGCGCACGAACATGCCGAAATCCCTGATCGAGCAGCCATCGTGCACTCTCGGCGACTGCCTCGAAGGTCTCTCCGGATGCGTGGCCGTAAAGGTCGGCCGCCTCGCGCGACTTTCCGCCGAAAAGCTGATAGAGCGGGAGGTTCGCGAGCTTACCCTTGATGTCCCACAGAGCTTCGTCGACGCCGGAGAGCGCATTGTTCAGTACTGGCCCACTGTGCCAGTAGGAGCTCGTGAGCGCCGCCTGATAGATGTCCTCAATGCGCTGGGGATCCCAACCCACGAGGAACGGGCGCAAGAACTCCTCGATCGCCGTGACGACGGCGGCGGCCCGCTGCGTGAACGTCGCGCAACCCACGCCGTACAGTCCTGGATCGCTGGTCTCGACCTTGACGACGATCAACTGCTGATTGCCCTGCGGGGCGGTCTTGATGACGCGGATGTTGGTGATGGTCAGTGCCACGGGCTACCTCCGAAGGGTGGTCAGTCTAGGTGTAGAGATCGGCGAACGCCGCGATGGCTTCCGCACCGTCCAGTACGCCGATCTCGACGTGGTACTCCTGCGACTCTCCGGCGGCGAGGATGCGCAGGGCGCCGCGCTCGCGCTCGTGACGCCGGCCCAGACCCTGGCAGTTCGCGGGCTCCATGCCCACGACATACAGCCCGGGACCGGTTTGCTTCCATTGCCACATCCATGGCAGTTCCTCAGCGCGCTGCCGCACGTAGAGCCCCAGGTTAAGTCGACGGTTCACCATCGCCGTATGGGCCATACCGTCTCTGTCGGGCAAGATTTGGTGATGGAAGACCTGCGCCCTCCAGGACTCGTCCGGCGCGCCGAAACGGGCGTGCTCGGGTAATCCAGGCGCCGAATCGTCGTTCACCGGCGTCACGACTCGCCGAGAGAAGATGAGTTCAGATCCGTCGTCCAGCAGAGGGAAGCCGGGGTTGACGTGGTACGCAATCATGTGCGGGGTGGGTGTGTGCCCGACGTTCTCGACCCGATCGTGGATCATCAGACGGCTCTCGCCCAGGCGGACGCCGATCTCCCGCGTCAGGCGAAGGTTCTCTCCGTACGGCACGACCTCTCGCGTCCTGCCGCGCACGGTGATGACGTAGTCATCACCTTCCCACTCACCGTCCGCCGAGATGTTGCGTGCCGGCAGGTAGGACGCTCGGCCGTGCAGGGAGATGTCTTCGCCCTGGTCGCGGTCGGCCCACCCGGCCGTGGAGAGACCGCAGGTGACCATCAGTCCTCCGTAGAAGCCTCGAAGCCAGCCGCTGCCGCTCGGTTCGTAGAACGCGGCGTGCTGCTCGCCAGTGGGTGACATCCAGCACAGCGATGCGCCGCGATAGTCGGCGGAGCCGATGTCGAGTCCGCGCCCTGGCAGGACCACGAACGACAGCCCGCTGCCGGAACGCACCTGAATCGCCCGCGTGCCCGTCTCCGGCCCCTCGTCGAGGACGACCGGGCGGGCGCCGCCGACCTGACTTATGTCGCCAACGCGGCGCAGCAGTTCCTCGCGCGTCCAAGTGCGCCCGTACAGGTGAACCACGTGATGCTTGCCTCCGGGTGCGGGTCGGCGATCCTACCACTTCTGGCATTCCTATAATCGCGCCGCTCCGTGTACGAGATCCATACCGCGATTGCGCCGCTCCCGTTCCGCCCGGAAGCGATCGACTGGCTGTTCAGGTGGGGCATGCGGGTGACCGTGCGCGATACTCGCTCCGCGAGCGGCGGCGGGTACTGGTGGCCCGATCGGAAGTTGGTCGAACTTTTCACCACCCAGGAAGAGGCCGCGATCCACGAGGTCGCCCACGCCTGGTGGCATAGTCGGAGACTCGAGGGCGTCAACGCCGCGAAGATGATCGTGGCGACGGTCAGGCTCTCCGAGGAGACGGATCGCCGGTTCGAGCGTGCCGCTCAAGTCGCCGGCTATTATGTGTACGGCATCCCCGGCCAGAAGGATGACGCGAGCCCGACTGGCTGGTGGATGGGGCAACTGGTGGGACAGGGCAACGATTGGGAGTGTTACGCCGGCCTCGCCAGCGCCGTGATGGGGCGCATCGAACAGCTGCCGGACTATGTGCGCCCGTTCTACGCCGAATTGCTCGATGAGCCCGCCGCGTAGGCGACTACTTCGCGGGCAGCGAGAGATCGCGCGCGCGGAGCTCGTTGCCGTTCCGAACCCCGCGCCAAATCGTGACTACGTCATCTCGTGCGTTTCGCCCGAATTCACCTGCCTCTGCCCCATCTCCGGATTCCCGGACTTCGCGACGATCCGACTTCGGTACGTGCCGGAGCGCTCGATCGTCGAACTGAAGTCGCTCAAGCTCTATGTCAACCGATTTCGCGACGAGCATGTCTTCCACGAGGCGGTGATCAACCGAATCTGCGATGACCTCGTGACCTGCATTACACCACGTTGGATCGAGGTCGTCGGCGACTTCCACGTACGGGGCAATATCAAGACCGTCATCACGGTCGTCCGTCGGGCCGATGGTTACCTTCACTCCCCAGACGTGGCGGCCACTCTGGCCGTCACCGTGCCATCGGGCGCGACGACGTAAGTCACGTCCACCCGGCCGTCGTGTCGGGGCAGGCCTCGCAGGTAGTACACCGCTCCGGGGCGCCGCAGGCACGCGGGGAAGCGCGGGGCGACCTCGGAGCATTGGGCAAGCGGCTCGTCGCGGATGCCGCAGATGTAGCGAAGGAAGAACAGCGCCGTGGCCGCGCCCCAGCCATACCCTTCAGTATGCCACTCGCCTTCGATCGGCCAGTGCTCGTGCGCGATGCCCGGAAGGGGGCGACCTGTCTCGTGGGTCGGGGCGTCGATCGCGCGCCAGACGCGATCGCAGAGTTCCGCCACCGACTCGGCGAGCCAGTCCCACTCGCCCAACGCGCTGGCGGCTTCGAAGGCGGTCAGGGCGACCGGGGGCCACTCCAGCGGCGAGAATGACCCGTGCGCGGGGAGTCGCGTCAGGGAACGTCGCAGCAGTTCCCGCTGCGCTGCGTTGACATAACCGTGCATTGCCGGTGCGAGATGCATCGGGTCGCGCACGGCGATCGCCGCGTTAGCCCGCCGATCGTGAAACCACCCGTCCCGCCACAACGTCTGTAGCCGCCGCTCGAATCGCTCGGCGTTCCGCGGCCAGTCGTCTGCGGGTAGACCTCTCGCCGAGCGCCAGCGAGTGAGCAGCGCACAGTCCGCCGCCATGGCCGCGGTGAGGTCCACTGGCTCGATCTCCTCGATGCCGCCCCCGCCACTCTCCGCGTTGAAGCGCGGCGAGGCATCTTGACCCGACTCCCAACCGCAGAGGTAGTACACCCAGCCGCCCGGTGCCGCGCGGTTTGCCAGCCACCAGCGAAGGTATCGCTCCAATCCTGCGCGCACCGACCGATGCCATAAGGGATTCTCAGTCGACCCCGCGAGCAGCGCGATGCACCAGGCTGGCCAACACCACGAGGGGGCGGTGCCGCAGGGCTGGCCATCGCTGGTGACCATGTTTACCGACCCATCCTCGCGTATGCACGGGATGTTCGGTGCCGGCGAATTCCGGAAGACGCCCGCAATGCTGCGTCGGGCGAGGTCCGGGTCGGCGTACGACAGGATCAGCGCGTCCAGGGCCGCTTCGGCCAGGACCTGGCGCGGGACCTGGATCTGCATGCCATCCCAGGTGTCGCGCAGGATGCCTCGCGGATCGCGCATCGTGGCGCGCACGGTATCGAGGTCGTACTTCAGCCCCCGCCGCCAGTGATCGGGCCAGTCTCCTTCGAGTCGGGGTGTGCGTGAGGCTTCTTGCGCGGCGCGTCGCCACTGCCGTCGCCTTGAGGTCCCAGCGCGTTGGAGCGCGGACGTGGCCTCACCCAGCGCCGCATCGGGTGCATCGGCCTGCCCAATCGCGAGTGTCAGGTCGCGCGAGGTGCTGCCGAACGCAAAGTCGAGCCACGCCTCGGCGGGCCGAGTCCGATCGGGCCACGTCAGTTCTAACGGGCTCTTCGCACGCGCGGCAGGCAGCACCGAGCACGCAAGCCCGAAGACCGATCCCTCCGCGTACGCACCGAGCATGCCATCGGCACCGTTCCCGAATCGACTGTAGAGTCCGAAATCCCAGTCACCGCTCTGACCGAGTTGCCGCGTGTAGGTCAGCCGAATGCGCACCGATTCACCCGGCGCCCAATTTGCACGGGCCAGGATGTTCTTCCCGTCGAGCCAGAGGTCGAGTGTTGTCCGGCCACGCCGGAGGCGGAAGAACTCCGGCGAATGCACGTCGCAGGTCAGGGGGCCAGTACCCCCGTCGTCGACCGCCAGGCCGAGGGTGTAGATCCATCGTCGGGAGTAGGGACCCGGATAAGACGGGAAATGGAGCGTCGCGCCGAGGCTTCCATCGATGCGGACGACACCGCGTCGATCGATCCGCCAGGTGTGTTGGCGGTCGACGAGATATCCATGGGGCGTGTACGTCTCGCGCGGACGGGTACGCGCGAGGCGAGGAGGGACGGTCAGCGGCGTGTCCCCACGAGGATGAGGTTACGGGACGGGGCGAATCGCGACGAGGCGGAATATTGGTCGATGACCTGACCGCCCCGCGTGACCACCCGGTCGATCGCGGCGTCGAAGCCGGCCCGCGCCTCCTCGACCTGGATCGTCCGACCCGCGGCTAGGGTGGGCTCCTCCTGCCGGAAGATCGCGCTGTCTGCCGGGATCGACCGGCTCAACCGTGGGGCGGAAATCGCGACCGTCCAGTCGGGTCGGGTGCCGTGAAGTCGGAAGCGCAGGGTGGTTCGGTCGGTGGTCGCCTGCACCAGGATGGGGGCCCCCGTTGTGTTCGTGAACCGAAGATCGAGCGCGATCTTCTCGTCCACCGCTGCATCGAGGCCCGTCAGCCCGCGTGGCGGTTGCCCGTAGCGGGGGATCCAGTAGAGATGGGAGGTGCGCTCCACGATGGGGAGCCCAAGGTGAAACACGGCGTGGAACAACGTGTTTGCCACCTGACAGATTCCCCCGGCGACCGATGGCACGGTCTGAATGCCATCGCCGATCGCGATGATCCCGTACGCGACCTGATACCCATCGCGGAGTCTGGTCGGACCGATCGCGCGATTGAAGGAGAGAGTCTCTCCGGGGCGAATGAGGGTGCCGTTGATGCGACTCGCCGCCAGTTCCACGTTGTGATTCCGCTCCGGAATACCCGGCTGATAGAGCGTCGACGCCTCCACCACGATATCCGGGAATGCCATCGCGCGCGCTTCTTCGGTCGTGACCCGAGGGGCGATCTCGCGGGTGGGCAGATCGATGACACGCGACGTAGAGAGTGCCCCGGCGAGGAGCATGGGCAGAGCCTCATCGGCGTTGAGTTCCCGCCCGACTCTTGCCGGCACGATCTCAATCTCGCTGCGCGCCCCGAAGGCGAATCTGGCGTTGCGCCACGCGCCCGATGCTTCGCGGGCGCGATCGCCGAGCCACGCGAGGGGACGTGTGGGATGCGTCGCGAACCCGGCCACCGGACTCGCTCTGAACTCGTTCCAACTGGCGTGATCGCCACGGCTCAACGGCCACGTCGCGCCGTTTGCCTTCACCGTGAGTCCGGTTCCCATGAAGGCTTCGGCAGCCTGTCGCGCCCTGGCCAGATCCGCGGCCTGAGTTTGGAAGGGCACAGGCTCGAACGGCAGGTCGAGAGCGGTCCCGAAGTCACCGAACATGCGCTCGAGCCTTCTCGCCGTCTCGGTCTGGTTCAGGGCACGGCCCGTACGCCCGGCACGCTCCACAATCGACGTATCGGGCATCACGCGTAATTCTGGCTCCAGCGCTGCGAAATCGAGTTCCCGGGCGAGGTTCTGAATCGCTGCGCGCACGGGAGCCGCATCCACGGAGAGCCGCGGTTCGATCGCGACCGGTGCTCCGCGTCCGGTGGTGGGCCAGAGCAGGACCTCACGCCGTAAGGGGATAGCCAGACGCTCGATCTCCTGAAGCGTCGGAACGGTATCCCGCGTCAGGCCCAGCGTTGTCGGGCTGACGGCGATCGACCTATCACCTGCATGGAGATCGATCAGCGTGGAAAGGTAGCGATCAACGCGCTCGCCGAAGAGCGCGGCTGCCTCGGGAATCGTCCTTCCGCCCAGATCGACGTCGTTGATGGTCACCTGGGCGCGCGTGCGGGGTTCCGGCAGCGCCAGCGCGAACCACATCGCGGCGGTCGCTACGAGGGCGATGGCACCGACGAGTAGGACGACGCCGAGGCCTGCGTTCGATCCGACCGGACCAGCTCGCCTCGCCGTCCCAGTACCCACCCGCCGGCGTCAGGCCGAAGACGATCGCAGCGAGACCGGGATCAGCGCCCGGCGAGAGAGCGTCGCCTGGTCGATGACGCGAGCGGCGACGGAGATGGGAGCGGTCTCGATCGCCCGGCCTTCCTGAACCAGCTTTGCCACGACGCCGCGGGCGCCCGCGCCTCGCAACTGAACCGATCCTCGTATCGTGGCACTGGCACCCGGTTCGAGGGCATCGGGCAAACCCCATCGGAAAGGGAATCCGTTGGCACCACCGCCCGTGATGTCGACCGCGGTTCGCCAGATACCGTCCCGTGAGGGGTATCCGCGACTCGTATAGGTATCCCGCTCATCGTAGAGGAGGCTCGACGGTGGACCATCGCTGGCGACCGTCCCAGTTCCAACGTTGCGGACCTCGAGAGTCACCTCCATGGTGCCGTTGCTGACGAATGTATCGCTGTTGAGCCTCATCGCGGTGATGCGCACGTCGGCGGTGGGGCGCGCGCCGAGGTAGCTGACTACCTGCTCTCGCAGGCCCGCGAGCTGAGCGTAGAGTTGGTCGCCGGGGCAGGCCGTGCCCTGGCCTGGTCTGTAGCCAATGGCGTCGCGATGCCCCATCAGATTGCTCATGGGGCCGTCCACGAACCAGGACGAGTCGAGCGGATCGATGAAACGGGCGCGGTCGGCGATCAGCCGCGCGAGAGCGGTGCGCATCTCCATAGGCACCGCGGCTGACGTGAACGTGCCAAGGCAGGCGATGCCGATCGAGCCAGAATTGTGGCCGTAGGCGTGGCCCGCTTCTACACCGACGCCACCGTAACGTCCCTCGTAGATCTTGCCGTCGCGGTCGATCAAATAGTTGTACCCAATGTCGCCCCAGCCAAGGGTCCTAGCGTGGTAATAATGGACGGCCCGCACGGTGGCCGAGGGATCGGCCTCTCCGTTCGCCGTAGCCGTGTGGTGGACCACCACTTTCTGGGGCGTGAAGTACCTCGGTGTCCATAGCTCGGCGCCCCGCTCGTCGTAACGAAGCTTCTCGTCCGCGCGCCAGGCCGCTCGGGAGATCACGGGCACCGTCACAGCCGACTGCAGGGCGATAGCCCGAGGGAAGTTCGTACCGTCCTCGGACGCGTCGATGAGGTCGATAGACACCGTATCGGTTGGTGCGTCGGCACCAAGCTGGAAGAATCGCGCTCGGCTGGTCAGGACGAGATCGCCAAACCAGGGGTCGCCGGTGGCGGGATCGCCGTGCATCTCGGTGGTGGTAACGGGCACCCATGGACCGAACGTCACTCCGTCGGCGCTGGTGCGGACGCGGAGGCCGGCGATCGGCTTCCGCCACACCGAACCAATGGCATTGAAGCTGTAGGGCGCGCGGACGATCTCGCCGACCGCGCCGTGCGGCGCGTCCGCGGCGATGCGGAATCCTTCGCTCCGGGCGGCACCGCGCCACCGCCAGCCCCGCGTCGGCGCGGGCTCCGGCGACGCCTCGCCGCCGACGACTCCTCCCAGGAGCGCCGCCCCGACACCGAGCACGAACTGTCGCCTCGTCAGAACAGCCGTCACCCGCCGAGTGTACGGAGCCGCCCTGCCAGGGCTCCATAGGATGATCTGGCCGCGAAACGTACCCGAAACGTTAGAACATCAGCAGAAACCAGTGTCAGTGGCCGACCGGTCACCACATGATGCGGTTCGCGATCGCCTCCTCCGCGGCCTCGATCTCGCGGGTCCAAACCTCCGTGCTCAGGTACTTCCAGCCCCCGTCCGGGATGAGCCCGACGATGTCACCTGCGCCCAACTCGCGAGCGATCCGCTGGCATCCGTAGAGCACCGCACCGGCGGAGATCCCGGCGAACAGACCCTCCTCGCGCAGCAGCGCCTGGGTCCCGAGGATCGAATCGCGGGCCGAGACCAGCAGTTTGCGATCCAGGACGCTCGTGTCGAGAACCGGCGGAATGAACCCGTCCGCAAGCGATCGGAGTCCCTGGACCAGTTCGCCCTGTTCGGGCTCAACCGCCACGATACGCACCGCCGGATTGTGCTCCTTGAGCCTACGTCCGGTCCCCACGAGCGTCCCTCCGGTCCCAAGCCCGGCCACGAATGCGCTGACTTCCGGCAGGTCGCGGATGATTTCCGCGCCGGTCCCCTCGTAGTGGGCCCGCGGATTGTTTGGGTTCCCGTACTGGTACAGCATGTGATAGCGGGGATCATCCCGAGCCATCTCCTGGGCGACCCGAATGGCGCCGTTCGAGCCCTGTTCGCCCGGAGAAACGACGATCTCCGCGCCGTAGAGTTCAAGCACCTGACGGCGCTCGATGCTCACGTTCGAGGGCAACACGATCGTGACGCGATAGCCCTTGTGGCGCCCGATCATGGCCAGGCTTATGCCGGTGTTGCCGCTCGTCGGTTCGAGCAAGGTGTGCGCGGGGGTCAGGGCGCCGGACTCCTCGGCCGCCTCAACCATCTTGAGCGCGATCCGGTCCTTCACCGAACCGGTGGGATTCTGGCCCTCGAGCTTTGCCCAGATGCGAACGTCTGGCGACGGCGAGAGGCGGCGAAGGTGCACCAGCGGCGTGTTCCCGATCGCCGCGAGGAGCGAGGGGAAGGTCCGAGCTCTATCGCCCGCCGGCAACTGCGGGAAGGATCGCCACCACGTCGCCATCGGCGATCGCCGTCTCGAGGGAGGACAGGTAGCGGATGTCCTCTCCGTTGCGGTAGACGTTGATGAACCGATGCAACTGGCCGGACGGATCGGTGATGGATGCCCTGAGGCCGGGGTGGCTGTTCTCCAGCGACTCGAGGATCGCCGCCATGGTGGATCCGGAGGCGGGTACGGCCGCCGCGCCGTTGGTGTGCTTCCTGAGCACGGGGGGGATGCGCACCTCGACCGCCATTGGTTCCCAAACTATAGCATCGCATTTGCGAGAAGCTGGCTCTGGCACGATGCCATACTGCCCCGATGCAATGCCTCGCGCTCGTACTCTCGCTCGCACTCTCGGTCCTCACGGTGGGCGTGGCCCAGGCTGATGGTGCCCGTTTCGGTGCCGTAGAGGCGTTCTTTGCCGCCGACGCGGCTGATGCCGCGTCCGTGCGCTGGTCGCGCATCCTCGTTCCATGGGAGCGCGTCCAACCGGAGGGACCTGAGTCCTGGAACCTCGCGATAGCCGATGGCATCGTCGACGATGAGGTGCGACGGGGCAGAGAGTTGGTTGGCGTGTTGGTCAACACGCCGCGCTGGGCGGCCGAGACCGCCGACCGCCACAACACGGCGCCTCCACGTGGGCTGTTCCTTCCTATCTCCGATCCCCAGAACGTCTGGGCGAGCTTTGCCCGCCGTGTCGCTGCCCAGTACCGCGACCGGATCGACACGTGGATCATCTGGAATGAGCCTGATGTCACCGACCCCCATCACGCCGGCTATGCCTGGAGCGGCACCACCGCGGAGTTCGTGCGGATGCAGCGGGTTGCGTATCAGGCAGTGCGCGAGGGAAACCCGCGCGCACGCTTGCTCCTGCCGGGCGCCACCTACTGGTGGGACGTTCGGCTGGGCCGTGAACAGTTCCTGGCCCGGTATCTTGCGATCGCGGACAAAGATCCCGAGGCGCGCGCCAACGGCCACTACTTCGACGCCGTGCCCCTGCAGATCTACACCGATCCATTCACCTTGTTCGACGCCCCGCGCGCCTATCGGTCCATCCTCGATCGCTACGCTCTCACAAAGCCGATCTGGATCACCGAGACGAACGCTCCCATCTGGGACGATCCAGATCGTCCCCTCACGCGCGGGCACTGGCGAGCGACGCAGCGGGAACAGGCGGCCTTCATCGTGCAGGGCTATGCGCTGGCGCTCGCCGCGGGGGTCGAGCGCATCTCGCTCTATAAGATGACCGAGCCGCCCACCTGGGTGCCGGGTTGGGAGACCTACGGCCTGGTACGGCCCGAGGATGGAGCGGTTCGGCCGGGTTATCACGCTCTTCAGACCGTACATCGGCTCTTTGGCGACGTCACCGGTGGACAGGTGTGGCAAGGCAATGGCGCGGTTGTCGTCCAGCTCCAGGAATCCGACCGTCGAATCCTGGTCGCGTGGTCCCGCGTTCCCAGGGCGCTGCGACTGACCATACCCGCCGTCGCCGCGTCGGCCACGGTCCATACGGCGGACGGGGGACAGATGTCGGTCAGCCCGACGTCCGGGGTCTATCGGCTCGATCTTGACCCCGCCACCCACGATACAGCGGTCGGGCAGCCCGGCGTCTATCTGGTGGGTGGGTCGCCGCTCATCATCGTCGAACCTGCGACGGAGCCGCGGGTGGCCCTGACCGCGTTCCACGTTCAGCCGATCGCGAACCAGCCTGTCGCTCGTGCGGATGCTCTGCTCGCCGACCTAACTTCCGGCATACGGCGCGCCAACCGGCTGGCGGTCGCGCCGCGGTGACCCGACCGATTGGCAGCGTCGCCTACACTGGGGCGAGGGGAGTCCGGGGCCACGACGGCAACTGGCCGCCACTGGCGTAGACAGTCACGAGCACCTCAGCGAGCTTCGCCCCATCGTGAAAGTGCGGATGCCCCACATCAATGACATCCGCCTCGATCAAGTGGTACTGCGGGTTGCGGTGCTTCCGGTTCAGACGAACCGGCGACGATTCGATGCCGATACACCCGGTCGTCTCAGAGTTGTTGTTGACCAGAACGTGGTCGAAGAGTCCCGGCCCGCAGTGACCCTCGATCGCCTGGATGTGTTCGAAAACGCCATAGTCGTCGGTCTCTCCCCGCTGTGTCGCCACGTTGCAGATGTAGATCCTCATCGCCATCGACTTCCGAACCGCATCGGAGATTCCCTGCACGAGCAGGTTCGGGAGGATGCTGGTATAGAGCGATCCCGGACCGATGACGATCAGGTCTGCCTCGAGGATGGCCTTGATCGCCTCGGGGTAGGCCGGTGGGTCCGCGGGGCGGAGAAACAGACGGCGGATCGCCTTGCGGAGCAAGGGCAACTGCGACTCGCCCACGACAATCTCGCCGTCGCAGTATTCGGCGCCGATGTCGATGTCCTCCAGCGTGGACGGCAGGATCTGACCGCGCACGGCCAGAACCCTGCTCGATTCACGAACCGCGCGTTCAAAGTTGCCGGTGATCTCGTTCATCGCCGCCAGGAAGAGATTGCCGAAGGAGTGCCCCTCGAGGCCGTCGCCTCGTTCAAATCGATACTGGAAGAGCCTGGTCATCAGTGGTTCGGCATCGGCTAGGGCGACAAGGCACATGCGGATATCGCCCGGCGGAAGCACGCCAAGGTCCCGTCGGAGACGGCCGGAGGAGCCCCCATCGTCGGTGACTGTCACGACCGCGGTCAGGTTCTGAGTGTGTTGCTTGAGGCCGCGGAGGAGCGTTGAGAGACCGTGTCCTCCGCCGATCGCGACGATCCTGGGCCCACGGCTGAGGTGACGATGCTCCCGGATCCGATCGACGATCGCGCGATCGCGACTGACGAAGGGCGACACGAGCGAACGGGCAAGTTGAACGAGCGCGAAGGCGCTGATCGCGCCGCCGAGGAGCAGGAATACGGCGCCGCGAAAGGCGCGATCGATGAACTGCAGGGTGACGAAGTACACCTCCTCTGGGAACGGCTGTGTCCGGTAATAGTGCGTCATCAGGTACGCGATGCCGAGCGAGACGAATGTCACGCCAAACACGAGGAGCACGAGCCAGCGTTTGACGTGCAGGCCCGGCGCGAGCCACTTGACGTGGGCGCGGATGTTCCCCACCACGAAGAACCGCAGCCGCCGCCACAAGCTTGTGCCCTTCCGGCGCGTACTCATCGCCGCGCTCTCAATCTCGAATCACCGCGCTAGTCACCCAACTCACGATCGTCACCACCAGGGAGGCGAAGAACGCAGCGCCGAAGTCGTTGACGCTGATTCCTGGAACGATATTCGCTGCGACGAGGAAGAGGAGAGCATTCACCAGGAAGACGGCCAGGCCCAAGGTCAGAACCTGGATCGGGCAGGTGAGGAGCACGATGAGCGGCTTCACGATCGTGTTGAGGATCGCCAGCGCCGCCGCGAACATCGCCAGGTTCACGAGCGTGTCGTAGCGGAAGCTACTCGGCAGGATGTTCGCGGCGACGAACACCGCGACGAAGGTCGTCGCGAGACGGATCGCCAGGCTCACGGCACACTCTCCACAAGCACTCCGAACTCCGCGAACCGACGCATCGCGTGTACGACCTCGACGCCGAAGTCGACCCCGGTGCCGGGTCGCTCCAGGATGACCTGACCTCCCGCAGTCTCCACTGTAAGCCTGACCTCATCAGAGCCGTGATGGTGATCGAGAAGGTCGAGGACATCGTCGAGGATCTTGCCCTCGCCCTCGAGGGCTGCGAGCGGCACCGTCACCTGGACACGTCGTCTCGGCCGCTCTGTCGCGGGCGCCTCCTGGACCTGACGCGCGGATCCCTTCGCCCTGCCGTTGCCGTTTCGTCCGTTGCGGCCGCGATCGGCCGGCCGCCCATTGCCTCGCGCGGTGAAGCTCGCCTCGGGGACCACAGATCCACGGCGGTCCGGCGCCGCCGCCGCCGCCTCCAGGGCCTCGGACAGAAGCGAGACCTCCCCGACGACGATCTGCGCGCGCTCGTCTCGTACGTCAACTCGCCCCGAGACAAGCAGGCGCGCTCCGTCGACCAAAAGATCGCGCGTCGATGTGAACGTGCGCGGGAAGATCACCAGTTCGACGCTCCCGTGCTCGTCCTCGAGAAAGGCCGAGCCCATGATCTCGCCTTTCCGTGTGTTCAGGCTGCGCAGTCTCGAAACCACTCCAGCCACGGTGACCGTCCGTTCGGAAAGCTCCTCAGAGATCTCGCCGCAGTAGCAGGTGATGAGGCCGGCCGCCTCGCTCATGAGTTCCGCCATCGGGTGGCGCGTGAAGTAGCTGCCCAGAAGCTCCCGTTCCCACTCAAGCCGTTCGCCTTCCAGGGCCTCGGGTATGTTGGGGAGCGTGAGCACGACCTCCGCTTCCTGGCCCATCAGATCGAACATGGAGGTCTGCCCCTCCAGGCGCGCGCGCCGGCCCGCGCTCGAAGCCCCCATCAGGGTGTCGATGGACGCGAGCAGTTGCGCTCGGTTGCCGTATCGATCGAGGGCACCGGTCTTCACCAGGCTTTCGAGGACGCGACGGTTCAACGCCTGAGCGTCGACTCGGCGCCCGAAGTCATCCAGCGAGGCGAACGCCCCGCCGGCCGCGCGCGCGCTCACGATCGGCTCCACCGCGGTTTGGCCCACGTTCTTGATCGCGGCCAGCGCGTACCGGATCGCCAGGCCCGAGTCGGTCCGCTCCACAAGGAAGTCGGTGCCGCTCGTATTGATATCGGGTGGAAGGACGGTGATCCCCATGCGCCGGCATTCGAGCACGGCGGAGGTGACGCGGTCGGATGTATCGCGGAACGTAGAGAGAATAGCGGTCATGAACTCGACTGGATAATTGGCCTTCAGATATGCGGTCTGATAGGCGATCTGTGCATAGCAGGCGGCGTGAGCGCGATTGAACCCGTATCCGGCAAACGGCGCGAGCAGGTTCCAGATCGACTCCGCCTCTGCCTCGCTCAAGCCCCGGGTGGAGCGGCACCCTTCGACGAAGCCCGCCCGCTCCTTGTCCATGAGCTCGCGGATCTTCTTCCCCATCGCCTTGCGGACGATGTCGGCCTGTCCCAGTGAGTACCCGGCCAGGTGCCGAAGGACCTGGAGGACCTGATCCTGGAAGGTGAGGACACCGTAGGTGTCGTCGAGGATCTCGGCGAGGAGGGGGTGGGGATACGTCACTGGCTCCCGGCCGTGCTTCCGCTCGACGTACGAAGGGATGTTCGCCATGGGTCCCGGTCGATACAGCGCGATCATCGCGGTGATGTCGTCTAGGCCGGTCGGCTTCAGTTCGCGCAGGTAGCCGGTCATCCCCCGGCCTTCCAACTGAAACAACCCCACGGTCTCGCCGCGCCCGAGTAAGGCGAACGTTGCGGGATCGTCGAAGGGAATGCGCAGAAGGTCGATTTGTTCCTGCCGCTCACGTTTAATCAGTTCGACGGCACGACCCAGAATCGTCAGGTTGGACAACCCCAGGATGTCCATCTTGAGGAGGCCGATGCGCGCGAGGTTATCGGCGTGGTACTGCGTCATCAGGCCGTCGCCGCTGCGTGAGGCAGCCTGGAGCGGCGTGTATTCGGTGAGCGGCTCACGAGCGATGACCACACCGGCGGCGTGGGTCGAGGAGTGACGCACGTATCCTTCGACGAGTTGGGCATCGGCCAGGAGGGAACGGACTCGCTCGTCCTCCTCCTGCATGCGCGCTAGCTGGGCGTTATCCCGGACCGCCGTCTCGATCTTCTGTCCGAGCGGAAGTGCCGGAACCTGCTTCGCGACACCTTCGACGATATCGAGAGGTATCCCTAGTACGCGCCCGGTATCCCGAATGGCCGCCTTCGCCCCCAGGGTTCCAAACGTGACGATCTGCGCGACGTGGTCTCGGCCGTAGCGCTGGACCAGATACTCGATGATCTCATCCCGACGATCGTCCGCGAAGTCGAGGTCCACATCTGGCATCTCTCGCCGTTCTGGGTTCAGGAAGCGCTCGAAGGTGAGGCGATGCTTCACGGGGTCGACATCGGACACGCCGAGGGCGAAAAGGACTAGTGCCCCGGCGGCGGATCCTCGGGGGCCGGCCACGATTCCGCGACGCCGCGCGAAGTCCACGATGTCCCAGACGATGAGGATGTACTGGGCGAACCCCGTCTGGCGGACCACGTCGAGTTCGTAGGCGAGTCGTTCGCGGTACGCGGGCGGTGGCGAATCGCCCATCCGCTCGCGAAGGCCGGCCTGGCAGAGACGCGCCAGATGAGCATCGACGGTGAAGCCATCTGGCACAGGGACGTCGGGAAGATGAAGACGGTTGAAGTCGATGGTGAGATCGACCCGTTCGGCGACACGCAGCGTGTTGGCGAGGGCGTCCGGGTGATCCGGGAACAAGCGCGCCATTTCGGCCGCGGTTCGCAGATAGAAGGTGTTGGTCTCCATCCGCATGCGCTGCACGTCGCCGACCATCGCATTGGTCTGGATGCAGAGGAGAAGGTCCTGGCCGCGCATGTCTTCAGGGCGCACGTAGTGAACGTCGTTCGTGGCCACGAGCGGGATCCCCAGGTCGCGAGAGATCTCGATCACGCCGGCGTTCGTGGCGGTCTGTTCGGCGAGATCGTGCTCCTGGATCTCCAGGAAGTAACCGTCCGAGCCGAAGACATCGCGATACCAGGCCGCCGTGGCGCGAGCCGCCGCCATGTCGCCGGCGCGGATCAGGCGAGGGACCTCGGCGGCCATGCAGCCCGAGAGGCAAATCAGCCCTTCGTGATGGCGCGCCAGAAGCTCGCGATCGACCCGCGGCCGGTAATAGAACCCCTCGGTATGAGCCAGCGTCGTCAGCTTGATCAGATTGCGATACCCGGTCGCGTTGGCCGCAATGAGACCGAGGTGAAACGGACTCGTATCCACTCCGTGCCGCCGCTCGGTGCGCCCATGCGGTGCGACGTAGGCCTCGACGCCGATGAGGGGCTTGATGCCCCGCTCGCGGGCCGCGAGATAGAAGTCGACCGCACCATACATCACACCGTGATCGGTCAGCGCGACCGCTCTTCCGCCGTCCTGGGAGACCGCGTAGAGCATCGGCTCGATCCGCGCGTAGCCATCGAGCAGCGAATACTCGCTATGGCAGTGGAGATGGACGAACTCGGCCACGTGAGGCTGATCCTACCGCAGGGTTGGGGGTGCAGGACGGCCATCGTGCCGACTGCGCCGACGCATTCTTGCGAATGCGTCTGGCGGGCGAGGGATGGCCGGCGTGCTGGCGATCACGGAAAGACACCGCGTAGCTGCGGCGCCCGGCGCACCGGGTCCACCGCAACGCACTGGGCCGCGGTCCGCAGGTCGACGACGTATCTGCGAGCCGCTTCGGCGACACCGTCATAGGCCCGGGGCAGCACCCGTTCCAGACGCTGGTTGATCTCGGCCTCATCCCAGAAGAATACCTGAAGCCCCTGGACCCACTCGAAGGAGGACACCGTCACACCGCCGGCATTCGCGAGGATGTCGGGCACCACCGTCACCCCATGCTCGGCGAGGATCCGATCCGCAGCCGGGGTTGTCGGGCCGTTCGCGCCCTCGACGATCAATCTCGCGCGGACTTGCGCCGCGTTCGCGGCGGTCAGTTCGTTCGCCAGGGCACAGGGCGCAAGGATCTCGCAATCGAGCCCGACGAGGTCGGCGTGGCCGATAGGCTCGGTCTCCGCCAGGCCGGCGAGGCTCCCATGGCGCATCTTGTAGGCGATCGCCGCGCGCAGGTCGATGCCTCGCGTGCTGTGGACCGCGGCTCCGGAGTCCGAGAGCGCGACGATGCGACAGCCGCAATCGGCGAGAAATCTCGCGAGAGCCTGCCCGACGTTGCCGAGACCCTGAATCGCGACTCGCGCGCCCTCCATCCTCAAGCCGAGGTCGCGCGCTGCGCACAGATTGCCGCGCCACGCCCGGTCGCGTCGACGCGCCCTTCCGATCCGCCGATCTCGAGCGGCTTCCCCGTGACGACCGCGGGCACCGAGTGCCCGACGTTCATGGAGTAGGTGTCCATGATCCAGGCCATCACCTGCGCATCGGTGTTGACATCGAGCGCGGGGATATCGCCGTCCGGGCCGATGACGATCGAGATCTCGCCGGCGTAACGCCGCGTCAAGCGTTCGAGTTCCGATCTCGAGAGCGACCGTGGTTGACACGTGACACCGCCCTTCGCGCCGCCGAACGGCACATTCACCACGGCGCACTTCCAGGTCATCCACATCGCGAGGGCGCGGACCTCATCCAGATCCACTTCGGGGTGGTAGCGGATGCCGCCTTTCGCCGGGCCACGATGCATCGAGTGTTGAACGCGGTACCCATGGAAGAGCCGGATCGACCCATCGTCCATGCGGACGGGAAAATGCACGGTGAGCTCGCGCTTGCAGGCCCGGAGGATCGCGCGGACTCCGTCGTCGAAGCCGAGGAGGTCGGCCGCGCGCCCAAATTGGGCCAGCGCCACGGCGTGGGAAGACTCGGCCCGTTCTGGCATTAACTGGATCGCCATCTCGCTCTCCTGTGACGGGATCGCGTGCGTCGCCCCCTAGAATCCGACGTGGCCAATCGGCTCGCTTCGGAGACAAGCCCCTATCTCGTGCAGCACCGGGACAATCCAGTGGACTGGTACCCGTGGGGTCCGGAGGCTCTCTCCCGCGCGGCACGTGAGGATAAGCCCATTCTCCTCTCTATCGGGTATTCGTCGTGCCACTGGTGCCACGTGATGGCGCACGAGTCGTTCGAGGATCCCGCGATCGCCGCAGTGATGAATACTGAGTTCATCAATGTCAAGGTGGATCGGGAGGAGCGGCCGGATCTGGATGCCATTTACATGCAGATCACGGTTGCGATGACGGGAGCAGGCGGCTGGCCAATGACGGTCTTCCTGACCTCGGAGGGGGTTCCGTTCTACGCCGGGACGTACTTCCCTCCCGCCGACCGGTTCCAAATGCCGTCGTTTCGGCGCGTCATTGGCCACGTCGCGGAGGCGTATCGATCGCGGCGAGACTCGGTGGACCGCACGGTCCGATCGGTGCTCGACTATGTGCGAGAGGGTCCTCGCGTCTCCCGGGCCGAGATCACCCCGGCGCTTATGGAGGCGTGCGTCGACGCGCTGAGGGCGACTTTCGATTCCGTCCACGGAGGTTTCGGTGGTGCGCCGAAGTTCCCTCCCGCGATGGCGATCGAGTTTCTGCTCCGCCATCACAGGCGCACCGGCAGCGAACCGGCCCGGGTGATGGCGGAGGAGACGCTCGCGCGCATGGCGAGAGGAGGGATGTACGACCAGATCGGCGGCGGTTTCCACCGGTACAGCGTCGACGCGGAGTGGCACGTGCCCCACTTCGAGAAGATGCTCTACGACAACGCGCAACTCGCGAGCGCGTATACGAGTGCATTCCTGCTCACGCGGGAGAAGTTCTACGCGCGGATAGCCGAGGAGACTCTCGACTATGTCATCCGAGATCTCTCCTCGCCGGAGGGCGGCTTCTATTCCTCCGAGGATGCCGATAGCGAGGGAGTTGAGGGGAAGTTCTACGTCTGGACTCCCGATCAGATAACTGGATCGGACGACCGTGTTTCCGGCCTCGTGCGCGCGTATTACGACATCACGCCGGAGGGCAACTGGGAGCAGGCGAGCATCCCTCGGATTCGCGAGGAGTCGTCCACGGTTGCTGGCCGGTTCGGCATGGACGTGCACGAGATGCGCGCCGCCATCGATGCAGCGCGTAAGCATCTTCTCTCGGTGCGGAGCGCCCGAGTCCGTCCTGGTCGCGACGAGAAGGTCCTCGCCTCGTGGAACGGCATGTGTCTGCGCGCGATGGCCGACGCGGCCGCCGTCTTAGGTCGCGAGCGCTATCTGCTGGCCGCCGAGGGATGCGCCGGGTTCATCCTCCGGAATCTGGTCACCGCCGATAGGGTGCACCACAGTTTCGCCCAGGGCCGGGCGAGCCAGGCGGGGTTCCTCGAGGACCATGCCTGCGTCGCCGATGGTCTGCTCGCTCTGTACGAGGCGACGGCCGACGAGAGGTGGTTCACTGCTGCGCGGCGGGTCACTGATTCCGCGCTGGCACACTTCAGCGTAGAGGGCGGGCCCGGTCTGTTTGACACGGCGGATGACCACGAGGTTCTGATCGCACGACCGCGCGATCTGTTCGATAACGCGACCCCCGCTGCATCGAGCGTGATGGCCGACGTCCTCCTGCGTCTCGCGCGTATGACCGGGGACGCTGAGTATTACGCGCGTGCGGAAGGTCTTATGTCCGAGATCGCCGGGGCCGCGAGCGGTGCACCGACCGCCTTCGGCAGATGGCTCTCGGTTATGGAGGCGGTCCTGTTCGACCCGCCCGAGATCGCGATCGTCGGACCACCCGATGCGGGTGATACCGCCGGTCTGCTGGGCATCGCCCGGCAACGGTACCTGCCCGGTCGCGTCATCGGGATAGCGGATCCGCGGCGTGGACCGTCGTCGATACCCCTCCTCCACGGCCGCGACGTGATCGATGGGCGGGCGACCGCCTATGTCTGTCGCCGCGGGCAGTGCCGCATACCCACCACCGACGCGGCGACGTTCGCCCGCCAACTCGACGGCGAGCAGGGGCAGTCCTTATCGATTGCACGAGCGTGACCGCAACCGCGCCCAGCCAGTGTCGGCCCGGACGGTCCCCCGGGTGAGATGGCCCGCGAGCGCGCGACACAACGCATTTTACGAATTGCTCGCGGCTTTCGACGGCCCGGGCTGTGCGCTCTGTCGGATAACGCGGCGATCCGGTGCGCGCCTGCTGGCCGAGATCTCGTTCGAGAGCGTCAACGATCGAGAGGTGAGAGATCGTCTGCGCCGCTCGCGCGGTCTCTGCAGTTGGCACGCGTGGGACCTTCTGGACGACACGCGCGATCCCTACGGCGCGGCGTTCATCTACCACGATGTCCTCCACGCGATCCTTGTGGAGGCCGACGCCGGTGCGGATATCACGCGGCAGGAGAGTCCGTGCCTCATCTGCGATGCGGTCGCGGCGGCCGAGCGTCGCAATCTTGGGATCCTACTCGAGGATGTCGAAGCCGCCGAACTACGCCAGCACCTGGTCGCGAGCGGCGGCCTATGCCGAAGCCATTTCCGAAGCGCGCTTCTGACGGGCGGCCGTTCAGTCGTCAACGTTCTCGAGAGTCAGCGCGAGGTGCTGCGCGGGGCATCTCGACCGGGTTGGGCGCCGACAGGTGCCCTGCCTGACCCGCGCACCGCATCGGTGCGGGCGGGGGGCGCTCGCCACAGAAGACCGGCCGACGACGTCCCGGCCGAACCGCTTGTGCTGCTGCTGGCCGGTCCCCGGCCGATGCACTGGACTGCCGGGGACCTGAACTTCGCAGCGACACGCTGCGTCTCGTGCAGGCACGGCGCGGAGGCCGCCTATGAGGTGATCGATAGAGTTGCCCCGGGGGCTCCGCTCTGCTCCTCCCATCTGTGGGTGATGCTCGATCGCCGCGGACCGCAGGTGGCGCGCGCGCTTGTCGAACCCACGGCTGCGGCCCTCTCCAGCACGATCGAGGATCTCGGGGAGCAGGTCGTGCGAGCGAAGACGCTGAGGTTGGGGCCGCTGGCCATTCGACTTCCAGCGGCCGAGCAGGCCCTTCGCGCCATCCAGCAGCGGGTCGGCTCTGTAGCCGACTGCGTCGCGTGTAAGGAGTTCCGCGAAGTCGCACGCGCCGAGAGAGCCGGACCGCGATGCCGCCTGCATCTGGCCGGCGCCGACCGCGCGCGGATTGATGAGAGCGTGCACTGGTGGCGGGAACTGGATGCGGAGGTCGCGGAGTACCTACGGAAGAGCGACTACCGGTTTCGCGATGAGGTGCGAGGTCCCGAGCAGAGTGCGCCGTGGCGAGTCGTGCAGGCGCTCAGCGGGGATAGAGGGCTCCCGCCCGAGCGTGCCTATACTGCCGGCCGCCCGCACAAGGAGGATAGCTCGAACACATGAGCGGCGAACTCGGTGTCCTGATCATCGGCGCAGGTCGCGTCTCCCGGGCGCACGCGCATGCTGTGCGGGAGACTCCGGGAACCCGCCTTGTGGCGGTCGCCGATATCGCCCTCGATCGGGCCGAGGCCCTCGCAGGCGAGGGGGCGACCGCGTACGTCGACTACCTCCAGGCGCTCGAACGAAGCGACGTGCAGGTCGTGATGATCGCGTTGCCCCACAACCTCCACGAGAGTGTCACAGTCCGGTCGCTCCGGGCGGGCAAGCACGTGTTCGTCGAGAAGCCGATGGCTGACACGATCGAGGAATGCGATCGAATGATCGACGCCGCGCGGCTCGCAGATCGGCTCCTCTTCGTCGCACACACACAGCGCTACTTCGCCTCTACGATCGAGGCGAAGCGCATCCTGCAGAGCGGCGAGATCGGCCGACCGATCTTCGCTACCGACACCTGGTACAAGGCGTTCGGCATCGAGACGCGTCCGCCCTGGTTTCTGGATAGGGCACAGGGTGGGGGCATGTGGCTGATGAACGGTGCCCATATGATCGACCGGACGTGCTGGGTGCTCGACTCCGACGTCGAGTCCGTCAAGGCATGGATCGGATCGCCGTTCCATGGGATCTCCGCTGACGACGCCAACATCGCGCTATTGCGATTGCGGAATGGATGCCACGCCACGATCGTGCACGCCGGCTTCAGGCGAGGTGTGGATCGATGCGAGGTCGAGGTGACCTGCACCGGAGGGATGCTTCTCTTCGATTCGTACTCCAATCGTCTCGCTGTTGACGAGGCCGGTGCGTATCGTTCGCGCCCCCTGACTCCCGTTCATCCGATGAGCGCCGAACTGCAAAATCTGGTTGGCGCGATCCGGGGTGAGGATGTCCTTGGAGTGACGCCTGAGTGGGGGCGCCACATCGTCGACGTACTTCTCGGCTGTGAGGAATCGACCAGGACGGGCCGAGAAGTCACGATCCGCAGTCGCGGCATTCTGGGGCCGGTTGGCGCATCGCGCCACTGATGCCGCCCTTCCTCGCGATCCCGCTACCGTTCGACGCGGTCGCGCTGGCGTTTGGATCGGCGGCATTGACCTGGAACAGCGTGTTCATCGCAATGGGTGTCGTCGTCGGCGTCGCGTGGGGGGCGCGGCTCGCCTCACGTTCGGGAATCGACGAGGACCGTGGGTACACCATCGGGCTCGTCGGGATCGTCGCAGGCATCATCGGTGCCCGGCTATTTCACGTCGTGGACTTTTGGGACTACTACCGTCGGGAACCACTGCACATTCTCTTTCTCAGCGAGAGCGGCCTGGCGATCTGGGGCGGGATTGTCTTCGGTGGTCTGGGCGCGGCCGCGTATGAGTGGCGGTCCCGTCTCAGCCTGCCAGATCTGGCGGACGCGGGCGCGTCCGGTCTCATTCTCGGGCAGGCGATTGAACGCGTCGGAGGAGTGCTCGGTGGAGGGTTCCACGGGCGGCCATTCGACGGACCCTGGGCGGTCATCTATACCCATCCACGCACCGACGGCGAGCAGGGCCTCGCGGTGCACCCCGCGATTGGATACGAGCTACTGTGGGATCTGGCGCTCTTCGGACTGATGAACGCTCTAAGCGGTCGCCTGCGGCCGGGGACGCTCTTCTGCATCTACCTGTGCGGGTACGGGCTTGGTCGGCTCTGGACTGGTGTCTACCGGGTGGAGATCGTCGCGGCGCTGGGACTGTCGCAGGGCCAGTTGCTTGGCGCGGCCGCGTTGTGTGCGGGCACCGCCGCCCTGCTGGTCATGTGGCGCCGCCGCGATGCGGTAGGTCGGGCGGAGGACGCCCCGACCTAGAGCGTCTGATTCAGCCGAGTCGGTACATCACCATTCCCGTGGCGACCTTCGGCGCGAAGTAGGTGGATTTCTCGGGCATGCGCTCGCGTGCCCGCGCGACCTGGACGATGTGCCGCACATCCGTGGGCGCGACGAGCACCGACATCCGCGCCGGGTCACTCTGCGCGTGGCGACGCGCCTCCCCCGGATCGCGGGTGAATGCGATCTCGGTGCCCGGATGTCCTTGCTCGAGCGTGTCGATCACGAACGTCTGCAGCAGCCCCACGTCCAGTTCGCGCCAGGTGGCCGGCGCGCTCCACGGCTCGGGGATGCGGCGAACGCGTGCGTAGCGGATCCTTCCCTCGCCGGGCCCCACAACGCCGAAGATAGGCCCCTCACTCCTGCGGGCGAGGAGCCCTCGATAGAGGTCATCGTCGCTGACGTCGCTCGGGACTCCCTCGCAGGCGAACAGCTCGGAATGGAAGGGGTCGTCCCACGGGGCATCGGACGGAAGGGAGACCATCCGGTGTGTGGGCAGGACACGCAGACCGGGATCCTCCACGCTGACGAGGAGCATCATCACAAAACGCGCGGGATGATCGGAATCGCCAAAGCCGGCGGTGTGCTGCCGCTCGTTCAGATACTCTAGGGCAGTCTCGTAGCGGTGATGGCCATCGGCGATGAAGAGTTCGCGATGCGCGAACAGGGCACCAAGACGCTCCGCATCCCCACCGGTGACACGCCATAGCTGGTGGTTCTCGGCGATCTCGGGCGAAGCCCCCGGTCGCACCTGCGCGCAGGCGATGGGGACACCGCGGCAGGCGCGATGGAGCAGTTCCTGAATGGTTCCATCGGGGTCTTCGTAGAGGGAGAAGATCGGGCTGAATTGCGTCCGGCACGTGTGAAGAAGCTCCAGGCGATCGGCCTTCGGGCGCGGTCTGGTCCGCTCGTGTGGGAGGATCGCACCGTCCTCCCAGGGCCGCAGGCGCACGATCGCGAACACGCCGCGTCGAGTCAGATCGCCATTCGGGGTACGGAATCGCTCTTCGTAGGGGTACATCGCCGGAGTCGAATCGCGACCCAGGATGTTTCGACGGCGCCAGAGACGCAGGCTCTCGGCCGCGAAGGCGTACCGGCCCGCCAGCGGCTCATCTGAACTCCCCCGGGCCAATTCGAGACGGATAACGTTGTGCGGATCCCGCTCGTAGAGCGCATCTTGCTCGCTGGGGGAGATCACGTCGTACGGCGGCGCGATGACCGAACCCAGGCTATCGACCGCCGCGTAGCGCACAGCCTGGAAGGGGCGGACCTCGAGCACCGGCAAGAACTATAGGCGGCTCTCCACGCCATCCCTGATGAGGGCGAGGGCGGCCGCGCAGAATGCCTGTCGATTCGCATCCCGGTCGTCCAGGCCCGTCTGGACCATCCGTCCCCGATACGCACCGTCGGGCGCGAAGAGACAGAAGTACCCCAGGCCGGGTGGTTTCGCGCTGCGATGCGCACCACGCGGGCCCAGCAAGCCCGTCTCCGCCAGCGTCCAATCGGCTCCGAAGACCCGGTGCGCCGCGATCGCATACGCCAGGGCCGCGCTCTCGGAGACTGCGCCATCGCTGCCCAGCGACTCTGAGGTGACGCCGAGAACGGCCTTACTGGCGCTGGCCGCATAGGGCGCGATTGAGGCGAGAAACCAGCGCGACGCGCCTGGCTGCGCCGTCAACGTCGCCCCCAGCAGTCCCCCGAGCGAGCACTCGACGAGGGCGAGCGTCTGCCCCCGCCGCACCAGCGCGTCCGCGATCGAAGCAACGACTTCGTCGGTTCGCTCGCTCGCCCCGTCCACGTTACCTCGGGTTGGGCCGCTTCGAGCGAACCTCGAAACCGACGGCGCGCTCTAGGGGTTGGACGACCGCGGCATTCGATCGGCTACCCAGGCGCAGGGCGCGCGCTGTCTGGATAACCTGCTCGGCTAGCCCACCGGCGACGGTGGGGACTCCGAGGTCCCGCGCCATCTGCACCGCAAGTGAGACATCCTTGTACTGGAGGTCGATCGTGAAGCCGGGTTCGAAGTTCCGGGAGAGGATATTGGGGCCGTGCCCGGTGAGCGCCCGACTCGCACCGGAGGACGTGCTCAGCACCTCGTACAACTGGTCTGGGTCCAGACCTGCGCGCACGCCGAGCACGAGCCCCTCGACGACTCCGAGTGCGCAGATCGCGCCCATCATCTGGTTTACGAGTTTCGTCGCGGCGCCCGCTCCGACGGGTCCCATGTGGTAGATGTTCTTCCCCATCGCCTGAAGTTGAGGCCGGATGCGTGCAAGGGCAGCAGCATCTCCCCCGATCATGATTGAGAGCGTGCCTTCACGAGCGCCGCTGGTGCCGCCGCTCACTGGCGCATCCAGGTAGTGGGCGCCCTGCGCCTGCACGGCCGCCGCCACTTCCCGGTGCGTGGCCGGGTCGATGGTGCTCATCTCGCACACGATCTGACCGGTCCGCAGACCCTCGACAACCCCGCCCGGACGCAGATACAGGGCGCGGACATCGGCGGGCCCGGGCACGCACGAGAACACCAGGTCGGCGAGCCGGGCCGCCTCAGCGCCGCTCCCCGCGCCGGTCAAACCCTCTGCAACCAGCTGCGCGGTCCGCCCGGCCGATCGGTTGTGCACGATCAGTGTATCCACCGCGCGACGGAGATTGCGGGCCATGGGCATACCCATCAGGCCGAGGCCAATGAATGCTGCGCGGACCATACGCCTACCCTATCCCCCCTGTGAGACTGCCGTGCGGGCGGCACGGATGTTCCGCTCGGGCGTCCGATAACCGATTACGCAGCCGGCCGCGACGCACAGCGCCCGGTGCCCCGCCTGAGTGCGAGCGTCGGCGATTTCGTCGCGAATGACCGCCGTCGGGCCGCTCATCAGGGCGCCCCATTCATCGATGCCGCCGATCAGGAGTCCGCCGAAACGGGTCGCCACCTCTGCGATGGACGGCCCGACCGCGCGGTCGTGCCAGTTCAGGGCGGGCGCCCGATAGCCGAACAGATCTTCCCAGTGGATGCGCGACCCGTGCGCATGGACGACGATCAACGGGGTGCGTGATCGCGCCGTCTCGATGACCTGGCGATCGCCCGGTGCGGTCCAGGCACGGTGTTCGTCCGCGCTCACCAGGTCCGCGGTCGCCGCCTGAGTGACCACGAAGAGACCATCGGCTCCGGCATCGAACGTTAGGTCCACGAATCGACACATGTCTTCCGCGATCCTCCGCAGCCCTGCCTGCACGGCGGATGGGTGTGTCCGCATGTGCAGGCGCAAGAGGTCGCCGCCGAGCCTGCGGGCGATCGAAAGTGGCGTAAAGACCGTCTGGAGGATAGGCGTGTGCGGTCCAATGGCAAGGCGGAGGCGCTTCAAGGCGTCGAACTGGCAACCGGTGCGGGCACGCGTGAAATCGAGAGGGTGAAGCTCTGACCAATCCTGCGGCGCACGGATCGCCCGACTCACCACTGCGCGCGTGCCGTGGGGGTCACCCGCGAACGTCGTCGTGGCGCCCCAGTCTTCCAGGCAGTCCGTGCTCGACGGCATGAACTTCACAAAGTCGAACTGATGCTGGGCCTGAAATGCGGTGTGGGCCACGGCGAGTCGAGCGGGGTCCTGATCATCCTGCGGCCAATGGCGCCAGAGGCTCATCAGCGGACGAGCCAGCCTCTCGCCGGCGAAGGCGGCGAGGACACGGTCCCGGCAGTCCGCATCGTACATAACCATGGCGATTCTATCTGTCGGACCCTTCAGGTCCGGTCGCGGCCGCCGATCATCGCTGTGCAGCCGCGAGCGAGGGACCGCTCCGGATCGATGAAGGGAGTCACCCGATGGGTCAGGCAGGCCTGCAGATCAGCGATGACACGCGCACGATCATCCAGGAGACGCTGGCGGAGGTGACGCCCCGCGCCGCAGCGCTCGCGCTGTTGCGATTCGGCGACTACCTGGAACTGATTCAGCGATCAGGGGTGGAGATGACCGAGGATCTCTGTTCCACGCTGTTCCAGGAGCTTCGCGCCATCTGCCTGCGAGATCAGCGGGAGTCGACTATCTGAACGTCCGGCCACCCGGCGCGCGGGCGGCGCGGCGTGCGCTATGCTGCCCGGAGATGTTGCGCCCGAATGAGTTGAAGCGGAAACTCGCGGCGGGCCAGGTGTGTCTGGGCGCGATGCTGAACTTCCCCTCGCCGCACGCTATGGAGATCGCTGGCATCGGTGGACTCGATTTCGTGATCATCGACGCGGAGCATGGACCGATGGGTCCGGAGAGTTGCGAGAACATGGTTCGCGCGGCGCACCTCGTCGGCCTGACTCCGCTTGTTCGGGTTGCTCAGAACGAACCCCAGGTCATCCTGCGCTACCTCGACATCGCCTCCGCCGGCGTGCAGGTCCCGATGTTGAACAGCGCGGAGGACGTGCGTCAGGCCGCGGCGAGCGTTCGGTACGTGCCACTGGGCCGCCGCGGACTCGCCGGCACGCGCGCGGCCTCCTATGGTGTCGGGCCGCAGCTGTCGGAGTATGTCCCGGTCGCGAACGCGGAGGTGATGCTCGTCGCTCAGATCGAGACAGTCGGCGCCGTCGAGGCGCTGCCGGAGATCCTGACGGTCGAGGGCGTCGATGTGGTGTTCATTGGGCCCACCGATCTGTCGCAGTCGCTCGGGTACCCGGGCCGGCAGACCGAGCCGTTGGTGCAGGCTACGATCGACCGATGCATTGCCCAGATTCGAGAGGCCGGTAAGCCGGTGGGTACGACTTGCCGCGACATCACGCACGCGCGTTCGCTGATCGATAAGGGCGTGACCTATGTGGTGGGGAATATCGGCGCACTGCTCGCGCGGGCAGTTCGTGACTTCGTTCGCGACGCGCGGGCCTGATCCCGCCTGACGCTCGCTCAGTCCAGCGGCAGAGTTCCGATCGCGAACGAGTCGACGAGCGATCGATCCGACGCATCGAGCGTGCTGAGGCGATCTCCGGTCGCCGGGCGATAGATGCCGAGGCTCAGCCCCAGGCTCGCCGGATCCAGTCCCGGCGGGACATCGAACTCGGCCCAGACCAGCAGGCCATCACCTTGCCGAAGATCGTCGCCGACGACGTCGTAAGGATCCACTCCCGCGAGAGGCCGACCTCCAGCGTCGCGCAGGTGGAAGAACATCGAATACAGGCCGGAGATGCGCTCGCGCGCCCGCCAGACGGTGATGATCTTCAGCCGTCCAGTCATACCGGTCTCAACGTTGTGGCCGAGCAGGTCGAAGCCATCGGCGAATTTGGCCACTGGGGCGACGCGCCGGTAATCCGTCGCGACGATCTGCCAGTACTCATAGTGACCGTCGATTCCCGGGAACGGATCTGTCTCGTCGAGCTTGTCACCGACGCGCGCTAGCTCGAACCGCATAGCGGCCGATGTGGCCGGTCCGACGACGACGATCGTTCGCCCCAGCGGCAGAGGGAGGGCCGTTGTGATCCCCGCCGATAGCACACGCCCGGCGGAGGGCCAGAGTGCTCGCCAGATCCACGGTAGGTCGTCAAGACCGTGTCGCCCGGCGCCGTTGATGAGGAGCGTATCGGGCGCACCGTAGGTCTGCGCAAGCTGGACCGCGCCCTGCTGAAAAAGAAGAGGCACTCCGAAGTCGAGGGCGCCGCCGCGTTCGCCGACTGCTCCGAGATACCGTTCGCGGTGCACGACTTGCACTCCGACGAGGGAGAGGCAGAGAAGGAGCGCCACGACGCGCGCGATGTGGCGAGTGATGGGCCAGTTCCCATATCCGCCCGCGATCGTCCCGGCTCCGGCACCCACCGCGATGAACAGGATCGGCAAGGTCGGGATCAGATAATGGATCACAGTTGCCCGGCCGGAGACGGCGGCGAGCCCCAGCGGGATTGCGACGAATGCGGCAAAGACAAAAGGCTCCGCACGCGATCCCGAGGGACCCGGGGCCACCGCTCGGCGGAGCGATAGCAGTACGCCGACCAAGCACAGTGCCACGAGGATGACATCCGCTTCCCGGGTGGAGGGAAGACCCACGAGTTCCTCGGAGGTAGGAGGCGCGTGGGTCACGTACCCGCTCGCGCCGATCAGATTCCCCGCCAGGCGCAGAGCTGGCCAGACTGACGCTGTGCCCCAGTTACTCGACGCCATCAGCGCGCGAATGCCCCCGTCGCGCGCGAGTTCGATCAGCGCGTACGGGAGCACGGTCGCGGCGGCGAGCGCGATACTGACGTACGTCGCAGGCTTTCGGAGAGCCTGGGGACGGCAGATGAACGGCACCAAGCCCACGGGAAGGAAGCTGAACCCCGAGGGGTGGAGATTCGGCAGAGCGGCGAGACTGACCCAGCCTACCAACAACCATGTCTGGTGTCCGGACCGCACGAACTGGACGAAGCCGAGGCAGGCAAGGGAGACGAAAAGCGGCATGTATTCGTTTGCCCAGATCTTTCGGGAGAAGATGGTCGCCCACGATCCCGCGCCATAGAGGATCGCGGTCGCGAGCGCGGCCTCCGTGCCGAAGATCAGCCACGCAACCCGGGCCGCCAGGGCCACCGCTAGGAGGTTCACGATCGCGACGAACCCTGTGGCAAGGGTGGGGTCGGGCGAGAGCGCGGTGGGGATCGCCGTGAGATAGATCGCGAGCGGACCGTTCGCCAGGCCGGGCACGCTGGTCTCGATGCCACGGACCGGCAGCGCTCGCAGCGCGATCACGTCTCTCGCGAGGAGGACCATCTGCGCCTCGTCGCGCTTGAACTCGCTGATCTCGATCCGATCGCCCCGCGCCCACCCGGCCAATACCATCGCGACGAGAGCGAGACCAATGATGACGTGGCGGGAGATGGACACTGCTCGCCGATTCTAGGGTTGGTCACTCGCCGAACTCGATGAACCGATCCGGACGGACCACGGTTGTTTGATCGGCGGGGTCGTCCTATGATCGGATCGTACGGGGCTGTAGCTCAGCTGGGAGAGCATCACGCTGGCAGTGTGAGGGTCAGGGGTTCGAATCCCCTCAGCTCCACCCGTAGCGACGGGGCTGCCCGGCCTCAGGATGGGAGTCCTCTGGAGGTCAAGACTCGTCAGTGGAACTGAAGGCCCGTTACGCCGCCCGCGAGATCGAGCAGAAATGGCAGCGGCGCTGGGAGGCTGACCGCATTTACGTCGCCGAGAGAGACGCGACGAAGACGAAGTGGTTCGCCCTGGTGATGTTCCCCTATCCCTCCGCGTCTCAGATCCACGTCGGTCACTGGTATGGGTACGTCCCGGCGGACGCGCACGCCCGCATGAAACGAATGCGCGGATTCAACGTCGTGATGCCGTTCGGGTTCGATGCGTTCGGACTTCCCGCCGAAAACTACGCGATCAAGAACGGCATCCATCCCTTTGCCTCCACGATGGCAAATATCGACGCGATGCGCGAACAGATGAGTTCGATGGGCGCGGCGTTCGACTGGTCGCGTGAGGTGGTCTCCTGCCATCCCGATTACTACCGGTGGACGCAGTGGCTTTTCCTGCAGCTCTACCGGAATGGGCTGGCGTACAAGGCGCGAGCGGCGGCCAACTGGTGCCCGGACTGCAACACCGTTCTCGCGAACGAACAGGTGATCGAGGGCGCATGCGAGCGATGTGGCAGCCAGGTCTCGCGACGGGACCTGGAGCAATGGTTCTTCCGCATCACGCGCTATGCCGAGGAGTTGCTGGATTTCTCCGCCGTTGACTGGCCGGAAAAGATCCGGATCATGCAGCGGAACTGGATCGGCCGTAGCGAAGGCGCGGAGATCGAGTTTCGCTCGGGCGCCGGCGACCGGCTGCCAGTCTTCACGACGAGGCCGGACACAGTCTACGGCGTGACTTTCCTCGTCCTGGCGCCGGAGCATCCGCTTGTCGCCTCCCTGACGTCTGCGGACCGCCGGACGGAAGTGGAGGCGTACATAGCCACGGCCCGCCGAACCAGCGACATCGAACGGACCGCGATCGACCGGCCCAAGACGGGCGTTCCCATCGGCGCGGACGCAATCAACCCGTACACCGGGGAGCGAGTGCCGATCTGGATTGCGGACTACGTCCTGGCAACGTATGGATCCGGCGCGGTCATGGGTGTTCCGGGTCACGATCAGCGCGATTTCGAGTTCGCGCGCCAGTACGGGATTCCAATTCGGGTCGTGGTTGCGCCGAACGGATATCAGGGCGAGGAACTCCTTGCGTCGCACGTCGATGCTGGCCTCATGGTGAACTCTGCGCCCTTTGACGGTCTGGATAGCGAATCAGCGATGGCGCAGATCATCGGGCACGGTGAGAAGGGAGGGTACGCGCGGGCGACCGTCACCTACCGCTTGCGCGACTGGCTCGTGAGCCGGCAGAGGTACTGGGGCGCGCCGATCCCGATCGTGTATTGCCCGACCCATGGCGAGCAGGCCGTGCCGGAGACGGACCTGCCGGTCCTTCTGCCGGAGGATGCGGAGTTCGTGCCCACGGGCGAATCCCCGCTGCTGCGACACGAACGATTTCTTCGAGGCACGTGTCCCCTCTGTGGCGGCGAAGCCCGGCGAGAGACGGACACCATGGACACGTTCGTCGACTCGTCGTGGTACTTCCTTCGCTACGTCTCGCCGAAACTGGCCGATCGCGCCTGGGATCCTGCCGAGGCGGACTACTGGCTCCCGGTCGATCAGTACATGGGAGGCGCCGAGCACGCGGTGCTCCATCTGCTCTACGCGCGCTTCTTCACCAAGGCACTGCGCGATATTGGACTGATCTCGTTTGACGAGCCGTTCTCCCGCCTCTTCAACCAGGGGATGATCGTCTCCGGCGGCGCGAAGATGTCCAAGTCCAAGGGGAACGCGGTCGCGCCAGAGGAGCAGGTCGCGCGGTTCGGCGCCGACGTGCTGCGAACCTATCTGATGTTCCTCGGGCCATGGGACCAGGGCGGCGACTGGAACGATCAGGGAATCGCCGGACCGCAACGGTTCATGCAGCGTGTCTGGTCGCTGGTGACCGAGTCGGGGGCGCGGTATGTGCGGGGTGACAACGATGCCGCCCTGACCAACCCAGCCGGGATCGACCTGCGTCGCACCGTCCATCGGGCGATCCAATCGGTGGGCGACGATCTCGATCGGTTCCGGTTCAATACCGCGATCGCCAAGTTGATGACGCTGGTCTCGGACCTCGCCGCGGTACCGAGGGACGTGCGGCGGACCGCCGCGTGGCACGAGGCGATCCGGGCGCTCCTGTTGATGCTGGCACCGATCGCGCCGCACGTCGCCGAGGAGTTGTGGGAGGAGATCGGAGGCCCCTACAGCATCCATCTACAGGCGTGGCCGCGCCTCGATGTGGCGCTGGCCGCGGTGCAAACCGCCACGATCGCGGTCCAGGTGGATGGAAAGGTGCGAGACAGGATCGAAATCGCGGTCGGAGCGCCGGAGGACAGTGTCCGCGAGGCGGCGTTCGGCAGTGGGCGTGTGCATCGAGCGATCGAAGGGCGGGCAGTTCGGCGCGAGATCTATATCCCCGGACGCATGTTCAGCATCGTGACGGGTTGATCAGACCTGAAGGCGTCGAGAGTCACCACGACAGCACGGCCTCGAGGAAGCCGGGCGGCAGGCGGAAGTGACCCTCCGGGGTGACCTCGACATCCGTTCCGTCGACGCGGGCGCTACGTGGCTTCTGTGTCACCGGGAGCACGAGCACGTATCCTCCCGGCGGCGCGGCCTCATCCAGCCGACGCACCACCACATCGCCGGTCACGCCGCCACCTGCCTCGACCCGCAAGACGCCGACGACGCGGTAACCCGCGAGGCCGAACTCCGTCGGTGCGAACTCGATCCCAAGCGGTTCGCCTGACGTCAGCCAGCCAAAGGGGATGCCGCGTCCGAGCACGAGTCGGTCACCGTCCTCGCTGATGAGGAGATCGCGGATGAGATTGATGGTCTCGGCCGCTGCCCAGGCGTGCGGCATGTCGCCGATGCCGAACCCACCATCGGTCCGCACGCCTTCGGCCCAGGCGTAGAGGCCCGGAAAACTCTGGTGCGCCAGATGCCAGCGCAGGATCTGCCAGGTTTCATCGCGCATACCAAGCCGAAGATACGCTTGGGCGAGTCCCAGGCCCGCGTAGGGCCAGAAGAGATCGAGGTTGTGCCTGAATGCGCCACCGTGCGGAGCGACGTACCGGTGGTGATAGAAGGCGAATGAGTCCCGCATCAGCGGGCGTAGCGCTGGGAGAACCTCACGCGGCCAGAGCGCCGCGGTTGTGCCCCGCGCGTCGGAACTGCTCCCGTGATCCTCGGGGCCGTTGGGGATCTGAGGCTGCCTCTGTGCCGTCCGAACTCGGTCGATGCTCTCGGTGAGGTCTCGCGAGAGCCGCGCTCGCGCGGTGAGGAACCGGGCCTCGCTCTCGAGATCGCCCAGCGCTCGGGCAGCGTATGCCGCCTCCTCATAACCGGTCAATGCCCAGAAGTCGTCCCAGTAATGATGCCAGTCTGCCGACCCGATGTCTTCCGCACTCAGGCTCGGGGGCAGGAGGCCACGCAGCGGTGGTGGGGCATCCTCATTGCGAGCCCGGAGCGCATCCAGGTAGTCGATGGCCCGTGCGATCGCCGGGAAGACGGATCGGAGGTACGCCGTGTCCCCGGTGAACCGATAGTGGTGGACAAGCAGGAAGATTCCCTGTCCCTGGGCATCCCATTCATCGACAGGCCGTGGTCGGCCGTTCCGTTCGACGACAGGCGGGATGCGTCCTTCACCCTGCTGATGGACGAGAACGTGGCGCGCCAGCGCCTTGGTGCGCTCGCCGTGCCCGGCGCGACTGAGGGCCAGGCCGATGTACGCGGCGTCGCGCATCCAGAAGGCGTTGTGCTCCAGTGGGCCCGGATGGAACAGCGTGCGTACCTGCGCGGTAAGGAGGTGGCCGAGTGACGCGCGGAAGGCATCCACGAACTGCCGATCGGGCAAGGTGAGACGCACCGGGTGCAGATCGTCCCTCCACCGGGCGCCCGTTTCATCCTCCGCGCGCGCGAGTGGTATGACGCTTCCCGCGTCGGAATCGGGGAGCGGGCGCGCGGGTATCCGAAACGTGAGTGTCGCGCTGCCGCCAGCCGCGAGACGAAGATCGTACGCGAGCCCAGCCATCGCGTAGCCGTCGATATCGTGTGCAGATCGGGAAGACGGGAGGACTCCGCGACGCATCCATTCGGAGATGTCACCCTGGGCCGGGAGCGCGGCCGCGCCAACGCGGTCCGCGGGCCGATCCGCGGCGATCGCGACCGTCCCGTTGATCAGTAGATCGCGTCCGTTGGCGGCCAGGTCGATCAGGCGGATGGGGGAAATGCCGCCTCGAACGTCGTACGGTCGGGCGGTGAGGAAAATCGTCGCGTCGGTCGCCTCGGCCCCTGTGTTGGTCACCGACAAGCGGTATATGATCTCGCCTTCGTCAGCGGGTGGGATCGCCGGTGGGGGATCGAGGCGACCGCCGGCGCGAACGACGAAGAGTGTCGATCGTGCCTCGAGCGGACCCGCCGACCATGTCTGATCGAGGATGGGCAGGTATGCGTCGCGCAGGCGCGATACCAGGCCCCCGTCGAGAGGCCGGGTGAGCGTGCCCGACCCCCACTCGTAGATCCAGGGCAGAAACGTCGGTCCGGGATTGGTCGGGCTGAATGCGCCGTCGCCTCCGACGAGCGCACGCGCGGGTGCACCCGGCACGCCGATAGCGCTCCAGCGAGTCGGGCTGTCCTCTGCCCAGGTGGGTAGGAGCCGACCGGGAACGGCCTGCGCGGTGAGGCGCACGTACTCCCTTCCCGAAAGCGCGGCCGCGACCCGCTCGGCGACCTCCACTGTCCCGTACGGACCCAGCGGGGAATCCGGATCGGAAAGGCGCAGCGTGACGAGATTCTCCGTCTGCGGCTGGAACGCGGCGCCGAGAGGTGCCACGGCGAACCGCTCCAGCGGGAGATCGGCGTTGACAATCGTGATGGGGACTCGCTCACCGTTGACGAACACGCGCAGCCGAGCGTTCTCCCGCAGACGGACAATGAGCGCGGCCGACTGCCACGCGTCGTCCGGACGGAACGAGCCTCTGTACCACCCGGCCGAGCCATCACCAGCGCCATAGGCGCTCCACGGCTGAAACAGATCGACGATGGGCCACGATGCCGCGTCAACTCCGGGCAGGTGCCAGTCCACTGCTCCGGCACCTGTCGGTTCGAACTGGAAGTGCCAGGGATGGATGAATCTCCGCGAGGACGGTTCCTGCGCGTGCGCAGTCCCGCTACCGAGCGACAAGGCGAGCGCGAGCGTGCAGGCCACGTGGAAGAGGCCGCCGAAGCACCCACGCATCCAGGCTGAGGCGCTGAGTCGTCGGCGCGAAAACTCGGTGAAAAGACGGTGAATCCGATCCAGTCCGCGCATCGTAGAACTACAGACGCGCCCGACCACACACGACGGGCCAGAAGAGGGAGGACCTATGCTCGCACGGCTGGCAAGGCTCGGACTTATCGCGGGGCTCATTGCCCTGGTGGTTCTGCCAGGAGTGGCTGCCGCACAGACGGCGACGAAGATGACCTTCACATTCGGCCCGGGGCGGAACGCCACCCAGGCGGGGACCGTCACGCTCGAACCGATGGGCGCTCAGACGAAGGTGACCATCGATGTCGCATCCGGTGGCGCGGGCGTGAGTCAGCCTGCGCACATTCACACGGGAGCGTGCCCTGGAGTTGGCGCAGTTGCCTTCCCCCTGACCAACGTCGTCGATGGCAAGTCTGAGACGACCGTCAATGTGACCGCGGCGCAGATCATGGCGACCGCCCACTCAATCAACATCCACCGGTCCACCACGGAAGCCGCGGTGTTCACGGCCTGCGCCGATCTCCCACTGGTCGCGGCCACGCTCCCGCGAACGGGCGGCGCGCCGCTCGCGCTCTATGGTCTTCTGGCGGTAGGCATCGCCGGGATCGGGTTCGCGCTGCGGCGCCGCTCTGCTTGATCGGGTGATCGAAGGGTGTGAGGCGGGACACTCCTCATCTCGCCTCTCACGTGCAGTTCGAGCCCCGGTGCGCCCCAGCCGGCGCACCGGGGCTCTCTCTCGATCACGTGACATGATGCTTGCCCGATCGTGTCCCGGCCTCTCTGGACAGGCGCGGTGTGGTGGCCAGATAGTCTGTTGAACCGGCCAAAGCGCACGCCGGACGGCGCAATCCCATGGACTGTTTCCGTTCACTGCACCGGTACGGGCGGCGGGGATCGAACCCGCGACCCACCGGTTAAAAGCCGGATGCTCTACCACTGAGCTACGCCCGCGTCCGGATTCTAATGGAGCGCCGGCGCACCACCCGGCGCCGCGCGCGTCTTGCGTCTTGACGATAACTGTCCATAGACTGACGGCGATGCAGCGCTTCCGCGGCCAGGCGCTGCGTGACAAGCCCCATATCGCCGTTTTCGTGTGGGACAAGCTCGGCAACGTCATCCTCGCGACAGTCGTCCTCCGTGCGCTCCGCGAGCGGTACCCGGCGTGCACGATCGATCTCTTCAGCGGCGAGCGGACTCGCGAGCTGGAGGAAGCGAGCGCTTTGCTGGATGCCCGCTTCTCGCTCATCGGTCTTCCGGACACACTCGCCCGGTTGAGCGCCTTCGTCGCTACCCGTATCGAGGAGTACGGGCCGTACGACCTGGGAATCAATCTGGATTTCGACCGCGCGCTCGCCGTCGCGATGGGTCTGCTCGCGCCAGACTACGTCGTCGGCGATGCCGTGGATGCGACTCTGCGCCGCGCCGTGCCGAGGGCAAGAGATCGGCTCCAGGATCTCGAGGACGATCTGGAGTGGAACCGCCTCGGCCTGGTAGAAGAGTACCGCGACTTGATTCGGTCGCAGTACCTCGCCGAACTCTGGTGCCGCAAGGCGGGGCTGGAGACCGATTTCTCGCGACCCGAAGTTCCCTGGCGGACGCCGAGCGGCACGATACCGGACATTCTGCTCGCCACAGGCGGGACGAGGTCCACCAAGTTGTGGTCTCCGGACTCCTGGCGAGCGCTCGTCCGACTCCTCCGCGATCGCGGCATAACGGTCGGACTTGTCGGTGTCGCGCGGGCGCAGCAGGCTGCGCAGTACGGCTCCGGCCCGGCTGATGACGACCTACTGGTTGCCGCGGGCGTCGAAGATCTTCGTGGGCGTTGGACGCTTCCCGAGGTAGCCGGCGCGACCCGCCTGGCCCGAGCCGTAGTCACCATCGACAACGCGATCGGGCACCTTGCCGCGGCGATGGGTGCCCCCACGGTCATCCTGTGGGGCGGAAGCCCGTGGCGCCTTTGGGGCTCACCGTTGGCGAACGCACGCCATATCCTGCCGGCGCGCATCTGCCTGCTCTGCGAACAGCAGCGTTTTCGCAACGCGTCCTGTCTCCGACCCGAGGCCGAGAACGATTGCCTGGTGAGCATCACCCCGGAGCGGGCATTGCGCGAGATCCTCGCCGCCTCAGGGTGCGGGGCGATCGGCAAGAAAGGCTGACCAGATCGCCGGATCGGGCGGCGTCTCCCCGACAAGGCTCGCCAGGCTCGCCACTCCCATACCTCCGTACACGCGCACGCGGGGCAAGGCGGCGAGGTCACTTGCCGCGGACGCATAACCGTGTACGGTCGTGACGGCACTGCGGTATCCCGCCGCACGGACAGCCTCCCGCGTCGCCTCGTTGTTCTGACCGGCCGGATAGCAGAAACTCTCGACCTCGCGGCCGACGATCTCGGCGAGTGCAAGACGGCTCTCGGCCACCTCTCTCCTCAGGCGCACGCCGGTGAGGGAGGTCAGATCCGGGTGCGTGAAGGTGTGCGACCCAATCTCGACTCCAGCCTCACTCAGAAGTCGGACCTGGACGCGTGAGAGATAGCGTGGACGATCCATAAGATCGACGATGACGTAACTCGTCGCCGTCATGCCCCGTTCGCGGAGGATCGGCCATGCCTCGCTGAAGAAGTCGGCGTAGCCATCGTCGAAGGTCAGCGCAATCGGGCGGCTGGGCAGGCCCTCCCCGCGGGTGAGAGCGCGAGTCGCGTCTCGCACGGTCATCGACGTGAAGCCGCGCTCCGCCAGAAACGCGACATGAGCGCGAAACAGCACGGGCTCGATCGAGAGGCCGTAGCCGATCCGATCGGTTGGTTCGGGATTATTGCGCACGTAGTGGTACATCAGGACTGGCACGCGCGGTGGGCTGCCGGATCCGGTCGCAGGCGTAGCCGTGACGCGTGGAGCACCGGCCGTCGGCTTGGCGGTGGGCTGCGCGGCGCGCGGCGCGGTCGCGACCGCCGATGGCGTGGAGACGACACTCGTGCGAGTGGGCGTCGCCGGTGTCGTCCCCGCCACGGTGCCTCCCGTGGGACTGGCAGATGGCGGATCGGATGTTGCCGTGGGGACCGCTGGTGTGGCTCGCGACTCCTCGTTGGTTGGCGTTGGACTGATCCGTGGCAGTGTCGCAGTTGCGGACGCCATCGTGGGAGTTGCGCTCGCTGCCACTGATGCCGTCACGGTGGACGGCGCCGGTGCCTCTCGCTCGGAAAGAGATCGTTCCGGGGAGGTCCGGGTTGGGGTGGGCCGCGCCGCGGCGGGTGGGGTGCACGCGCTGAACGTGAGCGCCGCCAGAAGAACGCACGCGATCGCGCGGGAGGCGGTCACACCCCGGCTCCGGACCATCCCGCGCCCGCCGCCTTTGACGGCTCCCGTGTCCGGCGACGTGCGGGAACGATGAGGCAGTCGACGGCGATCGCGTGGCCGCGACCGACGATGAGCGGATTGACCTCCATCGAAGCCACCGCATCTCGGACCGACCATGCCCAGTGCGCAAATAGGTCGATTGCGCGCGCAGCCGCGTCGAGAGTGCTCTCCGAAGGATTCTCCAACGTAGGACTGAAGCGGTCTTCGGCTCGCAGATGCGAGTGGATGAGATCGCGCGGATCCTCCTCCAGCGGCAGCGGGAGGAAACGGTGCTCGCCGATCACCCCCACCGATGCTCCACCCTTGCCCAATACGAGGACCGGACCCGCCAGCGGATCGGAGAGGTAGCCCAACAGGAGTTCCCGCCCGGCCGGGACTCTCTCCTGCAGTGTCAGCACTGCCCGTTCGCTCGGATTGATCCTCCAGAGAAGTCGCGCCGCGTCGCCCAGCGCACGATCGTCGTGCAGATTGGAAGCGATCAGTCCCAACTTGGCGCGATGAGGCAGATCGGGTGCGGACAGTTTGGCGACGAGGGGGAAGGCGAGTCCGGCCCTGGCCCGACAGGCAGCGGGATCATCGACTGGGCTACAGGTTGTCAGCGCCGCAACGGACATACCGAGGTCGCGTAGCAGAGCGAGACCGATGTAGTCCGGGACCGACTCACCCGCCGCTCGCACGATCGCGTCCTGGATGCGGAGCCAGGCGTCCGGGTCCTCGAGCTCGCGGCGAAAGCCCACGTGGCGTGGTGTCGATCGCGGGCGGTGCCACAACGCGGCGAGGACCGTCCCGCACTGATCCGGCTGATAGACGAGTCCCAGCCGAGACTCCCTCAGGCCCGCCGCGACGGAGTCTTCGAGGGGAGTCCCACCGGTCCAGCAGGCGAGAACCGGGATCGGGTGCGATTCGGCAAATCCGGCCAGTCGCGCCCCGAGCGCGGCCGATCCTCCCGTGGCAGCTGCGATCATGCCGACGCCCGGGGTCTGCGCGAGGATATCGAGGACATCCAGGATCGATCCCCTCTCTGCGTGGAAGGTGATGTCCGCCGGATTCTCGGCCGATCCACGACCATCGAGAATATCGCTAAGTCGATCGCGACCCGGACGGTCCAGCGGAGGGATTGGCAGGCCTCGGGAGGCGACCGCGTCCGCGATCGCGCCGCCAATCCCTCCGCTGTGGGAGAGGACCCCCACACCGTCCCGGACAGGCGGCGGTAGGCGCGTCAGCGCATCCGCGATGAGAAGTGCCTCGTCCCAGTTCCTGGCTTCAGCGATTCCCCAGCGGTGGAGCAGGGCGCCGAGCGCCTGTCCCGATCCCGCGATTGCGGCGGTATGTGAGAGGGCGGCGCGTGCGCCCGCCTCTGTGCTGCCGATCCGCAGGACCACCACAGGCATCGATGCCTGACGTGCCGCCATCAGGGCGCGCCGCAGCGCGAGCGGATCCGCCGTACCCTCCAGGACGACGATAACCGCTTCTACGTCACCATCGGCGACAAACGATTCCAAAAAGTCGGCGATTGCGAGGTCGGCTTCGTTGCCGCTAGACACAATTGGCCCCAGCCCGATCCCGTAGCGGCGAGCGCTCCAGAGAAGGGGGCCGAACGCGGTGGCCCCGCTCTGCGAAAGGATCGCGATCTTGCCCGCACGAAGGTGCTCATCTCGCGGCGCAAGCACGTTCGCGGCTGCCCACAGGCGCGCCGTGACGCTGGCGTAGCCCAGGCAGTTTGGTCCGACGATCCTCGTCACACCGCCGCCTGCCGCGACGAGCTCGTCCTGGTTCACCCCGTCATCTCCGATCTCGGCGAATCCCGCTGAGATCACGACTGCAACAGCGAGGCGCGCCTCGCGCGCCTCGGCAATCACGTCGGCGGTGGCGGCGGCAGGTACGACAACCATGGCAACGTCTACCTGCCCTTCGATTGCAGTGAGTCGCGGTGCACATGGCACGCCAAGTACGGTGCGGCGCAGGGGATTCACCGGCATCACCCGGATGCCGTGATGGGTGCCGAGCAGGTTCTCCATCAGTCGGCGGCCGTAGCCTGGCGACTCCGTTGCTCCGACGACGGCGATGCCGGCGGGATGGAGAAGCGAGCGAATTGCCGCCCGCGATGATGTCACGTGGGCCGCGTCCGTCGCGCGATGAGATCCGCTCGCGCGAGGAGCCGCTCCGCGCGCTTGACCACGGGCGCGTCGATCATCATTCCCGCCAGCGACGCGGAACCGCGGCCGACGCGGCGTGCCTCTGCATCGGTGGCGATCACGCGGTGTGCGTGCGCGATCTGCTCGGATGACGGACTAAAGATCTCGTTAAGCGGCGGAATCTGTGAAGGGTGGATACACGAGGCGCCACGGAAGCCGAGATCGCGCGCGATCGCGATCGAATGCAGAGTGGCAGCCGCGTCATCGTAGTGGGCCAGCGTCGATGCCATCCCCAGCGGTTCGACCGCCGCCCGCCGCGCGGCGAGGATCAGGGCGTGCTGGCTCGGCCGGAGCTCTGTGCCATCGCGCGACGGCGCGATGCCCAGATCCACGCAGAGATCTTCGATGCCGAGTTCGACCGTCTCTATCCGCTCGGAGGCACCGAGTATCTCGTCGAGGGCCCCGAGGGCGCGCGCTGATTCGATCACGACTGCGAGGCCAATCGCGCCTCGAGCTAGCCCTCGGCGCACCTCTCGCTCCGCGATCAACGCGTCGGCGACGATCACATCGCGCGCTGACTCGACCTTGGGCAAGCCGATGGCATCGACGCCTGGGCTTACCGCGACGTCGAGATCGGCGATCAGGGACGGGAAGTCGCTGTTCACCCGGACGAGCACCTCATATCCCCGCCCGGCGATGCGCGCGATGTAGGTCATCACGCTGCCGCGCGCCGCGTCCTTCTGATCGAGCGGGATCGAGTCCTCCAGATCGAGCATCACCGCGTCGGCGCCGCGATCCGCGGCACGGGCCGTGAAGCGTTCCACATTCGCCGGGACGATCAGGACTGACCGGCGCACGACGGGGGCCCGCCGTGATGAACCCGCGGCGTTCACGGACGGAGTCGACGGAACAGACCGGTCCACAGGCGTGGCGCCAGCATACGCGTGCCCGCATAGACCAGAAAGATGCCGAAGCCGAACCGCAGTGTCGGCGCGTCGACGAGATGGACGAAGGCGGCGCCGAGCGCCCCCGCGGCGATCGACGTGGGGATCAGGACGAGCCCCACGCGCGTATCGACGTTGCCCTGCCGATAGTGTTGGTAGGCGCCCGCGATCGCTGTCGGAACGATGCACGCGACGCTGATTCCCTGGGCGACCTTCTGGGGGATCGCGAAGAGATACACCATTCCTGGAGTCAAGATCTGAGCCCCGCCAATCCCGAGCAAGCCGCTCAGGAATCCCGCTACGAGCCCGAGCAATCCCTCGCCGGCGGTGATCTCCGTCGCCTGGGCGAAGAGATCGACGGAGATTGCGTCAGCTTCGGACGCGCCTCCAGGCACCAGGAGTCGGAGCGCGATCAGCAGGAGACAGACACCGAAGATGCGTCGTAGAACGAGGCCGGGGAGCCGTGAGCTGACCCGCGCCCCAATGGAAGCACCCGCGACTGCCGTGATCGAGAAGAGCACAATGAGAGGCCAGCTGGTCTGGTCTCCCTGGGCATACACGATCGCCGCAACGGCCGCGGTTGGCAGCATCGCCAGCAGCGACGTCCCGGCGGCACGATGCTGACTCATCCCGAGGATATCGACCATGCCCGGGACAAGGATGGCCGCTCCGCCGATGCCCAGAAGCCCGCTCAGGAGACCGGCCGCGCCGCCGATCGCCGCTGCCGCGGGCCAGTGGCGACGGAGATCGACCGGAGTTGCCTCAGCCATCGGCCAGCGGCAACTGACCCCGCAACGCCCGATTGACCAGGCCCCGCGGATATCGGCCGCTCAGCACGCGCACGACCTCGTCGAACGGCTGCATCCGATTCAGTTCCAGGGCAAGGCGTGAATACACGGCGGTGTGCGGTGTGAGGATGACGTTCTCCATACCCAGAAGTGGATTGTTGTCCTCGATGGGTTCGAACTCGAACACGTCAAGTCCGGCGCCGGCGATCTGTCCGCGTCTCAGGGCGTCGATCAGCGCCGCTTCGTTCACGATCGGCCCGCGACACGTATTGATGAGGTAAGCGGTCGGCTTCATAAGAGCGAACTGCGGCGCCCCCATCATTTGACGGGTCTGCTGATTGAGGAAGACATGGAGCGTCACGATGTCGCTTTCGGCGAGAAGCCGTTCGAGTGGCACGACTTCCACCCCGTGCTGCGGACCGATGGCCGGATCGACGAACGGATCGGCCGCCAGAATGCGCCAACCCATCCCGCCTCCCTTCCGGGCGACGAGTTTTCCGATGTTGCCGAAGCCGACGATGCCCAGGGTCTGAGTCGACAGTCGTTCGACCAGACCGATCCGCTCGCGCATCGCTGCCCAGTCGCGACGCCAGAGGCCGGAACGCACGGCATCCTGCATGAACGTGAGACGGCGCGCACAGGCCAGGCTGAGGGTGAGCGCGTGCTCCGCCACCTCCTCAATGCAATAATCGAAGAGGTTGGCGACGGGCAGTTTTCGTGCCGTCGCTGCTTCGACGTCGATCGCGTCGTATCCCACCGAACCCTGAACGAGCACGCGGCATCTCGTCATTGCGTTGATGACGGTTGCGGGAAACCGGCCCCCGGCGTTGATGACTGCGTCGGCATCTGCGACTGCCGCGATCAGATCTGCTTCGCCCTGATAGGGGTGGAGGACCAGTTCCGCTCCCACGCTGGCCAGCTTTGCGCGTTCGGGCTTTGCCTGCTCCTCGGTGATAGGCCGACCTACGCGTACGACCTTGAGCGCCACGTTCCACCTCTGCTCTCCCCGACGCAGGCGCGTCAGGCGGGCCGCAGTGTAGCGCGGATCAGCGGGCGGGGATCACCGTCGGTGTGGCGCGTCCGCTACGCAGCGCCCACTGCCGTGGGTCCAGTTGCGTTCGGACGACGACGGCATAGACAAGGCTGGAGAACCCCCTCCCACCGATATCACCGGAGCAGGACTGCCGACGTGGCGTGGTCGTCGGGGCTGCGCCGGCCACGGTTCGGGCACACGAGGGGACGCGCTGTCCGATGCGAATGGTGCTTGTCAGCGTCCTTGGCGTCAGCCGACCAGTGGACAGTTGGGAACCAGAGGGGATCTGCGAGAGGATCGTGACCTCGAAAGGAGACTGGGCCGCCTCCAGAAGGCCGAGTGCCACCTTAGTGGTGCCTCACGCCTGAATGACCTCGCCGACCCGGTTCCCGTCGCGGTCGGTGACCGCCGTCACCACGACGTGACACTCATCCTGATCCAGCCCGTAGGCCGGTTGATGGATGCGCAGGACAGCATCCTCTACGTCGGTCGAGGCGACGAACGACAGCCGATCCTCGAACGTCGCGCCAGGCACGATGGGCGTCGCGAGGGGATCGGGGTTGCTCTGGCGCGACAGCGAGTTCCGAATGAAGAACACGAGGGGCTCCGACTGGAACGCCTCACGCGTCGCCTCGGGCAGGTCGGTCAGGATCTTTCTGCGATCGGCCAGATTCACGGGAAGATCGGAAGACCAGTTGATCTTGGGCCGGGCGCGACTGATCGCCTCAGCGTCCGCCCCGGCGAGGAAAAGCATCGCGAGGCTAACTCCTGCCGCAAGAACCGCCAATACCGACCGTCAAACCGTCATACCTATCCGATTATCGGCCGACCACTCACCAGAGCAGAGCGCCAGCAATCGTCACGATGCTCTGTCCAGCCGTATCCGCCGGGCACTGGTCGTAACGGACCACCTCGCCGTGCTGGGGACTGAGCGCGCGCAGCGCCAGGTAGATCGGCGAAACGCCACAGACATGGCGACGGTCCTGCTCGGCGACGATCTCCGCGAGGAACCGATCTGCATTCCCCCAGGCGATCGCGCGGAGCAGTCGCTCGTCGGCCTCACGCGCTTGGTTCTTCAGTGCGTCGGTGAGCGGTTCGGGATCGCTGAACTCCGGCCCCATATGTGCGAGATCCGCGGCCGCGACCACGATCGTGTCTCCATCCAACGCCAGATCCGAGAGAACCCGCACTGCAGTGCTGATGCGGGGATCCTGTTCGATTGCCCTCTCGCCCCTGATGAACGGGAAGAAAGAGCCCGTCAGAACGGGAACGAGGCGCGGTAGCGGATCGCCCGCCGCGTGAGCGATCCAGTTCAACGCCAGTTCGATCGAGTGCTCGCCGCGATGGTGGAGTTCGTCGACTGCGGCGTGGTCCGCCCCGACCGCGTGGATGAGGCGTGCGACAGCCTGCCTATCAGCGGCGAATGTCCCAAAGGGGGTCTCGAAGTCCTGGGCAGTTGGCGTGACGTGCGCTGGACCGCCGGCATGATCGGTGCCAATCACAATAACCCGCTTCGCGCGGCGGATCGCCGGAGTCGCGCGCGAGAACACGCGGTGATACGTGGGACCGCCGCGCTGATAGTCGATGTGCGGCGAGATGACGCCTCGGACGTGGATGTCCGACGTGCTCGGTAGCTCACGATCGCCTCGGCCGAATCCGCTTAGATGGTCCGCGAGGTCCGCACGTGCTGCCGGATACGACGTGCCCGCTAGCGCGGCCGGGCGCGGGCGCGACCGATACTCCCGACGCAAGTTGTCCAAAGCACTTGCAGAGCGCGGGCCCTCCAGCGCCATCGCCTCGTCGAGATGGGCCACAAGGTCGGCCACGATGCTCTTTGGAAGCTCCCGTCCGATGATTCGTGTCCCTTCTGCGGCGATCTCGGCCACCGATCGCGTGCCGTCGCTGAGATCCAGGATCAGGCCCGCGATGGGCGGAACCGCGATGGCTTTGGGCATCACTTCGTCCGGATCGCGCAGGATCAGGAAGGGCTGCCCGTCACGTTCGGACCACGAGGGGATGAGTCGCCGGGCCACGGGCCGCAGGGTCATCAGTCCGAGTCTATACTGTCGCCATGTTGCGCCTGAGCGAAGCGAATGCGTGCGCGCTGTGCGACACCGCGCTTCTCGGCAAGGGCCTGAGCGGACCCGATGCGGCAACCTGCCGTGATGCGATCGTGTTCGCGTCGCTGCGTGGTCTCGACAGCCACGGTATCGTGTCGATCCTCCCGGGGATCACCAACTCCATCGCCCAGGGGCGAATCGATCCGTCGGCGACGGTACGGCGGGTGGGGTCGAACGTCCTGCAAGGCCAGGGCACGGCCGGACCGGTGATCGGAGCGGCCACCATGCGGCGAGCGATCGAGGACGCTGCGCGCCGCGGTGTCGGCGTTGCGGTTGCCTTCAACTGCAACCATTTCGGGGCCGCGTCGTTCTACGCGTCCATGGCGCTCGAGCGGGGACTCATCGGCGTGTGTCTCTGTAACGCCGGGCCGTCGGTCGCGCCGTTTGGCGGCGCCAGACCGTTGCACGGGACTAATCCCATCGCCTACGCGCTGCCCGGCGGCGACGAACCGCCGATCGTGCTCGATATCGCGACCAGCGTTGCCGCGCACGGGCAGGTGCACAAGGCCGCGCGTCGTGGACAGTCCATTCCCCCGGGTTGGGCGGTAGACGAGAACGGCGAGCCCACAACCGACCCCAACCGAGCGAAGACTCTCCTTCCGTTCGGAGGGCATAAGGGCTACGGTCTCGGCGTTCTGGTCGATGTCCTCACGGCCGGTCTGGCGGCATCCACGATAGGAGTCGAGGTGCGTCAGCAGGACAAGGATCGAGAACATGCCGGACAGTCCTTCTTCATGCTGGCCATCGATCCGGAGTTCCTCGGAGGGAGAGCCGAGCTACGGTCCCGCGTGGATGCTCTGTGGCGTCAGGTAAGGGAAATTCCCCCAGCTCGCGGATTCAGCGAGGTCCTGATGCCGGGCGAACTGGAACACCGAGAGGAAGCGCGTCGACGTCGTGACGGAATCCCGCTCTACGATGAGGATTGGACCGCGCTCATCCAGGGGCTGGCGCGGGCGGGACTCAGCGGCGAGGAACTCGCGGAGCGTTTCGCTCCGATCGCATCCTGAGGCGACCCGACGGGCAATACGGTCGGATACGAGCATCACGCGCGGATATCGACGTTCGTGCCGATCGCACTGCTGACCGATGTCTCCTCGCGCGGCTCCGGCCGACGCACGACCGGGGGCTGAACGGGAGGCGGCGTGGGCCGCGGCGCCCCCGTCTGCGCCGGCGCCGTGCGCGGCTCAACCGGCCGATCGGAACGAACCGGCGGCGGTGACGTCACATTGACGGGATTTACGCTGACCATGACGCTATCAGACTATCACCTGTAATCAGTGCTGTCAAGTGATCGCCGTGCGCGCGCGGAGCCCGTAAAGGCGAATCGCCGCTGGCTCCTGGGGGAGCACGACGGCGAGCCTCTCTTGCCGCGGGTCCTGCGCACGTTCTGTGGCAAGCGCGAGCCACCTCGTGCGCTCTCACATCCTTACCCACACCGCGCGCCATGTCGTCCCCGACGACCCGATGCGCTCGGCCGAGGATGGTCGGATCCCTGAGAGAGGGAATGACCTGGTCCAGACCGTCTGCACGTGCCCTGCAATCGTCAGGAGTGATCGCCTCACGTGCTCTCAGAGCCTTTCCCACGCCGCGCCAACGAGGCGCGACCGAGGCCCACGGCGGCCGTACCCAGCAACATATGAGCGCCGTGCGCACGAGATGCCGCCGACGCGTGTTAATCGCTGCCGGCCGGCGGCCATAAGATTCCGAGGCTCGGCAGATCACGCCGCGACGCGGCGGATCCAAGCCCTCTCTTCTCGCCTGCGGGGTTAGCTGACGGGTTCGGCCGAAAGAGACTGGCCTACCAGGCTCACACCTGGATTCACCCCTGGGATCTCCTCAATCCCCTGACTGGTTCCCCCGTTCGGCGGCGGTATTGCCACCACCGACTCGGCAGCCCTTTGCAGTTGTCGGACCGCAGTGTATTCCCCGCCATGGTCGCTGTCAATCGCCGGACGTTGGGCAGACCGCACAAAACGACATAAGAATCTCACGCGCACGGGCACGGCGATCAACTCAGCGAGATGAGGTCTCCGTTTTCCGCGGCGATGACGGGTGCCCCGGCACGCAGATAGAGGCGAGGCAATCGGATCGGGAGACCCGTGAGGACCTCGTACGGGATGGTGTTCCTCCAGGTCGCCACGTCCTCGGCGGTGATCTCTTCCTCCTCATCGGTGCCGATGAGAGTGACGATATCGCCCTCGTGAGCGCCCGGAATATCCGTCACATCGACCGTGCACTGATCCATCGAGATGGTCCCGACGATGGGCGCGCGAACCCCGCGCACGATCACTCGGCCGTGATTAGACAGCGCCCGACTGAGCCCGTCTGCATAGCCAATGGGTACGAGGGCGAGTTGCGTCAGTCGCGTCGGGCGAAACGTGCAGCCATATCCGACGCAGGCTCCCGGCGCTATCGTGCTGATCCGGGCGATGCGCGCGCGGAGGCTCAACGCCGGCCGCACGAAGTGGGCCGCTACATCTGGTCCCGGCGCGATACCGTAGAGGAGGACGCCCGAGCGCACGAGGTCCAGTTGAGCGTCTGGGTAGACGATTGCGCCCGCGCTGTTGCAGGCGTGGCGGATACCGGGCAGGAGGCCAATCGAGGCGAGTTCACGGCAAAGCGCGTCGAAGCGCGCCAACTGAGCTCGGGCCAGAGGGCTGCCGGGCTCATCCGCTGTGGCAAGGTGGGTGAAGATCCCGCGAACCACGATGCCGGGTAGCGGCGCGATGGCCCGTACGAAATCCACCGCCGCCCCGACCTGGACGCCGAATCGACTCATGCCGGTGTCGATCTTGATGTGAACCTGCGCGGGTCGACCGGCGGCGCGGCCGGCTGCATCCAAGGCCTCGGCCATCTCGCGCGATGCCACCGCGATGGTGAGATCGAGCCGAACCGCGCGCGGTGCCTCAGTCACGGGAACGAACCCGAGGATCAAGACTGGAAGGTCGATACCCGCGGTGCGGAGCTCGATCCCCTCCTCGACGCACGCAACACCGAACGCGGTGGCCCCGCCCCGCACCATGGCGCTGGCGATCCCGGCGATGCCGTGACCGTAGGCATTCG
>Ga0194132_10001183_pt1 | contig 52848 bp, 52 predicted proteins | sample TA2KigOf80mmetaG_FD_148612 | JGI IMG/M metagenome (GOLD analysis project Ga0194132, IMG submission 148612) | Freshwater microbial communities from Lake Tanganyika, Tanzania - TA2015054 Kigoma Offshore 80m | ecosystem: Environmental > Aquatic > Freshwater > Lake | place: Tanzania: Lake...
GCGTGAAAGTTTCACCGGAGGCGATGAAAAAACTGGCCTTGGAGCGAGATGAATTTCACGGAGAATGGAATTATTCCTTGAAACCACACCTTCACTGAAGTGTTCATGTTGTTATTTCTAGGCTCCTAAGTAAAGCGGTGGAATGCGGGATAGTGACTGGATGTATGAAAGCCAAGCTTAAGCGCAATAAATGTTGAGAGCGCCCCGCAAAGAGGCGCAAAGATCCTCCCATCGTCGAAATTCGATACCGAAGCTTCTGCGGCGTATGTCCGATTTCAGAAAAATGCTGAGGCCCCAAAGACGATTCTACAAAAGATCGCTGCTCAAGCCCGCTATCGGTGCGAAGTTGCTCCTGTGACTGCTCGGTCAGACTTTAAGCTGACTGAATAGACGACCTTCGTCGGCCGGCTTCGATCCGTTGTTAGGTCCTCAAGATCTTTTCCATCGCCTTCCCCTTGGCTAATTCATCAACCAATTTATCCAGATAGCGTATTTCCCGCATTGTCGGCTCTTGAATGTCTTCTATGCGGACGCCGCAAATGACACCTTTGATCAGACTTCGTGAAGGATTCAGCTTGGGAGCTTCCTTGAAGAAGGTTTCAAAGTCGGTCTGCTTTTTCAATTGTCCTTCTAACTCGCGCTGGCTATAGCCGGTCAGCCAGCAAATAACGGCGTCAACTTCTGATTTCTTGCGCCCCTTTTTTTCTGCTTTTGCGACATAGAGGGGATAAACGCTCGCGAAACTCGTCGTAAAGATTCGATGTTTTGTTGTCATCCGACCAATCAGCTTGAAGTCCACGGGTCGAGCGTCTTCCTGGCATTTTCATTTGACATTACTCGACCCGCCTGGATGTCTCGGTCGCCTTGCTCCAGCGCCGCCAAGAATCCAATCTCTTTCGCAATGGCACGATAATCGGCATCGTCAGGAAGTCTATGAATCGCCTGACGTGCCGCTTCTTTCGCACTCATGGTCGCAGTGCATCCCTAAGTATACTTGACGCAAATCCCGTGCATGCTTGTCGAATTGGGCGCGGAACGGGCGGTCATCGCACGCAGTACAAATTCCCATCCGTGCGAACGAACAGGCGCCCACGACAAATCGCGGGCGTGCTGAGCGTTGTCTCCTTTAGTTCGTTCGTAGCGAGAATCTCCAGCTTGGGCGAGGCTCTAACAACGACGCAGTTGCCTTCGCCATTCATGAAATAGACCCTTCCATCTCCGGCGACCGGCGAAACTTTGACATTCGCGCTCTTGTTCTTCGTTCGCGAATTGTTCAGCGAACATTTCGTCGCGGCACGCGCAACAATCCCAATAGGCGCGTTGGCTGCCGCACCAGCAAGGCAAGCTTCCGTGGCGTAGCCGGTGTGCTTCGACCTTGGCTTTCTCATAACGTTCCCAGAGCCACTCAGATTGCTCGCCGTAACCAAGGAATGATTCGCCCCAATACGCGTCCGGCAAAATGGCGACCATTCGAACAAACAAAGTCCAGTGCTTGTCCGCAATAGCCCGAACACGGCGGCGTTCGCGCGGCTTAACCCTGGCAATATCGCGGACCAGCTCGGCGAGCGCTTTGACTTTTGCATCCGAGTGCCGAGCCAGAACCTGGATGCGCTGCATATTGTGGGCTCCGAGATGTTGCTTTGTTCGAGAAAACCGTACAGTTCGTCCTCCAACTTCCGTGATTCAAGCTGGCGGCGCCGTTCCGGCGTGATATTGCGGCAATCTTGGCAGATGGGATTACGATGTCCGGCACGGTGGAATTGACCGTGACTCTCAATACGCTTGCAGCTTCGGCAGTAGCGGCCCATGGGTTAATGGACGTCCTACGAAGTTCAATCGACAAACATGAATTCGTTGCTGCCGAGAAGCGCGTGCAGATAAAGGCGCCAATCTTGGGACTGTTCTTCGGGCGTCCGATGTGGCGCACTAAGAAAATCCGTGGCCCAGGCAATCTCGCGCTCGCTTGCTTTCCGGCCAAATAGCCAATGATGCGCTTGATTGACACGCGCGCTCAGCTCTGACGGGCTTTCACGATTGAGACGGTCGAACAAGCGTTCCGCCTGCGTTTGAACAAACTCGCTGTTCAACACGAAAAGTTGTTGAGTCGGCGTGGTTGTCGGAACACGCTGCTCACCGTGGATTGACGGGTCAGGAAAGTCGTAGAGCCGCAGCATGTCATTAAGCAGGGTCCGTCCGACCGTGCCATAAATTGTCCGGCGTCTGTTGGATGCTTCGGCCAAGTCTTGAGGTCCACCGGATTGCTTGAAGTCGAGGAAGCCCGCAGCCGCCAACGCAGCGTCCCGCCAGCTTTCAATGTCAAGCCGCCGCCGGTTCATCCGCCAGAGCAGCCGATTCTCCGGGTCTGCGCGGTGATGTTCGGCGTGGAACTCGCTCGATTGCTGATACGCAGCCGAAAGCATGATTTCGCGGTGCAGCCATTTCAACGACCAACCATTCTGGATAAAACGCGCTGCGAGATCATCGAGCAACTCCGGATGCGTCGGGCGCGAACCGCGCACGCCAAAGTTGCTCGGTGTGTCGACGAGCCCTCGGCTGAAATGCTGCTCCCAAATGCGATTGACGATCACACGAGCCGAGAGCGGAGCCCCTTCGTTGACGATGGCTTCAGCCAACTCGATCCTTCCGCTCCCCTTCTGAAACTCCTTGCGTGAACCTTTCGAGAGCACTTCGAGAAATCCGCGCGGCACGGCGCGCCCTTCATTCGACGGATTGCCTCGCAGATGAACTCTCAAGTCGCGCGCTTTACCTGAGCGATAATCAAGTTTCGTGCGATTGGGGCCATCGTCCAAGACGTAAAGAGCGGCCTCTTCCAGAGCGTTGGCCATGAGTTGGTCGAAGCCGGGTGTGTTGGTCTTAATCGATTTAATCTTGCTTTCCAGCTCCGCGATCTTGGTTTTGGTTTCTTCGCTCATCTCCTTGCCTTTGTCGCCGGTTTGAGCGCTGCTCGCCTTCTGCCGCAGCTTCTTTACTTCTTCATCCAGGTCGTTCACCTCTTTGCGAGCTTTGCGCACCGGCTCGAAATCTTTTTCCGGCACGAGCGGTCGATCAATGGTGCGGCTGCTCGCCAGGACTCCAGCAACCGCGTAATAATCTTCCTGGCTGATCGGATCGAACTTGTGATCGTGACAACGAGCGCACGCCAAGGTCAGGCCCAAGAATGTGCGGCCGAGTGCATCCATCCGTTCCTCCCATTCTTCCGCGACGACGACTTGGATGAGAGAACGCTGCAGTTTGAGTTCTTTCCAGTAAGTGGGGCTCAAGCCAAGGAATCCAAGCGCGGGCAGGTCCCTCGGGTCCGAGCCCGGCATCAGGTCAGTCGCCAATTGCCGTTTCACGAACTCGTCGTACGGCATGTCTTGCTGAAATGCTTTGATGACCCAATCTCGATACAACCAGGGTGACGCGCGACTGTCTTCGAAGTTAGAGATCGCGTCCGTATAACGCGCCTTGTCGAGCCAGAATCGCGCCCAGCGTTCGCCATACTGCGGCGACGCGAGCAAGCGCTCGATGAACTGCTCGTATGCATTGCTCGAGTCATCATGAACGAACGCATCGATCTCTTCTGGAGTTGGAGGCAAACCGGTCAAATCGAATGTGGCGCGCCGAACGAGCGATCGGGCATCCGCGCGTTTCGACGGCGAAAGCTGGGCCTCGTCGAGCTTCCCCAAGACAAACCAATCGATCCGGCGCAGCGGCCAAGCGGCGGCGCTTACCTTCGGCAGGGGATACGGCTTGATCGGTTGAATCGACCAGAATTTCCGACCTTCCGCGAAATTAACTCCTCCGCGCGACTGGGCCTGAGCTGAGGAATCAGAACGGCGAGGGTCGGGCGCCCCGATGCGAATCCACTCCTCAAAATCCGCAACGACGTGGTCCGGCAGTTTCTCCTTGGGTGGCATTTGGAGATGGTCATCTTTGTATCGGATCGCTCGAATCAATAGGCTCTCCGCCGGTTTTTCTGGGACGATGGCCGGACCCGAATCGCCGCCCTGGAGAACTCGATCCCGAGTATCCAACCTCAAGCCGCCTTTTAACTTTTTCGCTTGCGCCGAGTGGCATTGGTAACAGCGCTCGACGAGGACAGGCCGAATACGTTTCTCGAAGAAGTCTTCAGCGTCCCCGGATTTGTTGACCGAAGTCGCGCCATCTGCGAGCGTACTCCGGCTAAGCATTGCCATTGCGGCGAGTCCCGCACCGAGCTTTGCCAGCTTTGCCATCGTGATTGTCATAGAAGCTTGCGGCGGCAAGCAATTTACCCAGTTAAAAAGACAAAGCGAGCCGGAATATTCAACCGCACCTGCGATGACCACGCTGGACGGAGCGTTGCGAACGCTGGACACATTGTAGAACGGCTGTCGAGCGCACAGTGAATTCACGGCCCCCAAGCAATCGCTCTGCGGCTTGCATTTGTTGCTGTGCATCCTCCAGGGCCATCGAATTGCGGCGCAAATAAAGCGCGAGGACGTTGCGAAATTCGGATCGCCAGAGAACGGGGGCGCACCATTCCTCCTTCCGGACGGCAATTCTCGCCAACCCTGTGAACGGTCCCGGAAGCAAAAGGTAACTAATGACATTTGCGTCAACGACGATCATAGCCGATTGTCGCTTTTGGCTTGGCGCAGCCGGCCTTGTGTCAAGCGAGGTCCCTTGATTCGCGAACGGATACGGTCGATCTCGGCGAGCAGCATTTCAACGTCTATCGGCGCACTTTCGAGAGCCTTTTCCAAAATATCAATCACCTCCCAATTGATGCTGCGTTTGTTTGCTTCGGCCCGGACCTTGAGCTTGTGGTGCAGACGTGCCGGGACATCCTTGATCGTCACATTCATCTTGAGCACCAGAATGACACCAGAATGACACCAGAATGATGCCAGTCAATTGCTCGGTCGGAGCGGGCGGCAGTTTCCATTATGGGAGCGCTGGCCCGATTCATTCGCGGCCACTGGAGTGCGTGCGAGATCGGCGCGCATTACCGGCGGGATGTGTCCTTGGGAGAAGATGCGTCGCTGATCAGAGGCCGCAGAGCACATGTCATGGCGGTCCTGCGCAATTTGACTCTGGGCTTGTTCGAACTGCAAAAGGATCGCGGCCAAGCCAGCGCCGGCTACGTGCCGGGCTGGCAGCGCAAGATGACGGGCACCCAGGCGCTGACACTGCTCCGCGCCAAAACCATTTAATCGCAGCAGCGACTTGTTCTTTGTTTGTGCGGTAAAGTCGGCGATGGCTTAAGGCAACCACGCGGCCATCGCTGGCGGCTCCCAAGCTAAACTGCCGGCGCCAGACCCGACTCAAAACTCTCTGGCGCGCCGGTGTCGCCTTCGGAGCTCACGCTAAGCATTGCCAAATGCTTCGGGGCATTGTCAGAACTCCAGCTGAAATGGCCATGGATTGAGAGTGGCGTCAAGTTCGGCGTTCTTGATTTTGCCATAGACGCGCTCAAGAATCGTCTCGGTGTACCAGGACCCGAAGAAGATTCCACTACGTCCCCGCGTGGGCAACACGCGCCAGAAGCGCCAGGACGAAGGCCGCTCACGTTCCTCATCAGACAATTGTCCAAATGCTTGGGTGTCCACTCCCCGTGGATCGAACCATTCGTTGAGGCAATGAAGCAACTCTCCTTTTCCCGCTCCGTCGACGCCCGCCAGGATGATGATCAGCGGGACGTTCGCCTTTTTAAGCGCCAGTTGCGCTTCGAGCAATTTCGCCCGCAACTCCGGCAGCAGCGCCTGATACTCCTTCTTCGAAAGCTTGCGTCCCAGCTCGGCGGGTTCAAAAATAACATATTTCGGCGTATTGCCGCGGGCGGGCAAGGCTCTCTCCGACTGTGGCCGAGCCTTGCCCGCCCGCGGCAATACGCCGAAATATTAGAGCAATTCCTTGATCACGGCTTTGGCTTGCTCATCGGTTATACCCAGTTCGCGGTAAGCGAGCGGGCCACCTTCGTGCAAGACCGGTTCTAAATCTTCCAGCGACGGCAGATCCGTCCGTTTCCAGAAAAGGCCAATCGGGATTTCGTCACCCCACATGAACGCTTTGTCCATTGCCGCCCGGAAATCTGTCGGATCATGCCCTTGGTCTTCCAGCGCCTTAACGCGTGGCGTGAACCATTGGTAGGTATTGTCCTTGTTATAGGTAACGCAGGGACTGAAGACATCGACGAGGGCGAAACCTGGGTGCATGATCGCGCCTTTGATAAGTTCCACCAGGTGTTTCTGCTTTCCGCTAAAACCTCGCGCCACATAAGTCGCGCCGCCCACGATCGCCATGGGCATCGGGTTAATTGGATTTTCGACGCTGCCATGCGGCGAGCTCTTGGTTTTCATTCCTTTCACGCTGGTCGGAGAAACCTGCCCGGTCGTCAACCCATAAATCTGGTTGTCCATTACGATGTAAGTGAGGTCAATGTTTCGGCGCATCGTGTGAACAAAATGGTTGCCGCCAATTCCGTAACCATCACCATCGCCGCCGGTGCAAATCACCTTTAATTCGTGGTTAGCCAACTTGGCGCCCGTTGCTACTGCAAGAGAGCGACCGTGCAATGTGTGCATCCCGTATGTATTGATGAAGCCCGGCAAATTCGAAGAGCAGCCGATGCCACTCACGACCAGGACCTGATTAGGTTTAAGTCCCAACTCAAAAAGAGCCGCTTGCAGCGCAGAAAGAACTGAAAAATCTCCACAACCCGGACACCAATCGGGATGAATTTTCCCTTTGTAGGAATCCTTGGTCAATTGCGCGGCTTGCTTTGGCGCTTCTTCAACAACGGTAACGGTACTCATAATGATTGCTTAGACTAACTGCACTAAACGTAAATCTCGTGCGTTGGAACCGACAGATTGGTTGCGCCGGCCAATTGTTCTTTGACTGCATTGACGATGTGATGCGGCATGAAGGGTTCGCCGTCGTACTTGCGCACGTGCCCGTGAGCGGCGATGCCAGTTTCCGAACGGAGGTAACGGGCAAATTGACCGGAATAATTGTTCTCGACGATGATGATTCGCTTGCTGCGCGACAGGATTCGGGTGATCTCTTCGACGTGGAAAGGCACGATCCATTTAATGTGCAATTGATTCGCCACGACGCCTTCTTCGCTTGCGAGTTTTTCCACTGCCTCGCGAATAACACCTTCTGTCGAACCCCAGCCAACCAATGTCACCATCGCATTATCAGGCCCGACCAACTTGGGAGGCGTTATTTGGTTAACGACGGTTTCCATCTTGCGCGCCCGTTTCTCCACCATCATGCGCCGCTTGGCCGGGTTGGTAAATTCATCGCTGATTAGTGTGCCATCTTCATCGTGCTCGTCCGTGGCGGCGACATAGATGTGGCCCGGAACACCTGGCACGGCGCGAGGTGAAATGCCGCTCTCGGTGTTTTTGTAACGCAAATAAGCATTGTCGTTGTAACCGCTAAAGGCATTCGCGCCTTCACCGTTTCCGTTGCCATTGCCATTGCCGTTCGGGAAAATGATATCGCCGCGTTCGATTTTCGCTTTGAAATTCAAATCGTCCGGATTAACGCTGGCTGTGCCTTCCGAGATCAGCAGATCAGACAAGACGAGCCCCGGACATTGGTACTTGTCGCAAAGGTTGAACAGTTCGGGAATGCTGTTGAAGAGATCGAGTTGAGTTGAAGGAGCGACGATGATGCGGGGGTAATCTCCTTGCCCAGCGCCGAGCGCTTGCCAAAGGTCTCCTTGTTCGGTCTTCGTCGGCACGCCGGTCGCAGGACCCGCTCTTTGCACATCGACACAAACGACGGGCGTTTCGATCATTCCAGCCATTCCAACAGCCTCGGTCATCAGAGCGAACCCGCCGCCGGAGGTGGCGCACATAGCTCGGCAACCGGCATGAGCCGCGCCGATAACCATATTCATCACACCGATCTCATCTTCGACTTGCCGGACCATGATGCCCAATTGACGCGCGTGCGCAGCCATCCACATTAATACGCCCGTCGATGGACTCATCGGATAGGCGGCGTAAAACTTCACTCCCGCGGCGACTCCGCCCATCGCAATTGCTTGGTTGCCGGTGAGGACGGCCATGCCTTTGCCCAGATTCGGAGCCTTGAAAGGAAACGCTTTGAAATTCTTCGCGGCAAATTCATAGCCTGCGCGCGCCACGTTGACGTTCTCGGCGATGACAGCTTCGCCTTTTTTCTTGAATTGGCGGCTGAGCACATCTTCCAGCGGCTGGAATTCAATGCCCAACATCTGCAGCACCGCGGCGACTGCGACTGTGTTAGCGCCAAGCTTGTTCGCGCCGCACAGTTGCTTCATTGGCATCGCACAGATTTGAACGCCTTCCGCGGCGGGGCCCGGTTTGAGTTTATCGCCATCGAAAATCACACACGCGCCAGCTCTGAGCAATTTCAGATGGCGGTCCATCGTGTCTTGATTCAACGGGATGAGCACATCCAGCTTGTCTCCCATGCTGCGGACCGGTCCGTTCCCGCATCGGATCGTCAGGAATGTGTGGCCGCCGCGGATGATTGATTGATACGCGTTGTAAGCATTGAGATTGAGTCCGCGACGGGCAAAGATGCGCGCGAGAATGTCACCCGGTGTCGCGATGCCTTGGCCGGCTTCACCACCGATTCCAATCGCAAAATCCACTGTTGGCATAAAGAAATTCGCTCTGCTCTAGCGTCAAATTATTTCGTCTCAGCGAGATGAAAATGAATCAGGGCGGGACCCTAACAACCCTTCTGTACCTGTGCAAGCGCTAATAATCTCGCGGCGCAATTTTTGGCGTTTGAAATTTTTCGCGGCGCGCCCGTTTACTTCTGGCGGTCAGAAACGAGTCGGTGTAACCTCCAAAAGGTGGCGAGAGATTTGACACACGCCAGGTGAGTTCGATTTAATGTTAGATAAGAGAAAGAAAAATCTAGCGTCTGAGACACTCTCTGATCTGCTCGGGGAGTGGCATGTCCTGGCCGAACAACTCGGCAGCCCAGCGATGCTTTGCGCATTAACCTCTGCTCCGCTAATGCCGGTGGGCAAGCGGCGGAAAGGGCTTGCCGGCTTGCGTGCTTTCTTGCAAGGCTATTACTCGCAGATTCTAGTTTCTCATGAACTGCCCGCGATCTTTCGCGCTTACACTCATGCCAGCCGATCCGAAGCACGCGAGTTGATCGCTTCCGATTGTGAGCTCAACAACAAACCTCTTCTGAGACATTTCGCCTGGGCCAGCCAATATGTCGGCGTGTCCCAACTGCAACGACTGCGCCCGTTGCGGAGTGAGCGGCTCGTTCAACGGTATCTCCACGCCGTGGAGCACGGACAGGCTTATGGCTGGCATACCGTTGTCTATGGATTGGTCTTGTCGCTCTACGCTTTGCCGCTCCGGCAGGGCTTGCTGAACTACGGTCGCCAAACGCTGCGCGGTTTTATCATGTCCGCGAATCATTCGCCCGAACTTGCCACGGACGACTGCGAAGCGTTGCACTTCGAACTTTGCGCCGCATTGCCTCAAGCGGTGGAAGCCCTCCTAAACGGAAAGAACGGATATCAGGATCTCTCGTCCCAACCTGCAGATCAAAACGGCTCCTAACCGCCCATTCCTTGGTTCGGCGCATCTTGGCAGCGGTTTCGGTCTTTGGTGGTTGCGTGAGCGCATCTCCAGCGGCGGCCGCTCGATCTTGACGATCGATCGCGGTTCCGGAAACTGCGCTTACGGTTCCTTCTTTAAGCTCGTCGCTCGTTCTTGCAGCCAGAGCAGGTCCTTGTTGTCCCTCATCGCAGTGAACTCTCGCTTCTGCCCTTTCCTGAACGGCGGCGTCGTGCGCGGGTCGAGCCAGCGATGAATTTCAGCATGGCCGTCGGCGAAGCTCAGGCCGCCCGCTCTGTTGTGGAACCCGCCCGGGAAATTCACCATCTCTCCGCTCTTGGCCATGTTGATGGCGTAATATCCATCATCAATGCTGTCTTCGCGTTCGTCCAAATAAACCAAAGCCTGCGACGGCGGTGGTTTGAGAATCTGCGAAGTTTTCCCGAAGGTCATGTATTCGGGATTCCATGGCGGCGCATTAGCCCCCATCCAACCGCTCATCGAAATACTGCGGATGCGCGGGCGGAGCACTCCGCCATTCTTCACCATGATACGATCGGCGGGGCATTTGTAAGCCGCCTGCGTTTTGGTATAGACACCGAGTTGGGCGAACTTGGAATCGAGGATGAGAAGAATGTTGGTGTTGTCTGCGTTATTGTCGTTGAAATCCTGCCAGCCCGACACCCAATTGAACGGCCCCTTGACGGACCACAAGTTGCCGGGGATGTGGTCATCGTAGTCATGCGCGTACATGAGCCATGCCAATTGCATGGTCTTTAAATTGTTGAGGCAGTAAATGCCTTGTGCTTTGACCTTCGCTTTCGACAACGCGGGCAACAACATTCCCGCCAGGATGGCGATTATCGCAATCACCACCAAAAGCTCGATGAGCGTGAAGGCACTGCGCTGCGGAGAATGACCCGAAGAACGTATGTCGAGTTGTGGAAATTTAATAGACCAGTTCCAGTTAAAGTTGAACAGACCTGTTATTAAAGATTAGCCGGAGAATAGGCCGGCTCCCGGCGCTGTCAAAGCTTTTGACGGTGTTACCACCAATGAAAATCCGGCTGCGGACGCAAGGGATGCACCGTATCGGAATCGCGGATGAAAAGCGTTTGAAGCCGCACATCCTCCATTTCTTTGGGAAACCGATAGAACTCTGCGTGCGTGTCGCCAAATAGCATGACATGGCCGCGCTTGCCGCGGACATTATGCCAGGCGCTTCGTGGGTCCTCGGGCTTCCGGTTGCCGTGCCAGGGGACATCTCCTTGGATAATCTTGTTCGCCGGGCTTTGCGCAACAAGCGCGCTTGTGACCGGCTTGGCTTCGTCACTCGCCGGCGCCGCTCTAATGTCGCCGAGGACGTGGCGTGTGCGAAACGAGTTCACACCGAACTGGGCGCGGTAGCTATTGCCAAAGGCATCGAAGGCCGTTTTGTTGGTGTAGAAGAAATCGCCACGATCTGCCGGACATCGCCAGAGGTTTGTGGCGCCAGCATAGAGATTGAGCGGGCGATTCGTTGGCGAAACCGTTCCACCGTGATGATCACTGACGCGGCCGCGCGCCCCGCCGTACGCGTTCCAGCCATCGCAAACCGGATAATTCTCATTGAAGTCACTGGCATAGAGCTGAAACGCGATTCCAATCTGGTGCTGGTTATTCAGGCAGGTCGTTGTCAATGCCTTGGCCTTGGCGCGGCTGAGCGCAGGAAGAAGCATGCCTGCAAGAATCGCAATAATGGCGATGACCACCAGCAACTCGATCAACGTAAATGCCCGACGACCGGCGCGTTCGCACTCACTGCGGTTTGGCAGGTTCATAACATGAGCTTTATGAAGGTCGCCTCCGTTTTACTCCGGCATGCGCCAATTGCAAGCGACGCTTTGCCGCTGTCGCTGAGGCCGCGAATCTAGGTTTGTTGCCATCAATATCAATTATTGCCAGCCGAGTCCTCCGCGAATCGCAAGTTCGACAGGCGAATTCACCCGCTGCTTCGAGAATTTTCGCCACCTCCAGATGAGAACCAACGCGAATGCGTGCCGGGGCATCTTGTTCGCCGACATCCGAAAAAAGAAACAGCATCAACAGGGCGCGTCCGCGCGAGTTGATATTCACTCGCCATGATGAAAAGTCGTTGGGGTTCGAGTCTGCTCCAGCAAAACTTTCGCAGCTCGCCTCTGCGAGAGTACGAGGAAATGCGTGATCAAGGCGAACAAAACCGTATCCCATGAACTGCTGAACTTGATCGTGGGTTAATGATGTCATGTCGCCGCCCCTAATTTAGCCAAGCTAACCTAAATCGACTTAGGACATTGATACATCGCCTTTAGATTGAACAAGGCAGTTTTAAGGTAGCGCGAACCTGCTGGTGAGCCGACAGAAGCAATTGGCGATTACTGGTTGTCGGCTCACCGGCAGGTTCGCTCTGCCAACCGCGGACTCTGCCAATATTGTGTGCCGTGATTTAAGCTCGAGGTAACTCAATTGGCGTCGAGCTTTTCATTGTTCACCCGGTCGAAGGCCGCAAGGCTATCTTTGCCGCCGAGCGGCGACAACATAGACTTGACGCGCGCAGCTTAAGATTCATTCCGTTGATTTCAATGGCCTGGACCTCTATTAGATTGAACAGGCCCGCCGCCAAATGCGGTTCGGGCGATGGCAAATTGTATGTCACCAGCGTTGATCCTGCTTTGTATTGCCGGGTATTTCGGCTTCCTGCTTTCGATCGCTTGGTTCACGAGCCGCAACGCGAATAACGCTTCCTATTTCCTGGGAAACAAGGCTTCGCCATGGATCGCGGTCGCATTTGGTCTCATTGGAGATTCGTTATCCGGCGTCACGTTTATTTCCGTGCCGGGCCAGGTTGGCGCGGCACAATTCGCCTACCTTCAAATCGTCTTCGGTTACGTGCTCGGTTACGTGGTGATCGCGCAGGTGCTCTTGCCCCTTTATTACCGGATGAATCTCACCTCGATTTACAGCTATCTGCGCGAACGGTTTGGTCCTGCTTCTCAAAAAAGCGGTTCGTTCTTCTTCCTCCTTTCGCGCACGACGGGCGCCGCTGCCCGCTTGTACCTGGCTGCGAATGTGCTTCAATTCTTTGTCTTCGATCGTTGGAACATCCCTTTCTCCCTTACGGTCAGCGCGATCATTTTGTTGATTCTCGTTTATACACTTAAGGGCGGAATCAAAACTTTGGTTTGGACGGACACATTTCAATCCACGTTCCTGCTGCTCGGTGTGGTGCTTTCGATTACAGCCATTGCCCGCGACCTCGACTTTGGCATCGGTGCATTAATCGGCGCGATAGCGCAGAGCGACCACGCGCAGGTGTTTTTCTGGGATTGGCGAAAGCCGAACTACTTTTGGAAACAGTTTTTCAGTGGGGCCTTCATTGCCATCGTGATGACGGGGCTCGATCAAAATATGATGCAAAAGAACCTGAGTTGCCGCTCGCTCCGTGACGCGCAAAAGAATATCTATTGGTTCAGCGCTGTGCTGGTTTTTATCAACCTGCTCTTCGTCTCACTCGGTGCGCTTTTGTATCATTACGCCAAAGCCAAGGGGATCGAGATTCCGAAACTGACTGACCAACTGTTTCCGATGCTCGCTTTGCAACATTTGGGGACATTCGCAGCGGTTGTGTTTGTGATTGGACTTACCGCGGCGGCATTTTCGAGCGCAGATTCGGTGCTCACGACACTCACGACGTCGTTTTGCATCGATTTCCTCGGGATCGATCAGAAGCCATCATTGACGGAACAGCAAAAGACTAAGCTGCGGCACAAGGTCCACTTTGGTTTCGCACTGTTGTTGCTTTTGGTGATTTTAGGGTTCAAGGCGCTGAACCAGGATGCTGTGATCAACGCTGTGTTCAAACTCGCCAGCTACACGTATGGTCCGTTGCTTGGGCTATTTGCTTTTGGACTCTTCTGGAAACGCCAGGTCAATGACCGGTTCGTGCCGGTGGTGTGTCTGGCGTCGCCTGTGATTTGTTATGTGCTGAATGAGAAGTCGGCTGAATGGATGGCCGGCTATAGATTCGGTTTCGAACTATTGATCTTGAATGGACTATTGACCGTGGGCGGGTTGTGGCTCATACGAAAACGGCCGATTTCAAACTGAACCAATAGTTGACGACGAAAAACACGAAAAAAGAAACTTGCGGTTGCGAATGAGCAACGAATGCAAAATCGAACATTCAAATTAGGCCTCATCCAAATGCGCGTGAAAGGCGGTTGCAAGGCCGAAAACTTACAGCGAGCGATCAACTTCGTTCGACAGGCCGCGACGCAGGAGGCGCAGGTTGTCGTCTTGCCTGAGGCAATGACGTTAGGATGGACACATCCTTCCGCGGCCACGGAGGCGGACGGAGTGCCGGACGGGCAGTCGTGTTTGCAACTGCGTCGCGTTGCGCGCGAGAACAAGGTTTGCCTTTGCTCGGGGCTGGTCGAGCGTGAAGGGCGGCGGATTTTCAATTCGGCGGTCTTGATCGATCCGAACGGTGACGTTCTGTTGCATCATCGGAAAATTAATGAGTTAGAAATCGGACATCCATATTACGCGCTCGGAGATCGGCTTCAGGTGGCGCACACGCCTTTCGGAACGTTCGGTTTGATGATCTGTGCGGATGGATTTGCGCACGGACAAGTCATCACGCGAACGCTCGGATACATGGGCGCAGAAATTATTCTTTCGCCATCAGCGTGGGCCGTTCCGGCGAATCACGATAACGAGCGAGAGCCGTACGGGGCGATTTGGCTGGAGAATTACGTGCCTGTCGCGCGGGATTTTCGAATGTGGATCGCAGGCGTCAGCAATGTCGGTTGGCTTACGGCGGGCCCATGGGAAGGGAGGAAATGCATCGGTTGCACATTGGTCGTGAACGCATCGGGCGAGCCTGTCTTGCGCGGACCTTATGGCGTCGATGCCGAAACGATTCTTTATGTCGATGTGCAATTGGGAGATCGACCGGCGCAGGGGACAGGCTGGGGGAAGTTATGGCCGGAGAATCAAACCGGAACTGGAACTCGCGTCATAAAGCACCACTAAGCCTGTTGATGTTATGCTGTTTCGAGAAACGCCATAATCACCACCGGATCGCTTTGGAACGAAACAAAAAGGCGCAAGGCGTCCGATTTCGATATTACGGCTGCCCTCTTCCGAGTGATTCGATGCGACGCTGCACTTCCAACTGCCTGTCGGATCAAGAAAAACCTGGAGTTGCTCGATGGGTTCGGCGAGCAGTTCCCATAACTCCCGCCCACTCTCGGAGTCATAGATTCGAACAAAGCGATTAGGGTCTTGGCCGCCGTTCCAAACCACTGACATTTCCGGCAATTCGAAGAAGACGCTGTGCACTCATTACGTCCCACAATCGGGCTTCGTTGCGCCCCGCGGAAGCAAGCGTAAGACCATCCGGATGGAACGCGAGGGATTGCACGTTCCACGGAGACCCGAGACAAAAGGACCACGCCGTTCGGCGCTGAACACGATCAGACTTTCACCCAGCGTTTGCTCCTGCTGCTCTGCAAGATTGCCTCGCAGAGTTTGACTTCGTGATGTCCGTCCTCGGCCGTGGCGAAGAGAACAGGTGTTTTGCGCCCACTCGCGATGTGTTCATAAACGGCGCGGTACTGCATCTTGTGGCTGTCGGGAAACCCTTCGGCATGCCCTCCGGGATAATCTGTGAAGCCGGCCACATCTTCGCTAAAGCCGGCGGTGGCGCGCTGCAATATTTGATTCGGTTCATCGCGGCGGCCTGCCACGATTTCATTTGGTTGTTGCAGGTCCCAGCGGACGCTTCCTTTGGCGCCGTAAATGCCGAGGTAGAGGCCGCATTTCCAACCCGCGGCTGCTTGCGAGATCGAGGCATTCGCATGCACGCCATTGGCAAAGCCATGCTTCGCCTTGCCGAACTTCAACAGGACACTCCCGAAATCTTCGGTGTCCACTTTGTAAGGCAGCATGTCCTTTGGATTCACTTGCGCGAAGGTTTGAATCTCGCCTTTCGGACGATAGCGCGTCTTGTGGAAGGTCTCCAGGTGCGCAAACACAGCGTCGGCACGGGCGCCCAGAATGAATGAAACTGCATCGATCCAATGTGTGCCGATATCGCCGACCGCGCGAAGTTTGCCGCCTTCGCTGGCGAGCAAGCGCCAGTTGTAGTCAGTTTCTTTGAGCAGCCAATCTTGAAAGAAGTGGCCTTGCACGTGGATGATTTGGCCGAGATCACCGCGTTGCAGCATGGCGCGCATCTGAAGGACCGCGGGAAAAAAACGGCACATGTAATTGACAGCGAACACGAGGCCATCGCGGCGATAGGCCTCCGCTGCTGCCTTTGCGAGCTTGGCCGTTTCGCGCGTATTCATGCCGAGCGGCTTCTCGCACACGACATGTTTTCCGGCGGCCAGCGCCGCGAGTGATTGCTCGACATGCACCTTGTTCGGCGACGTGATATGAACCACGTCCACATTCGGCGAACGGTACATCGCTCGGTAATCGTAATCGCCGTAAACTTCGGGAATGCCCCATTTTTCGGCGGCGGTTTGCGCACTCTTAGTCGATCCGCAAATGGCGGTAACTTGCACCCCGAGGCGTTTGAGTCCTTCAATGTGGACTGGGCCGATAAAGCCGGCGCCAATAACGCCAGCGCGAAGTGTATGGAGAGGTGTCTTCATGAGCGAAGGCCTTTAACCGTTCGACGCTCCAATGGCGAGGGGATTTTTATCAATTCAGGGCATCCGGTTGTAGGACAGGCGTCCCGCCTGTTCAGAATGTATTGGTGCACAGAGACAGGCGGGACGCGCTGTCCTGCTAGTTCATCGTTCGCAAAGGAGAAAATCCGCTGGCCGACGGTTGTTTAAGCTGCGCTGCTGTGTTAGCCCACGGAACACCACTAACTCTTTAACCACCGCTTCGCTTTATGTTCAAAACGAGGAAGGGCGCCGATCGCTACACCGCTGACCGGCACACGCAAAGCAAAGGCCGTAAGGAAGGCCTTTTCCAAACGAGCTGCCAGAGAGCGGACGTCCACGGCCGCATCGATTGGCTCGACTTGAATTTTCATCTCGGCGAGGGCCTGGGCATGATTGATCTGCACTTGGAATTCGCCAACTTCGCTGAACTGCCGAAGTATCTCTTCGACGGCGCTGGGAAAAATGTTTACGCCTCGAACCACAATCATGTCATCCACGCGTCCGAGGATTCCGCCTTCCAGTGCCAGCTCGTAGCGGCCGCACGGACATGGCTGGCCATCGGAACCGCATGAGAATTTGACAAGGTCGCCGGTCCGATAGCGCAAAAGAGGAGAGGCCGTGCGAGTTAAGGTGGTCAAAACCAACTCTCCCGCCGCCCCGGACGCGGCAGCTTCGCCGGTCGTTGGATCGATGACCTCAGGGAAATAAGCGGACTCAATCAAATGCAGAATCCCGGGTCGCACTGGGCACTCATAGGTGACCGGCCCGACTTCTGTCATCCCATGATGATCGAAAATGCGCGCGCCTGGCCAAAGTTGTTCGAGTCGAGCCCGCGTGGATGGAATGCTGCCTCCTGGTTCACCGGCAACAATGATTGTCTTCACGCGCGTCGAATTCAAACTGATCTTCTCGTCGGCGGCGATTTCAGCCAAACGAATGGCATAGGTTGGCGTGCAGCAAAGGACGGTTGCGCCGTGATCGATGATGGAGCGCAGCCGAGCCTCGCTGCTCAATCCACCGCCCGGCAAGCAAAGGCAGCCGATTTGCGCGCCGGCCTCGAAGGCCAGCCAGAAACCGATGAAAGGTCCGAACGAGAAAGCGAAGAAAATCCGGTCGAGAGGGGTCACGCCCGCCGCGCGATAAACTTGTTTCCAGCTGTCAATCATCGACTCCCAGCTTTCCGGAGTGTCCAGCCAGCGCAAAGGAACTCCACTGGTGCCGCTGGTTTGATGACAGCGCGTGTATCGCGCGAGCGGAAAAGTCAGCCTTGATCCGTAAGGTGGATGCGTCACCTGATCTTTGACTAATTCATCTTTGAAGGTGAACGGGCAAATCCGGGAAAACGCTTCTAAAGTTGAAATCGGCGCATCAAGACTCAACGCTCCGAGCTTGCCTTGGTAGAAGCGATTGGCCGGCACGACCGTGGCGAGCAATTCACGAAGCCGGCTAAGCTGAGCCGTGACGATCTCGCGCCGGGAAAAAAACTCGTTGGTGTTCGCCGGCGAGTTTGAGCCGCGTTGCTCCATGAGACGTGATGAACGGGCTAGGGATGTGGCGCTGTGCTCGAACTGGGTTCAGACGCCACAGCTTTCGGCTTGGATGGTGGGGGATTTGGCTTGAAAAAAGTTACCAGGCAGCCGCCGACCGCGGCGAGAAGAATGCCAAGGAAGAATGGCCAGCGAATTGAACTTAGCCCGCCCGCGGGTGGATGCTGCCAAAGAGAGTAGAGCGCGTTTACGACTGGTGCTCCCGCAAAAACAATCGACATCACGACGGCCGGCGTGCCTTTCGCGCCAAAGGCGAGCAACACGCCAAAGGCGCCCACGGCGCCAACGATTCCGGCGATCAGCGACCACCACATGCCACTCGCCGGGTAATTCCACGACGCGCCTTTGGCGACCAATAAAGCAAGCGGCGCCAGCACGGCCGTGAGAAAGTACGCGATGCCCACGAACAAGAATGCCTTGTAACGTCCGTTCACTGGGTCACCCATGGCAATTTGGCCTCTGTGCAGGAAAACGCCGTAAACGCCCCATGAAACAACAGTCAGCAAAGCAAACAAAAGCCACGTCATACCGGGCTTGCCGGATTGATCGGTCATCATAAGTGGAGGGAGTCTAGTATTGGCGTTCCCGGACAGCAAATGGTTTGTGTGCCGACGCTAAATCAAACCAACTGGACAGCTCCGCCGAAGGCTCTGGCTACCCTCTCACTTAGGACTGTTTCCGGTCCCAGCAGGTTCAAAGGTGATTGTGACCGGCGTGTTTAGCGGCGGGACGGCTTTTTCGTTCGGGAACCAAATCTCATCGTCCTCGCGGCCCTGGCGTGGATTATTAACCAATGCGTCGATGTCCTCGATAATGGCCGCGATAGATTCGCTGGCGTGAGCCATGAACACACCTTGCAACACGCGCGAACCGTTGTAGAGCCAGAAACCGCGTTCCATTGGCGCGCCGCCCTTTTGTTTGCAAATCAAATCTTCCAGCCGCACCTTCGTTTCCTTTCCAGCGCTCGTCCAAGCGACAAAAATGTGAATTGGCGCCCCAGTCAGCGGCTGGCCACTTTCAACCCTCGCGGTTTGATTTGTCATGCCAAGCAGCAACATCGCTAAATGGATCTGCTGGGCGTGGGCCGGAGTCGCGAGCAGTCCTTCGTGGAGTTTTCCACCGGGGCCGACGATGCCATATTCGATGACAACATCGGTCAGGTTCACAGTTCCAGGAAACCAGACTTGTTTCTTCTGTTTGTTGAATCTGACCTCCCCGATTTTAAAAATGCCGTCACCAATACTCTTGAGTGGAGTATCCACTGATTGCGCCGGTGAATCGCCCGGTGCGCGATCTTGTTGTGCCAAAAGTCCCGCGCACCAAACCAGAGTCGATACAAAAAGCAGCCATCGAATCGACTGCGAGCATGCGATCATAGCTTTGAAAGATACCCTGCCAAGCAAGGAAAGCACGTGTGAAATGAGCATGAAGTGGGGATTGCCTAGACTCGGCCAATCAGCTTAGGATGCCGATGACCATGAATGACGTGATTCCTCGGATGTTCCGGCTGCGCCAGAGATTTCCTCAATCCAAGCCAGTCAACATCCCGGCCACCGTGCAGAGCGAGTTCAATGCCGAGGGCATTCTCGCACACATTAAGCCGGGCATGAACATTGCCGTGGCCGTTGGAAGCCGCGGGATTACTAATCTTCAACGGATCGTCGCCGCTGTGTTGGAGGTCTTAAAAGGCGCCGGTGCGCAACCTTTCATCGTCCCGGCCATGGGCAGCCACGGTGGCGCGACTCCAGAGGGGCAGATCGAACTCTTAGCTGAATACGGCATTACCGAGCAGCAACTCAAGGTTCCGATCAGGGCCGCGATGGAAGTGGAACGGATCGGGGTCACCGACGATGGAGTCGATGTCAATTTCAGCGCCGAGGCTCTGAAGGCTGAAGGCATTGTCGTCGTGAACCGAGTAAAACCGCACACCGACTTCAGCGGCGCCATTGGCAGCGGCATCTTGAAAATGATCGTCATTGGTCTGGGAAAGCGCATCGGCGCAGCGACGTTTCACGCGGCCGCCCTGCATCGCGGTTACGAACATACAATCCGGACGGTGGCGCGCGTTTCGTTGAAAGCGGCTCCGATTCTTTGTGGCGTTGCTATTGTTGAGAACCAATTCCACGACACGGCGGGAATCGCTGTTTTCAAGGGCGAAGAAATCGAACGCCGCGAAGAGGATCTCTTTGGCGACGCGAAGAATTTGATGCCGAGATTGCCGTTCGATGAGATCGACTTGCTGATCGTGGACCGCTTGGGAAAGAATATCAGCGGCGCGGGGATGGACCCGAACATAATTGGCCGCGGCATTCACGGGTATTCTTCCTTGTTGACGGACAAACCTCCGGCCGGCCCTCGGATTCGGCGGATTTTTGTTCGGGGGATTACGCCGGAAAGTCACGGCAACGGCATTGGCATCGGTTTCGCTGATTTTGCGACCGCGCGCTTAGTGCGCGCTATCGACCAGAAAGTAACTGCGGTCAATGCCTTGACGGCCTTGACACCGCAAAGCGCCAAAATTCCGATTCACTTCGACACCGATCGCGAGGCCATTACCCAGGCGCTTATCTCGCTGGCCTTGACAGATACCCGGAAGGCAAGAGTGGTGCGCATCGCTGACACATTATCTCTCGAACAAATGGAAGTGTCCGAGTCCTGCTTAGGCCTTGTCAAAAGCATCGAGAACCTGATGGTCGCAAGCGCAGTCGAGCCAATGCAATTTGATTCCCGAGACGATCTGCGTGAACTGGGCAGCTCGTTCCACTGAGTCGGTTCGAAAGCGGGGAATCACGACTGCATTGTCCGGGCAGCCGAAAATGTATGCCGCTCGGATCGCCGGACGTAACGTGCACAGCGTCCGCCTTTGCCGTAACGCAGACTTTCAGACTGCTGTACGCTGCAGGCCCTAAAACACGTATGGATCGCCTGGCACGCGTTACGGACAAGCGGGCGTTGCTGTGACTCATCGCGGGAGACACTTTGAGATTTCGGAGATTAAGCGTTAAGTGAACACGGCCGAGTCAACGCCGATCCACGGGGTCCCGACGTGCCTGCCGCCCTGGAGCGTGGGGAATTTGCCCGCGCCCATGCCGTTGTCCTGGCGCAACTGGACTGCTTTCATCGGCCCGGGCATCGTGATGATGGGAATTCAGATAGGCGGGGGCGAATGGTTATTCGGCCCGGAGGTGACAGCGCGATATGGCGGTGGGTTGATGTGGATCGCGACGATCGCAATTCTGGCCCAAGTCTTCTACAATCTCGAATGTGGCCGTTACGCCCTTTATTGCGGCGAACCTATCATGACTGGGTTCATGCGGTTGAGGCCGGGCCCCGGTTTTTGGATGGGCTTGGTGCTGCTGCTTAATTTTTCCGCGCTGATTCCTGGCCTTTCAACTCACGGCGCAGCGGTGCTGGCTTCGCTCGTGCTCGGTCATCCGGCCGGTGTGCAGGACCGAGCGCTCGTTACGGTGCTGGCCTATGTCTGCTTGTTCGCGGTCGCATTGCCCGTTTTGGTCGGCGGGAAGGTTTACACGACGATGCAGGCGGTGATGACGGTGAAGGTGATCTTCGTGCTTGGCTTTTGTTTGGTCATTGGACTCTTCTTTGTGGATTCTGAAGGTTGGATCGCGATCTTCAGTGGGTTTTTGAAATTTGGCCAAGTCCCAGTGACTGACGGTCCGAACGGCGAGCAATTGGCCAATGTGTTCGGATACTATCTGACGCATGGGGAATGGCCGGTCATCGCGTTGAGCAACATCGCTGTCCTCGGAGCGTTCGCCGGTTACGCGGGCGGCGGTGGATTGAGCAATTCGACCTACAGCAATTTTGTTCGCGACAAAGGCTGGGGCATGGGGGCTGAAGTCGGCGCGATCCCCAGTGCGGTTGGAGGCCGCAATGTAACGCTCAGCCATCTGGGGAAAGTTTTTCCGCTTACGGCAGAAAACCTGAACCGTTGGAAAGGTTGGTGGCGGCACATCTTCACAGACCAAGTCTTTATCTGGGCGCCGGGTTGCGTGATGGGGATGGCGCTGCCGGCGCTCTTGTCAATTGGTTTCGCGCAGCATTCGGAGTTGCAACGCGAGACAGTGCGCTTGGATTGGGCGCAAGCCGTTATCACGGCCGATGGCATGCGCCACGCTCCGGGTTTGAGCACCGGGCTTGCCCAGGCGTTGTGGGTGATTACGCTGCTGGTGGGATTGATGGTTCTGCTGCCCAGTCAAATGTCGATTGTTGATGATTTCAGCCGGCGCTGGACCGACATCCTCTGGTCCGGCCATCGTCGCGTGCGCGAACGGATGCGGTCCGACCAGGTGAAATATATCTACTACGCAATCCTGAGCGGTTATGTTCTCTGGAGTTTTGTTTGCGCGGGGCTGTTCACCAATTATGGACATCCCAAACTGATGGTGCTTGTGATTGCCAACATGAACAATCTGACCCTCGGCATTACCTCGTTTCTCTTGCTGCGCGTGAATCATCGCTTGCTCCCGCTAGAACTTCGCCCGCGCTGGTACCATTCGGCTGGACTCGCTTTTTGCGGTGTGTTTTATCTCGGCCTGGCAGCGTTGGTCTTTTTCACGAAACAACTGCCGATGATTTTGGAAATGCTGAAATAATTAACGGTTACGGCCATTCAGATTAAGTGCAACTCACAAAACCGAAGCATCACGCCTGCGCTCCGCGGCGAAGCGCCGAAAGACGATCTTAAGATTGCTGCTTTGGCCCGTAGCGCAGATCTGCAGCGCTTCTCAAGAATCGGAGATACCCAACCCGGCGAACACACAGCCGACTACAAGTCGGCGATACGGCAGAGTGAAACTCTGCGTTACGGGGTGGACGCCCTGCTATGCCTGCTAAACTCTTCGATCTCAGCGGACGGGTCGCGCTGGTCTCGGGCGCAGCCAGCGGCTTGGGCCGAGCTATGTCCATTGCATTAGCCGAAGCTGGGGCGGATCTCGTGCTGGCCGATGTCAACGAAACTGGCATGAATCTGACCGCTCAGCAGATCAATCAATTGGGACGACGCGCATTGCCGGTGACCTGTAATGTTTCAGATCCGAAACAAATCCGCGCGCTATTCAGCCAGGTCGATCGTGAATTCGGCCGCATTGACTTTGTCGGCAACGTCGCTGGCGAGGGCATTCTCGGCCGGCCTGAGGAGATTTCACTCGACGATGTGGAACAAACCTGGCGCAACCTTGTTTATGGGCGCTTCTGTTCCTGCCAGGAGGCGGGCCGGCGCATGTTGGCAGCGGGCCGAGGAAGCATCGTTAATATTGGCTCCCTCGCGAGTATCACCGCACTCGGACGCGGTCACATTGCTTACAGCATGGCGATGGGCGCTGTCGCGCAAATGACGCGCGAACTAAGCACCGAATGGGCGGGTGGTGGCGTCCGCGTCAACGCGATTCTTCCAGCTCAGGTGGTGAACCCGAGCTTGGAGAAACGGATGGCCGCCGACTCCAAACTGCACAGCCAATTTCTCAGCGGCATTCCAGCCGGCCGTCTCGGACATCCTGATGACATCAAAGGTCTCGCAGTTTTCTTGGCGTCGGATGCTTCGAGTTGGATCACAGGCGCGTTAATTCCGATGGACGGTGGCAACTTAGCGGCGAACGCCGGGGCGACGATCGGCCAGAGATCAGGAGTCAGGAGCCAGAAATCAGAATGAGGTGCAGGAATAGGAGTTAAAAACCGCGCTTCGATGCGATGATCCGGTTCTCTTTCTCGAACACAAGGAATTGCTTTCGACGATTTGGACGGTCCGATTCGGCGCCTCAACGGCGCGCACACGCCAACGCCTTACAGCCCGCCATTGGAGGCCGCGGTGGCGCCGAATGTGGAAATGATTGCCGCAGCGATACGCGACTTAAGCGAGGAGTGATTTACTGGCGCCCGACCGCCTTGAGCAGTTCCGACGCCCAGGCTGCGTCTTCGGGAGACAACGGCGGTTCGGGTTCCACAGTGTAATCTGTGAGATCGAAACGGCCGACCGCATAGACACGATCGGCAAGCTGCTGAAGAGGAAGGTTTATACGAGTTTCACCTTGACGCAGTGGGATTGGAATAACTGGGAGTGGCTGGCGCAACGGCATCGGATAGAGTTCCCGGCGTCCCTTCACCCAGCCTAGGCTAATACAGACGAGCAAGTCATTGCGAAATTGTGCCGGGATTTGTGGCATTGCCAGAACGCGACGGCCCAATCGCACTAGATCGATTTCAACCAAGCTGGCATCGGACGACAAAATTTCCTCCTGCTTTTGAAAATACTTCTCTTGACCGACCTCTCCAGATTTGTTGGCCGGGCTAAGGAATTCGATGACGGTGATTACCTTGCCTCCGCGGCGTTCGCGAATTTCGACGTATCCCTCTGTTGTCGGATCCATGATCAAATCGAATACAATCGGTTCAGCGACAGAAATGGTTCCGGTGTCGCGTTCAGCCGCTGGGCGAGCAACCCACCCGGGATGCGTTGCCACGTGGACGTCAGGAACGAGGCGCCGAATCCGATCAGGCTCCTTCTCGATAAAGACGCGCTCTTCCATTCGGGCAACGAGATCGGCGGGCAAACCAGGCTGGAGAGCTTCGCGCGCGCAGGTGACAAGGCTTTGGTGCGCATCTCCCCAGTGCATTTCAAGATAAGGATCCAGACCGGGAAACGGACTTTTCATAGGTTGAGCTTAGAACGCTTTTCATCCTCTGTCACGCTTCGGACAGTAATCGGAGCAATCGGAGTGGAGCTGCGAAACGGTTCTTGAGCCGTGGCCAAAACGTTGATTATGTTGCGAAGCAGTCAACGGTCTGTCGCGCTTATGCTAATCACAATTACAGTTCCACGGCTCGGCTGGACCATGGAAGAAGGAACGTTCGTTGGCTGGCTGAAGCAAGATGGCGAGGCAGTGCGCGAGGGCGAGCCGCTCTTCACTCTTGACGGTGACAAAGCTCTGCAGGAAATCGAGGCGAGCGACAGCGGGATCCTGCGCATCCCACCCGAGGCGCCCAAGCCAGGCAGCGTTGTGCGCGCAGGCGATTTGCTCGGGTATCTTGTTGCCGAAGGCGAGGAACTGAAATCAAAACCGGCCCCAGCACAGGTCCGGCAGTCTTCTGGACCGTTTGTTGACGCAGCACCTGTCGACGCGGTGACGACTCCTCAGCAACCAGCAGACGAAATATCCGCCCTGCCCTCCTCGGCGCCAGAGCGTGCGGTCAGCCCAGGCGCCAGACGCGCCGCGTCGCTATTGGGAATCGACGCTGCGCAACTTCAAGGAACTGGCAGCGGCGGCCGTGCGCGAGAACGCGATGTCCTCGCGGCATCACGGAGCCGTCCGCAAGAATTCACGCGTCCTAAGGCGAGCTTCTCGTTGCAGGACAAGATTGCCATTGTGACTGGCGCAGCCTCGGGCATTGGAGCCGCGATTGCCGACGCGTTCGCGGAAGCTGGCGCCATTGTTTACGTCGCCGATATCAATGAGTCTGGCGTTGCCGAAAAGGTGAAGCAAATCGAAAAATCCGGTGGCCGAGCGCGCCTGGCGCTGACGAATGTTGCCGAGCAAGCGAGCTGCGAAGCTCTCATCCGCCGCGTCCTTTCTGAGTGCGGCTCCTGCGACATTCTAGCGAACAATGCGGGCGTCGGCCACGTCGGCACAATTCTGACCACGCCGCCGGAAGAGCTCGCGCGGCTTTGGTCGGTGAACGTGCAAGGGATGTACTTCCTCAGCCGAGCGGTCTTGCCTTCGATGATCGAACGCCGTCGCGGCTCGATCATTAATATGGCCTCGACGCTGGGCTTGACCGCGATGGAAGACCGCTTTGCTTACACGATCACCAAGCACGCGGTTGTCGGGCTCACACGGTCGATGGCGCTCGATTTTGGCCCAACCGGGGTGCGCATCAATTGCATTTGTCCTGGACGCGTCGAAACGCCGTTCGTGCAGGCGCGTCTTCGGGAGTATCCCGATCCGGAGAAATTCCGCGCTCAAATGGTTGCGACGCATGCGCAGAAACGGATGGCCCAACCGTGGGAAATTGCCGCCGCGGCGGTGTATCTCGCCAGTGATGAAAGCGCGTTTATGACGGGCAGCACGTTCGTGATCGATGGAGGGTACCTTTGCGGCAAGTGAACGCGCGCAGTCGTTATTCCTAGAAGCCGCTGTTGTGACCACGAAAAACACGAAATACACGAAACAAGAGAAGATTGCCCAGACCAGGGAACTCGCCCGCCGAGTGAATGAAATCACCGGCGAACTGAAATCCTTTTCCTTTCGTGTGTTTCGTATCTTTCGTGGTTTGAACCGCCCGCTTTCGGGGTTACTCCCGATTGGGGATCAAAGGAAACGACGGTGTTTGTACTACGCGCCAAGCGCCTTCCAATTCGGACGGTCCCAGGACAAAGCGCATCGCAAAACGCCGGCCGAACCTCGATAAGCTCCTGTCAGCTCCGTAAACAAATAAGCCGGTCGCCCACGCATCCGATTCCATGCACGTTGGCGCAATCACCGTGCAGGACGCGACCCCCTGAACGGGCAGCCCGGTCCGCGGATTCAAGATGTGGCTGTAGCGCTGACCATCGACGACAAAGAAATTTTCGTAGTTTCCCGATGTCGAGAGCGCGGCATCGCGAAGGTGAACGGTCGCGCGTCGGCCTTCCTTTCGCGGGTCTTCGATTTGAACCTCCCAAGTGCTCCGGCCAGGTGGAGCGCCAATTACTCGCAAATCTCCGCCCGCCTTCACCATTGCATTCGTAATGCCGAATGTCCGCAGCTTTTCAATTGCGCAATCGACGGCGAAGCCTTTGGCGATTCCGCCAAAGTCAAGCGACACGCCTTCCTTGCGGAAACGAACGGTTCGGCCTTCAAGATTCAACTCGACGTGCCGGTAATCGACGCGTGCAAGGACGTTCGTCAATTCGCCCTGCGTTGGAAACCGGTGCTCCTTCCAAATGAATCCCCAGAGATCAGCCACCGGGCGGATCGTGACGTCGAACGCGCCTTCCGTTTGCTTCGCGACCTCCTGAGCCGCCATCAAAACCTGGAAAAGATCGGTTGAGACTTCGACCGCTTCTTGCGCGGCACGAGGATTGACGCGGCTGATTTCACTGTCACCGCGATGGATGCTCATCAACTGGTCGATCCGGCGGAACTCGTCAAAGGCGATGGAAACAGCGCGTTCCGTTTGGTCGCGATTGGCGCCGCACGCTGTAATCGTGACAAATGTGCCAAGCAGCGGCTGGCTGCGGCGGACGAGATTACCTGAGTTGGGCGGCGGCGTCTGGCAAGCGAACGCCAGAAAGACGAGGGCGGCCCACAATCTCGAAAGTAACCAGGCTCCGCTTGATGCCTTCGGTGACATTGCGGCAGGAAATGGTTGCTCCACTGATGTTATAGATATCTTGATTCAGCCTTAAGGGTGCGTCGCTGGTCTTTCCAGAGAATTGGGCTCGCCACTTCCGCCTTCGGATTTCTTGACCGTGACTTTCGCGATATGCCAAGATTTCGACCTGCTGGACCTTGCCCGAAGGCGAAATCGCAACGACGTAATCAATGAGTTCATGTTTGCCGCGGACTTGGTCCACGATCAACACACCAAGCAACTCATTGTCGCGGCGCGCGAGCCAAATGCGCTGCGTCGAAAGATAGACTTTGACCCCCGATCGCTCCTCGATTTCTTTTGCCTGGTCCGGGCTGATGCGGAGCACTTGCGCTTCGAAATCCTCAGCCGACGGGAAGCATAATCTGCGGGCCTCCTCGATCGTCAAATATCTTTCGGCAAAGACCGGCTCGCCTGAAAAGAGCGCCAAACCCGCCAACAACAGGGCCGAGCCGAACTTTCTGACGTCAATTTGCAGCCAGTGAATTTCCCGTCCGGCGCATTTGAAGATGGTTCGCATATGGACTGCCTGCCGTCGATGATCGGTTTCAAAAGAAGACGCCAGCACCGATTTGAAAATAGTCCTGATTGGCAGCTGAGCCTTCGGTCGCGGCAGACCCATTCAAATTACGGCGCCAATCCGCCTTCAGCACGAAGTTGGAATTTAGAAAATAGGCCAAGCCAATCGTGAGGAATTCCTTGTTCGTGGCGCCGTCGTCCAGTTCCGTGCCGCCAGCCGACAACCCAGATTGAGTGACAATTTCCGAGTAACGTACGAACGGGACCAAGTCCATATCTCGGCCACGCCCTCCCCGCCAAGCATTCGGCCAGAAATGATAGGCTGCTTCCGCATACCATCCGTAAAGGCGGTCGCCGACGTTGTCCGTCGCTGAAGCATTGTTGTTTGCCAGGAGGTGTTTCGGATCATCCACGTGCCAATAAGCAAAATCGGCTCGCAGTTCGAGCCCGGTCTTGGGCACGCGATAGAGAGCTTCAATGTCCCACAACGCTAACAGTGATTTTTCCTTCGCTGCGCCTCGCACCTCAGTGACATAGGCGGATGTGCTCGCATCCAGACCCGGAATGCCGCGGTAAGTCAACCGAGCCGAATAGGCTAGGTTGTTCTCATCCGCCCTTCGCAAACGGGGGCGCGCGGCACGGACCCCACCCGCAGCGTTGATGCCCGGAGCCGTGGTGCTGCCCGCATAGTCCTCGAGCCCAGTGGAGACCATCACTTGGTAATCCAAATCATCCGTGATCTTTCCGAAGAAACCGAAACTCGGTTCCATCCAGGTGCTTGGAATGATTTCCGTGTACAGCTCGGGCCGCTCCGTCGAATAAAAAAGGGACGGTTCATGGTATTTGTTGATCCGTCCGACTGGCACGAGGTCAATACCGAGCGATCGGACGTTGAAATGCTCGTGCAACAAGATATCGACGTAGAATTGTTCGATTTCGATTTCGCCATCGAACCGGCTGTGGGCTGCGGACGATTCGTCGATGCCGCCATGCTCAAACTCAATCTCGCTGTTGAACACAAGCCAATCGTTAATCTGATAACTCGGAGTGAGCACGAAGCGATGCGGATCAAATCGGTTGGCGCCCGACTGCGGAAAGCGATACTTCGCCTCGCCATAGAATCCGAGCGAGAGCCCTTTCGAATCGAAGAGCTTCTTCTTCATCAATTCTTCAGCTTCCACATCGCGGGGTGGCCCTTCTTTCATCCGCTCCATCTGCTCCTGAAGCGTTTTAACTTGCTTTTGCAGATCCGCGATAACGGCCGACTGATCTTGAACTTGTTGGCCGGAAGCGGCCCAAACGAGAATCCCAGTTGAGGCGAGAGTGACAAGTTTCAGAATACGACACATAAAAATCCAATTCGCTGCACTATTGAGAACCAATCTCAATCCGCAAGCTATTGAGAATAGGTCTCAAGTGCAAGAACTATTTTGGCTTTGGTTCAACATTTTTTGCCTGTGAGGTCTCCCCGGCTTTGTCGCGACATCTGTAAGTAAATTAGCCGCGAAACCTCGGGAGGAAGATTGGAAGATTGAAGCGGGAAAGAAGAATGCCTGGCCGACAGCCAGCCTGTCAGGCGTCACTCGTGCTCGTGACAGCTCTTGTGCCTGCAAGCCCCTAGTTTCTTCAGCTCCTCGCAATTGCCCGTAATTTGCAGACGCTGAGCCTTGATCGAGAATCCGAGCTTGTGACTGATTTCATCTTCGAGCTTGGCGATCTTTTCGCTCTCAAACTCGACGATCTTGTCGCAATCCTGACAGATGATGTGGTTGTGGTTTGGATGCTCGGCATAATTCGGATCGTAGAATTTGTAATCCTTGCCGAAGTCCATCTCTCGGACCAGCCCACTTTCGGTCAGCAAAGGCAGCGTTCGGTAGACCGTCGCGCGCGAAACAGATTTGTCGCGATGACGCGACCACTCGAGCAGTTGCTCCGCGGTGAAATGTTCCTCCGTGCTGAAGACTGTGTCGATGATCGCCTGCCGTTGCGAGGTGATGCGAAGCTGCTTCTTAGCCAAAAAATCCATGAACTTTTGTTTGGCGTTCTGTTTCTCTGTCACCGGCATAGTGGGAGTATATTTCAGGAGATCGACAAGTCAACGCGTCAGAAAGAAATGGCGGCTTTGGCATCGAGCTGCGAAAATCGCTGGCGTGAACATCGAGTTGATCAACACAGGAACTGAACTGATGCTTGGCGCAGTTCTTAACACGCACCAACCGTGGATGTGCCGTGTGCTGGCCGGCCATGGCTATCTGGTCGCGCGTCAGGCGGCCATTCCCGACGACAGCAAGAACATTCGAGAAGCCGTGCGTGAGGCTCTAAGCCGCGCCGACCTTGTCATCACCACCGGAGGTTTAGGCCCGACTTCGGACGACCTCACACGCGATTTGATCGCCGAACTCCTCGGGCGAAAACTCAAGCTTGACGCGTCCGTCATGGCGCACATCGAGAGTTTCTTTGCCGGGCGAAAACGGGTCATGCCCGCGAGCAGCAAAGTCCAAGCGCTCGTTCCGGAAGGAGCAACCGTGCTGCCCAATTTGCATGGAACCGCCCCGGGACTGCTCTTAGAAGTCTCACCTGGACAATTTCGTCAGAGCGACGGCCCCAGCTTTCTGATTATGTTGCCCGGACCTCCGCGCGAATTGCGGCCGATGTTCATCGAGGTTGTCGTTCCGTGGCTGAAACGCCAATTCCCTCAGTCGGTTGCTTTTGCTTCGCACACATTCAAGACGACTGGGATTGGAGAATCTTTGCTCGAAGAAGCCATTGCGCCGTCGCTTCAACCATTGATCGCTTCCGGATTGGAAATTGGATATTGCGCCCGCATTGGCGAAGTGGACGTTCGCTTGTCCGCTCGCGGCCCGCAAGCGAACGGAACAGTGGAAGAAGCGTGCGCGCTCGTCCGGAGATTGGCTGGCGAATACATTTTTGGATGCAACGACGATCAACTTGAAGCCGTCGTGATCCGCCATTTAGCGGAACGCAGACAAACCTTGGCGCTGGCTGAATCGTGCACGGGCGGATTTATTTCGAATCGTCTGACGAACGTGTCTGGCGCTTCGGCGGTATTTCAAGCTGGCATGGTTACCTACAGCAACAAGGCCAAGGAAAGTCTCCTTGGTGTGCAGCCCGAAACGTTGGCAAAACATGGCGCCGTCAGCGAACCCGTTGCTCGAGAAATGGCGGAAGGAGCGCGGGCGCGGAGCGAGGCGGATTTCGCGCTGGCTGTGACAGGCATTGCCGGACCAACGGGTGGCGCGCCAGAGAAACCGGTCGGGACGGTTTTCATTGCATTGGCTGGCCCGCAGGGAACAGTCGTGCTCCAGCGCCTTAACAGCTACGATCGGGAGACTTTCAAGTACGTGACCTCGCAGCAAGCGCTGGAATTATTGCGACGAACGCTGGCGGGGATTTCCACCTCGGCCTCGTGAAACCTGAAGCCATCTCATAAATAACGAGAGCTATCGGAAGCGCGCGGCAGTTGATCCACGACGGCGTGGCGGTTGTCGCAGCCGGCCGAAAGCTGCGCCAGCTTCGCCACAATGGCCAACGCTCGATCATAAACCTTGAGCTTCTCCAATGAGCACATCTTTGCTTCCTTCCATTCGGGGCCACGCCCTCCAATGGATTAAGTGTGAGATCAAGTGCGGGACTAAGTCCAGCCCGCAAAATGTCCAAGCTCCGGAGCCGATTGAAAATCGGCGATGCCGCAGGCTGAAAAGTCTGCGCTGCGGAGAAACAGGGCGGCTTGCGGCTGTAAATTACCGGTTGCGTTTTTCTCAATCACGCATTACGCATCACGCATCACGACATGAATATCGTCCACATCACGCCGGGAGCCGGTGGAATGTATTGCGGTGGATGTTTTCGCGATAACGCGTTAGTAGGCGCGCTTCGCAAATTGGGGCACTCGACCTTGATGGTTCCGCTCTATTTGCCGCTCACGTTGGACGAAGAGGACAATAGCGTTGGCACGCCTATTTTCTATGGCGGCATCAATGTTTACTTGGAGGAAAAGTCGGCATTGTTTCGCAAAACGCCCCGCTGGCTTCACAAGCTGCTCGATTCGCCAAGACTGCTCAAATGGGCGTCCGGGTCGGCCGCCAAAACGCGTCCACAAGACGTCGGCGCGCTCACGCTCTCGATGATCAAGGGGGAAGAGGGAAACCAGAAACGAGAACTCGATGAACTCACGGCTTGGTTAAGCACCCACGAACGCCCGGATGTTGTCTGCCTTTCCAATGCCCTGTTAATTGGACTAGCCCGCGGCCTCAAGCAAACTTTGCAAGTTCCCGTGGCGTGCCTTCTAACCGGCGAAGATTACTTTCTCGATTCGCTGCCATCCAATCATCGGCAGGTTGTCTGGGAAACGCTGGCCAAACGCGCGAGGGAGATCGATCTGTTCGTCGCCCCGAGCAGCTATTACCGGGATTTGATGATCCGGCGCCTCAAGCTTTCACCTGAACGCGTTCGCATCGTTTACAATGGCATCAACTTGGACGGTTACGACGCCCATGCCGCGCCTCCATCTGCGCCGGTCCTCGGATACTTCGCGCGCATGTGCAAGGAAAAGGGGCTCGAACTATTCGCGGAAGCCGCAATCCTCCTGAAACAGCGATCCAGCGCCAAGCATCTCAGGCTGCGGATCGGCGGCGGCTTGGGTCCATCGGACAAACCGCTGGTCGATTCGATTCGCCGGCGCTTTGAGCAAGCTGGGTTCGGCGCAGATGTCGAGTTCTGTCCCAATCTCGATCGGAAATCCAAACAAGATTTCTTTCGCTCGTTGTCGATCTTCTCGACGCCGGCACTTTATGGCGAAGCCTTTGGACTTTACCTTATCGAGGCGCTGGCCGCAGGTGTCCCGGTCGTGCAACCGCGCCATGGCGCATTTCCGGAGTTAGTCGAGGCTACTGGTGGCGGGTTGATTTGCGAACCGAACGCAGCGGCGTTGGCGAACGCTGCGGAAGAGCTGCTGGTTGATCCAGGCCGAGCTCGGACCCTTGGTAAAGCAGGTCAGAGTGCGGTCACGGAGCAATTCAGCATCGAAGGCATGGCCGAGAATCTGATCCAGGCATATCGCGAGTTGAAACCGCGTTCAGCGCCGGTGCTAGCAACGCCACACTCCGCGTTCTGATCTATGCCATTTCAATTCAAGGTCACTCGGCGCGTCGAGTTTTCTGACACGGACATGGCTGGGCTCATGCATTATTCGAATTACTTCCGTTTCATGGAAACTGCCGAACATGCCTTTTACCGGTCGATGGGCTTCTCCGTGGTCTTAAAGAACCTCAATCCGCCGCTTGGGTTTCCGCGGGTCCATGCCGAGTGCGATTTCAAGAGGCCGTTGCGCTTCGAGGACATGGTTGAAATCGAGCTATTGGTCCAGGAGAAAAAAAGCAAATCGGTCAGTTACTGTTTTCGCTTTCGCAATTTGAGCGCATCGCCGGTCGAGGAAGTTGCGCGAGGTTTGGTCACAGTGGTCTGCGTGGCGCATGGGCCCAACGGCAAACTTGCCGCCGTGCCAATTCCAGAGATGATAGCCAATCAGATCGACGTTGCGCCGGCGGAATTGCTCGCGTAATGACGTAACGCAGACTTTCAGCCTGCTGTATCGCCGCATTGTATTGCGGGCGGGACGGGAGAGATACTGCTGGAACCGGCGCAACGCGGTCTGGCACTGGTGGATCGGGTGGCTCTCTTGGTTCGTGGATTAGCTGGCATGCCCGAACTGGACTAAGTGCGAGATCAAGCGCGGGCTTAAGTCGGTTGGAAATGTCCCAAACTCCAGGGCAGAGTGAAAGTCTGCGTTACGGTGCTGAACGACGCGGCGACTTGCTTGTGAACGCAGCGGCAGCACGTGCGGTCTAAAGTATGCGTGTTTGGTTCGGCAAATGCGGTTACAGGGATGGAGCCGTGAAACATGATAACCTTATATGTGTCTGTTGTTCCGACATGTGTTGGTAATCTGCCTGTTTGGCTTGCTCGCGCGCTTTGCGCCACTTCTCGGCCAGACGCCCAGCAAGACGACCAAGACTTCCTCGAAGTTATCGTTGCCTGACGCGCCGGAATCGTTCTTCGGGTTAACGAATCTCTGGACGTTGCACCTGAGAGTTGAATCGAACGATTGGGCTAGTATGGAGATCGCTGTGCCGGCGCCATTTCGTCCCCAGGGGCGAGTCTTGCCCGGTCCCATTGCTCCCAATATCGCAGGTCCGCCGCGTCCCATTCCACCGGACCGTCTTCCCTTAGGACGCCAAGGCTTTGAATCGAGGTTCAAGTACGTTCCGGCAACGCTCGAGTTTAATGGTGAGAAACACGAGCGCGTTGGTCTTAGGTTCAAGGGCAACTCCTCATTCGGCTGGACTCGAGGCTCGATCAAGCATCCCTTCAAGATCGACTTCAATCGTTATGTAAAAGGCGGCGCCTTCTTGGGCATGACGAAACTCAACTTGAACAACAACGCGATGGACGCGAGCCAAATGCGAGAAGCTTTGGCCTGCCAGGCTTTTCGCGATGCAGGAATCGCCAGCCCACGGACGGCCTTTGCTCGAGTTTATCTAAGTGTTCCCGGCAAATTCGAGAATCAGTATCTCGGTCTTTACACTCTGGTCGAACAGGTGAGCGAACGATTCCTCAAGGATCACTTCGGAACCAAGCAGGGCCTCTTGCTAAAACCCGAGGGAGCGCCAGGCTTCCGCAACCTCGGCAACGACTGGGAGACTTACAAGAGAGCGTACCGGCCCAAAACCGATTGGTCCGCTGAAGAAAGCGAGCACTTCATCGCTTTCACACAACTGGTCAACCAGGCGGAAGACCGGGCCTTTCGCGATCAAATCGCCTCCTTTGTGAACGTTGACCAAACGCTGAGATTTCTCGCGGTCAATGCGATCCTTGCGAATCAGGATAGTTTCCTTTCTGCGGGGCACAACTTTTACATCTATTTGCGACCGCCAACCCATCAGATTGAATGGATTCCCTGGGACTTGAATCTAGCGTTCGCCAATACCGACCTGAGCATCGAGCGTCCTCATCATCGCGCGAACAGACTGATCGAGCGCATGCTGGCCATCAAAGAATTCCGGGATCGTTACCGGAAGCACGTCGAAGAGATTCTCGCTGCTGCATTCCAACCTGCAAAGTTTCAAGCCCGCATCCATGAGATCGCAAAGGTCCTTCAAACTGCCATGCCCGGCGATCCAATCGTCACGCTCCGCCAGTTTCAGAATGCCGTCGGCTATGCGCCAACGAAAAGCGCGACTGAGACCGTCGCTTCCAAATCGGCGCCACCAGGCATGCCAGCTGTTCCGCGAGGGGCTGTGGCCCGGACGGGCCCGCCGTTGCTTTCGTGGATTGTCCAACGAATGCGATCGATCAACGACCAACTGGCCGGCAAGTCCGAAGGCAGGCAACTGGATCGCGGCGGGCCAATGGCCTTCAACATCGTGGCGATGCGCGCGATGCAGGAACATGACCGGAACGGAGACCGGCACTTGACGGCCGTCGAATTCAAAGCCATGGCCGACACATGGTTTGCCAACGCGGATTTGGCCAAGCTAGGCAGTATCACGCCGGACCAGTTGGCGTCCGGGATGAACGTAATGTTCGGAATGCCCGCTGGATTCGGCAGGCATCCGCAACCGCCCATACCCGGCCTGCCTTTCGGGAGAATGCCATTTGGGCAGGCCGGAACGCTCGCGTTACACCTATTCAGCGCTGCCGATGGGAATCATGATTCAAAGCTAACGCGCGCCGAATTGCAGAGCTCAGTCGATGGCTGGTTCTTGAAATGGGATTCGCAAAAGAACGGGTTGCTCTCCCTGGAGGAGCTTTCGGCAGGGCTTAACAGCTTTCCAGGGCATCCACCGATGTAGGCCTTCCCAACGCACGGAGCGCGGACCAGGCTGTCCGCGCTCCGTACGTTTAGTCCCTTTGCTGCGCACCGGGACCATGACGCGGTAACGACCGGTTCACGCGGAGGAGCTCGAAATAATCTTTGCTTCACGCCGAAGCTGGAAGCGGCGATACGCAGCAAAACCGAGCAACGCGACACCAGCCACAGCCGCGTATTCGTGTGGCTCAGGAGTCGATGTTAAAGTGCCGTTCAAGACAACGTTATCGATCCGCCAGGTGCCTGTCCCGCTTTCCGCGGAAAACGCGTACACACGAAACTCCACGCTGGCCGTTAAGTTTTGGAAAGCGCTGCCCAGCGCTGTGGATTGTCCCGTGCGTGTGTCATCGTTGTCGGGAACTGAGAACGACGCCAAATCGGAGGCAAAACTATCCAAGCTCGAACGGACGGACCAATTGCGAATCCCTGAAGAAGACCGGCGCTCATCCATGACGAGGCTTGTAAGCGTGAGATGCGCGCCGCTGTTGGGTGTGATTGAAAATGCATAGTAATCGTCCGAGCCGATCGCGCTGCCCGTGGTCCACGATTTCGCGTTGAACGTTCCCGCGGACGTCGTCGCCGTGAGTCCGAGGCCGCGGCTCATGCTGCTGACCGAACCGTTGGCAGGCTGGGCGTCCGCTGCGAAACTGGTTTCATCGCCGGCCGATCCGGTAAAGCTGAAGGTTACGATTTGAGCCGGGCCAGAGCGAATAAGAGATGCAATCGAAATAAGAAAAATGAGTGAAGTCTTCATGGTTTGTTTCCTCCAACGCTAAGTTTTCCAACAACCGTTTGCCCTCTCCTTGTAACGGGGGCACTTTTGTCTGAGGGCCCGAGAATTACAAGACTTATTTTCAGCTTTGTTTTGGCGGTTCTTATTTTGAGTTCAATGGCAGGGCGCGTCACTCCCGTGCGCGCCGAACCGAGCATGAAAAACCACGTCATTCGCGGAAACGGCGCGCGCGGGAGTGACGCGCCCTGCCACGCGCTGCCAAGTAAGAATTGCTGGGTTTGTTTGGGCCGTGATTGCCAGAGTTCGGAGGGGTCTCTACAGTTCCATTCAGAATATGTCTCTGAATTACGCAAAATCGCTTGAGGCCGCGATAAAGTACGTGGAACAGCTCAGGTCGAAGGGAGTGAAGTATCTTGCCGTTTCTCGGGAGACCTTGGCCAATTTGTCGAGCGGGCCGCGTAAAGTGAATTCTGAACCGCAACGCACGCAAAGCCCGTCTTTAACTCCTGTCACGTCGAAAGCGCCGCCGGAGGCAAATCCCGTCAACCCCGCTCCATCGGCCTCGTCGTCATTGTTTGCATCCGAGGCTCCAGCAAAACCGATTGATGCGGCAGCCAAGGCCGCAGCGATCACGGATCTGCGCGACCGGGCCTTAGTTTGCCAGAAATGTCCGCACTTGGTCAGATCGCGCAAGAACGTTGTCTTTGGCGTCGGCGATATCAACTCGCCTCTCATGTTTATCGGCGAAGCCCCGGGCGCCGATGAAGACATCCAAGGCGAGCCGTTCGTAGGCAAAGCCGGACAACTACTCACACGCATCATCCAGACCATGGGCTTCTCGCGCGACACGGCCTATATCGCAAACGTCCTCAAATGCCGCCCCGACACGCCGGGCCAGACGAGCGGCAATCGCAAGCCGACGCTTGAAGAAATGAAAACCTGCTTGCCGTACCTTCTCGCGCAAATCGATCTCATTAAACCGAAAGTCATCGTTGCGCTGGGCGCTACAGCGATGGAGGGGATCTTTGGCCGAGCGGTTGCGATAACGCGCGAGCGTGGACGTTTTCAATCGTTCCGCGATACGCCGGTGATGCCGACTTACCACCCTTCCTATCTGTTGCGCAATCAGGCCTTGAGCGTGAAAAGAGAGGTCTGGGAAGACATGCTCCAGGTCTTGGAAAAACTCAATCGGCCCATCAGCGATAAACAACGCAGCTACTTCCTCAAAGGGACATGAGCGGGGAGCGGCAATGACGAATGACGAAAGCGGGAATGAACAATCGTGCGTGTTGCGAAATGATGCTTAAGAGCAAGATTCAGAAATAGCTTCTCTAAACGTCCGGGCTTGACCAAATGGCCACGGTGCGCGTTAGCCGCGTTGTTTTAGTCATTGGGAGTTTCGTCATTCTTTCGACATTCGTCCTTCGACATTCGTCCTTGGCGCTGCCTGACGTGTCAAAACCAAGCAGGAGCAGCCACCCGCTGGCCTCCGTTCGCGCTGGCTTGCCTTCGTGCCTCTTTGTGCCGGTGCTCCCGATCCCGAGGTTGTCGGCACATCGTAGCGGCGGGCATCCTGCCTGCCGTAGAGCCGAGGCATCCTGCCCGGCGGATCACGCGTACGCAGTACAACACAGCCTCCTCGTTTCAAGTGTTGCTCCGGGCGGCAAGATGCACGCCCTCTGCGGCAGGCAGGATGCCCGCCGCTACCGATAAACTTCGGGACGCACTGCTTTATGACTTCCTGGTTGCCTTTTGGGACGCATTTGGTAAAGCCTCACGCAAACCATGCAGGAAAATCGCCTTCCCGAAATGTCAGCTCGACGCGGTTTCTTCAAGAAAGCCAGCGCCGTTGTCATTGGCGCCTTGGCCGGAATTGTCCCCGGACTATCCGCTCTGTTCGTTTTCTTGGACCCGCTTCGCCGCAAGACGAACGCTGGCGAAAGCGTAATGGTCGCCTCGTTGAGCGCGCTTCCCGAAGATGGCGTCCCGCGAAAATTTTCGGTGGTAACCAGTCATACGGACGCGTGGACGCGGAATCCGGATGTGCCGATTGGCGCGGTGTACTTGCGGCGCACCGGCCAAAAAACCGTGCAGGCCTTCAATGTTGTCTGCCCTCATGCCGGATGTTTCGTCGGTTATAAGGTGGACCGGAAAAGCTATCATTGTCCCTGCCACAATAGCACTTTTGCGCTCGACGGCCGCATCAATGATCCCAAAAGCCCAAGCCCGCGCGGCTTGGACGAACTGCCCGTGGAAATTCGCAACGAGGTTGAGATCTGGGTGAAGTTCCAGAACTTCCGCGCTGGTCACGCCGAGAAAATCCCGGTCTCATGAAGGCGCTCTTGGACTGGCTTGATCAGCGGACCGGTTACAGGGGCATTGTCCGCCATTCACTGTACGAAAACATTCCCGGTGGCGCGCGCTGGCGTTATATTTGGGGCAGCACGCTCGTTTTTACTCTGACGATTCAATTCATCACGGGTCTCTTCCTTTGGATGTCGTACAGTCCCAGTTCACAGACAGCGTGGGAAAGCGTCTATTACATCCAATATCAGATGTCGGGAGGCTGGATGTTGCGCGGGATACATCATTATACGGCGTCGGTCATGAACGTCTTGCTGGTGTTGCACCTGATGCAAGTCGTTATTGATGGAGCGTACAAAGCGCCTCGGGAAATCAATTTTTGGTTCGGACTTGGCCTGCTGCAATTAGTGCTCGGTCTGTCGCTCACCGGGTATCTCTTGCCGTGGGACCAAAAAGGCTATTGGGCAACCAAGGTTGCGACCAACATTGCGGCGATTGTTCCCGTAATCGGCCCCGCTATCCAGAAACTCATCATCGGCGGCGCCGATTACGGACATCACACTTTGACCCGTTTCTTCGCATTACACGCCGGCGTACTCCCGGCGGCGGTTATTGCTCTATTGGTTTGGCATATCTTTCTGTTTCGCCGCCATGGCATCACAGCCAAAGACCCGAAGCGCAAACCGGACGAGTACTTCTGGCCCGACCAAGTGTTGAAGGATGCGGTTGCTTGCCTCGCGGTAATGGCGACGATTCTGTTTTTGGTGCTGCGCCCGTGGATTCTTGGCACTGGCGAAGAACTCGGCGCTGAATTGGGCGCGCCTGCGGACCCGTCCGAAACCTATTCCGCAGCCCGCCCGGAGTGGTACTTTCTCTTCCTGTTCGAGTTCCTAAAATATTTTCCTGGCGGCACTGAAATCTGGGGCGCCATCGTGATTCCCGGGCTCGTGATGGGAGTTATCTTTCTCATGCCCATTATTGGCCGCTGGCAGCTCGGACATCGCTTTAATGTTGGATTGTCCTTCGCACTGCTGGCCGGTGTTGGATTGCTGACGTATCTGGCAACGACCCAGGACAAGCGGGACCCCGCTTACCAAGCAGCGGTGAAGGAAGCTCACAGAAACGCTGAACGAGTCAAACTTCTCGCCCGTTCTCCTTCCGGCATTCCCAGCGCAGGCGCTGTCACACTTCTTCGCCACGACCCGTTGACGCAAGGTCCGAAACTCTTTGCCAAGAATTGCGCGAGCTGCCATCGCTATGATGGACACGACGGAACGGGCGCCAAACCGACAGACGAACAAACCGCTTCCGATCTTAAGGGGTTTGGCGACCGCGCCTGGTTAAGCGGTTTGCTCGATCCGGAACGCATCTCGAGCACGAACTACTTCGGCGGAACCCGGTTTAAGGACGGCAAGATGGCCCGGTTTGTCAAAAGGGACGTGCCCAAGTACTCGGCGGAAGAGAAGGAAAACCTGCAAAAGATTATCGCGGCCCTTTCTGCCGAGGCGCAACTTCCCGCCCAGCGCGAAATGGACGAGCGCGAAGCCGAAAGAATTAAGGAAGGGAAACATCTCATCGCTAGCGAAGAAATCCGCTGCACGGAGTGCCACAAATTCTACCAAGAGGGCGACGACCCGACGGCTCCCGACTTAACGGGTTACGGATCGCGCGCTTGGCTGATAGAATTCATCGGCAACGCCGCGCACGCACGTTTTTACGGCGAGCGCAACGACCGCATGCCGGCCTTCGGCGCAAAGCAAATGCTCGATGATCAAGCCATTGGTTTGCTCGCAGACTGGCTGCGCGGCGATTGGTATGAGCCGTCGAACAAGGTCGAATAGGAGTTTCCGCGCGCCTGCCGTAAGCCATGCGCTTCGCCAAAACTTGCGTGGAAACTCCATGAACCTAAAGTTAGGGCGGCGTTGCTGCGCCGCCTTGTCACCCCCCCCGACGCAGGCGGCGCAGCAACGCCGCCCTACCAACGAAACTGGTTCACGGGCCCTGCCCGGTGCAAATTTCCATGGTGACCAAAATGTAACTTGGTCAACTCGACCCGCCGGGATACGCTGTCCAACTATTTTTACGTCTATGCCGGAGTTTCGCTCGAATCATTTTATCAACCGTGAATTGAGTTGGCTTGAGTTCAACCAACGTGTCCTCGATGAAGCGCTGGACAAGAAAAATCCGCTGCTCGAACGGGTGAAGTTCTTCTGCATCGTCAACTCAAACCTCGATGAGTTCTTTGAAGTGCGTGTGGCCGGCATCAAGCAACAAATGGAAAGCGATGTCGTCGAACGCAGCATTGACGGACTCACCGCCACAGAAACTTTTCGCGCGGTGAGCAAACGCGTCCGGCGCATGGTCGAACGACAATATGCCTGCTGGCGGGACGAATTGCGCCCGGCTTTGGCCGACAACGGCATTCGCATCCTCGATTTCGAGGACTTGAACGAAAGCGATCTGCGCTGGGCGGAAGATTACTATCAAAAGCAAGTGCGCCCGGTGCTCACGCCATTGGCCATTGATCCGGCGCACCCTTTCCCGCAGTTGCTCAACAAATCGTTGAATCTGATCGTGCAGCTCGACATCCGGCGCGCCACCGAAATGCTCAGGCATCTTGCGGTCGTTCAAGTGCCGCGTGTTTTGCCACGCCTCGTCAGGCTGCCTCGCGATGATTCACGCCGTGATTACGTCTTTCTGGCGCATCTCATCGGCCATTACCTCTCCGACGTTTTTCCCGGCACACACATTCTTGGGTATTGGCAATTCCGCGTCACGCGCAACAGCGAACTTTATATCGACGAGGAAGAAGCGGCTAACTTGCTGAAAGCGGTCGAGAATGAATTGCACAATCGCCGCAAAGGCGACGCCGTCCGTTTGGAAATCGAGCTCGATTGCCCGCAAACGATCCGCGACGCCTTGCTCGCAACGCTCCATTTGCAAGAAGACGATCTCTACGTCATCGACGGGCCGGTCAATCCGATTCGTTTGATGGAAGTTTATGAAGGGGATCATTCACCCGAGTTGCGCGATCCGCCCTTTGTCGCTCCGATCGCCGCGGCCTTGCGGGATCAACCGGACGTCTTTGCAGCGATTCGCGAACGCGATATTTTGTTGCATCACCCCTACGAGAACTTCAGCAGCGTAGTCGATTTTCTGGAGCAATCCGCCGAAGACTCAAAGGTTCTGGCGATCAAACAAACGCTCTATCGCACGGGCGGCGATCCGCGAATCATCGGCGCGCTCATGAACGCCGCGCGGAACGGAAAACAAGTTACCGCCGTGGTGGAATTGCGAGCGCGTTTTGATGAAGCTAACAACATCCGCTGGGCGCGCCGATTGGAAGAAGCCGGTGTGCACGTTGTCTATGGGCTGGTTGGATATAAAATCCACGCCAAGATCTGTCTGATTGTCCGGCGCGATGAGGATGCCATCCGCCGCTACGTTCACCTGAGCACGGGCAATTACAATCCGACTACAGCGCGAATTTATACAGATGTGGGCTTCCTGACTTGCCGGCCTGATTTCGGTGAGGACGCCACGAATCTGTTCAACCTGCTGACGGGCATTTGTCAGTTCCAGGGAACGCGCAAGTTTTTTGTGGCTCCGTTCGAATTGCAGACGCGCTTGTTGACGTTGATCGATCGAGAAATAGCCAACGCCAAGAATGGCTTGCCCGCGCGCATTATCGCCAAAATGAATGCGCTGGTTGATCCGGAGATCATCCGGGCGCTCTACCGCGCCTCGCAGGCCGGAGTGAAAATCGATTTGATCGTGCGCGGCATTTGCTGTTTGCGGCCTCATGTCAAAGGCATCAGTAACAACATTACTGTCCGCAGCATTGTGGATCGCTTTTTGGAACACAGCCGCATCTATTACTTCGAGAACGGCTGCCGCCCCGAGATTTTCGTGGCCAGCGCCGATTGGATGCCGCGGAATCTGTTCCGGCGCATCGAGGTCGTTTTCCCCATTGAAGATGGCAACCTGCGCGATCGCATCTCGAGTGAACTGTTGGCCATTCCGCTGGCGGACAACACCAAAGCGCGCCTCCTGAAAGAGGATGGCGCCTACCGTCTCGCTTCGGCCAAAGCTGGTGTTCCAATTCGGCGGAGCCAAACTGAGTTCATTGCGTTGGCGACTGGTCAGGGCGAAGCAAAACTGCCGCACCGCAAAACGAAGGCGTCTTATCCCAAACTCAAGCTGGCGCCCAGGCCTTTACCAAAGTAGGCGGAGCGCGGACATTCTTGTCCGCAGGAACATTCGAATGCCTGGCCAATCTCGGTCATAGGAACGCGCGTCCTTTTTGAAATCACCCAAGGGCATTGGGCTGAGGCCCGCGCTTCTATTACTACCGACAACTTATGGATTGGATACACCCGCGCTGCAACCGCGCGCGAGGCGCGCGAGTTCAGGCTTCCCGCCGCTTGGTCAAGTTGCGTATAACGCAGGCATGAATCCATTCAATGCCCGAAAACGGTTGCGTCAGCTCCTTGCTCAGCCCGGGATTATTCGCAGTCTCGGCGCGCACGATGTCTTCACCGCGCTGATCGTCGAACAGGCTGGCTTCGAGACCGTGTTCATCGGCGGCTTTGGCACCAGTGCATCCATGCTTGGCCTGCCCGATTTGAATTTTCTCACGATGACCGAAATGGCAGAGGCCGTCCGGCGCATGGCGACGCGCGTTTCCATTCCCGTGATCGCCGATGGCGACACGGGGCATGGCGATTTGCACAACGTGCAGCGAACGGTCGAATCGTTCGAGTCGGCGGGCGCAGCGGGTATTCTGCTCGAAGACCAAGTCATGCCAAAACGCTGCGGCCACTTCGCCAACAAACAGGTCATTCCCACCGACGAAATGGTCCTGAAAATCAAAGCGGCTGTGAAAGCTAAGAGCGATCCAGACTTCGTCATCTTCGCGCGGACAGACGCGCGTCAAATGAATGGCCTCGAGGACGCCATTGATCGCGTGAACAGGTGTTGCGACGCCGGCGCGGACATTGCCTTCATCGAGGCGCCGCAATCGCGCGCCGAACTGGAGGAGATTCCAAAGCGTGTGCAGCATCCCTTGTTCGTCAACATGCTTTCGGGTGGCGCGACGCCAATTCTGCCCGTATCGGAGCTGGCTCAGCTTGGTTACAAGATTGTGGTTTGCCCGATCGAGTCGCTCATCGTCTGTGCGCGTGCGATGCGCGACTTGTGCGAATCGTGGAAAACGACCGAGCGTGTAGACAAGCTCGCGATGCAAGCGATGAGCTTCGATGACGTCAAGAAGCTGCTCGGTGTCGAAAAAGTCCTGACGTTGAAGGAACGGCTCTAAGCTGTAAGGATGCAATCAAATTTGCCCTTCACCCTCGCCCTCACCGTGAACCGGTGGTAGGACAGGCGTCTCGCCTGTTCAGCATCTGCGCACACCCAAAAGCAGGACAGGCGGGACGCCCTGTCCTACCAGTCCATCGGGTGAGGAGCCAGGAAACATACTAGCGCTGGAATAAGTCTGAGATATGCCGCGCAATGCTGACGTACGCGTTGCCCCACGCATCGTCGCGGAACATCTGGACCGGCAATCCCGGCTGACCGATGAAGGGCCGCAACAGCCAGCCCAATTGGATGGCGACAAAGATGTAAAGGCCAAGCCAAATGCGGAGAAGGAGGAGATGCTTCCGGTTTTGGAGGATGAGCGGAAGATAAAGAAGGCGCAGCAGAAGTTGCGCGGACCAACTGGCCACGGCGAACATCACTCCGTTGAACAGAATCGCCGCGGAATAGTTCACAAACGACGCGTACCAGACGACTGTTAGCGGCGGCAACGAACAGAGGACAATGGTCAAGGCTGCTTGGGACGCGGCCAGAGCACTGACGGCTCGATCAAAATCAGATCGCACCCCGAAAAGAGTGTTCAAAACGAAAAAACTCGGCAGACAAATTAGAAACGTCCCCAGAAGCAAAAAAGGAACCTTGGCGGACGAATAGAGCACTTGCCAGAAGCGGTCGCCGAGCATCCCGCTGAATGAGCCCATGACCGGGCCGTAAGCCAGGCCCCACAACGCGACCCATTTCAATAGTTTGAAAACCAATTCTTTGGCGTCCGCTACGTCGAATCTCGCGCGCAAGACTTGATCGGCCTGCTGTAAGACTTGCTGGATCATTCGTTCATTACCAATGTTTCGGGCTACGAACGTATCAGGATCACGAACCTGACGCCGCAGCATGTAGTCCCGGCTTTAGCCGGAGCGATGACAGTGCGACTGACAAACGTGAACCAACTAAAGCGTTGAACACGTAAAGGGGAGGGAACGTCACAAGCAGCGTGAGCAGGAATAAGAACGGCACTTTGACCATGCCAGAGAGAAATTGCAGGAGCGAGGCGGTATCGGCCCTGAGCAGTGAATAGCAACCCATGCACATGCCGTAGGCCATCCCAAGCCCAAGAAGCAGGATGGCAATTTGCAACCCATCCGACGGCACTTCAATAATCCCTTTCCGCAAAGCCGATAATTTGGTCGCTTCGCCCCGCACAAGCCGGTCAAGGTGTGTGAGCCACTTGGGCAATCCGGTTCGCAGCGGAGAAGACTCTGGTTTGGCAAGATCATTCATAAGGGACCCAAAGGTTGAAATGTCATTCGAGTAAAGCCGCTGTCACGTTTCAAGCGGCACTACCTTATATGACCGCATAGCTAGCCAGGCGTTCAAAAGTTGAGGGTGTAAATCTCTATCACGATCACCTCAATCCTGGATTGAAGCAGGGCGAAGTGCGGTCTCTGAGCCAGTTAGCGGGATGGCGTTTGGCCGAACGGGGCGGCGCCTCCGCACGCCCCCGTCGGACTCGGCGGTCCGCGCTCCTATCAAATGATCCCCTGATAAGCCAGCCAGAGAGCGCGGTAATATTTCATCACGCGAACCGGATCGTTGCTCGGCGGAATTTCAGCGAGGCAAAAGCCTTTGAAGTCGATCTCATTCAGCCGAGCAAACAATTTGCGAAACGGATATTCCTCGAGGAACAGATCGCGCATGTGAACGCAGAGAATCTTCTCCTTCACCAGATCGAAGTTGTGATCGAAGCCTTTTCCAGCCAGATCGGTGTCATTTGAATTCCACGTAACCCCAACGCCTTTATGTCCGGCGACATCCATGATCGTCCGGATATTCGGCAGCAACGAGGTTCCGGTCCCATGCACTTCGAGGCGAATTTCCACGCCATAACTTTGGCCAAATTCTCCTAACTCGCGCAACGAACGGCCGATTTGTTCCAGCGTCTTTTCAACCGGAACCTCTTTGGGCAACCCGTTAGGCCGCACTTTCACTCCGGAAGCGCCGACATCATGGGCCAATACCATGTATTCCTTGGTCGCCTCGATATCGCGGCGGAGCTTTGATTGGTCCGGCGTGTGGTAATCAAATGCGCTGCCCAGTCCCATTAGTTCAACCTTCGAATCGCCGAAGCGCTTCCGCACTTCCTGCCGTTGCGCCTTGGTCAAGCTCACCTCGACACCGTGAGCGTGGGTAGTCCGCAATTCGACACCTTCAAACCGTGTCTCTTCGCAATTCTTAATAATCGCCGCCACATCCCAGTCCTTGGCCAAGTTGTAAGTGACAGTGCCAAGCCGCATCGCTGAAACTTTGGGTTTGGCGTTCGACACGCCGGCCTTTTCGGCTGAGATGGCCGATGATCCTAACAAACTAACTGCGCCCAAGCCCAAACCGGTGTTTCTGATTAATTGTCGGCGAGTTATCTTCATAGTGTTTGTCCGAAGCGTTGGGTAAAATCGGGTTCAGATCGTAGGCAACTGGGTGGGATTAGCGAATGAAAAAACTTGGCGCCATAAGACCGGCGGAATGTCTGACAAACGAGAGGGCAATTCGCCATGGTCTTCTCCCTCTCTCCCATTCGGATGGAGGAGAGGGGCGGGGAGAGAAGGAGGTGCGTGTGATTAGGTTCTCCTCCCCCCAACCCTCTCCTCGCACGCGAAGAGAGGGAGAAGACCCGTTGCATTGCGATTGCTTAATTCAATGACAGTGGCGCACCTGAACGCAAACCGAATGGAACTGTCCAAACGCGATTTTCTGAAATTGATCTCTACGCTTGCCGCAGGGAACGCGGCGGGTTGTTCGGTCGTACCGGCGGCAAAGTCTGGAGCTCCTTCTTTCTTCAAAACCCGCGGAGTCGTTCTAATTCCGGACGACCTGACGCTCGTTGATTGGCCGGAGCGGGCGCATAGAGCCGGGTTGACGACGATCGGCCTTCATCACAGCGCCTCGCCAAAAGTTGTCATTGACTTCGTGCGCTCCGAGCGAGGTCAAACGTTTTTGGAGCAATGCCGCGCCTTGGGACTTCAGGTCGAATACGAACTGCACGCGATGCGCGAGCTTTTGCCACGGAATTTGTTCGCGGCTAACCCGGAATTCTTTCGGATGAATGAGAAGGGCGAACGGACGCCCGATGCCAACTTCTGCGTTCATTCAGGGCGAGCGCTGGAAATCGTGGCTGAGAATGCGCTCGCCATGGCTGAACTGTTGCGTCCGACCACGGGCCGTTATTTTTACTGGGGCGACGATGCGAAAGCGTGGTGCCAATGTCCGAAGTGCCGCGGGCTTTCGGAGAGCGATCAAGCGTTGGTGCTGGAGAATTATCTGCTGGCCAAGCTGCGCCGCATCGACGATCGCGCGCAATTAGCTCACCTTGCGTACAGCAACACCCTTCAGCCGCCCAAGCAACTTTGGCCGGCTCCCGGAATTTTTCTGGAATATGCGCCGATTAACCGGCGCTACGACATGCCGTACCATCTGCAAACAGGTCCTTCCGTTAAAGACGCCTTGGATTTGCTGGATGCCAATCTCGAGATTTTCGATCGTTCCAGCGCACAGGTGCTCGAATATTGGCTGGATGTTTCCCGCTTTTCAAAATGGCGGAAGCCCGCGGTAAGATTGCCTTGGAATGCGGATGTTTTCGAAGCTGATCTCGGAACTTACGGAAAGCGCGGCCTTCGCCATGTCACATCGTTTGCAGTGTTTATCGATGCTGATTATGTGAGCCGGCACGGAGAACCGGTGGAATTGATTCCGTACGGAAGAGGCCTATCGAACTGGCGGCTGAAATAGATAAATAAGTAAATGTCCGCGAATGCGTCGGGCGGAACCTTCGTCGAAAACTTGCTTCAATCAACCCAAGGCCCGACGAAGTTTGCGGTGAAGTTTGGTCGGCGCCGCTTATCGAACCACCATTTGGGAAAACGGATAGACGTAGGCTTGGAGGAAAACGAGAATGCCAACCAAAGTCGCGAGGGCGATGCTATGGAAAAAGACGTAGCGGAGAATACTGCCTTCGTGTCCGTACCAATTCGTGGCCGTGCTCGCCACAACGATGCTTTGCGCATCGACCATCTTGCCCATCACGCCGCCGGAACTGTTCGCCGCGGCCATTAACGTCGGACTAATGCCTGTTTGTTCCGCGGTGATTTTTTGCAGGCTGCCAAAGAGAACGTTCGAGGCGGTATCGGAGCCGGTGAGTGCGACTCCCAGCCAGCCCAGCAACGTTCCGAAGAATGGATACAACCCACCTGTCTTGGCCAAAGCGAGTCCGAGTGTGGCGTCGGTTCCAGAATACTTCGTGACATAACCGAGCGCGAGCATGGCGGCAATGGTGATGAGCGAATAGCGGACCCGATGCAACGTTTGCAGGTAGGTTCTCAACATTTGCGCTGGCGAAACGCCCATGACAAAGCCCGCGACGATTGCCGAAACTAAAATGCCGGTGCCGGTCGCGGAGAGCCAATTCAATTTGAAAATGGCTTCTTCAGGTTTGGTTGGCTTTTCGGGCGTCGGCGGCGGGACGACGGGCGGCGTGCGAACAATGACATTGTGAAGACTCGCGACTTTGAATTCCGGCGCCGAGATGTCGTTAAGCGCCTTCTTCATTTTCGGAGTGCCCCAGGCGAAAACGAGCACACTTAACAGGACCCAAGGCACCCAGGCGCGAGTCACTTCGGCTCGAGTATAGACTGGTTGAGTTTGGACAGCTTTGTCGGTTTGGCCATTCGACAATTCCCACTTGTCTTTCGGCTGCCAAAGCTTGAGCCAAATACCGAGCGCCGCCATCGAGCACATCGAGGCAACAATATCGACCAGCCAAGGGCCGTGGAAATTCGAAACAAGGAACTGTGGCACCGCGAAGGCAACGCCCGCCACGAGCGCTGCCGGCCACACACCGAGCATGCCGCGAAAACCGGCGAAAGCCCAGACAACCCAAAACGGCACGATGATGGAAAAGAACGGGAGCTGTCGCCCGGCCATTGCGGACAGGTCCTTCAAGTCGAGGCCAGTGACAGCGCTAAGCGCGATGATCGGAGTACCGAGCGCGCCGTAAGCTACAGGCGCCGTGTTCGCAATAAGAGAAAGCCCGCAGGCCGCGAGTGGCTTGAAGCCAAGTTGAATCAAAATTGCAGCCGTGACCGCGACGGGCGTCCCAAAACCGGCCGCCCCCTCAAAGAAGGCGCCGAACGAAAACGCGATCAAGATGACTTGAATCCGCGGGTCCGGCGCGAGCGTCGCCAAGCTGCTCCGGAGAATCGTAAACAACCCTTTATTGACCGTCATTTGGTACAGGAAGATCAAGTTGAGGATGATCCAGCCGATGGGAAACAAACCATAGGCTGCGCCGTAGAGCGTCGTTGCGCTAGCGGCCTTGACGGGCATGCCATACGCGAAAACCGCCACGACCAAGGCAACCGCCAATCCGAGCAAAGCCGAGTAATGAATCTTAATTTGCAACAGCGCAATCGAACCCAGCAATACGACCACGGGCAACGCCGCAATCAGCGTGGAAAGGATCGCGTTGCCAAGCGGGTCATAAATTTGGAGCCAAGGCTGCATGCGCGGTCGGGTTTTGTGGTCACAGCTTTTACCGGGGGCCGTGCGGCAAAACAATCGAAATATCTGAACGGCATTGGGACCATGAACGTCCCCGGCCCTAGGACGTTCATGGAGAGAACTGCTCGGATTATCCTGCTCCGGGCGCAATTTTGAGCACGTGCTCAAAATTGGGTGACACGCCAATTGTGAACACGTGTTCACAATCAGGCAGCGCATTGCACATATTGGGTCCTTGGAATCGATTGGGGCCTGCGTTGGCGCAACAGCGTCTTGGACTGCGGCTGTCCTCTGCCGCTTTGGAACACTGCCTCCCCAAAAGCGCCAGAGGACTGGCGCAGTCCAAAAACCTGGCGGCCTGAGATTCCTTCGGTTCACAGAAAGAATTGCTCCGATTATCCTGCTCCCGGCTTGAGTATGCCAAACAGGGGCAATTGCGCGCGCGCGCGCGCACAATTGGGGGACAGGACAATTTTGAACGCGCGTTCGAACTTTCGAAATCCGCCCCATCCGATGAGGCGAGGGAAAAGACGCTCGTGTTGTGCGCGTTTTGTCATCAGACCTTGACGAAACACATTTTCGATCATTGCACCCATGAACCGTTTGGTAGGACAGCGCGTCCTACGACACAGCTGATTGGATGCGATCCAGCAGAGTTAGACGCTGCGCTACGATCATTTTCGAAAACGCGATTGCATCTGCACTGGGCGCGAGTACAAATACGCGGCCATAGATGCTGATGACACAAAACGAGCCGTGAAACCGATTGTTCAAATTTCACTCGATCTGATCTCGATTCCGGAAGCTCTCGAAACCGCGGCAATGGCTTTGCGGGCTGGAGTCGATTGGCTCGAGGCCGGGACGCCTTTGATTATCGCTGAAGGGATGAACGGCGTTCGCGCGTTGCGCAAAGCATTTCCTCAAACCCCGATTGTCGCCGACTTGAAAACAATGGATGGCGGCTGGCTCGAAGCGGAGCTAATGGCGAAGGCTGGCGCTAGCCACGTCGTTGTCATGGGCCAAGCGCATAGTGAGACCGTCGAACTTGCGGTGAAGGCCGGCGCGGATTTTGGGATTCAAGTGATGGGGGACAACCTTGGCATGCCAGATCCAGTCGAAGGGGCGAAAATCCTGGCGGACCTGGGCTGCCATTATATCATTCACCACATCGGTTACGATTTTCGGAATGTCCGGCGGCAACGCGGAGAATCTGCTCCAAGTCCGTTGGATCGATTAAAGGATGTAGTCGCCGGCGTTAATGTCCCTGTGCAAGCGGTCGGAGGATTGACGATTCAACAAGCGATTGAGACGCCGCGTTACGGAGCGCCGCTGGTGGTTTTGGGCGCGCCGCTGGCGATTGATCCGAAATCATTTCAAACGGCAGCGGGCGATGTCGAGGGAGTGCTGCGCGAGATTTGCGCCAAAGTGCATGGCTGCGGCGATGTGCGAGTCGGAAAGGAAAAGAAGTCATGAGTGCGACGATGCCTGGATTAGTGAATTACGCGCTGGCGCCCCGCAGCGTCGAGTTGCGCGAGGTCAAGGTTCCGACTATTGGGCCGAAGGACATTCTTCTCAAAGTCGAGGCGGTGAGCATTTGCGGGAGCGACCTGCATCAGTGGCTCGGCGGTATCAGTTGGAAGGTGAACTATCCTTGCATTCTCGGACATGAATTTGGCGGCACCATTGTGCAAGCAGGCCCCGAGGTCAAACGGTTCAAGGAAGGCGATCGCGTCGTGAGCGAAACGGCTGCGGTCATCGACGAACATTCGCCTTACACGAGGCGCGGTTTGTACAATCTCGATCCCAACCGGCTCGGTTTTGGTTACGGCGTCGATGGCGCGATGACTCAATATGTGAAAGTGTCCGAGCGATGCCTCCACTCGATTCCGCGCGACTTAGCTTTCGAACGAGCGGCTCTGACGGAACCGTGTTCGGTTGCTTACAACGCCGTCTGCGTGAATGGCCGCGTTAGGCCGGGCGATCATGTGCTTGTCATTGGGCCGGGACCGATCGGGTTGCTGTGCGCGTTAATGGCCAAGCTGAGCGGCGCCGGAAATTTGATCGTGAGCGGATTGCCGGCCGACCGGCAACGGCTGAGTGTCGCCCGCGAAGTTGGCGCACACGCAACCTTGGAAGGAGACGTTTGGCCTTACATCAAAGATTTGGGAGACGGATACGGCGTCGATGTCGTGATCGACGCAACAGGCGTTTCCGCAAGTTTGCAGGCGGCGATGCAAGCGGTTCGTCCAGGCGGACAAATCATTAAAGTCGGTTGGGGTCCGCAGCCGATGGGCTACAGCATCGACCCGTTGGTGCAAAAGGCGGTTACTTTGCAAGGAAGCTTTTCCCACAATTGGCCGGTTTGGGAGCGAGTTATCAGCATGATTGCATCTGGCCAAATCAACTTGCAGCCGGTGATCAATCGAATCGCGCCCTTAAAGAATTGGGAAGAGTGCTTTACGAAGATGCATCACGGCGAATACGTGAAGGCGATTCTGAAACCCCATGATTAGTCGCGCCTCCCCATGAACCCCCTGTCCTGCCACGTTCATGGGCGCAATGCACGAAAATCTGTTTTGGAGAGATTTTTCCTGCGCGCCGTTGTGCTTCTTCGACCTCGCGTTCGATCTGTAATTTCTGTTTGGGAACTTCCAGCTCCAATTGCAATCGTTCTCGCAAAGGTTCGCAAATGATCTGCACTTTCTTTTCGCTAGGAAGGTTGTTTGCCAGGGTTTAGCAGTGATTATTAATTTAACTACATTCATATTTTAAACTAAAAGTAGTTAAAACAATAAATCACTATGCGTGCCTCAAAGATTTCAATCCATTTCGACCTGGCGCGGGCCATGCCCCGCTGTATATGGCTGGGCGAGACTCGGAGAAAAAAGAGTTTAAGAAGCTTTTGCAGCAAGAAATCATTTTGTCGAACCTCGTTCTTACCGGGTTGCGAGGTGTGGGTACGACGGTGCTTTTGGACGGGTTGAAACCACTCGCCATTTCTGAAAAATGGCTCTGGGTTGGCACTGACTTATCAGAGGCGGCCAGTGTAAACGAAGAGGCGATTGTGCGGCGCCTAGTCGCTGATTTATCGGTCGTCACTTCAGCGATAACCGTTATGCAGGCGAAGCCTGGAAAGGGCCTTTCAACCGTTCCGACTCAAGAACACATACCTTTGTCGTATCAAGCGCTTTTTGAGATTTACGAAAGGCAACCTGGGTTAGCCTCTGACAAATTGAATCGACTGCAACAGATCGAGCAGGAAGTGCTGGCCGGGGGCCGGGAATGGACGCGAGCGCTGTTGGAGAAGCGTCTGCAAGAGGAGTGCCTGATGGTCGAAATGGTTTCGGCCAAGACCGGT
>Ga0194132_10001184_pt1 | contig 52844 bp, 48 predicted proteins | sample TA2KigOf80mmetaG_FD_148612 | JGI IMG/M metagenome (GOLD analysis project Ga0194132, IMG submission 148612) | Freshwater microbial communities from Lake Tanganyika, Tanzania - TA2015054 Kigoma Offshore 80m | ecosystem: Environmental > Aquatic > Freshwater > Lake | place: Tanzania: Lake...
GTTCGGTCGTCCGGTGAGCGCACTGCCAAGTTCGACCACCAGCTTGGGTACGAGTGCAAAGTGATCAAGCCGATCGAAGAGCTCGCGGCGCGCGAGTTCCGACGGCGATGTGCTGCCCGAGGAGTCGCTCATACCACGACGCCTGCAACCGCTTGATTGCCCATCAGCCGATTAAAGATAACCTGTTCGAGCGCTGCCAACAGTCCGTCGACCTGCCGCACGCTGTGGGCGGCAGACAGCGTGATCCGCAGTCGTGAGGTGGAGACCGGAACGGTCGGTGGACGAATCGCCGTGACGCGATATCCCAACTCGGCGAGTCGATGGCTGGCCGCGATTGCTCTGTCCTCGCTGCCGAGCAGCAGCGGCTGAATCGGCGTGGACGAGTCGCTGACCGGCAAGCCGCGCTGGCGTACGCCGGTACGGAAATGGTCGACCAGTGCCAGCAGGTGCTCGCGTCGCCACTGCTCGTACTGCAATTTTTTGAGCGCGTGGCGAGTCGCGGCGGCGACTGCGGGCGGTAGCGCGGTCGTATATATGTAGGTCCGGGCGCGCTGAATCAACAACTCGATCACCTCGTCGTCGCCGGCAACGAAAGCCCCGAACGTACCTAGCGCCTTGCCGAAAGTGCCGATTAGTACGGGTATGTCCTGCGAGCTCAGCCCGAAGAATTCGCCGCTGCCGCGCCCCTCGGCGCCGACAATGCCAAGACCATGGGCATCGTCGACCACGAGCCAAGCCTGATGCGCACGCGCTGCGGCGGCGAGCGCCGGCAGCGGCGCCAGGTCGCCGTCCATGCTGAATACGCCATCGGTGATCACGAAGGCGCCGCGCAACTTATCTGACGAGCGCAGCAGTTCGGCTGCTGCTGCAGCGTCGCCATGGGTGTACCGATGATGGTACGGACTACGAGTGAGTCTGGCAGCATCGATCAGTGAGGCGTGATTGAGTTCGTCGCCAATCAGCAGGTCGTGTCGATCGGCGAGTGCTGATAGCACACCGAGATTTGCCATGTAACCCGTGGAGAATACGAGCGCGCGTTCTCGCCGCGTGAACTCGGCCAATTCGCGCTCGAGAACGTCATGTTCGGCAGAATGGCCGCTGACCAGATGCGAGGCGCCGGCGCCCGCGCCGTGGGTGCGCGCTGCCGAGGCCATGGCGGCAGCAACCTCGGGATCACGCGCTAGACCGAGGTAATCATTACTACAAAAATTGATCTGCTGGTCGTCGTTCGGCAAGCGACGGCGGCGCAGCCGACGCCTGTCGATGTCATGTAGCGCGGCAGCGCGGGCCTCGGGCGTGCAGCGCACTGCGGTTAGGCGTGCAGTGCGGTCGGCGCTGCGCCCGCGGCCTGAATGCCGAGCCTCGTCAGCAGGGCACGATCGTGTTCGATGTCAGGATTACCGGTGGTCAAAAGTTTTTCGCCGTAGAAAATGGAATTTGCGCCGGCAAAAAAAGCGAGTGCCTGCAATTCGTCGGACATCTTCTCGCGGCCCGCCGAAAGTCTTACTGCCGAGCACGGCATCAAAATCCGCGCGACTGCAATCGTGCGTACAAAATCGAGCGGATCGATGGGTGACTGATCGGCGAGAGGCGTTCCGGGCACCGCAACCAGTTGGTTGATCGGTACGCTCTCGGGGTGTTGCGGCAGATTGGCGAGTACCTGCAGCATGCGTGCGCGGTCGCGCGCGGTTTCACCCATGCCGACGATGCCACCGCAGCACACGTTCATGCCGGCTTCGCGCACAGCTTCGAGAGTATCGAGTCTGTCTTTGAAGTCGTGCGTGGTGATGATCTTACCGTAGAACTCGGGCGAGGTATCGATATTGTGGTTGTAGTAATCAAGACCGGCGTCGTGTAATTCTTTGGCCTGCTCATGGCTGAGCATGCCGAGCGTGGCGCAACTCTCGAGCCCTAAAGATTTGACTTCGCGGATCATCGCCGTGATCACTTCGAGGTCACGTTTCTTTGGCGAACGCCAGGCGGCGCCCATGCAGAACCGGGTGGCACCGGCCTCGCGGGCGGCCTTCGCTCGAGCGGCCACATCGGCCACCGCCAGCAGTGCTTCGCGATCGAGACCGGTGTCGTAGCGGACGCTTTGCGGGCAGTAGGCACAGTCCTCGGGACAGGCGCCGGTTTTCACCGAGAGCAGGGTGCTCACCTGCACGGTGTTCGGTGCGTGGTGCGCGCGGTGTACGGTCTGCGCCCGAAACAGCAGGTCCTGAAAGGGCAGTGCGAACAACGCTTCGACTTCATCGAGCTGCCAGTCGTTACGGATGTCATCGGCAGCCACCGGAGCGCTGACATTATTGACCGAAGCATTTTTAGCGGCGGCGGTCGTAGCGGGGTTGGTCGTAGTGGTGGTGATCGCAGCGGCGTTCATGGCGGGCGTCTTCTGGGGCGGGGACCGGCGAGTACTCCGGCGAATTAAAGCGTTTTGGGCGCTGCCTTCGACGGCAGCAGTCGGCAGCCTTGGTCGCCACCGTAAGCAATGTTCCGCAAGCGCGGGGGAGGATGTCAACTTGCAAGCCACGAACGAGTCGACAATGCCCCGCAGCCGAGCGCCGGTGCCCAATTTACGCGCCCTGCCATGGTGGCAGCGAGCGGGTTTCTGTTGTTTGCCGGCACGCTGGTACTTCTATAACGGTCGAGGCGATCTCGGACCCCTCGATCTTTGTGGTCGCTGATACAGCGCATTGCCGCGGCTGGCGGTTCCGCGAGGCGGCACGACCGTTATCAAGGCATTCGTCTACGCCTCGCCCGCCGACGTCGCGCTCAAGCCGCTCAAATTTGCGGGTGATCGGGTGGGCGCGCGAGTGCTGGGAGCCTTGGTGCGATAGCGGCGACGCGCGCCATTGCTATTAAGCGACTTCACCCGCCCCAACTGCTACTGCCTGTCCCGCTGCACCCGTCACGGCTCGCCGATCGCGCTTTTCGTCAGCCCGCTCTGCTTGCGCTGCAGATTAGCCGCTGGCTGCAGCAGCCCGTGCTGCGCGATGGGGGCTAGTGCGAACCCGCGCCACACGACCGAAGACGGCATTATCGGCGCCCGAGCGACGAGACAATGCCGTCGTTCACTCGCCAATTGGCAAGTGCCACACACCGTAGCGCTTCTCCGCGCAGCGTCGCTCTGATCGACGATGTCTCGACCGCGGGTGCGACACTCGAGGCTGCGCGCGCCACGCTTCTAAAAGCGGGCGTCGAGGACGTTCAGCTCTGGAGTGTGGCGACGGCAATCCCCAACCACACGATCATGCCGACGTAATTATTATTAAGGAAAGCGTGGAAGCAGGCAGTGCGATCACGCCGGCGTGACGACCAAAGGTGATATGCGAACAGCACGGCTACGACGACGAGACTCAAGAAATAAATCCAGTGGAGCTCGGCGAGTCGACCGATCCATATCAGTAGCCCCAGCATGGATGCTTGCAGCAGGCCGATGGCGAGCAGATCGTGACGGCCAAACAACACTGCCGTGGAGCGGATACCGATGCGACGATCGTCATCTCGATCGACCATGGCGTAAAACGTGTCGTAGATACAGGCCCAGATGACGGTGGTCGTAAAGATCAACCAGCCGAGCGTCGGCACGTTGCCGTCGGTTGCCATAAACGCCATCGGTACGCCCCAACCGAACGCGAGGCCGAGATAAATCTGCGGCGCAGCAAAGAAACGCTTGCAAAAGGGATAGCTCGTGAGCAGCGCAGCAGCCACCAGCGACAGCCAGACGGTACGCGCATCGAGCTGCAAGACCACGATGAGCGCCAGCAGGATCAGCACCACGAAGAGTCCGATTGCCTCGCTAGGCGAAACTCGACGTGCGGCGAGCGGCCGTTCGCGCGTGCGCGCAACGTGTGGGTCGAACTCGCGGTCGGCCAAATCATTGATGATACAACCTGCCGAACGCGTGAGTACTGTGCCAGCGACGAACACGACGAGCAAACGAGGATCAGGTATGCCATCTGCCGCGAGCCACAACGCCCAGAGCACCGGCCACAACAGCAATAAGATGCCGATCGGCCGATTGAGCCGTGTGAGTAGCATATATTCATCAAGACGACGACGCAGGGCGGGTGACACGTGGCGGGCCTGATGGGGTGCAGTGCGCTGCTTAGCTTGGGCGACGCTGGCCGATGGTGGGCAGAAATACCTCGTAGAGATCGAAGGGCGCAGCGCCCATACGCAATGCAGAGTGTCTGATCCACAACGGTTGCGGCGCGAGCGCCGCGTGGGTGAGTGCGCGATCGACGAGCCAAATGTCGGGATAGAACTGTGCGTAGCGGAAGGATTCCCGCGTCAGTGTCGCCCGACCTTCGAGGGCCTCGCCCAAGGTGCGACTGCCGATCCTGCCCAACCAAGGCTCGGCTTCGAGTGTAGTTACAGGAATCCGCGTATGCGCGAACATCCACACTTCGGTATCGCAGCTCATGTCGATTTCGCGAATTTGCTCGTCGCCGATGCGCTCTTCCCGCAATAGATGCATGGCGAAACTCTCGCCCGCTGCTTCGCGAATTCTTTGCGTGAGCAACCCTGGCGTCAACAGCCACGATCGCAGCGACTGGTCGCCGACATAGCAATTGAGTGCCGGCCCCGGCAACCACATCGCCGCGCTGGGCACTGGCGGCGGCAGGCCCAGGTTGTCAGCCGATACGGCCATATCTGTCATCCGTTCCGATCCAGCGCGTGGTCAGGGGCGCGATTCTATCCGGGTGTTGGGCAAGCAGTATCTCGGCGGCTTCTTGTACCCGTGGCAACAAATTGGCATCACGGATCAGATCGGCTACACGCATGCGGGAAAGACCGGTTTGTTGCGTGCCGAGCAGTTCGCCGGGGCCACGTAGCTCAAGATCGCGGCGAGCGATCTCGAAGCCGTCGTTGGTATCGCGAATGACATTGAGTCGTGCTCGCGCGAGCGGACCTATGGGCGCGCGATAGAGCAGCACGCAGCTGCTCTCGCACGTGCCGCGGCCGACTCGACCACGGAGTTGGTGCAGTTGCGCCAGCCCCATGCGCTCGGCGTTTTCTATCACCATCAGCGTGGCGTTCGACACATCGACGCCGACCTCGATGACCGTGGTGGCGACGAGCAGGTGGATCTTGCCCGCCTTAAAGGCGAGCATAGTGGCGTCTTTTTCTCTCGGCTTAATGCGCCCGTGCACGAGTCGTACGACAAGATGCGGCAGGGCTTCGTGGAGGACCGCTGCGGTCTCCTCCGCAGCCTGACACTGCAGCTCTTCTGATTCCTCGATCAACGGGCAGACCCAGTAGGCCTGCCTGCCGTTTCGACAGGCGGCATCGATCCGTGCCACCACTTCGCTGCGTCTGGTTTCGGCAACTACCACGGTTTTGACGGGTTTACGGCCTGGTGGCGAGGCATCGATGATTGAGACGTCGAGATCTGCATAAGCCGTCATCGCGAGGGTGCGCGGGATGGGTGTCGCAGTCATAATGAGTTGATGCGGATGACGACCGCTCGCCATACCTTTTTCGGCTAGACGCAGGCGTTGCTGCACACCGAATCGATGCTGCTCGTCGACGATGACCAGTGCGAGTTCGCGGAACTGCATGCTCTCCTGGAACAGCGTATGCGTGCCGACAGCGATTCGTACCTCGCCAGAGGCAATTGCATCAAGCGTGCTGCGCCGCGTGCGTGCCGGCTGCGAACCTGAGACAAGTACGACCGGGATGCCTAGCGGCCTGAACCAAGCATCTAGATTTCTTTGATGCTGCTCGGCGAGTAGTTCAGTGGGCGCCATCAGGACGGCCTGTCGTCCACTACCTACGGCGCGCGCCATTGCTGCAGCTGCGACCACGGTCTTGCCGCAGCCGACATCGCCTTGCACGAGACGCGCCATCGGTCGGTCCCGGACCAGATCGGCGCCAACTTCGTCGAGCACACGGCGCTGCGCGCATGTGAGTTTGTAAGGCAAACCGCTGATGAAGCGCGCCTCGAGTGCCCTCTCGTCGGTCAGTACCCAAGCAGCATCGGTACGTACCGACTCGCGCAGACGTCGCATGACCACCTGATGCGTCAGCAGTTCTTCGAACGCCAGGCGGTTTTGTACGGGGTGCTTGCCTGCGTCGAGTTCGTCGAGGTCCGCGTCTACCGGCGGTTGATGTACGTAGCGCAGCGCTTCGCGCAGCGGCGGTAGTCCAAGTGGCGCAAGGATTGCGGACGGCAGCCAGTCGCGAACGCCTGCGCTATCGAGTTCGCGCAAGGCTTGTACGATGAGCACCCGCAGTTTGCCCTGACTCACGCCTTCGGTGGCGGGGTAAACCGGCGTCAAAGATTCTTCCAGCGGTGAGCGTTCATCAAAAATTCTCCGATACTCCGGATGCACGATCTCGAGACCCATGGGTCCGCGGCGTACCTCGCCGAAGCAGCGCAGACGATTGCCACGTTCCAAGCCTTGTTGCTGGGCGCTGGAGAAATGAAAGAAACGCAGCGTCAGGAAGCCGGAACCGTCGGCGATGCGACAGAGCATTTGCCGCCGCCGCCGAAATACGACTTCGGTCAGCTGTACCTCGCCTTCGACGACGGCGCGACCGCCAGCGATTAGCGAGCCGATCGGCTGCACGCGAGTCCGGTCTTCATAACGCGTGGGCAGTACGAAGAGCAGATCCTGCACGGTCTCGACGCCGAGCACCGCGAGGCGCGCAGCGAGTGCGTCGCCGACTCCGCGCAGTGCCGTGACCGGTCGTTGCTCACGAGGCTCGGTCATAACGGCGCTGGTTGATAGCGGTATCAGCGACAGCGATGGCGGTTCTGGCAGTGGCGCCGATCAATCGAGATGCAGAATGCAGTCGATCTCGACGCGCGCACTGCGCGGCAATTGTGCGACGCCGATGGCGGCACGTGCCGGCCAAGGTTGTGGAAAGTACTGTGCCATCACTTCATTGACCTTGGCGAAGTTCGCAAGATCGGTGAGATAGACGGTGACTCTGACAGCGTGCTTGAGAGAACCGCCAGCCGCTTTGGCTATCGCCGATAGATTGTCGAACACGCGGCGGATTTCGATTTCGATGTCGCTGCTGACCATTTGCCCATTGCTCGGGTCCAAGGGAATCTGCCCAGAGATGTACACCGTGGGACCTACCCGCACCGCTTGCGAGTAGGTGCCGATGGCCTGCGGTGCATCGTTGGTACTGATGATTTGTCGTGTCACGTTGCAATCTCCTCGAGGGCTCGCAGCCGACTCATTCGTCGCGGGTTCTGATTGCGAGTGTACGCGAGAGTCGCAGTACGTCGGGCATGCGACGAATTACGCGCATGACGTTGGCGAGATGCTTGCGATCACGAACCAGGACCTCAAAGACCAGCACTGAGGTTTGCGCGTCACGCTCTTCGAGTTCGACGTGATCGATGTTGGTTTCGGTGCCGGAAATGGCTGCGGCCACCGCGGCCAGTACCCCCATACGATTTTCAACTTCGACGCGCAGCTCGCTGCCGAACATACGTTCGGGTTGTTCTGCCCAGGTGATCGACAGCCACTTCTCCGGATGCTTGCGGTAGTCGTCGACGTTCGCACACTCTTCGCGGTGCACGATGATGCCGCGACCGCTGGAGAGATAGGCAAGGATTGCATCGCCTGGTACCGGAAAGCAGCAGCGCGCATAGCTGACGAGCAAACCTTCGGTGCCGGCGACAGCGAGCGGCGTCGGCGCAGTCTCGCGCGCCGCATCAGGCGATATCCCAGTTACCGCAGAAGCCGCTGGTCCGAGGCGGCGTGCAATCAATGGCGCGAGGCGCTCACCCATACCGACTTTTTCGAATAGCTCGTCGGCTTCCGCCATGCCGAGTTCGCTTGCCGTGGCGGCCAGCGTCACCGCGCTGATGTCGGTCAGTGAGAGGTTGAATTCGGCAAGCGACTGATTGATGAGTAGATGACCGAGCTCGATGGCCTCGGAGCGGCGCAGGCCCTTCAAGTATTGACGGATGGCAGCGCGGGCCTTGGCCGTGACCACGAAGTTTACCCACGATGGGTTGGGGATTGCGCCCGGCGCGGTGACGATCTCCACCGTTTGTCCGTTACGCAATTGGCTGCGCAGCGGCGTCAGCCGGCGATCGATCTTGGCGGCGACGCAGCGATTACCGACATCGGTATGTACAGCATAGGCAAAATCCACGATGGTCGCGCCGCGCGGCAGTCGCAGGATTCTACCCTTGGGCGTGAATACATAGACCTTGTCCGGGAAAAGATCGATCCGCACGCTTTCGAGAAATTCTTCGGAGGTTCCGACTTCCTGCATCGAGATGAGGTTGGACAGCCACTCGCGCGCACGCGCCTGCTCGTGATCCGCAGAATAATCGTCGATCTTGTATCTCCAGTGAGCGGCAATACCGGACTCGGCGATACGATGCATATCGCGCGTGCGGATCTGCGCTTCGATCGGCAGACCGTTGGGTCCGAATAGCGTTGTGTGCAGCGATTGATAACTATTGATCCGTGGGATCGCTACATAATCTTTGAAGCGTCCGGGCATGGGTCGGTAGGTGCCGTGCACGACGCCGAGAGTGCGATAGCAATGATCGACGGAGTCGACGATCACGCGCAGCCCGTAGACATCGACTATTTCGGCAAGTGGAATACGCTTGCGCAGCATCTTTCGGTAGATGCTGTATAGATGCTTCTCGCGGGTGTCCACTTCGGCGGCGATCCCGGCTTTTGCCAACGTACTGCCGATGTTTTCAGAGATGCGCGTCAGGAATTCTTTCTGATTGCCGCGCGCCCGTTTCAAGGCTTTTTCGATGACGCGATAGCGAAGCGGGTAGAGCGCACGGAAACCGAGATCCTCGAGCTCAAGTTTCATGCCGTAGAGACCGAGGCGCTCGGCGAGCGGTGCATAAATATCGAGAGTCTCGCGCGCGACCGCGCGGCGGCGTGCCGGCGACATGCCCTCGATCGTTCGCATATTGTGCAACCGATCGGCGAGCTTGACCAGGATGACGCGCAGATCGCGCACCATCGCGAGCAGCATCTTGCGGAAGGACTCGGCTTGCGCTTCTTCTCGGCTTTTGAACTGAATCTGGTCGAGCTTAGTGACGCCGTCGACGATCTCGGCGACGTTGCCACCGAAGCGTTTTGCCAGATCTTCTTTGGCGATCGGCGTATCCTCGATGATGTCGTGCAGAATGGCGGCGATGATGGTGTCGGTGTCGAGCCGCAGATTGGCGAGCACCTCGGCCGCCGCCACCGGATGCGCGATGTAAGGTTCTCCAGTTTTGCGCTTTTGTCCCCGGTGTGCCTCCGCGCCGAACTCGGCCGCGGAGCGAATCCGTTCGACCTGATCAGGACGCAGGTAGGCGCCGGCCGCGCTCAGTAATTCTTTGAGACCGGGCGTGCGACGCGAGCCCGGCAGGAGACCGAGCAATGTCTCCGTGTAGTCCAAAGAGCCTCCGCGTGCGAGGCCTGGCCGATCATTCTCCGCCGCCGAACTGCGGCGCGCGGAAGCCCGGATCGGGTTCCATAATGTCCGGCAGCAGGCTCGGTTCCGGCTCGGGTTCCGGCTCCGGCTCGAGCAACATCTCGGGCGTGATGTTGCCAACAGCAATCTCGCGCAGAGCCACTACTGTGGGCTTGTCGTTTTCCCAAGGCACGGTCGCCTCGGCACCATTGGCGAGCCGACGTGCACGCCGCGAGGCGAGTATGACGAGCTGGAAAATATTGTCGACGTTCTGGAGGCAGTCTTCGACGGTGATGCGTGCCATGTGCGCGAGCCTTCGGGAGGGCCGTCAAGTATAGGCGACAACAGGGGTTTTTTGCCAGCTACCCGGGAGGGTCGGGGCTCTCAGCCGAGCAGTTCGGCGCGCAAGGGCTCGAGGGTGGGGCGGCTCGCCAGCAAATCGTTGGCGGGGCCGACAAGGATACGCTGCAGATCGGCCACCGCGCGCTCGAAGTCGTCGTTGATGATCACGTAGTCGAATTCGTTGTAGTGACTCATGTCATCAACGGCATTGCGCAGGCGCCGCGCGATCGCTGTCGCATTGTCGGTTCCTCGACCCCGCAAACGCCGTTCGAGTTCGTCACGTGAGGGCGGCAGCACGAACACCGTGGTGCAACCCGCGCGCCCGCTCGTGGCATCGCGGGTACGTTCGCGAACCTGGCGCGCGCCTTGCCAGTCAATTTCGAGGATGACGTCGTGACCACGTCCGAGAGCCTCGGCGAGTGCGGCGCGGCTTGTGCCGTAAAAGTTGTCGAAGACCGGCGCATATTCGAGGAATCCATCGGCAACGATCAGCGCCTTGAAGGTCGGTACGTCAATGAAATAGTAGTCGCGACCATCAATTTCATTCGGACGTTTCGCACGAGTAGTATGCGATACGCAGACGCGCAAATTCGATTCGTGCGCCAGTACCCCCTTGACCAGGCTTGTCTTGCCAGCGCCCGAGGGTGCAGCGATTACGAACAGCCGACCACTCATTCGATGTTTTGCACCTGTTCTCGCATCTGCTCGATCAATACCTTCATGTCGACGGCGATACGCGTTAGTTCGAGCTCTTGCGACTTCGATGATAGCGTGTTGGCTTCGCGGTTGAGCTCTTGCATAAGAAAGTCGAGCCGACGCCCGGCGGCGTCGTCGGTATCGATCACGCGGCGAATCTCGGCAACATGACCCTCGAGTCGATCGAGTTCTTCGTCGACGTCGGCGCGCTGCAATAAGAGCACCAATTCCTGCTCGAAGCGCGCGGCGTCAACCGTCACACCGAGTTCGGTGATCCGTTCCTGCAGACGAGTGCGCAGGCGCTCGCGCAGCTCGGGCATGCGACTACGCAGTCCGCGGACGAGTGCGGCGAGATCTGCACAACGCCGTTCGATAAGCTCGTGTAATCTTTGACCTTCGCGCTTACGGGCTGTCGCAAGATCGCGTACGGTGTCGAGAAAGAGCTTGCGACAGGCGCCCTGCAGGCTTTCGCTGTCCGGCGGGTCATCTTTGAGCACGCCGGGCCAGCGCAGCACATCGAGCAACTCGATGCGGCTCGCAATACTCAAGCCGATGCCGATGTGATTTGGCACGAGTTTGGCAATTTCTCCCGTGCGTTCGAGCAGTTTTTCGAGCCCCGGCTTGTCGATGCGCAATCCGAGCTCGGCTTGATGACTGCCGCGCAGATGGATGGTGCAGTCGAGTTTGCCGCGTCGCAGCTCACGCGCTAGCGTTTGTCGTAGCTCGCTTTCGATCGACCGTAACTCTTCGGGCAAGCGAAAGCCGGGCTCGAGATAACGGTGATTGACGCTGCGCAGTTCGCAGGTGAGGTTACCGAAGTCGCCTCCGGCTTGCCGTCGAGCGAAGCCGGTCATGCTGCTGATCATGGATCGCCTCTGCCGCAGATGATGGTGGCCGTGCGCCGATGTCGGCCCGGGTGTATAAAGCTCGCAGTTTAGCCGGGTTCACGGCCTAGCGACTTTTCGGTAATCCCCGTTTCAGGATATTCCCACATGTTTCATAGACCAAGCGGGCGCAGCCCCGATGCCCTTCGCCCCGTTCGTTTCGAGCGACACTTCACGCGCCATGCCGAAGGCTCGGTGCTGGTCGAATTCGGCAGCACGCGCGTACTGTGCACGGCGAGCATCGAAGAAGGCGTCCCCGGGTTTTTGCGCGGCCGTGGGCTAGGTTGGGTCACCGCCGAATACGGCATGTTGCCGCGGGCCACGCATATGCGGTCGACGCGCGAGGCAGCGAACGGTAAACAATCGGGACGTACTCAGGAAATCCAACGCTTGATCGGTCGCAGCCTGCGGGCGGTGATGGACATGAGCACACTCGGTGAGCGTACGGTCATCCTCGACTGCGACGTACTGCAAGCCGATGGGGGCACACGCACGGCGGCAATCACCGGCAGTTATGTGGCATTGGTCGATTCATGTCAGACACTGATCTCGCGTGGTGCGCTGGCAAGCTCGCCCTTGCATGGTCAAGTCGCTGCCGTGTCGGTGGGCATTTTCGGTGGTGTGCCGGTGCTCGACCTAGATTATTTAGAAGATTCCCAGGCCGAGACGGACATGAATGTCGTCATGAGGGACGGTGGCAGCTTCGTCGAGATCCAGGGCACGGCCGAAGGTCATGCGTTTCGTCGCGAGGAGCTCGATGCCATGCTCACCCTCGCCACTGCGGGCATCGTGCAGCTCCATACGCTGCAACGCATGGCGCTGCAGGCCTAGAGCCGAGCGTGCGAGTCGTGCTCGCCACAGGCAACGCGGGTAAAATCTGTGAGTTCGCGGAGCTCCTCGGTCCGCTCGGCTTTGAGTTCGTTGCGCAGGCGGAGTTCGGTATCGAGCCTCCCGAAGAAAATGGTGACACCTTCGAAGCCAATGCGCTGTTGAAGGCTCGTTATGCTGCCGCTCGCAGTGGCTTGCCGGCGTTGGCCGATGATTCTGGACTCGAAGTTGACGCGCTGGGCGGTGCACCCGGCGTACGCTCGGCACGCTATGCCGGCGAGGGCGCGGGTGATCTAGCCAATCTGCAAAAGTTGTTGCACGCCATGCAGAGCGTCGACGATGCCGCGCGCGCCGCGCGGTTTCGGTGCGTGATCGCCCTGGTGCGAGATGCCAATGATCCCTCACCAATCTTTGGCCGTGGCGCCTGGGAAGGACGGATCTTGCGTGCGCCGCTCGGCGCCGGCGGCTTTGGTTACGATCCGGTATTTGCACCGGACGGTGAATCCCGCAGTGTTGCCAAGCTGCCGTCGTTGGAAAAACACGCGCAGAGCCATCGTGGCCAGGCCTTGCGCAATCTTGTGGCCAACTGGCGCGGCGGCGTGGCGCGCTGAGTACGCACGGGGCTTCGGCATGTCGCAGCTTCAGGCACAGAGTTCGTCGCCAATCGGTTTGTACGTTCACTTTCCGTGGTGTGTCAGCAAGTGCCCCTACTGCGATTTCAACTCGCATGCCCTGCGCGAAGACATCCCGGGGCGCGACACGGTCCCCGAAGCAACTTATCTCAAGGCGCTGCAGCACGATCTGCTGCAGCAGCTCGAATTGCAGGCGAAATCTTTGGCAGATCGAAAAATCGCGACGATTTTCATGGGCGGCGGTACGCCCAGTCTTTTTTCGCCGACCGCTATAGGCAAACTGCTTGAGTGGGTACGCAGTAGTATCGGTTTTATGCCAGACGTCGAGATCACCCTTGAGGCGAACCCGGGTATGATCGAGCGTGGTCGTTTCGGAGAATATGCTGCTGTTGGCGTCAATCGGGTTTCGCTCGGTGCACAAAGTTTCAACGCTGTCGCGCTGCGCGTACTCGGCCGCATCCACTCGCCCGCCGAAACTTTGGTCGCTGCCAATGAATTACATGCCGCGGGCCTCGACAACTTCAACATTGATCTGATGTATGGCCTGCCCGCGCAGGACGCAGCGGGTGCGTTGTACGACGTCGAGACGGCGATCGCGCTCGGCCCGGCGCAGATCTCGCACTATCAGCTCACGCTGGAGCCCGGGACGAGTTTTGCCGGGCGCCCGCCCGCCGATCTGCCGAGCGATGATCAAACGGAGCGGATGCTTGCGCTCTGTGGCGCGCGTCTGACCGCTGCGGGTTATGCGCAGTACGAAGTTTCGGCTTGGGCACGAAAAGGCCGTGCTTGCGCGCACAATCTCAATTATTGGCGCTTTGGCGACTATCTCGGCATCGGCGCGGGTGCGCACGGTAAGCTTACCGGATCTGCCATTTGGCGCAGCACCCAACAGCGTGACCCGCGTCGTTATCAACGCGACCCGATCGGCGGCTTGATTTGGCAGCAGATTGCGACCGATCAACTGCCGTTTGAATTCATGTTGAACGTGTTGCGTTTGCTCGAGGGTTTCGAGCGCGGGCTTTTCGAGTCCCGTACTGGGCTGCCCTGGTCAAGCGTCGACGCCGCCGTTGTGAGTCTGCTGGGGCGCGGTTTGCTTGCACTGACCGACGGGGTTGAGTTAGCTACCACCCGCATCCAGCCGACGGTGCTCGGGGTGCGGTTCCTTAACGAGGTCTTGCTCGAGTTCCTGCCAGAGCGCGCGGAAAGTATGCACAACGGATAAAAAATCTCGCGGCGATGGCAGATTACGTCGTTTTTTCAATTTTGTGACGACAATGATTTTATAAATTATTGATTTAACTGATTAAAATACGCACGTTATTTTTAATCGGGCGAAGAATATCGCTTTCTGAAGCGGGGTTCCGGCGGCCGCCTGGGCACGGATTCCACAGACTTATCCACAGTTCGGCCCGCGCCGCTGCCGCCGCTCGGCCTAAGCCCTTGTCGAAACCGCGGCATAGCGCTTAGACTGCGCGGCCGTTTTTACTCGCCTGGTTAAGTCTGAAGTCCGCCCATGAAACCCTCGATCCATCCCGAATATACGGAAATCAACGTTTCTTGCTCTTGCGGCAACACTTTCAAGACTCGTTCGACCATGGGCCAAGACTTGTCGATCGAAGTCTGCTCGAACTGCCACCCGTTCTATACAGGCAAACAGAAGATCGTTGACACCGCGGGCCGCGTCGACAAGTTCCGCAAAAGATACGCTGCCGCCACCGCGCGGTGATCGTTTCGCGTACTTGTTGCAGCAGCGAAAAAGGCGCCTGATACGGCGCCTTTTTCGTTTTTTGCCGTAGCGCCGCGATGGCAGCGCGCCGGAACTTCTGCCAGCGTCTCCAGTCGGAAAGCCGAGGTTGAATGTGCACAGAAACCTGAACGCTTTCGCGGTGTTGCTGGCGGCGGTCATTGTATCGCTGGCGTTACTTACCGATGCGGTTGGTGCGCCCGCAGCAGCGCGCAAGTCGCAGGAGAGTGCGAGCTCGCGCAAGGCGCACGAGCAAATCCTCAAGGCTTATGGCATCTATGACAACCAGGCGCTGCAAGACTACGTCAGCGAGGTCGGGCAGCGCGTGGCTCGGCAGAGCAGCTTGCCCGACGAGGAGTGGAAATTCGTCGTCGTCGATGACGACTCGCTCAACGCGTTCACCACCGGCTGCTGCTACGTCTACGTGCATCGTGGTCTGCTGATCCAGCTCAATTCCGAAGCAGAACTCGCGGCCGTGCTCGGGCACGAAGTGGCGCACGTCACTGCTAAACACCCGCAGAAGCGCAAGACGCGTGGCGTTCTCGCCTCGCTCGCTGCCGCTGCTGCGGCGATCTACGCAAACTCCAGTGCTATCGCTGATCTAGCCAATCTCGGCGCCAGCGCCTGGATGAAGGGCTATGGTCGCGAGAACGAGCTGGAGGCTGACCGTATCGGCTTGCAGTACTCCACTCGTGCGGGTTACCGGCCTGAGTCGATGATCGAGGTTTTCCAAATGTTCCGGCGCGGCGAACGCTTCGAGATTGACCGCGCCCGCGCCGAGGGGCGCGAGCCGCGGGTTTATCACGGGTTGTTTTCTTCGCACCCGGCGCCCGACGCGCGCGCGGTTCAGGCCGCCAAAGCCTCGGGACGATTCGATACCGGACCACCCGGTGGCTGGGTGGAAAACCGCGAGCGCTACATCAAAGCGATCGACGGTCTCACTTATGGCTCCAGCCGTGCGCAGGGCATCGTGCGCGGTAACCGGCTCTATCACGCGGAGCTCGGTATCACGGTTGCCTTTCCAAGAGCGTGGACGGTCGAGAATGAGCGCGATGCGTTGAACGCGTACACACCGAGTAAAGACACCCTGATGCAAATTACCCTCAAGGAACGCCCACCGCTGCAGGGTCCGCGCGAGTTTTTGCTGTCGCAGCTGCGGGGTGCTTCTCTTGCGGGTGGTGAGCCGATTTCAGTGAATGGTATGGAGGGCTACACCGTGCGCACCACCAATGGTTCGCCGCTCGATGGCGGCGCGGGCCCGGTGCGTTGGACGGTGTTGTACCGCGGCAAGAGCGCCTATCTGTTCGCGGGCGCAAGTCGTTCATCGCGCGGCGGCGTTCCCGAGTCTGACGGCCTGTTCCAGTCGGTGGCTGAGACGCTGCGCACGCTCAAACCGTCGGAATATCCGCTCGCCGAGCCGTATCGCGTGAGCATTCGTACGGCGACTGCGGACACTCGACTCGAGGATTACGCGGCGGCGATGCCGGTCGACAAATACCAAAAAGAAGAACTGCTGCTTATTAATGGCCTGTACCCGAACCGCAACCTTGCGGCCGGCGCTTTGTACAAGGTGGTCGAGTAGAAAAATAGCCGCAACCCGCCTTGATTCTGCGGTGCCGGCGTGTCACTTTCGTCAAATGCAGCCGTGCTGTCGCGACGGCGTCAATCACAATGATTTGCGTGCCATGGCCAACAAAAAATTCGAGCTGAAAGACCCCTCCTCAGGCAAGACCAGCGAGCTGCTCGTTCGCTCCGGGACCATCGGTCCGGACGTCGTGGATATCGGCTCACTGACCAAGGATCACGGCGTCTTTACCTTCGATCCCGGTTTCATGGCGACCGCGAGTACCGAGAGCAAGATCACCTATATCGATGGCGATCAGGGTGTGTTGCTCTATCGCGGGTACCCCATCGAGCAGCTGGCGGCGCAAAGCTCGTTCATCGAGGTTGCCTATTTGCTTAACAACGGCGAGCTGCCAAATCCGAAGCGACTCGCCGATTTCAGCGTCAGTATCCAGCGACACACTATGATCAACGAGTCGCTGCTGCGCATGTACAACGGCTTTCACTACGACGCGCACCCGATGGCGATGGTGAGCGCGATCGTGGCCTCGATGTCGGCTTTTTACCACGACTCGATGGATATCAATAATCCGCGGCATCGCGAAATCTTCATGCACCGCATCATCGCCAAGCTGCCGACCATTGCTGCAGCGGCGTACAAGCGTTCGGTCGGGCAGCCGTTCATCTATCCGCGCAACGATTTCGACTACTGCAGCAATCTGCTGCACATGTATTACGCCGTGCCCTGCGAGCCTTACCACGTCGATCCGCTTGCAGCGCAGGCGCTCGATCTGCTGCTCATCCTGCACGCCGATCACGAACAGAATGCCAGTACTTCGACGGTACGCCTGGCGGGCTCGACGGGTGCCAACCCCTACGCAGCGATCTCGGCTGGTGTTTCCGCGCTCTGGGGACCGGCGCACGGCGGCGCCAACGAAGCCGTGCTCGAGATGCTCGAAGAAATCGGCAATGTCGACAACATTCCGAAGTTTCTCGCCCAAGTCAAAGATAAGCAGAGCCACGTGCGGCTGATGGGTTTCGGACATCGTGTCTACAAAAATTTCGACCCGCGCGCGAAGATCATTCGCGACATGTGTCATCGCGTGCTCGCCAAGATGGGGCGTGCCGACAATCCGCTGCTCGAGCTGGCGCAGCGTCTCGAAGAAATCGCGCTCAAAGACGATTATTTCATTTCGCGCAAGCTGTACCCGAACGTCGACTTCTACTCCGGCATCATCTACAGCGCGCTCGGCATTCCGCGCTCTATGTTCACGGTGATGTTCGCGATTGCGCGTACGGCGGGCTGGGTCGCGCACTGGCAAGAGATGATCAGCGATCCGGCCTACAAGATCGGTCGGCCGCGTCAGCTCTATACGGGTCCAGTCAAGCGCGACTACGTGCCGATCGGCAAACGCGGCTGATGCTGCGTGAGGCTGGCTGCGTCAGTAACACGCAGCCAGCAGCGCCGACACTTCGGCGGTGTCGGCACGGCGCATCGGGCGACCATCGACCGGGCTGACCGGCGCCTGGCGAATGCCATCGATCGGAAAGATCACGATCTCCACGGGCTGACCGTCCACTTCCAGATGCAATGAAGGCCGCTGTACCACGCGTTCGGCATTGACGCGCGTACGCCGCTCGCCCAGCTCGAACGGCACGCCCTGATCCATGAGGTGAAAACTCACTGACTCGGCGCGGTCCGCGAATACATGCAACGTGACGTCGTCATGCGAGGTTGCCGTACCCTGCAGCACCGGGCCAACCAGTCGCGGCTGAAAATCTTTGAGGCGCTGCATGACGTCGAGCGCCACTTCGCGCTGTGCCTGCAGCGATTCAAGATGCGCTTCGCCGCCGAATAGACGCTGGTACTCCTGCAAAGCCTCTTCGATTTCGGTATTGCGCGGCAGCACGGCACCATCGACCACGCCGAAGCGCTCTGCTGCCTTGCGTTTGGCGAACAAAAAATCGCGGATGCCGTGCTCGGCCATCACGCGCGCAGCTTCCTGCGCCAGCGCTCGGCGCAGATTTTCGGCACGCGGAGGCAGCTTTTTCACGGCGACACCTCGTGAGGCAGGATCTAGAAAATGGGCTCCGCCAATGGCTGCTCGGTGGGGGGGCGCGCAGGATCCATGCTCGTCTCGCCAAGACCGCCGCCCGTGGGCAGACGATCGGTCATGAAGGTTTCAAAGATTGCAGCGGGATCATCGGCGCCGGCGATTTCGCCGGTGACGGGCGAGATACGCACCTGCACGAGACCGCCGGGCACCGGCCACGGCCGATCCGCAACGCCTTTGAGAGCCTTGGCCATGAAGTCGGTCCAGATGGGCACGGCAGTGCGACTGCCTTCTTCGCCTTCGCCGAGCGGTCGCAACTGATCGAAACCGACCCACACCGACGCCACCAGCGTCGGGTTGTAGCCGTTGAACCAGGTGTCGCGCGCCTCGTTGGTAGTGCCGGTTTTGCCGGCGACGTCGCTGCGGCCGAGTGCGAGTGCACGCTGACCGGTGCCACGCGTGATCACCTCGCGCAGCATGTCGGTGATCAGCCAAGCATTTTGCGAACTGATGACGCGCGGTGCGACTTTCGTGGCGGGCAGGTCGCAGCCTGCTGGCACAGGCAACGCTTCGGCTACGGGCGCTTCATTCGCGGTGAGTGCCTCGGGCGGATCGCATTCGAGCGCCACGCGTCGCGGTGCCGCCTCGAATACGACCTGACCTTGCGGGTCGACGATGCGCTCGATGAACCATGGCTGGATGCGATGACCGCCGTTGGCGAAGACCGCGTAGCCCGCAGCGACCTGCAGCGGCGTCGCGCTCATGGTACCGAGGGAGAGGGTGAGATTGCGCGGCAGACTCGTGCGTTCGAAGCCGAAGCGCTCGGTGTAGGCCATGGCCGGACCCATGCCGATCGCCTGCAACACGCGGATCGAGACCAGATTGCGCGACTTGACCAGTGCTTCGCGCAGGCGCGTGGGTCCGCCGAAATCCCCACTGGAATTTTCCGGGCGCCAGGCTTCTTCCATACGCGGATCATCGATGACGAAAGGCGCATCGAGAACGAGCGACGACGGCGTAAAGCCATTTTCGAGCGCGGCCGAATACAGGAACGGCTTGTACCCCGAGCCCGGCTGGCGCTTTGCCTGAATGGCACGATTGAACTTGCCCGCACCCGCATCAAAGTAATCGAAGCCGCCAACTAGGGCGGTGATCGCGCCGTCTGCAGGGGAGAGCGCGACGAGTGCTGCGGCCGCCGCGGGAATTTGCGCAAGTTGCGGCGTGGATTGCAGCGTGATGTGGACGATCTGTCCACGGGCGAGAATGTCCCGGGCGGTTTTCGGTGACTTGCCGAGCCGCCCGTCCACTTTGGGCCGCGCCCAGGCCATGCCCTCCCAAGGCACGGTGACGATGCCGCTGCCACGGGCATAAACCCTCGCGGATTTGTCCTGCACCTCGAGTACCAGCGCCGGTAGCATGCCGCCGCTCACCGCCTGCTCCGCGAGCAATTCTTCGAAGACGGCTTCATCGCCGTTTGCCGGAATGCTCACCGTGGTCTTTGCGCCACGCCAGCCATGTCGACGGTCGTAATCGAGCAGGCCGGTGCGCAGGGCTTCGTTCGCAGCGCTCTGTTGCACAGGTTCGATGGTGGTGTAGATTTTGTAGCCTTCGTTCTGCGCCGCAGCGCCAAAACGCTGCACGAGTTCGAGCCGCGCCATCTCGGCGACATAGGGCGCTTCGACCTCGAACGACTGTACGTGCACCCGGGCAAAGATTTTTTCTGCTGTTGCACGGCGCTCGGTTTCGGCATCAATGAAACCTAACTCGCGCATGCGGCGTAGCACATAGGTGCGACGCTGTGCTGCTGCCGTGGGGTTGTTGATCGGATTGAAGCGCGACGGCGACTGCGGCACGCGCGCGAGCGTTGCGGCCTCGGCGAGCGTCAGTTGATCCAGCGTTTTGCCAAAATAATGATCGGCCGCGGCGGCGACACCGTAGGCGCGTTTGCCGAAGTGGATGACGTTGAGATAGAGCCCGAGGATTTCTTCCTTGGAGAACTCCTGCTCGATGCGGTAGGTGAGGAACATTTCCTGCCCCTTGCGTCGCCAGGTGCGATCGTTGGTCAGGAACAGATTTTTTGCCGTTTGTTGCGTGATCGTGCTCGCGCCTTCGAGCCGATATCCGGGCAGCAAGTTGACCATGATCGAACGCAGGATGCCCTGGTAATCGAATCCCGAATGCTCGAAGAAACGCTCGTCCTCGGCGGCGATGAAGGCTTGGCGCACCATCGGCGGTACTTGCTCAAAGGTCACGGGAATACGCCTTTGCTCGCCGATTTGCGCGATGACTTGTCCGTCGCGCGAGTACACGCGCAGCGGTACCTGTAGTTCGATCTGCCGCATCGCCTCGACGCTCGGCAGCGAGGGCTGAAGATAAAGATAGGCCCCCGAGATCAGCGCCACCACGGCAATCACGCCCATCACGAGACCCGCAGCGGCGAGGAATGCGATTTTCGGCAGGTAACGCTTCACGACGTCGGCATGTTACCGGAATGCCAGCCGACGATGCCGGATCGCTGCTGCGGGAACGCTGCAATCGTCGGGCTTCGGGTAGTCTTGTACCCCGGCAGCAGTGTGCGAGACCTCAGTGTGCGAAACGTCATTCTGGTCGGGCCAATGGGCTCGGGAAAATCGGCGGTGGGCAAGCAGCTCGCGCGGGCGCTGAAGTTGCCGTTCGTCGATGCGGACCTCGAACTCGAGCAACGCACCGGCGTCGATATCCCCCTCATTTTCGAGAAAGAAGGCGAGCAGGGTTTTCGGGCCCGAGAACGCGAGTTGATCGCAGAGTTGGTTGCTCGTGATGGCATCGTGCTGTCGACGGGCGGTGGGGCAGTGTTGCTCGAAGAAAACCGCCAGGCTTTGCGTACGGGGGGTGTGGTCGTGTATCTCGAAACCTCGGTCGCACAGCAACTTGTCCGTGTACGGCAGGGCGAAAATCGCCCGTTGCTGTCCAACGCCCCGGATATCGGTGCCCGTCTTGCCGAGTTGATGAGCCACCGCGCACCGCTCTATGCGGAAGTAGCGGCGTTCAGCGTGCGTACCGATGGGCGCCGGGTCCGCGGCGTCGTTCACGAAATCCTCCGACACTTGCATAGCCCCTAAGTTCCTGGGGGCCAGCGATCAGGATTCTTGGGCGCGGTCTGCGCGCGGCTGCGCCCGCGTATACTTTCGTCAGCCATGATTGCGCCGCTTTCCATGACAGTTCCGCTCGGCGAGCGCGCCTATTCGATCCACGTGGGTGCGGGTTTGTTGCGCGATGCGACTTGGCTCGCCGGCCTGCTGCGAGCACGCAAAGTAGCGGTCGTGACCAACGCAGTAGTGGCGCCGCTCTACGCAGCGAATATCCGCGCGGCGCGAGCGGGCGGCGAAACTCATGACATCGTGTTGCCGGATGGCGAATCGCACAAGACGCTCGCCACCGCCACGAAGATTTTCGATGCACTGCTCGAGCACCGCTTCGCTCGCGACGACTTGATCGTTGCGCTTGGCGGCGGCGTGGTCGGCGACATGGCGGGCTTCGCTGCCGCCTGCTACCAGCGTGGCATTGCCTTCGTGCAGATTCCGACCACGCTACTTGCACAAGTCGACTCTTCGGTCGGTGGCAAGACCGGCGTCAATCATCCGCTCGGCAAAAATATGATCGGCGCCTTTCACCAGCCGCGCGCGGTGGTGATCGACATCGACACGCTACGTAGCTTGCCGCTGCGCGAACTGCGCGCGGGCCTCGCCGAAGTGGTGAAGTACGGACTCATTTGCGACGCCGATTTCTTTGCCTGGCTCGAGCGCAATGCCGAGCGCTTGCTGGCGCTCGATAGCGAAACACTTATGTATGCCGTGCATCGTTGCTGCAGTATCAAAGCCGAGATCGTGGTCCGCGATGAACACGAGCAAGGCGATCGCGCTTTGCTCAATCTCGGCCATACCTTTGGCCATGCGATCGAGAACACCACGGGTTATTCGCGCTGGCTGCATGGCGAGGCGGTCGCGGCGGGTTTGCGCATGGCCGCCTCGATGTCAGAGCGTGCTGGGCTCATGGACAAAGCCGACTTGCTGCGCATCGAATCTTTGCTGCAACAGCTGGGTTTGCGTACCGATGCGCGCGGCGAGCTGAGCCCCGCGGCGGCGCATGCCGCGATGAGCCTCGACAAGAAGGTCAAGGCGGGTCGAGTACGACTCATTCTGATGCGCGGTATCGGCCGTGCTTTCGTTACCGACGACTATGCAGAGGAGACGCTCGCAGCCACGCTCGAGGCTCATCTCGCATGATGCGCCAAACATTCGCATGACGAGCGCGACCATTGCTGCGGGCGCTGCGCCGTGGGCAGCACAAGATGCAACTTCGCGCGGCCGTCGTTATCCCGAGCCGCCGCCGCAGTTGCGCGGCGAATTTCAGCGCGATCGCGATCGCATCGTGCACTCCAATGCCTTTCGTCGACTGGTCTACAAAACGCAGGTGTTCGTCAATCACGAAGGTGATCTTTACCGCACTCGTCTTACGCACTCCATGGAAGTTGCGCAGATCGGGCGCACCATCGCACAGGCGCTCGGCTTGCACGAGACGCTCACCGAGGCCATTTGCCTAGCGCACGATCTCGGGCATACGCCGTTCGGTCACGCCGGGCAGGAGGCGCTCAACGAATGCATGCGCGACTACGGCGGCTTCGAACACAACCTGCAGTCGCTGCGCGTGGTCGATTTACTCGAAGAGCGTTATGCAGACTTCCCCGGACTCAATCTGACCTTCGAAACTCGCGAGGGCATTCTCAAGCACTGCTCGACCAACAATGCCCGAGAGCTTAGTGAACTCGGCGAGCGCTTTTTACGGCGCCAACAGCCCGGCCTCGAAGCGCAGCTCGCTAACCTGGCCGACGCGATCGCCTACAATAATCACGATGTCGATGATGGTCTGCGCTCCGGGCTCGTGGAGATCGACGCACTTGGCGAGGTCGTCTTGTTCGGCCGCGAACATGCGGCGGTACTCGAGCGCTATCCGCAACTCACCGGACGCCGGGTGATCCACGAGACCATCCGCCGCATGATCAATCGGGTGGTCGTCGATGTGGTCAACACCAGCCGCGCGCGGATCACCGCTGCAGGGGTGCGTAGCATCGACGACGTGCGCAGCCAGCAATCACCCTTGATTTCTTTGAGTGAGACGGCCTATGCCGAGCATCTCGAACTCAAGCGTTTCTTGAACACCAATCTTTATCGTCACCACCGCGTACTCGGCATGACCGACAAGGCACGCAAAGTGTTGCGTGAGCTGTTCGCGGGCTTGATGCGCGACATCGATCTGCTGCCCCGCGAGCATCGTGATGCGGCGGCAACGGCGGAGTCGGCCGCGGGGCTTGCGGGTCGGGCACGCGTGGTTGCCGACTACGTGGCCGGCATGACGGATCGTTACGCCATCGGTGAGCATCGGCGCCTGTTCAGCGCCGACGACCCGCTCTAGAGTTTTTGCGCTTCGTCGCGCAGCTCGCGCCGCAAAATCTTGCCCACGTTGGTCTTTGGCAGTTCGTTGCGGAAATAAACGTAGTGCGGCACCTTGTAGCCGGTTAGCGCGGCGCGGCAGTGCTCGATGATGTCGTTCTCGGTGAGCTTCGGATCTTTGCGCACCACGAATAGCGCCACGGCTTCGCCTGAGCGCTCGTCGGTCTTGGCGACTGCAGCCACTTCGAGCACGCCTGGGTGGGTGACAGCGACGCCCTCGACTTCGTTCGGATAAACATTGAAGCCCGAGACGTTGATCATGTCCTTCTTGCGATCTTCGATGTAGACGAAGCCTTTGTCGTCCATGCGGCCGATGTCGCCTGTCCGCAGCCAACCGCCGGGCAGCATCACCTTCGCGGTTTCTTCGGGGCGGTTGTAGTAGCCCTGCATGACTTGCGGACCGCGCACGCAGATCTCGCCGAGTTCACCGGTCGGCAGCATGTTGCCGTTGTCATCGGCGATACCGATCTCGGTCGATGAGATCGGCAGACCGATCGAATCGTTGAAGTCGACGGCGAGCGGGTTGATACAGACGGCAGGCGAAGTTTCGGTGAGGCCCCAGGCCTGGGTAAGGATGCAGCCGGTCACTTGCTTCCAGCGCTCGGCGACCGCGCGCTGCACGGCCATGCCGCCACCCAGCGTGCAACGCAGCTTGCTGAAATCGAGTTGATCGAAGCCGGGCGTATGCAGCAGTGCGTTGAATAGCGTGTTGACCCCCGACATGTAGGTGAAGCGATATTTTTTGAGCTCGGCGACGAAGCCCGGGAAATCACGCGGGTTGGTGATCAATATATTGGTCCAACCCAAGCGCAGGAAGAGGATGCAGTTCGCCGTCAGGGCAAAGATGTGATAGAGCGGCAACGCCGTGATGGCAATGCCGACCTCGTCGCGCGGCAACACGGGCTCGGTCCAGGCCGTGGACTGCAGTACGTTGGCGACCATATTGCCGTGACTCAGCATGGCGCCCTTCGAAACGCCCGTCGTGCCGCCGGTGTATTGCAGGAAGGCCATATCACCGTGATGCAGATCGTGCTTGGTAAGTTGCAGGTAGAGCCCCTCGCGCAGCACTGCCGCGAAGCGCAAGGCGCCGGGCAATTGCCACGGTGGAACGGCTTTGCGAACGCGTCGTACCACGAAGTCGACGATCTTGCCTTTGGGAAAGCCGAGCAGTTCGCCGACGCTGGTCACGATCACGGTACGCACGCGCGTGCGCCCGATCACTTCCTGCAATACGTGAGCAAAGTTTTCGAGTATGACGATGGTCTCGGCGCCTGAGTCGCGTAGTTGGTGTTCGAGTTCACGGGCGGTGTAGAGCGGATTGGTGTTGACCACCGTACCGCCGGCGCGCAGTACACCGAACAAAGCGATCGGATATTGCAGCACGTTGGGCATCATGATGGCGACGCGATTTCCGCGCTTCAGACCAGCCCGCTGTTGCAACCAGGCACCGAAGGCTTGCGAGTCGCGATCCAGTTCGCCGTAGTTGATCGACTTGTCCATCTGCACATAAGCCGGACGCGAAGCGAACTCCGCGAAGCTCCTCTCCGCCATGTCGGCGAGCGAGCGGTATTGTTGCGGATCGATTTCAGCCGGTACGCCAGTCGGATAAGAGGCAAGCCAGAATTTCGACATGCAAGAGCTCCAGCAAAACTTCAAAAATTATTACGATCGAGACCGAGTCAGCGTTGCAACATCGGCTGCAACACCGGCCAAACGGTATCGAGCATGATCGGTTGGGCCTTGGCAGTAGGGTGCAGGCCGTCAGCCTGAATCATGCCGGGAACGAGCGCGATTTTCTCGAGAAAGAAGGGCTCGAACGGCAGCTTGCACTGGCGCGCCAGGTCTTTGAAGACTTGCTCGAAGCCGGCCGTGTACTGCGGCCCATAATTTGGCGGGATCTTCATCCCGAGCAGCAGCACTTTTCCGCCGGCCGTTTTTACGGACTGGATGATTTTTTCGAGATTGGCCCGGGAGGTTTCAAGCGGTAGTGCCCTTAGCCCGTCGTTGCCCCCGAGTTCGACGATGACGATTTCGGGTCGATGCACGCTGAGCGCTCGCGGCAGCCTTGCAAGTCCACCGGTGGTGGTTTCGCCGCTGACGCTGGCATTGACCACGCGGTACCCGTAACCTCGAGCCTTGAGTCGCGCCTGCAGCAGGGCTACCCAGTCTTCGCCGTTGGCGAGTCCGTAACCGGCGCTGACGCTGTCCCCCAGGACCAGGATGGTCGGGAACTTGCCGCGCGCGTCATTGCCCAAGGCCCAAGTCGGCAAGGCAGCCAGCAACAACGCCAAGACGAAGGAACGTTTCGTGACCAAAGATATCGTCCTCGAAGCTCGGGATCTCAGTAAACAGGTTAGCAGTCCGGAAGGTACGCTGACCATCGTTCAGCAGGTCGCGTTCCAGGTGCATGCCGGTGAGTCGGCCGCCATCGTTGGCGCCTCCGGAGCCGGTAAATCGACCTTGTTGGCGTTGCTGGCGGGACTCGACACGCCAAGCGCGGGCAAGGTGTTACTCGATGGCGTCGATCTCACCTCGCTCGATGAAGATGGGCGGGCGCGATTGCGTGCCGAGCGGGTGGGTTTTGTGTTTCAGTCGTTTCATCTCGTGCCGGCATTGACTGCACTCGAGAACGTGATGCTGCCGCTGGAGCTCGCGGGTCGCCGCGATGCACGTGGCGGAGCACTCGAAGCGCTCGAGCGTGTCGGCTTGCGCGAGCGAGTTGGCCACTATCCGAGGCAACTTTCGGGCGGTGAGCAGCAGCGCGTGGCGATCGCGCGCGCTTTCGTCACGCGGCCTGCAGTGCTATTCGCCGATGAACTCACTGGTAACCTCGACACCGGCACCGGGGCAAAGATTGCTGATCTGCTGTTCGATCTAAACGCCACCTCCGGTACCACGCTCGTACTCGTCACCCATGACCGCTCGCTTGCGGCGCGCTGCGGTCGCGTCTGGGTCATGGAAGCCGGGCGCATGGGGCCGGGCTGACTATGCTGCGCCGCGCTGCAATTCTTGGGCTGCGTCTGCTCGGTCGCGAGTGGAAGTCGGGCGAGCTGGGTATTCTTTTGGTCGCGCTGACGGTGGCCGTGGGCGCTTTGACCGGGGTCGGTTTTCTGGTCAATCGCATCAGTCAGTCGGTGGCCTTGCAGGCCAATGAAGTGCTGGCTGCCGACCTGCGGCTCGAGTCCGCCTCGGCTGCGCTCGACGAGAAGTACGCCGTCGAGGCAAAGAATCGGGGGCTGTGCACGGCGCGCACGACTTCGGTGTTGAGCGTCGTCTTTCGTGATGAGCGTAACCAGCTGGCCAATCTGCGTGCAGTGGGCGAGGGCTACCCGTTGCGCGGCACGGTAGGTGTCGCGCCGCAGGCGTTTGGCACGCCAACACCTGTTGATCGCGGACCTGGTCGCGGCGAGGTCTGGCCCGACTCCAGACTGCTCGCGGCGCTCGATGCGCGGGTTGGCGATAACGTCTCGGTCGGCGCGGCGACCTTCCGCATCACTCGGGTGCTGATCACCCGTCCTGACCAGGGCGGTGGTTTCGGCGAGCTCGCGCCGTCCATGCTGATGCATGCCGACGATCTGCCTTCGACCCGTTTGCTGCAGCCGGGCTCCCGCGCCACTCATGCGCTGTTGTTCGCTGGCGATCGCCAGCAAATCGAACGCTTCAAGACTTGGCTCAACAAAAGCAAGCAGCGCGGCGAACGTCTGCGCGATGTCGCCGAAGCCAGCCCGCAAATCCAGAACGCCATCGATCGTGCGGGACGTTTTCTCAGTCTCGCGAGTCTCGTCGCCGTGCTGCTGTGCGCGATCGCGGTCGCGATGGCCGCGCGACGCTACGTGCAGCGACACCTCGACTCCGTGGCGCTACTCAAAACTTTGGGCGCAACCCGCGGACTCACGCTGGCGGTGAGCTCGCTACAACTGCTGATCATCGCCTTGGCCGCCGCCGTGCTCGGTTCGGCCTTCGGCTTTTTGGCGCAGGAGTGGCTGCTGAAGGCACTGCAGGGGCTCTTGGTGGCAGATTTGCCGCCACCCGACCTGGCGCCGCTCGCGCTCGGACTTTTGACCTCGGTGGCCTTGCTCGCCGGATTTGCGCTGCCGCCGCTGTTGCAGCTTTCGCGTGTACCAGCCATCCGCGTGCTGCGTCGCGACATGGAGCCGCCACCGCCAGTCATTTGGCTGGCGTTCGGACCCGCAGTGGCTGCCGTCGTCTTTCTCGTCTGGTACGTGGTGCGCGATCCACGCCTATTCTTTGGCTTCGTGGTCGGACTTTCGGCATTCACCGCGGTGCTGGCCGTCGCCGGTTGGATACTCGTACGCATCGCGGGATCTTTGCGCGGTACGGTGGGCGTCTCGTGGCGCTACGGCATTGCCAATCTCAGTCGCCGCCGCGCCGAAAGCGTGGTGCAGATCGTCGCTTTCGGTTTGGGTCTCATGGTGTTGCTGCTGCTCGCCGTGGTACGCAACGACCTGCTCAATGATTGGCGACGCAGTCTGCCCGCGGATCTTCCCAACTTCTTTTTCATCAATATTCCCCCCGACGAACGCGTGGCCTTCTTCGATTTTCTGACGGAGCGCGGCGCCAGCCGCTCGCGGGCGCTGCCGATGATCCGCGCGCGTCTCACGCAACTCAATGGCAAGCCTGTCGAGTCCATCGTCTTCAGTGATCCGCGCGGCGAGGGTTATTCACGACGCGATCAAAATATTACATGGCAAGCGGAACTCGGTAATGACAACGTCATCGTTGATGGACGGTGGTGGACGGCGGCCGAGCATGGTCGGTCGCTGGTCTCGATCTCCGACGAGTATCAGCAGGGTCTCGGGCTACGCATCGGCGACAAGATGACCTTTGACGTCGCCGGTGAAGCCATCGAAGCGGAAGTCGCCAGCGTCCGCAAGATCAAGTGGGATAGTTTCCAACCCAACTTTTTCGTCGTTTTTCCGCCAGGCTTGCTCGATGAGCTCGCCGGGACTTGGATGACGAGCGCCTATTTCAAGCCTGGCGACGGCAGTGTGATCGCCGATCTCGTGCGGCGTTTTCCGAGTGTTTCGGTGTTCGACCTTGATGATCTGCTATCGCAAGTGCGCTCGGTCGTCGACAAAGCGGTACTCGCGGTACAGAGCGTGTTCGTCTTCACCTTGTTCGCCGGGCTCGTGGTGTTGCTGGCCGCCGGACAGGCGTCGCGCGACGAGCGTCGTTACGAAAGTGCGATGTTGCGTACGCTCGGCGCGAGTCGTGGCACCGTCGCTCGCGGCATCGTTGCAGAGTTCAGCGCCCTCGGTTTGTTGTCGGGGTTTCTGGCCGCGATCGGTGCATCGATCGCCGGCTATTTTCTCGCCAGGCAGATCCTGCAAGTGAGCTACATATTCGATCCCTTGATCTGGGTGATCGGTCTGTTTGGCGGTGGTCTGTTGGTGGCGACGAGTGGCTGGCTCGCGACCCGCAGCGTGTTGCAGCAACCGCCGGCGAGTACGCTACGTGGAGGTTCTGCATGACAGAGTCTGCGTATATTCAGGCTGCTCGCACGCGCTGTGCTGCGGCGTTCGTAGTCATCGTCGCCTCGATCACGACTTCGCTGGTCGCGGTCGCCACGGCCAATGAAACAGCCTTAACCATCTACAGTTCCGCAGGACCGGGCGCGATCTCTGCCGACAGTTATCGACCGGTCGATGGCGCGGAAGGGCTCCGCGGCGCTGCAGTACCGGGCTTTGCTATCGTGCGCGATGAGCGTGATCTCGAGTTGCCTGCCGGACGCTCGCAACAAAGATTCGGTGAGGTTGCGGCGTACATCGACCCAACGACGGTGAATTTCGTGTCGCTCACCGATCCGGCAACGCGTGTCCTCGAGCAGAGTTTTCAGTTCGATTTGGTGAGTTCACGCAAGCTGCTGGCGCGTTATGTGGGCCGACCGATCATGGTCGAGCGCGTGCAGGGCGGGCAGGTGACTACGCTCGCGGGCACTTTACTGTCGGCGGGCGAGGGACTCGTGCTCCGCGCTAATGACGGCACGGTATCGACACTACGCGAATACTCGGCCATTCGTTTTCCCGAGCTGCCTGGCGGACTCATCACGCAGCCGACGCTCGAGTGGTTGCTCAATTCGCCGCGTGGCGGCAAGCAGCGTGCGCGTGTGTCCTATGAAACCGGGGGTATCAGTTGGTGGGCGGACTACAACCTCGTGTTCAAGCCCGGCAAAGACGCCAATAGCGGCACGCTCGATCTTTCTGCCTGGGTCAGCATCATCAATATGTCCGGTGTGTCGTTCCGTGACAGCCCACTGAAACTGGCTGCCGGCGACGTGCAGCGCGCGGCGCCCGCGGACGCGCGCGGGGCGCTGCGCCGGATGGAGGCGCTGGCGACCGCAGCGCCGGATGCCGATGCGGGCTTCAGCGAAAAAGCGTTCTCCGAGTTTCATCTCTATACGCTCGGCCGTCGTACTGACCTGCCCGACAACTCGACGCGACAGATCGAGCTCTTCGATCAGGTCAAGCAGGTACCGGCGCGCAAGCGCCTCGTATATCGCGGCCTAGATGTGGGCGGGTACTACGGCAGTCCCCTGCTCGAGCGTGAGTTCGGCGATTCCTCGAGTCGCAAGGTCGAGGTGCTGCTCGAGTTTCGTAATGACAAATCACTGGGCCTCGGCGTGCCACTGCCCGCCGGGCGTATTCGTGTGTCGCAACTCGACGAGGCCGACGGCAGCCTCGAATTCATTGGTGCCGATCGCATCGATCACACGCCGCGCGATGAACTCGTGCGCGTGCGACTGGGCACGGCGTTCGATGTGGTGGGCGAGCGCAAACAGGTCGATTTTGCGGTGGATACCCGCGCCCGCTGGCTCGAGGAAGAAATCGAAGTCAAGTTGCGCAACCGCAAAGACGAGGCGGTCGAAGTGCAGATCATCGAGCCGATGTTCCGCAGTGGAGCATGGAAAATGCTGCGCGAGACGCAGGCACACAGCAAGCTCGATGCACGGCAGATCCAGTTCGTGACACGGCTCGACAAAAATGGCGAAGCCGTGCTGCGGTATCGGGTCCGCTACAGCTGGTGAGCAGGGCTGGTGTAGGCCCGAGCGAATACTTTGACGTGCTCGTCGATCAGCGTCGGCAGGGCGAGCGGGCGACAGCGCGTGCCGCCGAGGTCGTGCTGGTGCAGCAGCGCCAGCAACAGTGGTGAGAGCAGCATCAGCGCGGCGTGGCGGGTATCGCAGGGCACGAGAACCCCATGCTCGATATAGACTGTGAGCCGCGACTCCAGCGCCTGCAGCGTAGGCTCGAGCACGTCCTGCAGATAGTCGAGCGCCGTGGCGGGATGACGTAGTCCCTCGGCAAGGCCGATGCGGTGCAAGGGTCCAATCGAGCCTTGCGTCCAACCGCGCACCACGCGTTCCAAAAAATCTTTGAGCGCGGGCTCGAGAGCCGGCTCGTCGGCATCGACGACGCGGGTACGCTGCAGGTGCCGTTTGCCTTCGCGCAAGTAATGAGCGAACACGGCCTTGATGAGCGCTTCGCGCGTACCGAAATAGTGGCGCAGTGTGGCGACACTTACCCCCGCAGCGAGTGCGAGTTCACGAAAGCTCGGCGGTTCCCCGGTTTGCAGGGCGAGTCGCTCCCGCGCCTTGCCGATGAGGGCGGCGCGGCGTTCCGCGAATTGGGCGTTTCGGGCTCCGGCGGGTCTGGCCATGGCTAGGTCCGGGGGGTGTGAGGGGGGGAAGACGCTGCGATTGATTAATTAAACCATGTGATCTAATATATCCGCAACAGGAGTTTTTTGTCGCCACAGGAACGGCATCAATATGGCTTTCGACGAACCCAAACCCGGCCTCTTTGCTCGTTACCGCTACGCCTTCATGGCCGTGTTCGCGGTCGGGTTCGTTGTCGTGATGTTCTATCGCAATACGCGCCCGACCCCGGTCGGCGTGGTCGAGGTCAAGGCCGGGCCCGCGGAGCGTGTACTCGCGATCTCCGGCCGAACCCGTCCCCAGGTGACCGTGAACATCGTGCCCAAGACCCCCGGACAGATCGTCCGTCTCGCCAAAGACGAAGGCGAGACCGTACGGGCGGGCGAGGTGCTGGTGCAACTCGAGTCCGACGCGCCCCGCGCTGCGGTCGACGAAGTCGCCTCCAAGATCACCCTGCAGCAGCGCGCCGTGGCCGAGGCTGAGCGCAGTTTCCGTCGCCTCGAGCAGCTGCGCGCGCAAGGGCTCGCTACCGTCAAAGAATTCGACGCCGCCAAGTTCGAGCTCGATCAGGCGCGCCTGTCGCTTGATGGTCTCGCCGCGAGTCGGCGTGAGGTCGCCGCCCGCCTGCGCGACAACACTATCGTTGCTCCGGTGGGTGGTGTGGTGCTCGCGCGCCCGGTCGATCAGGGTCAAGTGGTCGGTGCGCAGACGGTGATCTATGAAATCGCACCGCTTGCCGATGTCGAAATCGAGGCCGACGTCGATGAGCGCTATCTGCCAGAAATCCGCGAAGGGCTGAAGGCTGACGTGCTGGTGGCCGGCCAGGCCGCGCCGCTCGCCGCCACGCTCTATTACGTGTCGCCCAAAGTCGACCCGCGTACCGGTGGCGCAAAGGTTCGGCTCCGTCTCGAGACGCCGATCAAAACTTTGCGCTCGGGTCTCACCGCCGATGTGAACATCATCGTCGAGCGACGCGAACAAGCCGTGACCGTTGCCCGTAGCGCCATTTTGGGCCGCGACGGCAGCGCGCGCGTGCTCGTAGTCGACGAGGGTCGTGTTGCCGCGCGGTCAGTGAAATTTCTGGAGTGGCCGAGCGAACGGGTCATCGTGCTCGCCGGTTTGCAGGCTGGCCAGCAGGTGCTCGCCAGCCCACGCGCCGATTTGATCGGTGAAAAAGTCGCACCGAGTACCGATCTCGAATCCGTGCCCGGCGCCGCAAGGCCGCGCGGTTCTGACGCGCGCAAGGCGTTGTGAGGTTCTACTGATCATGGCACTCGAGTTCTCCATGCGATTCGACTTGAAGGTGGCTTTGCGCTATCTGCTGTCGAATCGACTGCAAACGGCCTTGCTGATTGGCGGCGTCGCCATCGCCGTGACCGTATTTACCTTCAATGCCGCGCTGATCAATGGTCTCGCCGAGTTCCAGATCGACCGCGTCGTCGGCAGTTCAGCGCACGTCACCATCGAACCGGCGATGCCGCGACCCGCGGTGGCGCCCGCCGCGGATGGGGCCGAGCGACTCGTGGTGTCACAGACCGCGCTCGAGCGTCGCGAGCAGATCAAAGAATGGCGTAGCGTTGAACGCATCATCGACACCCTGCCAGGCGTGACCGGCGTCTCGCACAACATCATCGGTACCGGGCTCGTGACCCGCGGTGAGCAGACCCTACCCGTCAGTCTCAAAGGTGTTGAGCCCGGTCGTCTCGCTGCCATTGCGCCCATCGATGACAACATCGTCGCTGGCGAAGCGCGGCTTGGTCTCAACGACGTGCTGATCGGTCGCAAACTCGCCAACGATCTTGGTATTGGTGTGGGCCAGCCGATTTTTATCACCAGTAATCAAGGCCGCGAGCGAACGCTCACGGTGCGCGGTCTCTATGCCACCGGCGTCGACAGTCTCGATGCGCGCCTCGCCTACGTGAACCTCGATACCGCACGCGTCATGTTCGACTTGCCCGAAGGCCTCACCGAAATCGAAATCAAACTCGCCGATATCTACGCCGCGCGAGCGGTTGCGCGACAGCTTGCCGACACCACCGGGCTCGAAGCCGTTGCCTGGATGGACAAGAACCAGCGACTGCGCGAGGCCCTCGAGGGTCAGGGCAACTCGGGCAGCATCATCAAAATGTTCACGCTCATCACCATCGTGGTGGGCGTCGCCAGTGCGCTGTTGTTGACCACTTTCAGGCGTCGCCCTGAGATCGGCATCATGCGCAGCTTCGGAATTTCGCAGCGCTTCGTGCTCTCGGTGTTCATGCTGCAGGGCGCGCTGATCGGCATCATCGGTTCTTTGGTCGGCTGTTTTCTGGGCTGGGGTTTCAGTACCTTGCTCGCGAGCGCGGGTGAGGGTGCGCGGCGCTTGCCCGTCGACCCGAGTCTTGGTCAGTACGACGTGGCGCTGCTGCTCGCTGCCGCAGCGAGCATTGCCGCAGCGCTGTGGCCCGCCCGCGCGGCGTCGCGCATCGATCCAGTAGAGGCGATCTCGCAATGACCGACACACAACTGCCACTGCTCGAAGTCAGCGATATCCGCAAGATATTCGTCGATCGAGATTTTCAGACGCCCGTGCTCAAGGGGATCAACTTCACGCTGCAACGCGGCGAGATGGTGGCCATGCTCGGACCCTCGGGGAGTGGCAAGAGCACGCTGCTCTCCATCCTTGGCACGCTGATGCGACCGACCTCGGGCAGCTTTCGCATGCTTGGCCGCGAGCTCACCACGCTCGCCGAAAAAGAACTTTCCGATTTTCGCAATCAGCAGATCGGTTTCATTTTTCAGTATCACCATCTGCTGCCCGATTTCACGGCACTCGAGAACGCGATGTTCCCGCACGCAGGTCGGCTGTGGCGTGAAACCCGCACGGGACGCGAGCGTGCCGCGATGCTGCTCGAGCGGGTCGGACTCAAAGATAGAATGAACTATCGCGCCACGCGTCTTTCGGGTGGCCAGAAACAGCGCGTGGCGATTGCCCGTGCGCTGATGAATCAACCGGCGCTGGTGTTGGCCGACGAACCGACCGGCAATCTCGACCGCGAGAACGCTGATCAGGCTTTCGCGCTGATGACCGAGATCCAGCGCGAAACCGGCTCGACCTTCCTGCTTTCAACGCACGACCGCGAGCTCGCCGAGCGTTGCGAGCGCCGCATCTATATCCAAGGTGGCGTGGTTGCTACCGCTCCGGCCCACCGGATGCCGCTGCGCGTTATCGCAGGCGAGGTCGCCGCGGTGATCGACCACACGGGCGGTAGCCCGCCCAGCGACGATAGTCGTCAGCGGGCTTGAGTTTCCGCCCCGCCTGGATCTAGCCGAGACCTGGCTTAGACCCCGCCTAAAAAATCCTGCTTGCCGACTTCCACGCCGGCCTCACGCAGCAGCGTGTAGGTGGTGGTGACGTGGAAATAGAAATTGGGCAGCGCCCAGCGCTGGATGAACGGCAGACCGTCCAACTCGAGGGTACGCGTGCGCAGCGGCAGCACGATGTGTCGCTGCAGGGCGCCCTCGAGCTGGGCAGGGGTGATGGTCTGCAGCCAAGCAATCGTCGTGTGCACTCGTGCGCCGAGCTCATCCAGCGTTTGCTCTTCGTCAGGAAACTTGGGCGCGTCGATACCCGCCAGCCTTGCCGTGCTGTTCTTGGCGAAATCGGTCGCGAGCTGTACCTGCCTCTTGAGCGGAAACATATCGGGCGCGATCCGCAAATTTTCGATGACGCCCGCATCCAGTTTTTTGGCCTCGGCATGGGCCTTGGCCTTTTCGAGCATTTTGCCGAGGTTGGCCAAAATGGGCAGAAACAACTCGACCGTGGTGGCGTAGACGCTGAGTGACATCACTTGTTCTCCTTGCTTGGTCGACGCTCGTCGATCCACTTTTTGGTAACCGTCCAGGTGGTGGCGTTTTTGCGCCGATCGCCGAGCGGGGGTGGGGTGAGATATTCGGGATAGCGGCTGGTCAACACCTGCATGAGCCGCGGCGGGATCCGCGACTTGTCGAAGGTCGAGAAGCCGGTGGCGTTGAAAATCATGATGCCTGATCGGTCACGCATCTTCATCCAGGGTAGCCAGCTCGAGATACGCTGCCATGAGATCCGCGACTCGCCGAGGCGGGTACGTTTGGGGTCGAGGAAGTCGTTCGCTCGATAATGGTCATTGAAGATTTCCATCGCGTGGTAAGTGCCACCGACGTACTCCTGGTAGGACCCGCCGAGCGGATTTTCGTAAAACAGGGGTACCTCGCGCGACGATACGAACGACTCATCGTACTGGCGCAGCGTCACCGAGATTGGCTTGCCGTCGGGCTCGCGTGCGAACCGCGGCAGGCGCATGTTGACGGGGTCGTTGGCCACATGAATGACCTCGACGGTTTCGCCGGTCCAGGGGTTCTGCCAGCGGTCGAGAATCTCGCCGGTCTGCGGGTCGAGACAGACCGTGATCTCGCGCGAGACGCTGCGGTAACCGTTGCCGCGTACCGGGTCGAGATCGCGCTCGCATTGGCGGGTGTTGATGCCGATGACATTGAAGATATGCCGATCCTTCTCGCCCGGCGCTCGGCTGTACATCTTGCCTTCCCACATGCCGTAGCGCGTGACCCCGCCTTCGGTGGTGCCGCAGGTCATTTTGGAGGCCCAGACGAGAGCCTCTTCCCCTGCGCGAGTCGCGGCAGGACCCAGCAGGTCGTCGGTCGCCAAAACCGGGGTCATGGTTAACAGTCCGAGCACCAGGGCAGGGGCGCCGCGGCATAGCCACGAGTAGGTCATGCGGAATCTCCAGTTGTAATTTTGAATCCTCACAGAAACAATATACCCAATTAAGGTGTTCGGAGTCTCACCCATGCCGCAGTTTTGGTCTCCTGCCCACCTGGCGACCTTCGCCAAGATCATCGATCTCAACGGCTTTTCCGCGGCTGCCAGAGCCCTCGGCGTGCCCAAGGCCGCAGTCAGTCGAGCGATCGCCGAGCTCGAGGCGGAGCTCGGGGTGCAGCTGATGACCCGCACCACTCGGCGCCTGCGGCTGACGCCGGCCGGCGAGCGCTTGCTGCCGGCCGCGCGGGCAATCCTGCAGTCCACCGATGAGGCGCGGCGACTTGCCGCCGAGCTCATCGAGTCGCGCAGCGGGCCGTTGCGGGTCCTTGCCGAGACGACGTATGGGCGGGTGCTGCTCGCGCCCTTGGTACCCCGCTTTCTCGAACGCTATCCGCAGATCCCACTGGACGTCGAGCTCGGTGAAGTGAGCGCTGCTCAGGGGGTCTTGGAAGGTACGAATCTGGGGGGGCAGGACCTCGCCCATGACATCGTCATTCAGGTGGGTCAGCACCCCTCGGCCGAGCGGGTGTCGCGAGTACTCGGAGCGCCGCCAGCGGTGCTCTGTGCAACGCCAAGCTACTTGCAGAAGGCGGGTGAACCTGCGACCCCGGCCGATCTCGTTCGCTTCGATCTGCTCACCCCCGAGACGCCGCCCGGGTCGAATTACCTCCTTCGACTCGCCAACGGCCAGCGCCGCGAGGAAGTCGCTGTACGCCCCAAACTCGCGGTCAATGATCCCGCCTTGCTGCATGCGTCGGTGGCGGCGGGTCTCGGCATCGGCGTGCTTCCCGAGTTCCTGTGCCGACAAGGTTTGGCCGCGCAACGCCTGAAGCGTGTGCTGCCTGATTGGCGTCCGCCCGAGCAGGCACCGCTCTGCGCGGTATTCCCGGGACGGCTTGCGGCCGATGAACGGGTCAAGGCGTTCGTCGATTTCCTCGCCGCCAACCTCGTGCCGGCGCTCGCCGCCTAGGGTTCAAAGGTTCTAATATTCATCCTTCCCCGGACGAAGGAACGCCATGTATCGCGCGCCGCTGAAGGATTTGCAGTTCGTCATCCACGAGTTGCTCGATGAGTCTGCCGTGCAGGCCTGCCCGGCCTTTGCCGATTACTCGCCCGAACTCGCCGATGCCATTCTGGGCGAGGCCGCCAAGTTCGCCGAAAACGTGCTCGATCCGCTCTACAAGAGTGCTGATCGCGAGGGTGCGCGCTGGACGCCCGAGGGCGTGGTGACGCCGCAGGGGTTCAAGGCGGCCTACAAGCAGTTCACCGAAGGCGGCTGGTCGGGTTTGCGCGCGCCGCAGGACCATGGCGGGCAGGGTGCACCGAGTTTCATTGGCACGGCCGTCGAAGAACTTTGGTCGGCGTCCAACCTTTCTTTCAAGCTCTGCCCGATGCTCACGCAGAGTGCCGTCGAAGCCCTCGAACATTTCGGTACCGAGCGCCAAAAGGCGCTGTTCCTGACGCGTATGGCGAGCGGCGAATGGACCGGCACCATGAATCTCACCGAGCCGCAGGCAGGCTCGGATCTTGGTGCGGTACGTACGCGAGCGGTCGTCGAGGGTGATCACTACCGGCTATTCGGGCAAAAGATTTTCATCACCTACGGTGAGCACGATCTCGCGCCGAATATCATCCATTTGGTGCTTGCGCGTGTCGATGGCGCACCGCCGGGCGTCAAAGGCATCTCGATGTTCATCGTGCCAAAGATTTTGGCAAACGATGACGGCTCGCTCGGCGAGCGCAACGATGTGCAGTGCATTTCGATCGAGCACAAGCTGGGCATTCACGGCAGCCCGACCTGCGTGATGGCCTACGGCCAGCGGCAGGGTGCGACTGCGTATCTGGTGGGCGAGGCGGGACGCGGACTCGAATACATGTTCGTGATGATGAACGCGGCGCGGCTTTCGGTGGGACTCGAAGGTTATGCCATCGCCGACCGCGCATATCAGCAGGCAGCCGAGTGGGCGCGCACCCGCGTGCAGGGCAAGCCGCCGGGGGTCGCTCCGCCCGCGCCGATCATTCATCACCCTGATGTCAAGCGCATGTTGCTTGCCATGCGCTCGCAGGTCGAGGCGCTGCGCGCGGTCGCTTTGTATGCCGCATTTCAGCTCGATCTCGGTGGCAAGCATCCTGACGAGGCGGTACGTATCGCTGCGAAGGCGCGCGGTGAATTGTTGATCCCCGTGGTCAAGGCTTGCAGTACCGAAGCGGGCATCGAGCTGGCATCGCTCGGTGTGCAGGTGCACGGCGGTATGGGCTTCATCGAAGAAACGGGCGCGGCTCAGCCCTACCGCGACGTACGCATCACCACCATCTATGAGGGCACGACCGGCATTCAGGCCAATGATTTCATTGGCCGCAAGATTGCTCGTGATCGCGGTGCGGCACTGACGGCGCTATTAGTCGATGCCCGCCGCGAGCTGAATGCAGCCGATGCAAACGATCGGGCCGTGCAGACGAGTCGGCAAGCGGCACTCGAGGCGCTCGATGTGCTGGAGCACGCTGCCCGCCACGTGCTCGGCGCCTATGCGCAGGCTCCCGAACGCGCGTTGGCGGTGGCCGTGCCCTTGTTGCGGCTCGCCGGACACGCGCTCGGCGGCTGGATGCTCGCCAAGTCAGCCGCCATCGCAGCCGGCAAACTTGCCGATGGTGCGACCGATACCGATTTTCTGCGCGGCAAGCTGGGTGCTGCGCGCTTTTACGCGACTCATGTTCTGCCGCAGGTCGCGGCGCTGTCCCGTGTCGTGATCGATGGCGATGACAGCGTGCTCGAGACCGACGCGACCATCGTCTGAGATGATTTCTTTGAATCGCCGTCAGTTCATCGAGTCTTCGGCGGCAATGGCGGCCACTGCTGCCGTGGCCGGCGAGGCTACCCTGGGCCTGATCCAGCGTCGAATTCCCGCTTCGGGTGAAATGCTGCCGGTGATCGGTCTTGGAACCTCCGGCCCTTTCGAAGTGGGCATCGACCTGCGCGATCGCGAGCCACTCGCTGCGGTGTTGAGTGGTTTGTTTGCAGGCGGCGCAACGGTCATCGATACCTCGCCGATGTATTCCTCGGCCGAATCCGTACTCGGTGATTTGCTCACTGCCGAGATGCAGTTGCGCGCATTTATCGCCACCAAAGTATGGACTCGCGGTACGCGTGAAGGTGTTGTGCAGATGACGCGCTCGATGGAATTGTTGCGCCGCAAGAAAGTCGAGTTGATGCAGGTACATAACTTGCTCGATCTCGATGCTCACCTGCCGACCTTGCGGCGCTGGAAGGAAGAAGGACGCATCCGCTACATCGGCATTACGCATTACACGGTCGAGTCGCAGGCGCGACTGGTCGAGATCATCGAGTGCGAGCCGATCGACTTCGTGCAGTTCAATTATTCGGCAACTACCACGGCCGCCGAAGCGCGGCTGTTGCCGCTCTGCGCGGATAAGGGTGTGGCGGTGATCGTCAATCGCGCATTTGATGACGGCAAAATATTCGCGCGACTCAAAGATCGGCCCCTGCCGCCCTGGGCTGCCGACCTTGCCTGCACGAGTTGGGCGCAGTTGCTGCTCAAGTTCGTGATTTCGCACCCAGCGGTGACTTGCGTGATTCCCGCCACCGGCAAGTTGCGCAATCTGCAGGACAATCTCGCGGCGGGCCGCGGACCGCTGCCCGATCCGCAGCAGCGCCAGGCGATCATCGCTGCAGTCGCCTGAGTCGATCGACCAGCCTTAATCGACTGCCCTAAATCAGGTAGTCCGCCGACCGTCGCTCCACCGCCAGCGCTTTGACCTGCGGTACCACCTCCAGGTGCAGCGGATGCGCTTGATAGACGGCCAAAGCGGCCGCGTCGGTGAATTCGCTGTAAAGCACCACGTCGGCGGCGTTCGGGTCGGCGATGAAATTGGCACCCACTTCTATTTTGAGCAGCCCCGGAATACGCCCGGAAAGACCCTCCAGCAAAACTTTGATGCGTGCGGCATCAGCCGCTTTGGAGGCGCTGTCGCGTAGCCGCCACATGACGATATGTTTAACCATTTTTGCAACTCCAGGAATTTGCGGGACTACCGACCGCGCAGAGTTTTGAACGCCGCGAGGGCGGACTCGCGCGAGACTTTCAGATCGACGATGGGTGGCGGATAGGCCTTGGCTGACTTGCCGCCGAGTTCCGGGATCCAACGCCGAATGTACTCGTTGTCGGGATCGAATTTTTCGGCCTGACTCGCGGGGTTGAAGACGCGAAAGTAGGGCGCCGCATCGGCGCCGCATCCGGCTGCCCATTGCCAGCCAAGGGTGTTACTGGCGAGATCTGCGTCGACCAACGTATCCCAGAACCAGCGCGCACCGTGCAGCCAGTGCATGCGCAAATTTTTGACCAGAAACGAGGCGACTACCATGCGCACGCGATTGTGCATCCAGCCGGTTTCCCAAAGCTCACGCATGCCTGCATCGACGAGAGGAATGCCCGTCTGGCCGCGCTGCCAGGCGGCGAGCTCACGCTCATTGTCGCGCCACGGAAAGCGCGCAAACTCGCCGCGCAAGGGCTCGTTGGTGGTACGCGGAAAGTGATAGAGCAGATGATGCGTAAATTCGCGCCAGCCGATCTCGGTCATGAACTGGCTGCTGCGCCACTTGGGGGCTGCGTGCCACACCTGTCGCGGCGAGAGCTCGCCGAAGTGCAGGTGCGGTGAAAGTCTGGATGTGCCGCTCACCGCCGGCAGGTTGCGAGTATCGCCGTAATCTTTGACCGGACCGTCGAGAAACGCATCGAGCAATTTCGCCGCACCACGTTCGCCCGGCGACCAAGTTTGCTGCAGCCCGCCGTGCCAGTGAATTTTCGGCATCAGACGCAAAGCCTCGAGGGTGATTCCAGACGGCCAGTGTGCGGGTGACAAGGGTTTTTTCGGTGCGGGTAGTGGCGCAGGCGGAGCGAGATCAGTTATGACCCGGCGCCAGAAAGGCGTGAAGACTTGAAACGGCTTGCCGCTGAGGTTCTGCACGTCCCAAGGCTCGATGAGCAGCGCAGCGTTGAAGCTGCGTGCTTCAAAGCCTTCTGCACGCAATAATTCTTTGATGTGACGATCGCGGGCGACGACGAGTGGCTCGTAGCGACGACTCCAGTACACCGCAGTAGCGCCGGTGTCTTTGATGAGCTTGCGCAGCGCAGCGAGCGAGTCTTTGCCTTGGCGGATGACGAGTTGCGATCCCAGACGCTCGAGATCACGCGCCAGCGTGCCAAGCGACTGGTGTAGCCACCAGCGCGCGGCCGCCCCTGGCGCCCATTCGCCTTCTTCGTCAGGGCACCAAAGAAAAACCGGGATCACCGGTTCACCGCGCGCGATCGCGGCCTGCAATGCCGGGTGGTCGGTGAGTCGTAAATCTTGTCGGAACCAGAGCAGTGTCGCGGTCATGGTTATTTCACCTTGTCGAGCGCGTGCAGCGCATGGGTTGCGATCACCTGCGCAACGGCATCGATGGCGACCGCGCGTGGCGAGCTCTTGCGCCAGATCGCGCCGATACGCCGGGTCGGCAGCGGTTTGGCAAAGGGTCTGAAGACGAGACCGCGCGGCGCGGCGTGACTGCCCTGCGTGGCCAGTTGTGGCATCAGGGTGAGACCGGCGCCGGAGGCGACCATTTGCCGCAAGGTTTCGATGCTGGTGGCGCGAAAGTCCTGCTTCTCGTGCACATCGATGCGGTTACAGACGTCGAGTGCCTGATCGCGCAGACAGTGGCCGTCTTCGAGCAGCAATAGCGTCGCACCCTGCAGATCTTCGATGCGTATCTGCTTGCGTGCGGCGAGCGCATGATCGGCAGGAGCGGCGACTACGAAGTGTTCGTCGTAGAGCGGCTTAGCACTGAGTCCGTCCATATCGATCGGCAAGGCGAGCACGCCCATGTCGATATCGCCGGCACGCAGATGCTCGAGCATGGTGGCCGTCTGGTATTCGTACAACATGAGCTCGAGACGCAGGAATTCTTTGCGTAGGCGCGGTGCGACCACCGGCAGCAGATAGGGCCCGATGGTCGGCAGGAAGGCAAGCCGCAGACGGCCTGCCAACGGTTCACGATGCGCTTGTGCGATCGCGACCACATCGTCGCTGGCTTCGACGATGCGCCGCGCCCGGGTGACGATCTCTGCACCGGCGGGCGTCAGAAGCGCTTTGCGCGGCTGGCGTTCGATAAGCGGCACACCAAGATAGTTTTCGAGTTTTTTGAGCTGCGCCGACAGTGTGGGCTGGCTGACGAAGCAACGTGCGGCGGCCTTGCCGAAGTGTCTGGTGTCGGCGACCGCGATCAGATAGCGCAAATCCTTGAGTTTGATATCGGTCATCGAAGGACACTCCTTTGTCCGGCGATCGGGTTGCGCGATCGATTTATCGCATCTATCGAAATCATCACATCAATCGATTGGATTGTCGAGGACGGGATCGGCACCATGCGCGCATCGCAAATCCAACGCAGGAGTTTTCCCATGATCGGTATCGGTCAACAGTTTCCCAAGTTCGCGCTCACGGGCGTGGTCAGCAACGACATCAAGACCGCTTTCCAGCCATTCACCAACGAGTCGGCCAAGGGCAAGTGGCAACTCGTGTTCTTCTGGCCTAAGGACTTCACCTTCGTCTGCCCGACCGAGATCGCGGCGTTCGGCAAGCTCAACAAGGAATTCGCGGCGCGTGATACGCAGGTCTATGGTGTGAGCACCGACAGCGAGTTCGTGCACCTCGCCTGGCGCAGCACCAAGTCCGAACTCAAGGATCTGCCGGTCCCGATGCTTGCCGACATCAAGCGCGAGCTGTCTGCCGCCCTCGGCATCATCGATGCGGAAGCGGGCGTGGCGCAGCGTGCGACCTACCTCGTCGATCCGCAGGGCGTGATCCGCTTTGTTTACGTCACCGACCTCAACGTCGGCCGCTCGCCCGAGGAAGTACTGCGCGTTCTCGATGCGCTGCAGACCGATGAGCTTTGCCCCTGCAACTGGCAGAAGGGCGAAGACACCCTGAAGGCGGCTTGATCGTGAGCGCTCTCGAGCAATTGCGGGATTCTTTGCCCGACTACGCCCGCGATCTCAAACTCAACTTGGGCTCGGTGCTCACCGTACAAGGGGCGCCCGGGCTCACGGCGCGGCAGATTTGGGGTACGGCGGTGGCGAGCGCCATCGCTTCGCGTCACCTGCCGCTGGCGCAGGCGATCGAGGCCGCGGCGCGCGCCGAGCTCGACGAGGTTGGCATCACCGGTGCAAAAGCGGCAGCAGCGATCATGGGTATGAACAATATCTATTACCGCTTCGTTCATCTCGTGGGCGATGCCGACTACCAGAGCATGCCGGCGCGCTTGCGCATGAATGTGATGGCGAACCCCGGCATCGACAAACTCGATTTCGAGTTGTACTCGCTCGCGGTTTCGGCCGTGAACGGTTGCGGCCTTTGCATCGAGTCGCACGAGAAGCTGCTGCGCAAACACGAGGTGAGCCGCGAGGCCATCCAGAGCGCCGTACGCATTGCCGCGGTGATTCATGCCGTGGCGCGCGTGCTTGAGCAGGCGCCGACCGCAGCGGAGGTGGGTCTCGCTGCCTGATTGATCCACTCTGAAACGACAGGTCTGAAACGACAGGCGGGCTGCTATCCTGAGTCCTCCCCCCTCTCTCCCCCCGATTCGGGAGCAGCCCGCCATGTCAGCCAAGACTCCGCCTGCAACATACGAAAAGACCGCCTGCGTCGTCGTTTGCCGCGACGGTCCGCAAGGTGCCGCCGTCCGCGCGGCACAAACGCAGGCTCATCTGCAATACATCGAGACGGTGCTCGATGAGCTCAATATTGCCGGGCCGCTCTTTGCCGCCGACGGCAGTAGGCCGATCGGCAGCCTTTATTCCTTGCATACCAAAAGTCTGGATCGCGCCCGCGAGATCATCGAAAACGATCCGTACGCCAGACACGGTGCTTTCGCCTCCATAGAATTCTTTCCACATGTGCCTGCCGCGGGCCGCTGGATTGGTGGCAAGATCTGGTGAGGGCAGACAGTACCGCGGGGCGAGGGCAAGATCTTCGATGACCAAGATCTTCAATGAAATGTATGCGGACGGCAGCACCGTGCGTGCGCACTACTCGCCGTACGCCGACTGGTTGGCAGCGACTGCGCCCGAACGTATCCGCGAAAAACTTGCCGAAGCCGACACGCTGTTTCGGCGTGCTGGTATCACCTTTGCCGTATACGGTGACGAGACGGGTACCGAGCGGCTGATTCCGTTCGACATCGTGCCGCGGATCATCCCGTCCGCCGAGTGGGAGTTTCTGCAGCGTGGCTTGCGCCAGCGGGTCACGGGGTCGATACGCGAGTCGATGGTGGTGATCTTGCCGTTGAAAACACGACCGCCGAGTCCTTCGGCGCGCGCTTCGACGGCGAGACCGGGCGCCAAATCATTGAGGAAGGATTGCGGCACGGTGAACTCGAGCTTGATCACCGAGCTGTCGTCGAGGGTGGTGATGATGGTGCCTGGATTGACGAGGCCCCCTCTGCTGACTTTGCGAAAACCGGTACGTCCGGCGAATGGCGCACGGATCACTGTGTCGTCGAGTCGGGCACGCGCCGCGGCGACTCGCGACTCGCCGGTTTTGACCGCGGTCTCGAGTTGGTCGAGCTGCGCCTTCGAGAGGGCAGAGGTCACCGACAGGTCGCGACCGCGATTGAACTGGTTACGCGCTTCGACGAGATTGGCCTCGGCCTCGGCGAGCGCCGCAGCAACTTGTGCACGGTCGAGTTCGACCAGTATTGCCCCCGCAGCGACGCGTTGACCTTCTGCGAAGCGAATCGCCGTGACGGTGTTGGCTGACTTGGAGGTGATTTCCACCGATTCACGGGCAAGCGCAGTGCCCACGGCTTCGATCACGGGTCCGAAGGGGCGCCTCTCGACTTTGCTGGTGATGACCGTCGCCGGCGGCGGACCGCCAGCGCCACCGGGGCCCGAGCGCTGCCCGCCGTCCCGGCCGCCGGCCTCTTTGCCGGAGCAGGCGGCGAGCACCAGGGCTGCACCGAGCAGGGCGGTAGCTAGCGCGAACTTGCGCTGCGTAATCATTTAAGGCATCGCTGAGGATCGTCCGTGATGAGCAGCAAAGGGGCGGCGGATTCTACCTCAAGCCCGCCTGCCGCAGCAGGCTATGTAGTCGAGTCGCCCACTCACGCAGGGCGAGCCGGGTAGCGGCACGTTGGGTGATTTCATTGTCCAGCGTCAGTTGGGTATCGCGCGGGTCGCGATAGCGATCACGCAGGGTGGCCAGGACCCGGCCCGTGCCGGCTTCGCGCACCTCGAGCTCGAGCATCATCTCGCCGGATTCGTATACATAGGTGTAGAGCGGATTGATCTCGGCGCGTGGCGGCGCGTTGAGATACAGATCGATAATTTTGATCTGCAGTTCGAGTATTTTTCGACTATCCGCATGACCTGCAGATTTGGCGCCAAGCGCATTCAGTGTCTCGGCAAACGTTTTCTGCGTCAGCTTGGCGAGGTCGTTGCGAATTTTTTCGATATCTTTGGGCGCGAGGCCAAAAGTTCCGAACTGTCGTGGATCCCAGATGGCACTGAAACGAACTTCCACCGGCGCGATACGCCAAGTTGCACCTTCGGCCCAAGGGCTACGCGGGTCGAAGCTCGCCTGATCGATATTGTCGAGCTTCAGGGTAACGAGATCGGCAGGCGCGCTTGCAGTCTGCTCCGCGCCCTGTACGTTCGCACACGAAACAACCGCGCAAAGAACGCCGACAACTATTGCGGTGGTGGGGCGGTACAAGCCCATGCCAAAGTTTTCGGGACAGGTTGGCGCTGGCTTGAGTGTTGACATGCCGGTTTGATCAGACGACCCGGCGTCGAGTTCCCCCGGCTCGCCAGTCGTGGATATTCAGGGCCATTTCGTCGAGACAGCGCTGCCGCGACTCGACTGCGCCCCAGGCAGTGTGCGGGGTGACGATCAGGTTTGGCAGGTCCGGAGCGAACAGCGGGCTGCCGTCGATTGGCGGCTCTTGCGGCAGCACGTCGATGGCGGCGCCGCCGAGTCGTCGTTCACGCAGGGCGTCTGCCAGGGCTGCGATATCGATCAAGGCGCCGCGCGCGGTGTTGATCAAAATGGCGTCCCGTTTCATGAGCGCGAGCCTGCGGCGATCGATCATGCCCGTTGTCGTCGGTGTCAGCGGGCAATGCAGCGTCACCACATCTGCGCTGCGCAGCAGTTCATCGAGCTCGACACGCTCCGCAGTGGGCGCACCGCCCAGACGATTGGCGATGATCACCTGCATGCCCAAGGCTTGTTCGCAAGCGGCCGCAACGGCTTGACCGAGCACGCCCCCGCCGACCACGCCCAGGGTGCAGCCACGCAATTCGCGGATACGGTGCTGCAGTATCGTGAAATGACGTGCTTGGCCCCAAGTGCCATCGATCGCCTCGCGGGAGTACGCCGCGAGCTGGTGGGTGAGGAACAACAGCACGCCGAGCACATGCTGCACCACCGACGGGGTGCAGTAATCAGTGACGTTGCACACGGCGACCCCACGCTCGCAGGCCGCTTCCAGATCGACGTTATTGGTGCCGGTAGCTGACAGCGCAATCAGTCGCAGCGCGGGCGACGACTCGATGATCGAGCGATCGAGTCGCAGCTTGTTAGTCATGACGATTGCACGATCTGCAATGCAGTCAATGATTTCGTTCTGCCGTGCAGCCTCGAGCAGCGCGAGCCCCGGGGCAGCGTCCTCGAGCGAGCGCGTGTCGAGATCGCCGCTGCTGATGGTCGCAAAATCGAGAAATACCGACTTCATCTTGCAGCGACTATGTCAAAACACCAGCCGCATGACGCTTTCGGCGATACAGGCGGGCTTGCTCGCACCGTCGACCTCGGCGGTGTATTGCTCCGTCATCTGCAGTACGTTGGGCGCAACCTGCTCTACCGACTGCAGCGTAAAGCGACCGCGGATGCGTGCGCCAACACGCACCGCGTTCGGAAAGCGCAATTTGTTGAGCCCGTAGTTGATGATGTTGGTGATGCCCGGAACAATGGGCTTCTGTACATCGACCAGTCCGCGCAAGGGCACACTCAAAGATAATGTGAGATACCCATGAGTAATTGGCGCGCCGTAGGGCGACTCGCGCGTTGCTCTTTGCACATCGACGTGGATCCACTGGTGATCCCCTGTGGCATCGGCGAACGCGTTGATACGCTCCTGAGTGATCGTCAGCCAGTCACTGACATGCACCTCCTGACCAATGCGTGTTTGTAGCGTAGCGAGCGCCGCCGAGAGGGCAGATTCGTTCATCGGTCAGTGTCCTATTTTATTCCCATGCGCTTGCGGACGATCTCGCCTGCTTCCTGATAGGTCTGCGGCAGTTTTTCGAGGAAGGCATTCGGTTGGAAAAGTGGCTGATACTGCTGCAATACCGGCAGTAGGATGGCCACCGGCAATTCCTGCACGCGCCGCGTTTTACGGAAGTCGGCGAGCGGAATGCGCGCCGTAATGATGTCTTCGTGATGGTTTTCGGTTTTTGCGAGGACCGTGCCGCGTGGATCGACGATCACCGTGCCCTCATCGCGCGTACCGGAAGATTCGGGGAAGCCGATATTGTTGGGCGATACGGCGTTACCCACGCCGACAGTATACAGACGATTGGCGCGCGCCGTGGTGATGGCCGATTCCGAATTGCTGCCGCCGGTCACCGACAGCACGAGAATTTCTGCGCCTTTGAGACCCAGACAGGTGTAGAGCGTTGGCTCCGAGCCCACCGCCGTGATCGAGATGTTGCCGATATCGGTGCGCGCCACCGGCAGCACGGCATCCCAGCCGTACATCTCGACGTAACGATCGAGCACATCGTAGATCGTGGTACCGATCAGGGCGCCGTCACCAAAGAGACCGAGAATATTGCGCGCCTTCCACTGCTTGCTGACGATCTTGCCGTCAGGGCCCGTCAGCACCGACATGTTGATGACGTGATCTAGCCAGTCTTTTTCTTTGGCGTAGCAGCCCCAGGAGATGTAACAACCATAGCGTTTGGCTCGCTCGCCGATGGCTTCGGACTCGGGGCCAGGTAGCTCGAAGGCCACCTGATTGAGTTCTTTGCGCGTCCACGGCTGAAAGCCCTGGATCGGGAACTCGTGCATCGAGATGAGATCGACCTTCGAACCCCAGCGCCGCTCGCCGCCCCATTCTTCAGGCGAATTCTGCGCGAGATCGATCAGGCGCAGGATGCGATTGAGATTGCGCTTGAGCGTGTTGGCTCGATCACGCACATCAATCGAATAGAGCTGCGACTGAACGGCGGCGACATTCACGACATCCTGTTTGAGCGCCACTTTGGCGTACTGGCCACGATTCGAAACGTGAATGCCATTGCCGGGCGCGGCTGCGCCACCTGCAGGGGCAGCCGCGTTTTCCGCGTCAGCGTTGCCTGATACCGTAGAGCCCGCCGCCGCTGCCAGGCTTGCCATGGCGGCACCCGTGATCAATGAGCGGCGATCGAGCTTTGCTGTTTTCTTTGACATGATCAATAATCCCGTTGCAGAAATTTATTTCTTAGGACCCAGACCGAGTGCGCTCACGTCCATGACATGCAACTGCAGTCCCGACATGAATCCTGCCCCAGGCCCCGCGCTGCGCGAGCTGGTCCACACCATCTTGCGACCATCCGGCGAGATCGCCGGGAAACCATCGAAGCCTTCGTCAAAAGTGATGCGCTTCGGCGGCGTCGTGCCGTCGAGATAACCGAGATAAACCTCCCAGTTGCGCGGTGTTTCGGCGCGCACGAACAGGAAGTGCTTGGCGTCTGGTGTCGGGTAGGGCGCCCAGTTCATGTCGTGCGTGAAGGTGCGTGGTTTGACATCGCTGCCATCACGCTTGACGGTGTAGATTGTCATCGGCGTCGGTTTTTGATCGTATTCCGAGGCTTTCCACGCGCGGAAGAGGATTGTCTCGTTGTCCGGCAGGAAGTACGGCGCACCTTCCTGATCGTCGGTCGTGAAAGTGATTTGTTTTTCGTCGGTGCCGTCCGACTTCATCACCCACAAATCCATATTGCCGTTGGTCATGCGACCGAACACGATCCACTTGCCATCCGGCGAGACGGTGACTTCTGCCTCGTATTGCTGGTTGTTGGTGAGGCGCCGAATATTTTTGCCTTGGCGGTCCGAAACATACAGCTCGGCGCCTTGCGGGTAGTTACGCCAGTCGGACCAGTTGCCGAGCGGCATGTTCATGTTGTCGCGGATCGACGTCCAGATTAGCCGCTTGCCGTCCGGAAAAAAGTATGAACAGCCATCCCAGCCGCGATCGTTGATGAGTGTTTCCTCGGTGCCCGAGTCGGTAAAGGTTTTGGTCAAGAAACCCGAGAGCCCGCGTGGACTTTTGACGGCGAGCGGACTTTTGACCTGCGCGATGAGGTGCTCACTATCCGGTCCGTAATAGGCTTCGGCGGCCTCCGCGATATTCGGAATCTGCCACGAGGGCATTTCCTGGTCGCGCGTCGACGCCGTGGCGCCCGCAGGCACTTTGACCGCCTTGTGGTCTTTGGCCGAGAGCGGCGAGCTGATGCTTGCGATGCCGATCCACAGCAGGCTGGTCACGCATGCCGTCGCCGATTTCCAAACTTTGTTGCGAACTGTTCGCATTCCTGTACCCCCATGTGCAACGCAGTGTTCTTTGACCGCGTAGCCGTCATAACATGTTTTGGTTATGGACCGATGCTCAGAAGAGGGTTCCGTCATCAGTCAGTCGGGTGTAGGTTTGGCATAGCAACCGCTAAAAAACAATAGCGGAGCATCGGAGGGAACACTCAATGGTCAATCGCAAGAAGGGGGTCCGCCCATTGTGGGCGGCAGTTTCTTTGATCGTCGCCGCAGCAGCGGCTCAATCCGGCTACGCGCAGGCGCCAGCCGACGATTCTCTTGGTCTCGAAGAGGTCGTGGTAACGGCGCGTAAAACGCAGGAACGTCTCGTCGACGTGCCCCTGGCGATCTTTGCCTTCACGAGCGAAGCGATCGAGCAGAAGGGCATACGCAATCTCGACGACATCGCCGCGGCCACACCCGGCCTCACGTTCTCGGACGTGCAGGCAGGCTTTCTGCCGGTCCCGGTCATCCGCGGGTTCGCGCCGATCGATGTGCGCGGCGAGAACAACGCAGCCATCTTCATCGACGGCGTGTTCGTGTCGGGCAAGGAAGGTCTCAACTTCAATCAGCTCGACCTCGAGCGAATCGAGGTCATCAAAGGCCCGCAGGCGGCCATGTATGGCCGTAACAGTTTCAGCGGCGCACTCAACTATGTGACCGCCAAGCCCGGGGATACCACCAAAGGCAAGGTCGAAGTGCAGCTCGGTACGCATGGCAAGGGCTATGCCGGCGCGACCGTGAGCGGACCCATCAGCGAAAGCGGTACCTTGAAAGGTCGCATCGCGGTGTCGTACGACAATTTCGACGGCTCGTACGAAAACCAGATCTCGGGCGGCGACGATATCGGTGGCTATAAATACAAGACGGTGCAGGGCAGCCTGTACTTCCAGCCCTCCGACACTTTCGAAGCCAGCTTATCGGCCTATTTTTCGGATGACGTGGTCGGCAACTCGGCCATCAGTCCGGTGGCCGCCAACTGCGAAAATCTGAATGCGCTGCTGTCGGTGCAGACGCCGACGCCCCCAGTCGCGTACGGCAACTATTGCGGCGAGTTCAAGCCGATGAGCCGCACGGGCATGTCTGCGCTGCCTGCTGCAACGGGCAACGATCGCGAGATCAGGCGCGCCAACCTCAATCTGGTTTGGGAGACAGGCATCGGCACCATCAGCTCTTTGACCGGTTATTCGCGCGTGTACCAGACATTCTTTGTCGATGGGTCACGCAATACCGGCGAAACCGTGCCGTTTGCCTACGTCTCGACGCCGACGACGCTGGTCGCCGGCACTTTCAAGGCCGGAGCTCTCAAAGTATTCCGCACCGGCTTGTTGCAAGTGGGTGCTCCGGGTCAAACCGAAGAAATCAGCACGGAACTTCGTCTCGCCAGCAACCCGAAGGAATCGTTCCGCTGGTCGGTGGGCGCTTATTACTACGATACCCGTTCAAAGGGCGGTACCGACGGCGTCGTTGCTAGTCAAAAATTGCCGGCCGATTTCTCCGAGTTTTGCTTGTCATGCCGTTCGGCGGCATTGTTCGGCGGGCCGGCTGCACTGACGATCGAGCCGGCGGTCGGCGCGGGTAACGCTGCGCTCCTGCCGTATTTCACCAATCCGCTCGGTGGCGCAATCTTTACCACGACCAACAAGAACTCGGTGTCGGCGACCTCGGCATTCGCGCTCGCCGAGCTCGACTTTGCAGAAGCCTGGACCGGTCGTATCGAAGGCCGCTACACCAATGAAAAGAAATCCTTCGCAAACTTGCTGACCAATCGCTTCGGCAGCAAGAAGTGGAGCCTGCAGAACTGGCGTGCGACGCTCGATTACAAGCCCGCCGATAACATCACGGTGTACGGTTCGTATGCGCATGCCGAAAAGAGCGGCAACGTAGGTGCAGCAACCGTACAGTTCGTGTCGGATGCCGCGCCGGCACCGAACGTACCCATCCTCACTGCCTTCGATCCCGAGCAGAACAATGCACTCGAGCTCGGTATCAAGGCTGAGATCATGAATCGTCGCGCCTACCTCGACTTCGATGTCTACCAGTCGAAGTGGAAGCACATCGTCATCCCGCAGATTCGTACCGAGGTGGTCGATCCGCGCAGCGGCAATGTCAGTGCGATCCGTACACCGACTGCCTTCAACGTGAACGCGGGTGATGCCACCATTCGTGGCGCCGAGTTCTCGGTGAATGCACGGCTCACTGACCGGGTCGACGGCAGCTTCGGGGTCTCTTACACCGATGCGCAGTACGACAATGCGAAGGTCGACAGCTTCAAAAACTTCCCGAGCTTTTCGCCGACTGGCAGCGTCGCCGGCAAACAAATCTTGCGCACGTCGCCGTGGCAGCTCGCGGCCAGTCTCGGTTACACCGCACCGATCAGTAGCGATCGCAGCGTTTATGTACGCGGCGACCTCTCGTTCCGTGATGCGCAATTCGCCGATGCCACCAACGAGGCGATCACGCCTGAGCAGACCAAGCTGAACATGCAGATCGGTTTGCAGGGCGACAGCTATACGTTGGAGTTGTGGGGACGAAATCTCACCAACGAGGATTCGCCGAGTGCGGCCTATCGGGACGTGTTTTTCACCAACGTCTTGCCCGATGGCACCTTCTATCGCACGCCGACTGGCACTACGCCCGCCGGCAGCGGCGGCAGAAGCACCTTCTTCCCATGGCGTTACAGCGTCTCGTACCCTGTGCTGCGTGAATTTGGCGTGACCTTCCGCTACAAGTTTTGAGCATGCCCGCAGGCGGCTTGGTCCGCTTCGGATTGATGTCACTGCTGTCCGCCGGCCTTTGGGCCGGCGGACAGTCGCTCGCCGCTGAACCGGCTGCTGCGAGCGGCCCGGAGCAATTGCGAGTCGGTGACCCGGCGCGCCGCGAGCGTAGTGTCACGCCAGTTCTTGATGGCATCGTCGACACCCGCCGCGGCGAAGTGATTGATACCGTCGAGCTCGCGCGTCGATTGCGCGATGTGCGTGTGCTGTTCATCGGCGAGGAACACACCAACGGCGAGTTCCATCGCGTACAACTGCGCACGATCGAGGCCCTGCACGCGGCGGGGCGCAAGGTGATCATCGGGCTCGAGATGTTCCCGTGGGGCGATAACCCCCCGCTCGA
>Ga0194132_10001185_pt1 | contig 52829 bp, 32 predicted proteins | sample TA2KigOf80mmetaG_FD_148612 | JGI IMG/M metagenome (GOLD analysis project Ga0194132, IMG submission 148612) | Freshwater microbial communities from Lake Tanganyika, Tanzania - TA2015054 Kigoma Offshore 80m | ecosystem: Environmental > Aquatic > Freshwater > Lake | place: Tanzania: Lake...
ACGGCGCCCAACGATCCGTTGAAGGATCCTTGGAAGCTGCCCATGCCGCCGCCCATGCCCATCATTCCGCCGCCCATGCCCATCATCATGCCGCCGCCCATGCCCATCATTCCGCCCATGCCCGGCATACCACCCATGCCCATCATGCCGCCCATGCCCGGCATGCCGCCCATGCCCATCATTCCGCCCATGCCCGGCATACCACCCATGCCCATCATGCCGCCCATGCCACCCATACCCATCATTCCACCCATACCCGGCATGCCACCCATACCCATCATTCCGCCCATGCCCGGCATGCCGCCCATGCCCATCATTCCGCCCATGCCCGGCATGCCACCCATGCCCATCATTCCGCCGCCCATGCCCATCATTCCGCCCATGCCCGGCATGCCACCCATACCCATCATTCCGCCCATGCCCGGCATGCCGCCCATGCCCATCATTCCTCCGCCCATACCCATCATGCCGCCCATGCCGCCCATGCCCATCATCATGCCGCCGCCTTGCATGCCGCCGTTAATCGGCATGGCCAGGTCGCCGACTGGATAGATGCGGATGACCTTGTCTTCGAGATAGCGCTTGTTCGTCGTGATCTCGATGAAGTTGCGGCGAATGACATAGGTGGCGTTGCCCTTGCCCACCTGGCCCAGAATGAGCCGCAGTGCCGTGTTCATGATCATCTTGGACGGAACCGGCGGCAACGAGACCTCTTCCTCGTATGGATCGGGCGCATCGGCAGCGCCGTCGGCGAACGCTTCCTTGTCGACGAGGATCGGCAGTTTGCCTCCGAATTTCTCGGAGAAGAACTCAAGAGCAACTTTCAGTTTGACCTTATCCTGCAATCCTTTGGTCTCAATCGGCTGTTGCAACAGGCGATAGATCGCAGCCGCTTCTACGCGTCCTTTTTCGTCATCGGGGAGGCTAAAGGAGTCATAGCGATCCTTGCGAACCTTGATCAGTTCTTTCCACGTGACCAGGGGCGGGAAATGGATCGGCGGCTCATCCGGATAGGGGATGTGCGATTTTTCCACGCCCATTTGCAGGGTAATCCAGCCTGCTTCACGCTTGCGGATCAAGGTGTTGTGTGTTTGCAACGGATTGGCGGCGAGGGCGATGTCGTAGGTCGCCTTGGTCGACACCGGAACCTTGTAGCCCTTGGCGCGGGCTTCGTCTTGAATCGCGACCATCGCCTGGATGATCTCGTTCTTGGTCCGTTCCTCGAATCGGGCCACCGTCATCTGCGTCTTGAACATGCGGAACTGCGAATCAACCCGGTCTTCGAACGATCGGCGCTCTTGCTCGCGGATGAGATCCTTGCTGGCCACAGCGGCGGCGTCGGTTTGCTCTTTGCGCTTGTGCTTGAGCCGCTGCGCCTCGGTCGCTGAATCGCGCAGGGCTGTCTGTAGTCGGTTGTTCAGCGCATCGCGGACTTGCCCGCCCAGATCGGGATGCTCCTTGACGTTCTTCATTACGTTCTTGAGCAGATCGACGGCGGTGTCGGGATCGTTGGCGAGCACCTTCTTGGCTTGCTTGATGGCGTCATCGACCGAATTGACTATCTTCTGTTCTTCGAGAGCTTGGCGTGCCAAGTGCTCCTTGAGTAGATCATCGCCGACAATCTTGGGCAGTTTCGGATCGATGCCTGGCTTGGCGGGTTCCTTCGCGTCTTCCTGTTCGTTTTTGACGAGAGCAACGAGGTCGGCCTTTTCCCAGCGCGGTTTGCCGTCGACGATGCGCACCTGATCGACCTTGCCGTTGCGCTTGTCGCGTGCTCTGCGAATTGCGTCCATCGTGAGCGAGCCGTCCTTGAGGCGATCGACGATCTTGATACCGGCGTCGGCCTCGTTATCGTTGGGGGACATCAATTTGGCTTGCTTGAAGAATCGGCCCGCGTCCTCCAGTTTCTGATCTTCCAGGGCGAGCTGAGCCGTCTCGAGGCATTCGCGAACCTGGAGGCGCGTCTGCTCATAGCTGTGCGCCAAAGCGCGGTCGGCTCGCAACGTTGCCGGGTACTCCTTTGCCTTGGCCCATTGGTCGATCAGGGTGACGAGGAAGAAATTGTCGAGATTCGGCGCATGCACCGTTTCCTTGACCTGCACGGTGACACGGCCTTTCGGCTGCGTCCCCGTGACGGTGTATTGAATTTCGGTCGGAACGCCGTTCATACGGCCGACTATGAGCGTCGGGGAATCGCTGCGCAGCGGCGGAAGGACGGTTGGGCAGACGCTCGTCAGCCCGGTCGGCAGCTGAAGCTTCGGCGAGTACAGCACGGAGCCGGCGAAGGCGGATTCGTAGCGCTTCAGGGCATCGCCGAGGGTTTCTTCATCAACGCGGGTGCGCAGGACGAGGCCGCCGGTGCTGTTGGCCAGCCCGTGCAGCGTTTCGGGGCTCAGCTGCGTGCCGAGCGGGACCGGGAAGAAGGCGATTTCCCGTTCGACCATCTGCTTGGCGATGGTAAGGCGGTCTTTCTCGTTGAAGCCGCCGCTATGGGTGCTCAAGCCATCGCCGACGAAGATGAGAATGCGTTGGCGGTCCGGATTTGCCTGGAACGTGCCGATGACTTTTTCGAGACCGCTCTTCAGATCCGTGTCGCCCAGAGGCGTTTCCTCGTTGCGGTACTTGGTCAAGGCTTCACGCAGGCGTTTGCCATCGCCGATGTCTTTCGGATTGGGCGACAGAAAGTCCTTGGTTAGCGGCTTGGTCTGCTCTGGGGCATTGACTTTCCAAAGGGAGATGCGATCGGAGTCGTGCGCCGTTTCAATGATGCCTTCGGCGATTTGATGGCCGGCAATCCAGCTCTTGCCGGCCTGCGTCGCCGCCGTCGAAAGCAGGATCAAAATATCGCGCGGCCGGCGCGGCGTGGCGTCGAGCTTCGGCTGCACCTGCAACGCGAAGTAAACATCCCCCTTCACCGGCTGGTAGGTGATCGCGCCGGGAAGGCTGAACCGCGATTCGCTCGCTTCCGCCAACGCGCTCACCTGTTTGGCTTGCACCAGCTGCGGCGTCACGACCGGCGCCGGAGTCTTTACGTTCGCTTGGCTTTGCAGCGCCATCGTCACGTAGCCGGCAAAACCCAAGAATACCATCACCGCGATCAAGCGACGCACGTTGGTCATTTGCAGACCCCTTACATGATTGACAGCGACCGAGCGCCCCAAACACACCGGCTCGGCTCACCTGCAATGGTTTATTCTAATCCATCCCACTAACGCATTGCCAGCGGATTTTTCCGAAAATCCAGACTCCGACATGCTTTGGACCGTTTCGCACCGTCAACGATTGCTACGATCGTTGCAGCACGCATTGCCGATACGGCTGGACCGTCCTTGGCCAGCCTTGACGGTTTCGACACCAATCTGTTATACCCAAAACGTATTCTGCTCCGCGACTTGCGCGGGTTTTTCACATTTTTCACAATGTCACGGAATCGCCGCAAGCATCCATAGGCTTTCCACCGATGCCACAACCAATTTCGCATCCGCTGCGTTTCGAACCGCACTTGCGACCGATGCCCTGGGGGGGCCGAAGACTCGGCCGCTTCCTTGGCAAAAACCTGCCCGGCGCTGAGACTTACGGCGAATCGTGGGAGGTCAGTGACCATGCCCTGCACGCCAGCCGACTGGCGACCGCATCAGACTTCGGCGTCACGCTGCGCGAGTTGATGACGGACCATTGCCGGGAACTGCTCGGATCGGCTGCCGACCGCTTCGCCGTTTTCCCCTGGCTGATCAAATGGCTCGACGCTAACGACTGGCTATCGGTTCAGGTGCATCCGGACGATGACGCGGTCCAGCGTCTCCGACCGGGCGAGTCGGGCAAAACCGAGGCGTGGTACATCCTCGACGCCGAGCCGACGAGTCGTATTTACGCTGGCCTGAAACCGGGCGTCGATGCGCCCCAGCTGCGGCGCTGTCTGCCGCCCCACAACGACAAACCAATCACTGATTGCCTGCATTCCTTTGCGCCGACGCCGGGCGATTTCGTCTTCATCCCCGCGGGAACCGTGCACGCGATGGGAGGCGGAATTCTGATTGCCGAGATTCAGCAAACCAGCGATGCGACGTTTCGCCTATTCGACTGGAATCGGCCGCGACCCTTGCACGTGGAGGAATCGCTGGCAAGCATCCACTGGGGGCAAGGCCCGGTCGAGCCGATCTCGGCGAACGACGCGCGCTCGACGCTAGTGCGATGCCCCTTTTTCCAGGTCGAACGGTGGTCGTCGAATGGCTCGAGTTCGCTGGGCGGTCGCGGAGAAATGCAAGCTTTGATCGTCACACACGGGCACGGGCGTTTCGACAACGGCGAATTCGCCGCCGCCGGCGACGTGTGGGTACTGCCGGCGAGAATGCCGGCGATGGCGCTGCACGCGGCGGCCCCGATGCGGGGGCTCTTGTGCTCATTGCCCGAATGATGAATGCGCGCCATTGGGCTTGGAAGCTGTTCTACAACCGGGTGAAGCGTGGACTTCAGTCCACGCCGCCAGGGAAATCGCGTGGACTGAAGTCCAGGCAACAGTTTTGGAACTGCTTTTTCGCGCTTGCGCGGGGCCACACCCATCCGAAAGTTCCCGCGTTCTCGTCCAGGGCAAAGCCATCTGAAAGCATCGGCGTGCCCGCGAAGCGCATGAATCGCGAGGCCTACTTCGGCAACTCGAAGACGTTCGCGCCGACCTTTGGGTCGAGGGTGAACCTGTGGTAGGTCTCGGTGATGAGAATCTCGGAGACGACACCCCTGTTTTTCCGCAGATCGAAGACGCGCTTGAGCGGCAGCAGCGTTTTGGCGTCAATCCACAGGATGACCTCCGGGCCATCCTTGCCTCCATCGCCAAACCGGTAGCGGATAACCTTGGCATTGCGTCCACCGACCTTCTCCGGCGCGCTCAACTTGAAATCATAGGCGGCCATCCTCGACCCCTCGGCGTTGGGGTCAATCCCCTCGCGTAACAGGTAAGGCATCACGAAAAGCGAGTACCACATGCCGCCGCGGCTCACCAAGGCGCCGAGAGCGGCATGGAACTTCTTCGGAGTCTTCTGCTCCCACTGACCGCCCTGTTCCACGCCAGGCACGCCGTTGGTAGCCACAACAAACTTCGCCCCTTTGGTGATGAGCTGTTTGCCGTCGGAAACCAACTGAAACGGAGCATCCCGCTCGTCTGTGAAGTAGCCGTTGACCTTTAGCTGGGCCTGGTTGTCCTTCGTGACAAGAAGGCTGCCCTTGGTCTTCCATTTCCATTTCTCGCCGTCCTTATTCTCGACCTGGTAATCGAAGTGGACCTCGACTCCCTTGGCGGCCAGGATGCTCTTTTCCATGTCGCGGAAAAGTTTCTCGGCCTCCTTGTCCTGAGCCGACACCGGCGGCGAAACCACGAGCGAAAGCAAGCCACTGGCAATTGCGTAGTATTTCATGACTACCCTCGTTTCTGTGGGCGGATCATGTTCATCCAAACCACGGCGGCATCGCGCCGGCCGGCGGCAACTTCACGACGCTCAGGCTGGTAATCTTCTCGTGCGCTCGCACTTCTTGCAACGCCGGCTCCGGCGGCGGGCTATCCAAGTTGAGCACGGCAATCGCTTCACCGCCGGGTATCTGTCGGCCCACGTTCATCTGCGCGATGTTGACGTTGTGCTTGCCGAAGATCGTGCCGATGAAGCCGATGAGCCCCGGCACGTCGCGATGCGTGAAGATCAGCATGACGCCGTCCATATGTGCGTCGAGATGGTGTGGGCCAAGACGAACGAGGCGCAGGTACTGGTTGCCGAACAGCGTGCCGGACGCGGTGTATGTCTTCTTGTCGGTGGTGACGTCGGCCTGGATGAGCGTGCTGAAGTCGCCCTTTTTGGGAACTGATTGCTCGGTGATGTCGATGCCGCGCTCCCGGGCGATCATCTCGGCGTTGACGATGTTGACGTTCTGAGCGAGATGGGTTTCGAGCAGTCCGGCGGCGAAGGCGGCGGTGATCAGCTTGGTGCTGCGCCGCGCCACCTCGCCGCGATAGGTGAGCTGGACGCGCTGAATCGAGCCTTTCGCCATCTGAGCGTGGAGCAAGCCGAGCCGGCGGGCCATGTCAACGTAGAGCTTCACCTCCTCCAATTCTGCCCGATCGACCGCGGCCATGTTGACGGCATACTGCACCGCTCCCTTGGTCAGATAATCGATCAAGAGCTGGGCCGCTTCGAGCGAGACCGATTCCTGCGCCTCCGTCGTCGATGCGCCGAGGTGCGGCGTCAAGACGATGTTCGGCGCCTTGAGCAGCGGATGATCCGGCGGCGGCGGCTCCTGCGCGTACACGTCAACGGCCGCCCCCGCCAAATGGCCGGACACCAGCGCGTCGGCCAATGCTTGCTCGTTGATGATGCCGCCCCGCGCACAATTGAGTATCCGCGATCCTTTCTTCATCATCGCGATCTGCGCGGCGCCGATCAGGTTCGTCGTCTCGGGCGACAAGGGCGTATGCACCGTGAGAATATCGACCCGTGGCAAGAGCGTCGGCAGATCGGGGACGGTCTCGATGCCCATCTTCCCGGCGAAGTCTGCAGAGAAGAACGGATCGAAGCCGATGACTTTCATGTCCAGTCCGACCGCCCGACGCGCGACCTCCCGGCCGACGCGTCCCAGGCCGACGACGCCGAGGGTCTTGCCCGCGAGTTGAGCCCCGACGAACTTGTTGCGATCCCACTTGTTTTGCCTCATGCTGGCGTCGGCGGCGGCGGTGTGGCGGGCCAAGGCCATCATCAGGGTGATCGTCTGCTCGGCGGTGCTGATCGTGTTGCCGCCCGGCGTATTCATGACGACGATGCCCTTGCGCGTGGCAGCGGCGACGTCGATGTTGTCGACGCCGACGCCGGCGCGCACGATCGCTCGCAACTTGCCCGGATTTTCCAAGAGTTGCGCCGTCACCTTGGTGCCGCTGCGCACGATCATGCCATCGGCTGACTGCATCGCCTCGGCCAGCGCGGCGTCCTTGAGTCCGGGCCGATTGTCGATATCGAGGCCTGACGCCTTGAGCAGATCGATGCCTCCGGTTTCGAGTTTGTCGCTGATGAAGATGCGTGGCATTAATTGCTCCGATTGAATACGCTGCCGACGTGCCGCCCCTGCGGAATATTCCGCGAGCGACGCACGCTTCAGCAATGCCAAGACTATTTTGCTACTGCCGATTGAACATAATGCTCGATGTGCGCGAGCCGATTGCCGACAATTTCTTCCTTCACTTCTTCGGGCTGGAACTGCGCATAGAAATCTGCCACCGATTGATAGCGAGCGAGCATGGAAACGTTCTGCAGAACGTGGTTTGCCGAATGCACGGAACTCGGCATGCGATGCTGAACATAATCAAGGCGATCTTCAAGGGAAATGCTGTCGCCTTCGCCAAAATGGGCACGGCATCGCTCGATTAGATGCACCGCGGTGTAAAAGGCAGGCACTGCCACCCAATCTGGAAAATCGCACAAGGAAATCGAAGCGAGGAAACTGCGATTCCGCTCTGCCTTACCCCGATGTTGGTCCGCGCTGGGCATAAACCTCGAGGGCCCCCTCTGGATTGAAGAATGTGGCCAAGGAGCGATTCTGCGCTGCTGGGAGTTGCGACAATCCGACGTGCCAGCCGGCGTTTGCGAGTTCGCGCTCCAACGCCGCGATCTTGTCGGCAAGGCAGAAGTCGAATCGCGCCGACTTGGTCACGAAAAACGCGTGGAGTCGACCCGCAGGCACGGGCACGTAGCACGCCGCGATGCAGTCCGCGTGCTTCGCGCACCAGTCATGAGCGGCACCAAGAACTTCGCCTTGAACGCCACGATGCGTTCGTCGGTTTTGACGGCTTCCCGGCACGCCTCGGTTGCCTTTTCCAGACTAATGAAAAAGATGTCCTTCTCCTCCGGAGTGACCATGACTTCGCCATCGCGGTACGTCAGACGTACGGGTTCCTTTCGAACCAGTGCTTTTTCATGGATTTTTCCTCCGGTGAAGTGCAAAGGACCCTCCGCGGCCGTGCAAACTTAAGTCTATCGGACAATGAAATCACCGACAAGAACGGGCTTCTCGGGCGTTTCGGTGAGGGATCAACATCGCGCAAACACACGCTGCGCCGCGGCGACGCCGGCGCCGATCTCGATCGGCTGTCCCATCTCCGAAAGCACCAGCTCCACGCCGGCGATCGCAGCCAGGATGTCGAACTGATCGATGTAGCCCATGTGGGCCAGGCGTATGATCTTGCCTTTCAGCGTGTCCTGGCCGTTGGCGAGCTTCAGCCCATATTGCTTTTCGAGCTTGCCCAACAGGACCGTTGAATCGATGTTCGCCGGCATCTTGACGACCGTCAGCGCAGTGTTCGGCTGCGCCGGGAAAAGCTCCAGGCCGAGCGCTTGAAAACCGGCTCGAGCGCCGGCGGCGTAACGCGCTTGCCGAGCCCAGATGTTCTCGATTCCCTCAGCCAGAATCTTCTTCAGACTGACGCGCATCGCGCGGATCAGGGTATGGGCTGGCGTATACGGCGTGTCGTTGGTCTCGAGGTTCTTGCGTGCTTTCCTGAGATCGAAGTAAAAAGTGCGCGGGTTCGGGTTCTTGTCGATCGCCGTCCAGGCCTTGTCGCTGACCGAGAGAAACGCCAACCCCGGCGGCATCATCAGCGCCTTTTGCGATCCCGTGCAGTTCATGTCGATCTGCCAGTCGTCGGTTCGGCACTCCATCGCGCCGAGGCCGCTGATCGAATCGACGATGAACAGCGCCGGCGTCGTGGCGACGAGCTTGCCGAACGCCGCGATGTCATGCCCGACACCTGTCGACGTTTCGCTGAGCGTGGCGCAGACGGCCGTCGCATCGGGATGATCACCAAGCGCCTTGGCAAGTTGGTCCGGTTGCACAGCCTGACCGTAGGGAACCGTGACGTTGATCGACTCGATATTGAACGCTTTGGCGATGTTCTTCCAGCGCTCGCCGAATCGGCCGGCGATCAGACAGATAACCTTGGCGCCGGCGGGCACGCTGTTGGCCAACGCGGCTTCGAGCGCGCCGGTCCCGGAACTGGTGAGCGGAACAATCGCGTGCTTGGTGACAAATATTTTCTGAAGATCCGCCAGCACCTCGCCAAGAAGGGCGCGGAACTCAGCGGTGCGATGGAATATCATCGGCTTGGCGAGTTCGAGCAGTGTTTCCTCCGGCACCGGCGTCGGCCCGGGCGTCAGTAATCGCTGTTTCATGCGTTCGTCCTTTGAAAAAAGTCGTTCCTCTCATTGTAAAGAATCGGTTTCGTTCGTTTATTGACACTCAGAACGAAAAATCTCGTCTTCGTTTAGCTGCGTGGCGCCGCGCGGGGGCTGAACGAAGAAAGGTCAGCGCCATGTCGACTGCGGAAACGAGCTACGTTCGCTGCCCATTTTGCGAGGCGACGTTGACGGCGTCGCCGCGTGAGTCGGTCGTGCATTGTCCGTGGTGCAACCGCGAGTTCGCGCCGGAAAAGACGCGAAAGCGGAGAGATAGATTCGGCGAAGAGCAGCTTGGCAACGAATGGAAAGCAACGGTGACCATGGCCCTCGTGGCCGGCGCCATCGTTGCGTTCGTCGCTCAATTCGTCGTCAGCATCATTCGAATCAACCTTTTGCAAGAGCTTGACGAAGCGCTCGAACGACAGCTCGTGATGCCCTTCAACATTCCAGGCGACCTCGAAGCACGCCTCGGGCATTGGCAGGATGTCGGCGAACAGGTCATGACCGTGGCCGTTGTTGTCGCAGGGCTGGCCGGCATCGCCTTCTTGGTCTGGCTCGATCACGCCGTCGGCAACCTGCACCTTCTAGAAACGACCGGTTTGGCTTTTGACCGCACGGGGACCGTGCTTTCCTTTTTCATTCCGATTCTTAATCTCTTTCAACCGCACGCCAGCATGCAGGAGATCTGTCAGGCGAGCGATCCGCTGCACGCCCAGACGCGCACTGCTTGGAAGAGTTCGCCGTCGCTGCGCAGTGTAACCGTCTGGTGGCTCAGCCTGCTCGCCGCCGGTCTGCTGGCCGGCCTGGGCGTTCTCGCATCGAACGACGACCATCACATGGAAGGCATCCTGTATCTTCTTTGCGGCGTGGACATCGCCCTGACGATCTCCGGCTCGGCCCTGCTCTATGTCATCTTCACCGTCGAGCAACGACAACGCCAGCGGTATGAGATGCTGAACGACGAGGATCAATAGAAAGAGCCGCGCACGAAGTAAGCGGTCCTTCGGGCCGCCGCTTACGCCGTGCGAGGGTCTTTGATGCTACTGTTTCTTCTTCTCCGGCGGCCTGCCCTCCACGTACACATCCACTGCCTGCGCCATCGTGACCAACCCGGGGCCATACGCTTTCATCGTGCCGGCGAAGAACTTGAAGCTGCGCTCGGCCTCGGTCTCGTATTTCGTTTCGCCCGTGAGTTTGGCGAGGCGCATCAGGTTTCGGGTGGCCTGGCTGTTGCCCGATGAGATAACGCCGTCGTGCTGGTCCTTCGATCGGGCAAAGAACTTCTCGGCATCGTGAGCGGTGTAGTAGAAACCGGCGCTCTTCTTGTCGCCATGAAACTCGAGCATGGTGTCGGTCAGCTTTTTGGCGTGGTCGAGCCATTGCTTGTCCTTGGTCGCTTCGTGCAGGTTCAGCAAGCCGTGCACGAGGCAGGTGTAGTCTTCGAGATAACCGTTGACGGCGGCCTTGGGCTGCTGGCCCGGAGCGGCGCCATAGGTCCGCAGCAGTCGGCCTTCCTTGGTAAGCTGATGTTTCAGCACGAACGCCGCCGCCCGATCGGCCGCCTTGAGGTACTTCGGTTCCGCGAACGTACGGCCCGCCTCGGCGTATCCCGCGATCATCAGGCCGCTCCAGGCCGTAAGCGCGATCTCGTTGCGGAACGGCTTCTCGCGCTTCTCACGCACATCGAAGAGCTTCTTGCGAATCGGATCGAGCTTCGCGAACAATTCAGCCTCGGTCATTTTGAGATCCTTGGCCACTTCATCCGGCATCTTGGACCAACGCAGGATGTGATACTTGCCTTCGAAGTTGGCATTGCCGTCGGTCACGTAGACTTTCTTGGCGAACTCGAGATCGGCCTTGTTCGGCAGAGCGTCGGCGAGTTCCTTCGGCGTCCAGACATACGAGCGGCCTTCCTCGTGCTCCGTTTCAGCGTCTTGCGACGAGTAGATCGCCCCCTGGGGCGAGGTCATCTCGCGGTCGACATACGCCAGCGTTTCCGCGACGATGCGGCGATAGAGCGGGCGTTTGGTCAGGCGATACGCCTTCGAGTAGATTTCAACGAGTTGCGCGTTGTCGTAGAGCATTTTTTCAAAGTGTGGCACGGTCCAAGTGCGTTCGGTGGAGTAGCGGTGGAAGCCGCCGCCCAGCTGATCGTAGATGCCGCCGATCGCCATCTGATCGAGCGTGAGCGTCAAGTGCTCGAGAACTTTCTTGTCCTTGGTCCGCTCGGCGTAGTGAAGCAGAAAGTCGAGGCGGGGCGGCATGGGAAATTTGGTGCCGCGGAACTTGCGATTGGGATTGCCGAAGCCGCCGTACTCCGGATCGAATTCGTCGCGCAACTCCTCGGCCACGCGATCGACGAGATCACGGTTGAGCGGAACGATTGCCAAGCCGGGCACGAGGGCGTTCTCCAATGCACGAGCGGTGGCGGCGGCGATTTTGTCGGCTTGCTTGTCGAATTCCTTCGGTTCGTCTTTATAGTTGTCCCGAATCGCGGCGAGAATCGTCTTAAATCCAGGGGCGGTCTCGCCGTCGATCTTCTTGTCCTCGCGCGGCCAATACGTTCCACCGACGATGGGCCGACCGTCCGGCATGAGGAACATCGACAACGGCCAACCGCCCTGCCGGCCTTGCACGTTGAGCGCGGTGAGGTAGATCTGATCGATGTCCGGGCGTTCCTCGCGATCGACTTTGATGCAGACGAACGAATCGTTGAGGATCTTGGCGACTTCTTCGTTGTTGAACGATTCACGCTCCATCACGTGGCACCAGAAGCAGGAGCTGTAGCCGATCGATAGGAATATGAGCTTCTTTTCCTTCTTGGCCTTCTCGAATGCTTCGGGACCCCAGGCGTACCAGTTGGTCGGGTTGTGGGCGTGCATGAGGAGATACGGGCTCGTCTCCTTGGCGAGGCGGTTCGTGAACTTCGGTTTGCCTTTCTTCTCGGTTGCATGAGAGTGCGGCGCGAGAACGATGGCGAGGACCGTGACGAAGATCAATCGAGGCAGCATGACAGGCCCCCAGGAGTATTTGTTTAGCCGGCGTTCGAAGAACGCCGTGGGCGCCGCCAAACGACGGCGCAAGGGTCGGTTGCTCAAGATGTTAGAAACTAAGGATGCCATCGTCTTTCCAAAGATGCGGAAGGTTTTCGGTTTTTGCTGAAGGTTCGGATCGGATTGTGCTTGCCAAGATGGGTAAGCTGTGCGACAATCGACCTTTGCGATCATAAAGTAATCCTCACTCGATTCGCTTTGGTTGTCCTCTCGAGGGAGACCACCATGTTGCGTCTGCGTCAAGGGCTGGTGTTGTTGGGATTGGCCGTTCTCGTGGCCGTCGCGGTCATCGTGTTCCCTGACCGGGGCGATGCCTTCGCGAAGAAAAAAGGCGGCCCCATCGACCCCGTCCCCGTGGGCGGCGGCAGCGCATCGGGACACAGTTCGGTCAAGATCTCCGAAGACTCCAACTTGCGCCGCATCCTCAACGTGGGCCGCGATTGTCTCAACGATAAAGATTGGCCCCAGGCGATCGAAGCATTCCAGAAACTTCTCGAGCAACCGAAAGACCATTACGTTCAAGTCACTGAGAAAGATCCGACCGGCCAGGAAGTGAAGCGCTGGACGAGCGTGAAATTTGAGGCGAACAACCTCATCGGTTCCATGCCGTTGGAAGGACTGCTGATATACGAGCAAAAACACGGCGCCGACGCCAAGACCAAACTCGACGAGGCGAAGAAAAAAGGCGATCGCGAGTCGCTGGCCGAGGTGGCGCAAATCTTCTGCCACACCCATGCCGGCATCGAAGCCAACGAAATCCTCGCCACGCTCTTCCTGCAGCGAGGCCAAATCTTCACGGCGGCATTGCGTTACGAAAAGCTGCTGCAAATGAACCCCGAGCGCACCAAGCTCAGCGATCTGACGCTCTTCAAAGCATCGCTCGCTTTCTACCGCGCCGGCGACAAGAAAAACTACGAAGAAACGTGGAAACGGTTCTCCGACAATCTGCAAGGAAAAGTCGGCTTGAAGCTCGGCGAGGATGTGATCCCGGTCGCCAAGCTCGATGCCGCCATCAAGGATGCCACCTTCGTGGATCCCGTGAACGTGCACGACTGGCCGTCGTGGCGAGGCAATGCGCGCAACTCCGCACAAGCCAGCGGCAGCCCGCCTCTCCTGGACAGCAAACTGTTCTCGCGCAAGATTTTCATGGACAAGCCATATGAAGGCGCCGCCGATGACGATCCCGATCAGGCGTCGCTCGATCGCGTGCAACGCGCCATCAAGCAGGTGGCGGATGCCAATCGCGCCGTGCTGCCCGGCTTCTTCCCAATCGCGTCGAACGGCGTCATGGTGTATCGCAGTCAGCGCGACGTCCGTGCCGTCGCCCTGCGGCCCATCGAGCTGCGCGACGAAGATGGATCAATCAGCAAGTTCCAGCCGGGCCAAATCGTCTGGCGCTCGATCCCGCACGACCGCAGCCTGGCAATCTTGCTCGAGAAGCCGGCCCTGCGCGCCAAGATCGAACAATGGATGCAGTCCTACGACGGCGTGCCCGGCTTCAATTCCCTCTTGTACGAGAACACCGTGGTCGGCACGCTCGCGACCGATCATCGCTTCGTGTACGCGATCAACGATCTGGCCGTCCCGCCGCATCCCGGCGTATTCATGCAGAACCAGTTCAACCCTCAGTTCAACCAGTACAATCCGGGCGAGATCAAGCCGTACATCGTGCAGAACGAGTTGGTTGCTTACGACCTCATGAACGGCAAGATGAAGTGGGACCTGAACCAAAACGACCCGATGTTCCGCGACAGCCATTTCTTGAGCTTGCCGATCTCGGTCGGCGGGAAGCTTTATGTGCTAAACGAAAAGATGCTCGAGACAACGGGCGGCGCGGCCCCACCGTTCGGCGGCGGCATCATCAACCCGTTCCCCGGTGAATCGGAGCTGCGCCTGGTCTGCATCGACCCGACCAAGATCACGCAAACCGCGACTAGCCCGAAGCCGACGATCGTCGGCGATCCGCAGCCGCTGGGGACCATCGTGCAGCACAATCGCATGGTGCAAGACATCGGCCGGCGGGTCAACGCCGTCCAGCTCGGCTATGACGAAGGCATCCTCGTATGCCCGACGAACGCCGGCGAAGTGTTCGGCATCGACCTGATGACGCGAGGCCTGGTGTGGTCGTATCCGTATCGCGATCAGGGGCACGCTCAAGTTTGGCTGCCCGGCATGCAGTTTCAGCCTGGCTTCCCCGGCATGCCGAAGATGAACACGACGACGACGGTCTACTCGAAATGGAAATCGTCGCCGCCGGCGATTCAGGACGGCAAGGTCGTGTTCACGGCCCCCGACGCCGACTCGATCCATTGCATCAGCTTGCGCGACGGGAAGCCGCTGTGGAAGAAGGCCCAGCAAAAGGGCGATTTGTACATGGCCGGTGTGTATCGTGGCCGCGTGCTGATCGTGAACGATACGACAATCCGGGCACTCGACCTGAAGACGGGCGGGCAGCTCTGGACGATCTACACGGGCGATCTGCCTTCGGGCCAGGGCGTTGCCAGCAAGGACATTTATTATTTGCCGCTCAAGAAGGGCGAAATCCTGGCGGTCGATGTCGTCAAGGGCGAGGTCAAGGCGCACAATCGCGCGGCGGCTGGCTCGTCGGCGCCGGGAAACCTGGTCTTCTACGAGAATATGGTGCTCACGCAGACGCCGACCGAGGTGGTCGCCTATCCGCAGCTAAGCGCTCGGTTGGCGGATGCGGCCCTGGCATCGAAGCAGAGCCCGGACGACCTCTTCAAGCTGACCGACTACGGCGAACTGCTGCTCAAGGACGGCCAGGTGCAGGCCGCCGTCGATGTGCTGCACAAGGCGTACAACAACCGTCCGCAAGAGCAGGCGCTCAACAAGCGCGTTCGCGAACGGCTTTTCGAAGCCTTGACCGATCTCATGCACATCGACTTCGCCAAGGCCGACAAGGATTACCTCGACACGTACAAGGCCCTCTGCAGCGTGCCGGACAACAATCTGGAAGAGCAACGCCGCAAGTCGAAGTTCCATCGCCTCGTTGGACAGGGACGTGAAGCCCAGGGCAATCTGGTCGAAGCATTCAAGAATTACAAGGAATTCGGAGCCCTGCCAATCCACAAGGACGAAGGCATCTCGTCGGCCGAGGATCCAAACTACAAGATTCCGGTGAACATGTGGCTGCGTGGCCGAATTTCGGGCATGCTTTCGAAAGCCACGGACGAGCAAAAAGCGCCGTTGGAAGCCGCTATCGCCAAGGAATGGGCCGACGTGGAAGCGACCAAAGACATCAACGCCTTCCGCTCTTTCGTCGGCATGTTCGATGTTCCGGTGCGCGTTGGCCGAGAAGCGCGTATCCGCCTGGCCGAGACGATCATGGATCGCGATGAGCGCACGAGCTTCCTCGAAGCCGAAATGCTGCTCAATCAAGTCATGGGCGGCGAGTATCGCTCGGATCCGAACACGGGCGGCCGAGCGCTTGCCGCCCTCGCTCAGCTCGAAGAGAAAAAGCGGACCAACGATTCGATGCGTTTGGCTGCCGCCTATTATCGTGAGTTGAAGGATCACTACGGCGACAAGATCGTGCGTGGCAAAAAGACCGGCGCCGACCTGTTCAACGAGCTGGCCACCGACAAGCGATTCTTGCCCTTCCTCGAAGAATCGTCAGGTGGCTTCAATGCCCCGAAGCTGGCGGCACGCGAGATCGGCGCCGGCGCTTTTGTCGTCGGCATGCCGGGCTTCGCCATGACCCCCGACGGCGATCAAGCCCCGTTCGCCAAGCAGAACCGCTTGATTCTCGATCCGAGCGATACGTTCAACCCGCGCATCCGCTTGCGCGACCAACTCACCAATCAGGATCGCTGGGTGACCAATCTCGGTCGCGTCGACATGAACCAGCAGCTGTTCTTCAATCTGTATCAACAATCCCAGGTCAACCAACCCTACTTCCCCAATGCCCGTTTCCGCTTCTATCAGCTCAAGGGGCATTTGATCGTCTGCCAGGTCGGCGTCATGGTCTACTGCATCGACGGCGACACCGGCAAGAAACTCTGGGAAATGATGACCGTCGAGAACATCCCGCAAAATGGTTTCGTCCATCTGCAACAAGTGACCAACGACGTCGAGGGCAACCCAGAGTTCATCTACTGGAATCAGCAGACCAACCAGCGATTCACGGTACAGCTCGGCCGCATCGGCACGGCGCAAGCGTCGTATGTGGCCGTCATCGGCCACAAGGGCATGCATGTCGTCGATCCGTTGCGAGGCACCGTGCTCTGGAAAAGGCCGGATGTGTCGGTCAACTCGCACATCTTCGGCGATGATCAGTACCTGTTCCTGGCCGAGGCGAACGCGCCGGGCAACTTCGGCGTGGGCCGAACCATTCGCGCTACCGATGGCGAAGTACTGGCGATCGCCGACTTTAGTGCGGCCTATCAGGCGCGCATTCGCACCATCGGCCGGCATATCCTTGCAGCCAATTATGGCGACGGCGTCACCCTCCGGCTCTACGACATCATCGCCGGCAAGGATAAGTGGGCCAAGAAGTTTCCTGCCGGCTCTCATGTTCTGAAGACCGAAGACGCCAACATCGTCGGCGTGCTCGACAACGTGGGCAAACTTACTGTCCTTGACACCAGCACCGGCAAGGAACTCCTGGAAACGAGCGTCACGCAGGGCCGCATCACCGTCGCCGATCTGCAAACCTTGCGCGACCCGCTCCTCTTGCAGGACAGCGAACGCTTCTATGTCGCGCTCAATAGGCCCATCGAGATGAACAAGGTCGATCGCGGCCTCTTGCACAACAACTTCAACAACGGCACGCGTTGCCTGCCGATCAATGGCTGGTTCCTGGCCGTGCAACGCGCCGACGGCAAGAAACAAGTCGGCGATCGCGAAGTCGCCTGGAAGAAGGGCGACCTCGCCTGGCACAGCTATATGCCGGTGACCAATCAAATGATCGTGCTCGATCAGTTCGAGCATTCGCCGGTCATTCTGTTCACGGTTCGCTACAACGAAATCATGAACAACGGCGGCAATCGCTGGGTATCGGTCACCCAGAGCTTGCACAAGAGCAACGGCAAAATGGTGTACGACTCCGGCCCACGCCAGATCAATGGCGCTTCGCCGATGTTTTCGCTCCTTCAGCTTGACCTCAAGGCGCGAACGGTCAATCTGATCGGATTCAGCGGCTCGGTGCAGCATTACGTGGACGACGGCAAAGGGCCGCCGCCGCAGCCGGGAGCGATGTTGAACCCGGGCAATCCGCCGGCATTCGGCATGGGTGGACCAGTCGCGCCGGGTCAGCCGTTCGGCGGCATACCGGCTGGGGCCGGTGGCCCGATATTCCCAGGGGTTATGCCTCCGCCGATGGGCCAGTTGCCGCCGCAGATTCGGCTTCGGATTGTGGATGAGGTGGAAGTCATTCCAGCGATTGAACTTCCGCCGATTCGCAAGCGATAAATGAATGCGCTCGCCAAAGGCGAACAGCCAAACTTGGCGTGAGAATTTGTCTCCTGCTTCGTCGATATACATGGCAGAGTTTGTTTCGTTTACCCCGTTTTTCCAAAAAGGGGCATTCATGAATCGTTTCAACCGGTTTTTGTTGGTCGCCCTCAGCCTCGGCTTGATGGGATTCCTGCCCTCGCACGCTCCCGCCCAAGACGCGGCGGAGAAGCAAAAACAGCGCGAGCGCTATCAAGAGGCGGCGAATAAAGGGCTGGAATGGCTCAAGAAAACACAGCACCCCAAAGACGGCAGCTGGAGCGCCAATGGACAGAACCCGATCTCCATGACCGGTATGGCCGGCCTGGCGCTGCTCTGCGAAGGCAGCACCGTCAACCAGGGCAAATACCGCGATAATATCCGCCTCGCCGCTGACTTCCTCATGAAAAAAGCCAGCAAAGGGGGCGGCACCGACGGGCTCATCGGCAACCCCCAATTGGCGGGCGAGACTGGCCGCTACATGTACGGCCACGGCTTCGCCTTGCTGTTCCTGGCATGCGTCTACGGCGAAGAAGACGACAAGGAGCGCCGGGCGGAGTTGAAGGACATTCTGACGCGCGCCGTCAAATATTGCGGCAGCGCTCAATCGAGCCATGGCGGCTGGTTCTACACTGCCAAGGGTGATCCTCCCGGCAGCGACAACGACGAAGGATCGGTCACCGTCACGCAGATGCAAGCTCTAAGAGCGTGCCGCGACGCGGGCATCCCGGTGCCGAAGCAGATCATGGAAAAAGGCGCCGACTACCTGCGCAAATCGACGACGCCCGACGGCGGCGTGGTATACAGCCTGGGGCGCGGCGGATTCGGAGCGCCGGCCGGCGGCGGGCGGCCTGCCCTCACCGCGGCAGCCATCGCCTGTCTGTTCAGCGCCGGCAACTACCTCGAAAAGAAACCCGACGGCACCCCTTCCAAGGAATTCGACCCCTACATCAAGAAGTGGTTCCAGTTCTGCAATAGCCCGCGCGGCGTGCCGCTCGATCGCGGCGCCGGCGGCGGTGGTTTCAATCGGCTCCCGTTCGACGAATACACCCACTTCTACTATGCTCCGTCGATCTACTTCATCGGCGAAGACGGCTGGGAGAAGATGTTCGGCAAGAATAGCCCGAATCCGTTGACCTGGAGTCTCTACAAAAAAACCTTCGTCGAAGGCGCCATCCTGCGTCCCGGCGCTCAGAACGGCGACGGCAGCTGGCAAGGCGCCGGCGGCTGGGGGTCCGGACCGATCTACACGACTTCGGTCTACTGCGTCATTCTGCAACTGGAGAATAACTGTTTGCCCGTATTCCAAAAATAGCCGACCCGCCATTTCGGGAAGGCTTGCACGCGAGCTCTTCCCGTTTGCTGATTCGCTTGTTGGAGCCCCCAGCTCTCCCAAACGATGGCACGCGGTTGGCGGTTTACCATGAGGCAACGCGCCAACCGCGAGTCGTCGATCGAAAACCCACGAATTCCGAGTTCCGCCCGTTTGTCCGAATTCACCACAGCGTGTGGTGAATCGAATCGTTTTAACCTCCTATGACGAGACCACGTGCCGCATGAGTGACGAAACCCGCGAAGGCAAGCCGGTGGAAGGCAAGCCCGTGAAAGAACCCAAGGAAGTCCGAACGGTCACCCCGGTAAAAGCCAGCTCCAGCGATGAGCTGACCGACAAGGACCTGCAGGCGGCCGAGAAGCTGAAAGCCGCCTACAAGAGCCTGAGCAACCAGCTGGCTCGTGTGATCGTCGGCCAGGATCAGGTCATCGAGGAACTCCTGATCGCGCTCTTTAGCCGAGGCCACTGCATCCTGGAAGGCGTGCCTGGCTTGGCGAAGACGTTGATGATCAGTTCTCTGTCCAAGTGCCTTTCGCTCGATTTCAGCCGTATTCAGTTCACTCCCGACTTGATGCCGTCGGATATCACCGGAACGGAAGTGATCGAAGAGAACCGCTCGACAGGCAACCGCGAGTTTAAGTTCATCGCCGGCCCGCTCTTCGCGAACATGATTCTCGCCGACGAAATCAACCGCACGCCGCCGAAAACGCAAGCGGCTCTCCTCGAGGCCATGCAGGAACGCCAGGTCACGGTCGGCCGCATTCGCCACAAGCTGTCCGACCCGTTCTTCGTCTTGGCGACGCAGAACCCGATCGAACAAGAAGGCACGTATCCGCTGCCTGAAGCGCAGCAAGACCGCTTCATGTTCAAAATCTTCGTCAATTACCCGAGCTTCAAGGAAGAATTCGACATCGCCCGCCGGACCACAACCTCGACGCAGGAGGAGATCAAGCCGGTGCTGTCGGGCGAACAGATTCTCGATTTGCAACGGCTCGTCCGCCGCGTGCCGGTGACCGATCACGTACTGCACTACACACTGGCGTTGGTCCGCCAGACTCGTTTGAGCGAACCCGGAGCCCCGAAGTTCATCAAGGAATGGCTGTCGTGGGGCGCCGGTCCCCGCGCCACGCAGTACCTCATTCTCGGCGGCAAGGCCCGGGCGCTTCTGAAAGGCCGGACCCATGTTCAGACCGAGGACATCCAGGCCCTTGCGCTTCCAGTCCTGCGCCATCGCATCCTGACGAACTTCACGGCCGCTTCCGAAGGCGTGACGACGGATAAGGTCATCGAGCGCATGCTGCGCGACACGCCGTCGAAGGAGAGCGAACTGAGCAGAGACGAGCGGTTCAAGAAGATTTTTGCGTCATAAAAGGAATGTAACAAGGGAGAAGGGGAGAAAGGGAGAAAGGGAGACGTCATTCCCATCCTCCCCGTCTCCCATTCTCCCCTTCTCGCACCACCGACCACGACGTTGACTTACACCGAGAGAATGACAACGTGACGACCACCGCTGACGATCCGCGCCGCTTTCTGCACCCCGATACCATCGCCCGCATCTCCCGGCTCGATTTGCGCGCCAAGCAGGTTGTCGAGGGCTTCATCACCGGCATGCACCGCAGCCCGTTCTTCGGCCATTCGGTCGAGTTCGTGCAGCACCGCGATTACACGCCGGGCGACGACATCCGCCACCTCGACTGGAAGGTCTGGTCGAAGACCGACAAGTTCTACATCAAGCAATACGAAGCCGAGACGAACCTGCGCTGCCAGCTGGTCGTCGATGTGTCGAACTCGATGCATTACGGGACCGGGGCGCTCAACAAGTACAACTATGCCTGCACCGTCGGCGCGTGCCTGGCCTATTTGCTCTTGCATCAACAAGACGCGTGCGGCTTGATCACCTTCGATGACGACGTGCGCGAAGTCATCCCGGCACGCAGCGCCCACACGCACCTCGACGCCATCGTCAAGGCGATGCACGTCAGCACGCCCAAGGACAAGACCGACATCGAGCGGATCATCCGCCGCGTGGCGGAGAACATTCCGATGCGCAGCATGGTGGTCTTGATCTCCGATATTTTCGTCGATCGCGACCCGTTCTTCCGGGCCATGGAAATGCTCCGGCACGGCCGGCACGACATCCTCGTATTTCACATCATGGACGACGACGAGCTCAAGTTCCCCTTCTCCGGCACGACGCGCTTCGAGGATCTGGAAGGCCCCGACATGATCACGTGCGACCCGCGCGCCCTGCGCGACGGCTACATCGAGGTGGTCGAAGAATACCTGACCGAAGTCCGTCGCGGCTGCGTCCGCAAGGGCATCGACTACCAGATGATCAGCACGACCGATTATCTCGACGCCGCCCTGTCGAAGTTTCTGCATCACCGCGAAGCAATGGCGAAGGCGCCCGCGAAGTCGCAAGGATCGATGTGAATCGCTAATTTCGTTTAGCCCCGCCTCGGAGCGGCGGGCGGGGCCGAGCCTTGCTGCCCGCCCGCCTCTGCGAGGCGGGGATAAACAACACAGGATCGACCTCCATGATTGCCGGACTCTTCCTGAACTCTCCGTTCTTGCTGGTGGCGGCGGCGCTGATCAGCTTGCCGATCATCATCCACTTGATCAACCGCATGCGCTTTCAGCGGATTCAGTGGGCGGCCATGGAGTTCTTGCTCAAGGCTCAGAAGCGCACTCAGCGCCGGCTGATCATCGAGCAACTTCTCTTGCTCGCGTTGCGCTGCTTGCTCATCGGCCTGGTCGGCTTCCTTGTTCTGCGCTTCACCGGCTGCGGCGACAACTCGGACGCCGGCAAGCCGAATCGCCATATCGTCCTGCTCGACGACACCTTGAGCATGCGCGACAAAAATCCCGGCGAGGGCGCACAGGGGGGCAAGACCTGCTTCCAGGTCGCCACGCAAGAATTCCTCATCGACAAGATCGGCAAGGGCCTCGGCAAGAGCAAGACCAACGATGAGCTCGTCGTCATCCAGCTCTCGCGCTGCCTCGACAGCGATTACAAGCCGCTCAGCTTCAAGCACCTCAACGACACCAAGGAAATGGACGATTTCAAGCGCAAGATCAATGGACTGGCGCCAAGCCTGGCTCAGGTCGATCTCATTCACGGCATCGAGGCGGCGAAGAAACTGATCGGCAGCGACAACAAGAACCGCGTGTCGCTGCACATCCTCTCCGATTACCGCCATGTCGACTGGAGCGGCAAGACCGGCGAGAAGCTCAACAGCGAACTGGTGGAGTTGGTCAAGGCGAACAAGGAAATCAAGATTCGCGCCATCGACACGGTGTCGCCGGCGCGGGACAAGAATCAAGCCGCCAGCACGCCGCCCGCGCGCGACAACGTCGGCATCGTCAGCTTTCGTCCCAGCGCTCGCGTGGTCGGCCATAAGATGCCGGTGCGCTTCCACATTCGCATCGCCAATTACGGTTCCAAGCAAGCTGAAGTGATCTTGATCGCCCGTGACGAGGACAAAGGCCGCGACCTGGACGAAGTCGACTTTAATCCGCCGACGAGGCCTTTGGTCGTGCCCGCGGGGGGAGAACCGATCGAGGTCACGTTCGATTACGGCTCGAATTTCCGCGGCCAACAGCCGTTCTTCGCCGACCTCAAGGAGGGGCAGGTCCGGTTCGCCAATCTGTCGGTGCGCTTGGCGACCATGCAGAAACAAGATCTCACGCACGAAGTCGACGGGTTGCTGGAAGACAACAAGCGTTACACGTTCGTCGAGGTTCGCGAGAAAGTGCCTGTCCTGATTATCGACGGCGCCGGCGCCGATGGCCGCAAGGAAGGCAAGGACTCGTTCATTCTGGACACAGCGTTGCGGTCGGTGCCCGGCGGAAGTTTCAAGGTCGTCTTTGCCGATGAGCTGCCCGATTGCCGAAATAATCCGCTCAAGGCGCTCGAGCGCGCCGACCTCAGGCAGTATGCGTCGATCTTCCTCCTCAACGTCCAAGGCCTGCAATGGGACGATAAGAACGCAAAGGGTGAGCCGATCAATCGACTGGAGGAACGCAAGAAAAATCCGAATGCTTATCCGAAGTCGAGGCAGATCACCAACCTCGAGAACTATGTTAAGGACGGCGGCGGCGTGGTGTTCTACCTCGGAAAGGACGTCCAATCCTATCTCTATAACGAGGATCTCTATCGCAACGGCAAGGGCATCTTCCCCGCGCCGCTGGAAAGCACGTACTTTCCGTCGCCCGACAAGGCGCCCCGGCCAATCAAGAAGGACAATGACACCTTCGAGTTGATCACCCGCGAAGACAAGTTTCCGGGCCAACCCGTGCCGATCTTCGGGGCCATCTTCGAGGAAGCCAAGCAGCGCGAACCTTTGGCGAACCTGCCGATCCACCGTTACTTCAAGGTCAACCGCGACGCATGGGTCCAGGGGCCCAACGTAATGGAGTTGGCGACGCTGCCCAACGAAGCGCCGGCCCGGGCGTCGGGCGAGCGCGTCGTCCGCATCACCGAGAAAGGCAAGAACATCCAAGCCGTGCTCGGAAACGAAAAGTTTGCCAAGTACAAAGCTCGGCTCTCGTCGCACATCGCTGAGCTTCAAAAGAAATCGCGCGACGACGCGCAAGCCGAGTACAAGGGCTACCATCTCGCGAGCCAGATCGACGCCATGCTGACCGATCGCGGCAGCGCCGACCCCAAGGACAATCTTCCGGATCTCACCGCATTCTGGGCCAACCCCGACGAACGCGTTCAGGCGCTCAAGGCGGAATTGATCGCTCTGCGCGAAGACGTGCAGTATGGCGATCCCTTTGTCGTCGCTCAGGAATATCCGAAAGATATGCCCAAAGGTCGCGTGGTGGCCGTGATGTCCACCCTGGGCCGCGAATGGAACGACTGGTCGGGCGGTTCGACGGGCAGCGTGATCTTCATGCCGTTCATCTGGGAAATGCAGAACTATCTTACCGGCGCTCGCGCCGACGATTCGCTGACCGTGGGCTCGGGCTCAACGATCCCGCTCAGCTTCGATGCCGGGCAGTTCAAGAAAGACAAGAAGCTCAAGATCGTGCGGACATTCAGGAAGCCGGAGGCGGGCAAGCCGGCGACGCCGGTTGTCTTCGGCGAGGAAACGATTGAAGCGTCGAGCGGAGCGTTCACGTTCACGCTGGCGAAGCACCTGGAGCCCGGGCTGTATGTCTCCGAGATCTTCGATCCGGACGTCCCGAACAAGAGCCTTGGCGCCTTTGGACATGCGTTCAATGTCAACACCCTGCACGAAGGCAAGCTGCAACGCATGGGATCGGAAGCCGAGGCAGCCTTGCTCGACGCCGCCAAGAAAGAGGGACCCGAGGACGCCGTGCAAATCGTCGGCCCCAACGCTCCCGAGGACAAACTAGTGCCCAAGACGCAGGACTTGTCGGAGTCGCCCTGGCTGTTCCTGATATTGCTGTTGGTGTTGATTGCCGAGCAAGCGTTAGCGGTGCACCTGAGCTTCCATCTCAAGCAAACGGAAGAGCAGATGGCCGCGGCGGGGGCCCGCGCGGAATCGCCCGCCTGAGCGGTGCGTTTCACGCACCCTACAAGTGGCCGTAGGGTGCGTGAAACGCACCACGCCGTACGGCGCATGAAACGCACCATGCGATGAGAACCGATTGCAGACCGGATCATCACGCGGAGCGTGATATCTACGATAAACGACGGACGAACAAAGGAAGCTCTCATGGAAAATTTGCACCCCCAAGACACGTCGGAATTCCTGTTCCGCCGATTGACCGAGGATTGCTCGCATTGGGCCATTCTCATCCCGGTTCTGTTCGCGTTCCTCGTCGTGGGGTTGGTGACCTTTTTCAAGGACGAGAACAAACTCGCCACTGCCTTGATCGGCGGCGGCATCGTCGGCGCTCTCTCGCTGATCTACCTCATCGCCGCCTTTTTCGTGAGCTTCTACAGCAAGCCGGCGATCATCAGCCCTTGGCTCATCATCTTGGTTCCTGTCATGGGTGTGGCGCTTTTTTACGTTAGTTTGATGTACATACGCGATTCGCGCACGGTGCACTGGAGCTGGGCCATCTTCCTGGGCATGCTGCGCGTATGCGTTTACTTGATTCTCGCCATGGTCTTTTTGCTTCCCGGATGCCAGCACCACGACAAACACCAGCATGAGTCGCGCGTGCTGATGCTCTTCGATGTCTCCGAGAGCATGGAGAACCAAGACGACATTCCGAAACCAGGCGAAGACCCGGAAAAACGTCCGAAGAGGCAAGACGAAGTGCTGCGTTTTCTCTTGTCAAGAGTCAATGCCGACAAGCAGCCGCGCACGCCGTTCATCGACGCCGTGGTGCCGAAAACTCCTCTATTCGCCTATCGTTTCGGCGATGTTCTCGACGAAGGGGCGGTGTTGAACATTACCAGCGCCAACGCCGGCGACTACACCGAAAAGAAGTGGCGGCCATTCCTGTTCCCCGATCCGAACGACATCCCGCCGCTGAAGGTCGAAGGTCTTAATGAAGCCGACAAGAAGCGCCTGGAGATTGCCGATTTCAATCGGCGCGAACGGCTCAAGACTATCAAAAAACACACCGACATCGCCGGCGCCAGCTTGCAGATGCTCAAGCTTGAGAGCAACAGCTACCTGCAGGCGATCATCATCTATTCCGACGGCACCACCAACAAGGGCTCGGAGGACAATCGTCAAGACTTTTTGACGATGGTGAACAGCCAGCAACGGCCGATCCCGGTCATCACCATCGGCGTGGGCCGAACACGGACGCCGACGAGCATCAACATCGACGACGTCAACGCTCCGTCGGAAACACGTCCGGACGATCCATTCAAGGTGCGCGTGCAGGCGTCTTCCACAGGCCTGGCGGGGCAAAAGTTCCCGGTCACGCTCGAAGTGACGCGCGTGCAGGATGTCAGTGGCAAGGAAGTTACCGACCAAACGCATGTGCTCGGCCCGACCGAGGGCATCTTCAAAGGGGCCGGCGAGCAGCAACAGGGCTTTGTCGAATTCGAAGTCGACGTGCAGAAGCTAAAGAAGATCGTGGCCGCCAACGACGCCAATCGCGACCTGGAAGGGCGTTGGCAGATCATCGCCAAGACGCCCCGGCACAAGAACGAGGCCTATGCGGCGGCGTTTCACGTGTCCGAGGCGACGCGCGTGCTGATTCAAAAACGCAAGCTGCGCGTGCTGCTCTTCGCCGGCGGGGCTACCCGCGAATACCAGTTCGTTCGCACTGCTCTGTATCGCGAGCAACTGGAAGGCCGAATGGAATTCTGCATCCACAATCAAGCCTCCGCCAAGGACGACCATGTCGATCAGGACGTCGAACCCGACCGCATGTTGAGCGAGTTTCCGAGCACGTTGTCGGAAAACTTGCCCGGCGAGCGTTTCAAGAGCCTGAGCGACTACGATGTGATCATCGCTTTCGATCCTGACTGGACGAAGCTCACGCTTAAGCAGCGCGAGTTATTGAATCGCTGGGTTGATCAAAATGCCGGCGGCTTGATCTTCGTCGCGGGGCCGATCTTTTCGCATCAGTTGGCTCGGCCGGGCGGCGAGGATCTGACCAAGATTCAGTCGCTGATCCCCGTGGTGGTGAAGGATGCCCGCCTGCACGGCATCGGCTTGCAAGGCGCCAGCTTGAACCACGACGCAAGTCGGCCTTACGCCCTCTGCTTCACGCCGGCGGCCAAGCAGTACGACTTCCTCAAGCTCGATGAAGCCGGCGAGAACCCGATCGCCGGCTGGGGAGGCTTCTTCTTCGGCGACGACAGTAGAATGGTCAAACCCGGCGACAGCCCCACGCCGCGCAAAGGCTTCTACACCTATTACCCCGTCGATCGCACAAAGACGGCAACCGAAGTGATCGCCACGTTCGCCGGCCCGAAAGAATCGCGCATCGGCGACAAGACGGACGCCTTCAAGGATCAGCAGCCGTTCATCGCCATGCTCCCGTTCGGTCTGGGCAAGACGCTGTTTGTCAGCTCGGGGGAACTGTGGCGTCTGCGCTCCTTCAAGGACGGTTACCACGAACGGCTCTGGATCAAGATGTCTCGCTTCGTTGCCTCGGGCGCGAAGGCGCAGAAAAAGTACGGCCGCATCATTCTCCTGGCCCGCGATCGCCACGGTCGCGTTGAATTCGAGGTGCAACTGAAGAACAAGAACCTCGATTTTGCCTCCGAGAAGCTGACGCCGACGGTCATGGTGACACGCGTTCTGAAGAAGAAGCTGGAGCAACCCGACGCGAAGGACAAGGAAAAAAAGGAGGCCAAGAAGGACCCGGGCAAGACCAACTTCAAGTTCGATCTGCAAGCCAAACCGGTCGGCATCGGCGCAACCTGGGAAGGCCATTTCGCCGGCTACATCGACGAGATCACCGATCCGGGCGAATACGAGTTCAAGCTGACCATCCCGGACGTCGACGCGCCTCCGCTGGAGCAGTCGCTGATCGTGACGGCGCTCAATGCGGAAAAGGACAACAAGAAGACGAACTTCAATTACCTTTACCAGATGGCGAGCCCGGCCGAAACGCTTTTGAAGAACCTGTCCGACGACGCCCGGGCGCGAATCGAAAGCAAGCTGATTCCGCCCGAGGGATACACAGCCAGCCTGGGCGACAAGGGCTCGAAGCGATTGTTCTTCACGCTGGAGAATGCAGACCTGATCGCGGATTGCCTGATTGAAGTGCCGTCGCGAACGGACACGGTCAAGGGGCGCTGGGATTACCTATGGGACCAGGGATTCCAGTTCGAGTTTGACATCTGGATCATGCTGGCGCTCGTCCTCATCCCGCTGGCAATCGGCGCTTTGGGCGGCGGCATCATGACCGCGATCTGGGATTGGTCGAGCGGTCTGGGCTTCTTCTTGATCTTCGCCTTCCTGGCCACGCTGGGCGGATTGTCTTACTTCCTTCAGCTCGGCTGGGAGGTCCGCATCCTTGCGGCGGTCATCATCGCACCGCTTATTATTGGCGTGGTCGGCGGCGTGCTGTTGGCGATCCTGCAGCAGTGGATCAGCGCCGGGCTCTTCTTCGGCGCCGGCGTCGTCCTCGGTTTGCTGTCGCTGACGTTCGCTTACTTCCCCGAGGGCACGCTTTGGACCGTCGCCATCCTTGCCGGTCTCGGGGCGCTCGGTTATGCGATTTATGCGGGCGTCACGCAGGACTACGTCGGCGTGGGGCTGATTGGCATCGCCGTCGCGTTGACGGCGGGCGTCGTGGTGGCGATGGCCTGGCAGATGCGGGCCGGCTTCATCACGGAACTCGCCAACAGCATTGCCACCGATTGGCTCAAGGTCGGCTTCTCCGCCGTCCTCATCATTGTCGCCTCGCTGATCGGGGTGGAATGGCTTGCCCGCAAACTCTTGCGGCTTGCGTGATCAAAATCAGAAGTCGTACATTCGAGGTCAGAAGTTAGACTCGAGGTTGGAAATGTCTACAGCGACCGGAAAAGCTCAGAAATTCGACAAGGACGAAGCGCAACAGATCGTCCAGCACCCGCTTCAGCTGGTGCGCAAGTATATTCGCGCCTACATCATCCTCGAAGGCGTGGCCCTCACCCTTCTGTGCGTCATCGGCCTGTTCTGGGTCGGCCTGGCGCTCGACTTCGGCCTGTTCAACCTCGATTTTCCGCTCGTCAAGGTTTATGGCGTCGACTGGATCTTCGAATTCAATGAGGTCGACGACAGCGGCATCAGCAGCCTTGTGTGTCGAATCATGGTCGTCGTTCTCGTCGGCGTCGCCCTGGCCATCTACGGCTTCAGCACGGTGGTCATGCGCTGGCTAAGCGACTTCAACGATCAAGCCATCGCCCTGGTGCTTGAAAAGCGCTTCCCCAACCAGCTCGGCGATCGCTTGATCACTGCCGTTGAATTGTCCGATCCTGCGCTCGCCACCAAGTACGGCTTCTCCAAAGCGATGGTGGAAAAGACCATCATGGAAGCTGTGGAGCTGATTCAGACGCTTCCGGTAAGCCTGGTGTTCAATTGGAGCCGGCTCGTTTGGCTTTGGGTGTTCGTCGCCCTGTCGAGCGTCGGCATGCTGTTAGCGAACCTCGCTATTTTCACGTCGGCGACGGCGGCGTTCAGCGACAAATGGATGTCCCCTTACGCATTCACCTGGAAGTTCTACCACACGGCGTCGATCTGGGCGGAACGCAACATTTTCATGCAGAACACCTATTGGCCTCGCCGCGCTCACCTGGAAATTACCGGTTTCCAGGCCTCGCGCAAGGAACGCCCGACCGACATGCGTGTCGCCAAGGACGGCAGCCGGCCGGAGTTGCGCGTCCGCGCCTTCCAATGGGTCGTGGCCGATCGAACGACGCCCACCGGCTGGCGGCCGTTGCTCTGGAACGATCTTCCCAAGTTCCTGCCTCAGGATGTCCTCGCCGGCGTCGACATCCCCAAGGAGTTCCCTTACTGGAAGCTGGAGCTCGATGAGCTCGAGCCGGAGATCCTTAATGCCCTGTACAAGGAATCCGAGATTCCCGTGACGCAGTGGAGCGGCGCCTTCCGCGAACTTCGCCAAGACCCTGAAGTGAAGCGCAAAGTAAAGAACCGCGGCGCCGAGAAGCGTCTGGACCAATGGGTCGACTGGAAGCAATGGACCGTCGACAAGCTCAGCGTGCAAAAAGTCCATCTCGCCGCGCGCGACCGCAAAGTGGTGGGGCCTGCGTTTGGCGCAAGCACCGTCGGCCTGCTGGCAGTGCCGTCGCCGCAAGCCCGCACGCTCGCTGCACAAGGCGCGTTCCCGGGCAGAACCGACTATACGCTCGATCCGGCGCCGTTAGGCCGCGTGTTTGATGAGTTGGAAAAACTCGTCGACGAGCCGAGCATGGGACGCACGTTGCGAAAGCTGGTTGTCCCCAAGTTTGTCGAAGTCACCTTCCGCGGTGAAGCGTCCGGCAGCACGGACCCGAGGCAAAAGCTCGACGGCAACAAATACGCCGTCCCGCTCAATCACCTGAAGGAATCGCCCGAGTTCACCTTCCGGGCGCGCGGCGAAAACTACTTCACGCCCAAGAAATCCATCTCGTTGATTCCCGCCCCGACGGCGAGCGCCGTTTACACGGACACCAGCGAGCCGGCGTATCGCTATCACCGCTTGTTCGGCGTCGATCAGATGGCGCTGCGCGGGCTGAAGCACATCAAGCGCAATGAAGGCAAGCCGACGTCCGGCTCAGGCAACGAGTTCCGCATCGCCGGCGGGACGCGCGGGCAACAAGAACTCGTCCTTATCGACGCGGTCGCGAACGTCACTGAGTTCAAGCTCGGCGCTCACCGAGCTGCGGGCGCCGAATTCTCGCCGCCTATCAAATACACCGGCGTGCCCGGGCTCGACGCATCGGCCATTCAATCGGTTTTCAATGCGATCTTGCGCGTTTCCGTCACGCCAAGCGGCCCCGGCGCGTTTCAAATCAAGCTCACTGGTGACCTCGAAGAGGAGAGCCGCCGCTTAGTGATCGCTCAGGTGGTCAAGGGGCCGGGGACCGCGCAGATTCGCGGAACTGGCGGCGACCTGGCGATTCACGTCATCATCGACAACACGCCGATCGCCTGGGCCGGCATGCGCATCGTCAAACTCACTCCGGACAAGCGCGAACCGCTCAAGATTCCCGCAACGCAGGGCCTATTGGTCAGCCGCGTCGACAATCGTTCGCGCGCCGACGAGATGAAACTCAAAGTCAACGATATTCTGCTGACCATGAACGGAGTGGCGGTGCCCGGCAACCCGGAAAAGTTCGCCGCCATGGTGCGCGACAAGATGACCAATCCCGAAACGACCGTCGAGTTCACCGTGCTGCGCGACGGCAAGGAAGAGAAGACGCAGTCCGCACGGATCGCTACCGACCTGGTCTACTCGCCGCGCAAGCTGCGCGACGAACGCCCCATTCCTGAACCGGAACGCCCCAGGGGAGACTCAAAATACCGGGGCTTCGACGGCGCCATCCAAATCCACGACGATCGCTTCGGCTTCACGTTACTCATGGAAAATATTGTCGACCACCATGAGTTCACCGTCGACTTCTTCGACGAGGACAACATTCGCGGCAGCCGGAAATTCAAGATTGATGTGATCGAGGACAAGGAGCCGATCGTCGAAACGCTGTCGCTGGGTTACGCGGGGCGCAATCCGAAATTCCGCACCATCGGCGATCCGAACAGGAAGAAACCCAAGGGCAAGGACGCCGAACCCGACGAGGCGCCGAACTACGCCGAATATCAAAACGCCTACTTGATCACGCCGGACGCCAAGTTGCCGTTCCAGTGCAAGGTGGCCGACACCTTTGGCCTGGTTCGCGTGGGCTATCGCTACAAGTACGAGAAGATTGACTTCGAACTCGTTCATATTCCAGGTTCCAAGAAGTTGCCCATTCTGCAGGTCGGCGCCGAGCGGCATATTTATCGCGCCAGTGCCGTCGGCAGCGTTTTCCAGTTTTGGCCCGGCAACCCGGCGACGTGGCAGATCGGCCCGAGCGTCATGGCCTACGCCGCCGATATGATCGAGCTCGATTCGCGCTTCGCGCGAGGCTATCGCGAAGGCTTCGTTCCGTCAGCCGGGTTCAACGACGAGCTCAAGAATCGAGAAGAGGAGATGGCCAACATCGATGTCGCCAAGCAGCGCATGAGCAAGGGCATCGGCAAGCCGCGCACCTGGGAGTTCGACTTCAAGACGCAAGATCCCGAAGGCTTCGACCTGCGGAAGCATTTGCCGGAGTTGAAAGCCGATAGCAAGCCCGGCAGCACGATCGGGCAGATGCACTATCTCTTGAAGATCGCCGTCGAAGCGAGCGACAACAACGTCGAGGCGAGCGACACCTTCGTGCATTCGTTCATCGACCATGTCGCCGATGCTCAGGGGGTCAAAAAGGCAGTCCCTAAAACTGTGACGCTCAACGGGCAGAGCCAGGTCAACAAGAACGGCGACATCTCGTTCATCGTCATCAGCGAGAACGAACTTCTCTCCCAGATCGCTCTCGATGAGGAAGACATGAAAGAGAAGCTCGAGCAGGCCAAGGAAGCCGTTGACGCCAGCAAGCTGAGCCTCCTGGAGCAGCAGAGCAAGATCCAGGTCGAAGGCGCCGATCAAGATGTCGTCGACTCGATTTTGGTTCGCATGAACACCATTCGCACCAGCGTCAAGAACGCCGGCGACCAGCTGATCGCGGCCCAGCAGCGCTACGAAAAAATCCTCATCGAGATGGGGATCAACAACATTAACAAAAAGCGCATCGAGGACATTGAGAACAAAGTGGTCAGCAAGCTCGACCATATCGTCAATGCGCCCACGCAGCAATTGCCCAACCAGGGCAGCTTGCCGCGTGCTCAGGACTCGTTCTTCAAGGCCCTGCAGCTGCTCGAGGAAGAAAAAGAAGCCAAGAGGCCGCCAAACGTCGTGCTGCATCGGCAGAACATGACCAAGGCGCATCAGGATCTTCAACGGCTGAGCGACGATATCCAACTCGTGCTCAACGCCATGGGCGAAGTCATCGTCGAAGCCAAGCTGGTCGCCCTGCTGGCCTCGATCGAACGCGATCAGCGCGAACGTTCGCGGTTCTTCCGGCTGCAATGGGAAAAATATCAAGAGGAACTTATCGAAGCATTGCTGAAAGAAAAGGACAAGAAAGAGCCCGAGAAGAAGGACGAGAAAAAGGACCTGAAGAAAACCAGCATGCTGCAATCGAGCGAAATGGGCGGCCGCCTTGCGGCGCGATCGCCGGTTGACGCGGAATTTCGTCGCGATGTTCGCGTCGAAATCGCTCGGCAGATCGTCCGCCGGCGCCCGTTTAACCTATGATTGGCATGGTGGTTGTGTTAGGATGGGCATAAGTGCGGCGTAGCAGGTAGGTCAGGCTTTCCAGCCTGACGTCGTTAGTACGCGTGCATCATGTCAGGCTAGAAAGCCTGACCTACTTTATGTGAACGAATGTTTATTTGCAAAATTGACCTTTTTCGGTGTTTTTTGTTGGGAGTCCGCCAAAGAATCGTCATAATATCGCTCGCCGGACTGCCCCGTGGGGCGCGTTCGCAACGCGCTTTGCTAACGAGGCAAAAGTCGGATCCCTTTTCGGGAGGACCATTGTTATGAAACCGCGTCTTATCCTGGTTTCACTCGGCCTTGCCATGCTGACGGTCTTTTCGTTCAGCCTGCAAGCGAACGATCGGCCAAAAACGGCCGTGCAGGACGATGAAATCATCACCAGCGAGCAACAGCTTCGCCGGCAGTTCGACGATTTCACGGCCGCTCTCCTACAATTGCAACTCCGTCTCTCCCGGGGGACCGCCGAGGAACGCGAGCGGGCCAAAGTGCTCGAAAAGGTGCTCGAAGAGTGCAAGAACCTGGCCATCAATCAGAAATTCACCCAGATGATCGAGTTGATGCGCGCCGCCCGCGTCAACGGCCCGAACGATCTGCCGAAGCTGCAGGCCCAGAGCGATCGCATCGCCGACGACCTGCGCCGCATTCTCGATTTGCTGCAAGATACCAGCGGCACCAAGTTGTCGAACGATGTCAAGACGCTGAAGGAGATCATCAGCAAGATCGAGCAGGCCATCGCCAAGGAACGGACCGTCCAGGCGCTGACCGAGCAGAAGAAGACCGACAACAAGGAACTCCAGGGCATTCAGGATAAGGTCGCGAAAGACACCAAGAAGATCGAGAAGGACATTCAGAACTTCCTCGACAAGGACAAGAAAGACGGCAAGGCCGGCGAAGGCGCTCCGACCAAGGGCGAGAACAAGGACGCCGGCAAGGATTCCACCGGCGCCAAGGGTGAAGCCAAGGATGCCGGCAAGAATCCCCAGTCCGAAGGCTCCAAGGGCAATCCCAAGGATGCCGGCCCGACCGATCCCAAGAACGCCTCGCCCAACAAGGGTGAGACCAAACCTGGCCAGGATAGCAAGAGCGGTCAGCCGAACAAGTCCGGCGGCGACCCGAAGGCCAACAGCAAGCCGGGCAATCAAGATCCCAAAGACGGCAAGCCTGACGCCAACGCCAAGGGCGATCCGTCCAAGGGAGACATGAACGACAAGGGCGCCAACAAGGACAACAAGAACGACGCCGGCGCCAAGAACGATAAGAAGAACGAAGGCGGGTCCAAGGACTCCGGCAAGACCGGCGATCCGATGAAGGACAGCCCGCAAGGCTCCGCCAAGGGCGATCCGAAGGACAGCAAGAGCGGTGCCGACTCCAAGCCGCAACAAGGTTCCCCCGACGCCAAGTCGAAAGCCGGCGGCGGTGATCCGATGGGCGGCGGCGGCGATCAAAAACCGCCGGTCGCTTCCAAGGAACCCAAAGGCGCCGACAAGGGCGGCGAGGGCAAGTCCGGCGGCGAAGCCAAAGGCGGCGACGGCAAGCAAGGCGAAGCTAAATCCGGCGCAGCCGCCGGTCAAGGCCAGGCCAAAGACGGCGGCGCCAGCCCGATGGGCGGCGGCGGCAGCCCCCCGCCAGCAGACGCCAAAGGCGACGGCTCCCCGCCTCCGCCTCCGTCCGCTCAGAATCCGAAGAACAAGGACAACGACGAAATCGCCAAGACTCAGCAAAAAATCAAGGAAGCCGGCTACGATCTGCAAAAAGCGACCGAGGAGATCGCCAAGGAGCGCACCGAGGACGCCTTGAAGAAGCAGGCCGACGCCATCGCCAAGATGGAAGACGCCAAGAAGAAGCTCGAGAAGCTCCTGCAGCAGCTCCGCGAGGAAGAAATCGAACGTGTCCTCGCCGCTTTGCAGGCCCGCTGCGAAAAGATGCTCATGCTGCAAAAGCAAGTTCTTCAGGGCACGAAGGAAACCGAGGCGGCGATCCTGAAGCACCCCGACAAGAAGCCGACCCGCGCTGACAAGGTTGCCTCTCAGGGCCTCTCCGATAAAGAAAAGGAGATTATCCTCGAGGCCAACAAGTGCATCACCATCATCGAAGCGGAAGGGACCGCCGTGGCCTTCCCCGAGGTGTTCCAGTCGCTGCGAACCGATATGATCACGGTGCAGAAACGCCTCGACCTCGCTGACGTCCACGACATCACCCAGGGCATCCAGGTGGACATCATCACCACGCTGGAAGAGATGATCAAGGCTCTCAAAGAAGAGCGTGAAAAGAATCAGGATCCGGGCGACGGCAAACCGGGCGACAGTAAGCCGGGAGGCAAACAGCCAGATCCGAAACTGCTCAAGCTGGTTCAAGAACTGAAGATGGTTCGCGCCATGCAGAAGCGCGTCAACGATCGCACCGAACTGTATGGCAAACGGTACACCGGCGAGCAAGCGAATGAACCCCTGATCATTCGCGAACTCCGCACGCTCAGTGATCGTCAGCGGCGTATCCAAGAAATCGTTCGTCAGATTGCAAATGGAGAGAACAAATGAAGCGCGTTATCATGGTAGCGGCCATTGCCCTCCTATGCATGGGGAGCATGGCCCTGGGCAACACAAAGAAACCCGCTGCGTTCGGGACCATGGAATCCATGACCCCGGATGAAGCCAAGACCAAGTTCGGCGCCTGGCTGAAAGAAGTCGGCAAGGCCGACGCCGCCAACCTGGCCAAGTTGAACACGATCTGGCAGGACAAGCAGCGCCCCGTGCTCGACCGCGTGGCCGACTCGCTGGCCCTGGGCGATGCGACGGCGGCTCAGCTGCTCGCCGAAGCTCGCGATCCCAGCGCCCCGGCGCCGATCGTCCTGCCGGCGGTCTTCAAGAACGAGAAAACCTCCGCTTTCTATCGGGCTAACCTCGGGCTGATCTATGCCCGCTCCCTGACCAATCGCCGAGTCTATGAAGAAGGTCTCGCCGTGCTGAAGATGTTCAGCCCGACCGACACCGCCGACCCGGCCGCGTACCTGTTCCACCGCGCCGTCTGCGAGCACGCCATGCTGCAGAAGCCGGAAGCGACCAAGACGATTCAGCGCCTGCTCGACGAAGCCGGCTCGATCGCTCCGGAACGCTATCGCATCGTCGCCACGCTGATGCTTCTCGACATGCACACGTGGAAGGACAAGGACCTCGCCGACATCGGCCGCAAGATGGAGAACATCGAACGGCGTCTGGAAATCGCCCGCGGCGGTCCGGAAACGCAGCGTCAGCAGCGTGAAGTCCTCAATCGGCTCGACGAGCTGATCAAAAAGCTCGAAAACGCGGACAAGAACAAAAAGAAGAAGCCGGGCGACGGTCCGCCGAAGCCGGGTCCAGACGGTCCTCCAGGTCCGCCGAGCGACAACGGCGATCAATGCCCCGATGGCGGCGCTCAGCCCGGTCCGTCGGGACCGCCCAAGGGCACTAATCCGTCCAAGAACCCCGCTCAAGATATGAACGACGCGGGCGGGCAAAGCACGGGCAACCTGAAGCACGAGCAGTTCAAGAAGCTCGTCGCCGACTGGGGCCGTCTGCCGCCGCGTGAACAACAGCGAGCGCTGGTGGAACTCACCGCCGGCATGTCGCCGCGCCACGCGGAAGCCATTCGCGCCTACTTCCGCAACCTGAACCTGAACGGCACGAAGTAAGCGGTTCAGCGCGTTGTCAAACACGGGCTGTGGCTGCGACAGTCGGTCGCGGCCACAGCCTTTTCGCCATGTACATGCCTTACCAGCCCGCAGCGCCAGCAAGGGCGCCTGGCAGCACCACCTTTGGATCGACTCCCATGAACGCACTCCGATTTGCCGTGCTCATGCTGATCGCGCTCATTGCGTCCAATGCCGGCGCCGACGAGCTAAAGACAATTACCGGCAAATCCCTCAGCGGAACTCTCGAAAAAATAAGCGACACGGAAGTCGTCATGAGCGTCGCCGGCAAATCGGTGTCCACGCCGATGTCGCAGGTGCTCGACATTGGAATCCGTCCCTGGAAAACGGCCCCATCTTCGCCCAAGTTCTCGGAAGTCCATCTGCTCGACGAATCGATTCTCTATTGCACAAAAGTGACGTTCGGCGCCAAGGACGTTCAGCTTGAGTTGACGAGCGGAGTGACGGTGAGGGTTCCGGTGGCCGCGCTCGCCGCCTACCTGCGCGACGCGCACGAGCCGATCTTCAGGAAACAGTGGATTTCGCAGTTGAACGACAAACGCCGCAAGGATCGAATCTTCGTCGTGCGTGACGGCAACCTGGCGGCGCTCGAAGGCGTCTTCGGCGTCGTCGATGAAAAATCCCAGACGATTCAGTTCAAGCTCGACGTCGGCAAGGAGATTACGCCATCGCTCGCCAACATCCAGGCCATGCAGTTCATCCCGACCAACCCACAAGCGGACGTCGTGCTGTGCAAGGTGATCGACGTTGACGGCAACCTTCTGGTCGCTTCGAAGATCGCCTTCTCCGGCGGGCAGATCGCCGTCACGACGCCGTTCGGACAGAAAACGTCGTTTGACGTCAAGCTGGTCGCGCGCATCGACTTCAACTTTGGCCGGCTGACGTATCTGTCGGATCTGGATGGCAAAATCTCCGACGTCGCCCTCTTGGGCGGATTCAATCCGATTCGCAAAGACGCAAACCTCGACGGCTACCCGATCATGCTGCACGACAAGAAATACGACAAAGGCCTCTCGATGTACTCCGGCGTGGAGCTGGAGTACAACCTGGCCGGGAAATACAAGGACTTCAAGGCGGTTCTCGGCGTCGACGCCCGCATCGCCGACGAAGGGCAGGGCAAAGTCACGCTGATCGTGTACTGCGACAACGACAAGCGCGGCACTTTCGAGGTGTCGACCAAGGCGGTCACGCCGATCTTGATCAACGTGAAGGACATCCAGACGCTGCGTATCGTCGTCGAGGGAGCGAAGATTACCAATCTGGGCGGCCATGCCGTGCTGGCGAACGCCCAAGTGAGTCAATAGCATCAAACGTCTAGCCGTGGCTCGAAAGAGGCGGGCGTGGCGCAGCCCAAGGATTTGCATCATGAGAATATTCACCTGTGCGTTGATGGGTCTGTTGGCGTCGGTCACAATGGCTGCGGCGCAGAACCCCGTGGTGCTGAAATCGGAGGCCGACCGTGTCGCCGTCATCGAGAAGGTGAAGCCGACCGTCGTGGCCGTGTTCGCACGGGGAGGCCAAGGCGGCGGCACCGGCGTGCTCATCAACGACGCCGGCTACGCTCTGACCAACTTCCACGTCGTTCAGCCGACCGGGCCGACCATGCAGTGCGGCCTGGCCGACGGCATTCTCTACGACGGTGTCCTTGTCGGCTGGGATAAGGTCGGCGATGTCGCGCTGATCAAGCTCTTGCCGAAAAAGGAAGGCGACAAGTTTCCGTACGCCCCGATGGGCAACTCGGACCTCGTCAAGGCCGGCGACTGGTCGATCGCCATGGGGAACCCGTTCCTGCTGGCGACCGACTTTACGCCGACCGTCACGTTCGGCCTGGTGAGCGGCGTCGATCGCTATCAGCCGCCGGCCGGCATCATTCTCGAATACACCAATTGCATTCAGATCGACACGTCGATCAACCCGGGCAACTCCGGCGGTCCGCTCTTCAACATGAAAGGCGAAATCATCGGCATCAACGGCCGCGGCTCGTTCGACAAGCGCGGCCGCATCAATTCGGGCGTGGGCTATGCGATCTCGATCAATCAGATCAAGAACTTTATGGGCCATCTGCACGCCGGCCTCGACGCCGATCACGCGAGCCTCGGGGCGCTGGTTCGCACCGAAGCCGAGAAGGCGGGCATCGGGCGCACCAAGGTGACGGCCATCCTGGAAGACTCGGACGCCTATCGCCGGGGACTGGATCAGGACGACGAGTTGATGGGTTTCGCGGGCCGCCTGGTGACGAGCGACAATCATTACAAGAACATCGTAGGGCTGTTCCCGCGCGGCTGGCGCGTGCCGCTCGAATATCGCCGCAGCGACATACGCAAGGAGATTCTGGTCCGCTTGATGGGCGTGCAACGCAAAGAGCTGCCCGACCCGACCGCGCCGAAGGACGACCCGAAGCAGCCGCCCAAGAAGGGCCCTGGTCCTCAAGGCCCGGCCGCCAAGTTCTACGAGCCGAAGGCCGGCTACGCCAACTACTACTTCAATCGCGAGGAGAAGAAGCGACTCTTCGCCGATTTGAAGAAACACAGCGATTTTAGCGCGCTCGCCGGCGATTGGAAAATCGAAGGCAACGTCAATCTACTCAAGCTCCGGGCCCAGACGCCGTTCACTACGGAGATCGGCGAGCAAAAAGTGGGCAATAGCGTCATCACCAAGGCTGCCGTCACCATCGGCGCTTTCACCGATCGCCTCGAGCCGCTCGACAAGGACAACGGCCTGACCGACATGCGCAAACCGAACGGCAGCGGCGGGTTGATTGCGGCCATCTACGTCTGGCGGCATCTGTTGACCGAAGGTGAGAAAGGCTTCCCGTCCGAATGCAACCACGGCGGCTCCGAACCGATCTATCCGCCGCCGCCCCAGGGCGCGGCGCCCCAAGGCGGCTGGATGAAGCGTGCCGTCCTCGCCAACGTACTCACCACTCGCTTGGCCAACTACCAGTGCAAATGGTTCTTCGCCCAAAGCGATCATAAGCTCCTTGGCTTCGAGTTGCGGTTGCAAGACGCCAACGAAGATCCGTGCGAGGTTTATTTCAGCGATTATCGCAACGTCAATGGCCGGCAGCTTCCGCACGAGATGGCCGTTTACTTCCGCGACGTGCACTACGGGACGTTCAGCGTCACGAAATACCAGATGGCCCCCGCGCCGGCGAAGAATGCGGCAAACTGAAAGAAGCCCAGGGGTGAGCGCAGCGAATCCCTGGGATAGAACACGGGAAATACTCTCATGATACGATATAAAACCTATTACTTGCCGATCACTCTTTTGGCCGTCGCCGTGTGCGCGTCGGCCAGCTCGGCACAGGCGCCGGTCACGGAGACGGCGCTGACCGTCAACAAGAAATTGGTCAAGCTGTTCGGCATCGGCGGGTTCAAGGGGCTTCCGTCCTACGGCAGCGGCATCCTCGTGTCCAAGCAAGGACACATTCTCACCGTCAACAACCACATCCTCATCAACCCTGGCATCCTCGTGCACCTGTACGACGGCCGGCAGTACCAGGCCAAGGTGATCGCCCGCGAGCCGGAGCTCGACGTAGCGCTGTTGAAGATCGACGAAGAAGTCGATTTCTTGCCGCACTACAATTTCGACGAACAGGCGGCCCGTCCGATCGGGGAGAACGGCGACTGGATTCTGGCGATGTCGAACCAGTTCAAGATCGCCCTGCGCGACGAGCCGATGTCGGTGTCGAAAGGCATCGTCGCTGCCGTGGCGGACTTGCGTGGCCGGCGCGGCGTGTTCGACGCGCCGTACGCCGGCGACGTGTACTTCCTCGACATCGTCGTCTGCAACCCCGGCGCAGCGGGCGGAGCGCTCGTCAACCTCAAAGGCAACTTGCTCGGATTGATCGGCCGTGAACTGAAAGACAGCCGGCTTGACACGTGGATTAACTATGCCGTGCCGATCCAGGCCCAGGCGAATGTGCTCATCGAAGGGAAGCCCGGCACAGTGACGATGGCTCACTTCGTCAAAAAAGGCATGGAGGGGACGTACAAGGAGAGCGACAAGATCGCCAAGGTCGATGCGGGCGGATATCACGGGATCACCTTGGTGGTGGAAGCAACACGCTCGGCACCGCCGTACGTCGAAGAAGTCGTGCCCGGTTCGCCGGCGGACAAGGCGGGGCTGCGGCCGGATGATCTGATCCTCTACGTCGAAGGCTTTTCGGTGCCGACGATCAAGGTTTTCCGCGAAACGCTCAAGCTGTATGCCCCAGACTCGGAGATTCGTGTTCAGTACCAGCGAGGCAACAAGCTGGAAAATGTGAAAATCAAGCTGACGAAACATCCCAAATTGCAAGCATCGAATTAGCGTAATTGACGAAAGCCCAGGGATTCGGAGTAAATCGCCTCTGGGCTTCATGAAAAGGGAACACGCACATGTGGCGAAATGGTTGCATCCTTGCGGCTTTGGTCATCGGACTCACGGGCTCGGGGGCTCGCTCGCAAGAAGACTTGAACAGCGTGCTGGAAAAGATGATGAAGGACGCCGCCCGCAAGGCCGGGCCGTCGGTCGTGCAAATCGAAACCGTAGGCGGCGCGGACTTGGTCGTGGCGGGGCCCAAGGGGCAGATCTTCCGCAAGGCGCTCGGCGCCACCACCGGTGTGGTCGTCTCCGAAGATGGTTACATCATCACGAGCGCATTCAACTTCATCAACAATCCACCGACGATCCTCGTTCGAGTGCACGGCAAGACCGATACGCCGCTGAAGGCGGAACGCGTTGCGACCGATAAGTCGCGCATGCTGACGTTAATCAAGGTCGATGCCAAGGGACTGCCGGTCGCGCCGTATGTGCCAAAGAAAGCCATCAAGGAAGGGCAGTGGACGATCGCCTTGGGGCGCTCACTTGACGCGAAAGTTGGGCCGACGCCGACCATGGCCATTGGCGTGGTCAGCGCTATTGGCCGCATCTGGGGCAAGGCGATCCAGACCGATGCCAAGGTATCGCCGGAGAATTATGGCGGGCCCATCGTCGATATCGAAGGGCGGATGCAGGGGATCATCGTGCCGCTGTCGCCGCGCGGCGGCGAAGACGACGTGACGGCGGGCATCGAATGGTATCATTCGGGCATCGGCTTCGCGGTTCCGATGGAGGACGTGCTTGCAGTCTTGCCGCGCATGAAACTCGGCAAAGATCTGCAAAAGGGCTTGCTCGGCGTGGCGATGAAAAGCCAGGACATGTATAGTGCGTTGCCGGAGATCGGCACGGTCCTGAAGGGCTCGCCGGCCGAGAAGGCCGGGCTGAAGCCGGGCGACGTCATCCTGGAAGTCGAAAACCAGTCGGTCGTCAGCATGGCCCAGGTGCAGCACATCCTCGGCGTCAAATATGAAGGCGACAAGATTCAGGTCAAGTACAAGCGCGGCAAGGACACGCTGGAAATCAAGAGCCTCGAGCTTTCCGGCAAGAACGTGACCATTGCCCAGGCATTCTTGGGCATCCTGCCGATGCGCGACGATCCGAGCCTGGGGGTCGAGATCCGCCAAGTGTTTGCCGGCAGCCCGGCGGACAAAGCAGGTCTCAAGGTCGGCGATCGCATCCTCAAATTCGGGCTCGATGAGAAGAACCTCACCGAGTTCACCGGCGAAAAGCGCGGACGATCGCAGTTTCTCGATTGGCTAAACACGCTCGCGCCAGGTTACGATGTCAAGCTCGCCGTCAAGCGCAAAGGCGCGGGTCAACTCGAAACGGTGTCGGCAACGTTGGCCGACATGCCTGGTTCGCTGCCCGGCGCTCCGGGCACGATTCTCGACAAGCTGCCCGAAGTCGCGTCGTTCAAGAAGGCGCTTGCCCCGCTCGAACTCAACAATCCGAACATCAAGAATCCCAAGATCGTCGAAGCGAAGGTTCCCGAACCGGAAACGGGCCTGCTTGAGTTGAACACTCCCGACGGTGAGCACAAGTATGTCCTCTGGGTTTATCCGGAGTACGATCCGAACATCGCGCATTCGATGATCGTTTGGCTGCATCCGCCGGGCAAAGGCTCAAAGGAAGATCTCGACGCCTGGGCCGACCTCTGGGACGAACACTGCCGACGGAATCACATCATTCTGTGCATGCCGGTCGAGAATCAGGATGGCTGGCAGCCGTCGTACTCGGATTACGTCGTGGCGGCGGCCCGCGAAACGATGAAGACCTACACCATCGACAACCAGCGCGTCATCGCCCACGGCATCGGGACCGGGGGACAAATGGCGCTGCACCTGGCGTTCAATCACCGCGACCTCTTCCGGGGCGCCCTGGCCACCGGCGCCACCGCGTCGCAGATCAAGGACAACATAGCCAGTCAGCGTCTGTCGTTTTTACTTTACGGCGGCGACCTCGATCCCCTCAACAAGAGCATCGCCGAGAGCCGCACGCGTTTAGCCGAACGGCGTTACCCGGCGTTCTATCGCGAAATGAAGGACCGTGGCCGCGAGTACCTGACGGCCAAGAACATCGAGGAAGCGTTGCGCTGGCTGGAGACACTGGATCAGCAATAGGCGACCGAACGGCGTGAGCCGGATGGTTCGTTGAGCTTGCAGACGATAAGCACCAGCCGGATAACCCCGGCCGTTCGCCGTGATCACTTTTTCGCCGGCTCGTCCTTGCGCTCTTGCACTTGCTCACGAATTTGAATTTGATCGCGTATCTGCGTGATCCCCTCGTCGATGCGTTCGCGGTAGGATTTGGGAATCCAACTCACGACGACCTGCGTGCCTCGGGCCAGCGCCGGGGCCAGTGTCGCTTGATCGAGCCAATCCTTGAGCACCGGAATCGCCAACGCGCTTACCACCGCACAGATGCACGCGATGACCACGACCATCTTCACCGCTCCCAGGATCGCGCCGAGGATGCGGTCGACCAGTTCCAGCTGACTGGCCTTGATGGCTTCATAGACGAGATACGTGATAAGGTAAAGAATGGCGTAGACCAAGATGAAAACGCCGATGAAGGCGATGACGCGAGCGAAGGCCGGGTTCAGGTCGGTGAACTGGTGCTCAAGCCACTCGGCAACGGAAGCATTGGGCAAGACCGCGAGGTATCCGGAGATGATGAGACTGACAACGCGGGCAATCTGCCAGATGAGCCCGGTCCAGAAGCCGAAGGCCGCGCCGATCGCCATGATGACCAAGATTACGATGTCGAGCCAATGCATCAGTTTGCCTCGAAAACCCAGTATCACGTTAAGCGATTCGGGATCGCTATGCAATGTTGAAACGTCAAAATAGACACGCTCGCGCCGCAGTTTGGCGTCAGCCGGTGAAATTCACTCGCCAGGAATGCGGAAGGCCGTTATGATAGGACTCGACATCGATCGCATTGGGGTTGCGCAAGTCGAGGCGTGGCCCGCGTTAGTAAGATAAGCGCCGAAAGCGTTCGCGCGGCGAAAAGGGGAACCAAGGCCATGAGACAAGTTGCAACTGCTTTTGTAGCAATGACTTGCCTCGCATTTATTGCGACGGACCGCGTCATGGCCCAGGTTCCAAAGACGGTGACCGTAGGGTTCCGAAATCAGACGAACATGGACCTTCTCGTGCAAGGTTACACCATCGTCAACGGAGTCCAGAGGCTGGGACAGCCAGTCATGATTCGGCGGGGCTCCATCGCGTTTGAACTCAACGTCCCGGCTGGTATACGTTTTTACACTATCGCCGATGCCAAGGCGCCGTTGCGGCCACTCCTTTCGCGTGAGCCGGTTACTATTCAGCCGCGAGACTCATCGTTCATGATTTCATCGCCCAACGATCCCAAACGAATCGTATTGCTGCCGGATTGATGGCATCAACGCGGAAATACTCAGAACCTGAGGTGCACGTGAGGAGAATTGTCCTCAACCTGTGCCTCAGGTTCTGATGTTTTCGTTTTCTTAATTGAAGAATATCCCGATCGGCGATAGATTGACGCCGATGACTCTCCCCGAAGAAAAACCGACGAACGTTCGCTATGGCGTGCTGGGCTTCGCGTGCGTGCTGTCGATGATCACCTATCTGGATCGCGTCTGCTTCGGCACGGTGATGCCGTATATCGAACGGGAATTCAAGCTGACGGAAGGCGAGAAGGGCTGGCTGTTCACGGCCTTCGCATTCGCCTACGCCGCCTTCGAGGTGCCGACCGGATGGCTGGGGGACAAGTACGGGGCCCGCATTACGCTGGTGCGCGTCGTGCTTTGGTGGTCGGTGTTCACGGCACTGACCGGCGCAATCTATCCCACCGAGCAAGCGTTCGTCGCGTTTGGCCTGATGCTGACGGTGCGCTTTCTTTTCGGCATCGGCGAGGCAGGGGCGTATCCGAACATCGCCCGTGCGTTCCACAACTGGTTTCCGTTCGAGGAACGTGGCTTCGCCAAAGGAGCGGTGTGGATGGCGGGCCGATTCGCGGGCGGAATCACCGCGTTTATCGTCTACGCACTCATGTATGACACCCGCAGCGGCGACGCCGGCGAAGTGCAGCATCACTGGCGGCATATCTTCTTCATCTTCGGCGCCATCGGCGTCGTTTGGTGCATCCTCTGGTGGTGGTGGTATCGTGACGACCCGGGCGAGAAATCCGGCGTCAACGCCGCTGAGATCGCGCTGATCCACGGCGGCGAGCAGCCGCACAACGAACCTCTCGTAGTTCCATGGCGCAAGCTGCTTACCAGCACCAACCTCTGGTTTCTGTGCATCATGTACTTTTGTGCCGCGTACGGGTGGTACCTCAATATCACTTACTTCCCAGGCTATCTGAAGGATGTGCTCAAGATCGAGCCGGGAACCGAGAAATGGACCTGGCAGTTCTGGCAAGCCAGCCTCATGGTGGGCCTGCCGCTCTTGGTCGGCTCGGTTTCGTGTCTGATCGGCGGATACCTGACCGACGCGTTTATTCAGCAAACCGGTAATCGCAAGTGGGGCCGGCGGCTGTTCGGCGTCATCGGGCATGGGCTGTGCGCGGCATGTTACTTCGCAGCGATCTTTTACATGACCAGCCCGTGGATGTTTGTCGGGCTCATCGCCTTCGCCGCGTTTTGGAATGACCTGACCATGGGCGCCGCCTGGGCCAGCTGTTTGGACATCGGCAAGCGCTATTCGGGCATCGTCGCCGGGTGCATGAACACCGTCGGCAACCTCGGCGGGGCGCTCGCTGGCGTCCTCACCGGCAAGATTCTCGACTGGCACACCGCCGGCATTGACCGAGAAACTCATGCCGCCGCCCACGCAATCGCCAAGGATCAAGGTTGGACCGTCAACATCATCCTTTGGGGCTCGGCGTATTGCCTTGCGGTCTTTTGCTGGTTCTGGTTCGACGCTACGCAACCGATTGAACCGGTGGCAAGTGATCCGCAGCCGGTCTCGCCAGGTACGCCCTCGGCTTCCGCCCCGCCCGATGGCGCGGTCACGCCCGCGCTTCCGTCCACGGCATCCGACGGCGCCATTCGCGACCTGGAACGCCCCGCGTGATTGGTTGATTGCAAACTGTTTTTTCCTTGACCGAAGGATAAGATAGGAACGGACTTCAGCTCATTTCATCTCGGATCGGCAGGAGGGTTCATCATGGCGAAAGGCGCAGGAAAAACACGAAAAAAACTCCCCAAGGCGCTTGCCGTCGTCAATGCCGACAATTGCACCGGCTGTGAGGCGTGCGTCGAGGTATGTCCCGTGGACTGCATTTACAAAGTGCCGGGCTCGAGCTTGCCGACGCTGCAGAGTTTCGTGGATATCGATCTGGATCGCTGCATCGGCTGCGATCTGTGCGAGCGCTGGTGCCCGTGGGACGCGATTGAGATGATCAAGCCGACGGAAATTGCCGACGCGGTCGCGGTGAAGGGCGGTCCGCCGGAGTACGTAGCCGAACATCAAGAGAAGCTTAATGCCGCGGCGCTGGCGATTCAGCAGTTGGCGCTCGAGCAAGCCGCGGCGGCGCCGGCGAAGAAATGAGGTCTGGTCATGAACTCATCCGTAATCATGTGGCTCTCAGGCGGCGTTCTTTTCGGCCTGCTTACCCTCGCCGGCGCGGGAGGCGGCGGGTATTGGGTCTACCAATGCCAGGCCGGCGTGAAACAGCTCGAGTCCGATGTGCAAGACGCGCAAAACAAATTCGATCGCCAGAGGAAGCAATGGAATCCCAAGGAAGCAGAGCGCTTGGAGCAGAAGCTCCGAGAAACCGAAGTCGAACTGGAAAACTCCAGGCGCACGCGCTTGCTTTCGATCATGGTCGCAAGCGCGGCAATCATCCCGGCGTTCCTAACATTGATCTTCCTCGTCATGGCCTCGATTCGGTTCATGCAGAAAGCGCCGGAGCCAATGGCGGAAACGGACGTTGCGGACGAGGAACCTGAACCGGCGGCAAAGCCTCGCAAATCCAACGCAAGCGATCAGATAACCAGGCCGGAACGCAAGCAGCGCGACTAGTGCTTTGGCTTCCATGGATTGATGGATGCAGGGTGCGTGAAACGCACCGGTCCGCTCATCGGTGCGTTGCACGCACCCTACGTCTATCCATCAACGGATCGTAGACGGTGCACTAGCGCTCGTGCCGCGCGCTCCGGGCTGATTTCTTCACACATCCGGTGTCTACGGCAGCGCGATGTGCGATACGCGCAGGTACGAATCGTTGCCGATCTGCTCGGAAACCCCATAAACGCTGATGCGTCGGCCTTCGTACTGAGCGAGCGATCCGCCGTTGCGAGCGACAAGGTGCGAGATAACATTGCCGCGCGCGTCGATCAGCGTCCAGACGGCTTCGTCGCTCGACGTCATGCGGTTGCCGGCGCGGCGCAGCGTTCCATACGACGTCCACTGCTTGTCGGTGGTCGCAGCTGACCTGGCGCTGGCTTGCTTGACGTTCTCGTCGATGGCGGCACGCGGGCTGGCATGAACGACCTTGGTTGGGAGCTGGCTGATCTGCAGCGTGAGCCGATCGCCTTTCAGTTCGAACGCGACCGGCGCCGAATCACTGGTCCTGCTCGCGTCCTTCTCAATGGTGATGGCCGCGCCGCCTTCGAGCACCAGCCGATCATCCATGAGCGGAATCGACAGTTGCTCGCACATGCCGGTCATGGTGTCGTCGGTGATTTGCACTTTCCCGATGGCATGCAGCGTTCCCTTGCCCGTCTGAAGATCAAGGCTTTGACAGACGATCTTGAACTCATGCTTCTTTTGCACCGTGGCCACGACGATCGTTTGGCCGTCGACGATGTCGATCTTCAGGCTCCAAGGGCAGTTCTTGAGCTTGGCGAGTTCTTCGGCAACCGGGAGCATCGGCGCAGGTCCAACGCGCGGCGTCGGCTTTTGCGTGTCCAACGGCGGCGGAGTCAATCCGCCCGATGACGTCCCCCCGGACGGCGGCAACATTGGCTTGGTGTTCGCCGGCGGGGCCACCTCATCCTTCGGCTGCGCCGAAAGCGGTGGGAAAGGCTGGCTACGCGGCAGTACGGACTCCTTCGGCTGCGGCGCCGGTCCATCCTTCACATCGAGCGGCGGAATCACCGGTGGGCCCGCGTTCTTCTTGGGCTCATTGATCGGCGGCAATGGCGGCGGTAGCGTGTCCTTTTTCGACTCGCCAATCGACGGCAGAGGCGCTGGAGCTGGTATCGTGTCCTTCTTCGGCTCGCTGATCGGCGGCAGCGGCAGCGGCAGGTCCTTCTTCGGCGTGTTTGCCAACGCCGGCTTCTCATTCACAATGATCGGCGGCAGCGTCGGCAGCGACGGCAGCCCGTCTTTCTTCGATTCGAGCGCCCGCTTCAAGGCCTCATCGAGATCGTTCTTTTTCTCCCCCGACGCGTCTTGCGCCCCAATGCGATTGATCAAATAATCGCTGGCGACAATCCCCACGATCGCCATCACGATCGCGCCAATCAACAGGTTCCTTTGCATGGCTGCGTCCTTGCTCTAGGTGATAGGTTACGTTCCATCCCAATACGGATTTTACCAGGAAGCGATTCGCCGTGTCATCGCCAACTGACTGTGACGCATCATAAAACCACGTGATGAGTTATGGCAAACGCTCAGAGTTTTCCGCGCCGCCAATTCGGCAGCGCCTCCATGCAACCTTACGATGTTGTCACGAAAAAGGTTGCTTCTCCGTGCAAAACCCGCAGTAGACTTGGGCGTTGAATTACTTGTCCCGTCCCGAGAACTTATCACAACGAGAAAGGGGAACGTCCATGCGTCTTGGATTCATGTTGACCTTCGGTGCGCTGTTGTTTCTTACCGGCGGCGCCGGCGCACAAGTGAAGAAGCATCCGCATCACCATCTACATCACGCGTTGTGGGAGCTACGCGACGCGCGCAAGGAACTCAAAGAATCGAAGCACGATTTCGGCGGGCATAAGGAAAAAGCCCTGCATGCCATCAACGACGCAATCAAACAACTCGAACTCGTTCTGCTCTACAAGAACGACAACATCAAGGGCGAGCCGACGCGTGGCGACCTGCGAGAGCACTACAAGAAGTACAAACACCACCCGCACCTGCATCATGCCCTGCACGAGTTGCAGCATGCTCAGCACCAACTCAAGGAGGCCAAGCACAACTTCAACGGACACCGCGAACGGGCACTGCGCGACATTCACACGGCGATCCACCAGATTGAGCTTTTACTCAAGCATCACAAGAAGTAGCAACTCGAGGCTATCCGGAAACGGGAGGGCGAGGCTCCTGCCGAGCCGTGAACCCTGAAGAATACTGACGGTTCACGGCTCGGCAGGAGCCTCGCCCTCCCCAAATTGGCCTCTCCGTATAGCCTTTGGGTATCGGCGTTTCAAATCGCGGCAGCTCGATGTAGCAAAAGCAACCAGTGCGAAAGCGCCGGTTGCTTTTTTTGCCAAACGTGTCAAATGCGATTTGCGCAAATACCTGCGTAGTGTAGAATTACGTTAGGAAGCGACCAATCGGCCGAGCGCCGGCATTGGGTTTGCTATCCTATAAAATCCTCAAAAAAAATCGGCCAAGGCGCGAACCTGAATGGGAACCGCGTTGTCCGAGAGGGGTTGATCGCCCGAGGTTCGCTGCCCGTGCTATGCCGCGAGCGGCAAAAAAGGAAAGAAGACCAAGAAACCAATCCACTGTCACTTGGGCATTACGCCCATCTTTGTTTCGCCGGAGGCTCCCATGGCCATCACGAACTTGCACACCGTCGCGATCGAAAGCGCCAAGCAACATGGCGTTCGCGTGACCGGTATGGACTGCAAGGACTCGATGCGCCAGGAGCGATTTCCGGCGCCTCAGTCCTTGCCAGGGCTGCCATCGCTCGGACTGTATTCAGTCCGGACGGGCCCCGATGCCGGCGATGTGGCGGATAACGCCGTCGCGGCGTTGGCCGTCACACGGGCCGGTCGGTCCGTCAGCGAAGGCGCCAGAATCGGGACCACGCTAAGCAAAGCGTGGCCCGGGTCCCCGTGTGGGACGATTCTGGCATGCGGGTAACGACACGAGCACGCAGCGCAAGCAAGTGAATTCTTCGCTTACGCTTCAGGCTCTGAAGTCACACCCGCCAGCCTTGTTCCCTCGCAGGCACATCGCCTGCCCCCGTCATTCCATCGTGACCCGTCGATATCCGTAGGCATCACGCTCCGCGTGATGCTCTCATCACGCGGAGCGTGATGTCTACGATGCCGACGGTCTGGAATGGCAACCGCAAGAGACCGGAGGTGACGTATGATCTGGGGTGAAATTTTGCCTTTGATTACGCGGGCGCAGGCAGGCGACCGCGAGGCGTTCGGCGAGTTGGTTCAGCGTTTCCACCCGGCCGTCTACGCCGTCGCGATCGCGCGCTTGCGCGACGCGAACGAGGCGGCGGAGTTGACGCAGGAGGTCTTCATCCATGCCATGCAGAAGATCGCTCAGTTGCGCGATCCGCACTGCTTCGTCGGCTGGCTGCGTCAGATCACGGTGCGCATGGCCATCAATCGCGTCACGCGCAAGGCCCCGGTTCAGGGCACGGAGCCCGAAGTCCTGCAGAACGCGCCGGACGCCGAGGCCGGTCCGCTCGACACCCTGATCCAGGGTGAGAACCGCACGGCCATCATGGACGGCCTGGAGCGCTTGAAGCCGCTCGACCGCGACACGCTGGTCGCGTTCTACATCAAGGGTCGCACCTTGAAGCAGATGGCCCGCGAGTTCGAGACGCCGGTCGGCACCATCAAGCGCCGCCTGCACGTCGCCCGCAACCGCTTGCGCGACGCGATGGAACCGCCGTCGCGGCGCAAGAAGGTCTTAGTGTAACCAACGAAGCCACGGGGAAAGCGCAGAGAGCCCCTTGGTTAAAAAAGGCCCACGGCATTTCGTGCCCTGGGCTTTTTTCTGTTCGCGCCACAAGGCGCCGGCTCTGGAGAACCCTCCAGAGCCGTCCCAAATTCAATCTTTTCGGACCTCTTACTTTTCTGGAGTTTCCGTGGGCGACGGGAAAGGTGGACCCTGATCGATGCCATACGCCCGGCACTGTTGATCTCCCTGCGTCCGGCTGCGAAGGCGATAGTAAACGATCGGCAGCGTCGCTAGGTCACCGACCAAGGACAAGGGAGTGTCCAGGCCGACCATGACAGCCGCCGGGATGATGCCGATGGGACCGGCCATGAGCGGAGCGCTCCCCCCGAGCACGGAGCCGTGCACTCCGCCGAACGGCTCACACCAGGTCGGCCCGAAGGCGCGATAGCCGCTCGACGGCGTCGTGGGCGCAGTCACGTTCGTGATCGTCCCACACCACGATGAAACGATGGCGAAGGCGGCTAACAGCAGTAGGCAACGGCCGGAATGCACAACAGGCACTCCACGCGGATTTGCGAAGCCAGTTCCCGCCCTTCCTCATGTGCGCGGCGAGGTATGGCAGCCTCGACAAATTGCCACAAGTCTATTGTTCCTCGTAGCTCAAACGGTTACCTGACGAAACATCAAGAGGCGTTTCTCGAAATTCCGCGCGAGGCTGATAGGCGAACTCGCCGAGACCAATCCTCTCGCAGCGTGCCGATTCCACCTGGCGCGCGGCCATCGGCGCGGTTTCGAAGTCGGGATATCGAACGATGGATGTCGACGAACTGCGGTCGCATTGCAGACCTCAAGCTCCGCGTGAGGTCTACGGTGAACTCACCACTGTTTCGTCGGAATCGCCAACGGCGCATGCGTACGACGCAGCGGCGGCGAGCAGGACGGCTGCGGCGAGAGCAAGGCCCCAGGCTAGGTCGCCGGTTGCGGTGGACACGGCGCCAACGATGAACGGCGCGGACACTTCGCCGATGAGATGGAGCACAAGCGCGTTGAGCGCCAGGCCGGCGCCGCGGATCTTCGGCGCAGTGCATGCCAAGAGAGCCGTATCGAGCGGTCCGACGTTTAGCCAAATCAACGTCAAGCCGAGCGTGAGCGCCGACAGGCAGAGAACGAGACTGTCGGCCATGAGTGCGAACGCGAAACAAGGCGCGGCCGCCACGGTCATGAGCGCGGCGAATCGCAAGAGAGAGCGTGAGCCACCGCCGCTTATGAGATCGCCGATCCAGCCGCCCAGAGCGATGCCGCCGATGCCCGTTGCCGCCACAACGATGCCGAGCTGCAATCCCGCGTCATCGAGCGACATGTGGCGAAGTTTCGTCAAGTACGTCGGCGCCCAAACGTTCCAGGCAACCATGGAAAAGACCATCAGCGCCATGCCCAGGGTCGTGAAGGCGAAGCCGCGGTTATGCAAGAGTTCGGTCCACGAGGATTGGCCGACGCTCTCCGGTTCGTCAGCGCCACGGGTCGGCTCATGGAGTGTGAGTGCCAAGCACGCCGCAATCGCACCGACGACGCCCGTGGTGTAGAACGCCCAGCGCCAGTCAAGCCAGACCGACGCCTGCGAGCCCAGAACGTAGCCGACCGCGGAGCCGAGCGGGATGGCCATGAGCAGCACGCCGAGCGCTCGGCTGCGCTGATGGCGTGGAAATGCGTCGGCGATCAGCATCGGCCCGATCGGGGCGCAGGTCGCTTCGCCTATTCCGGACAAACACCGAGCGACGAGAAGTTGCGTCCAGTCCTGGGCAAATCCGGTGGCCAGCGAGGTCACGCTCCAGACGCCGACGCCTGCCGCCAGCACATAGGTGCGGCGATACCGATCGCACAACCAGCCGACGAGTGGAAGCGTTGCGCAATAGCCGACCGTGAATGCCGCCGCCAACATCCCCGCCGTCGCATCGGTCAGTGCGAAGACTTCCTCGATCCGCGGCAACAACACCGCCAATGAGGCTCGGTCCATGAACACGACCAGATCGATCACGAACAGCCCGCCCAGCATGGCGTAAGCGGATCGCCAGGGCGATTCCAACGGCTGTTCTGGAGGCGTCAACGCTGGTTCCCCAAATCGATGCGAGCTAAACGAAATCTATTTCG